>OGOF01000573.1_pt1 | contig 26503 bp, 28 predicted proteins | sample 1552621 | NCBI WGS metagenome assembly OGOF01 (sample SAMEA2580156, study PRJEB22360) | human gut metagenome | biome: human gut; feature: human-associated habitat; material: faeces | place: Denmark | collected 2008/2010
TTTGATCAACCGGGGCCAGGTAAGTGACAAGGACGTGCCGAAGGCGCCAGGGATGAAATACCGCCACTACGCGCCAAGTGCCCAGGTTTACGTGGTCGACCAGGCGGAAACTTTTGCTAAGCTGGACCTGGATGTTTCCTGCGGGGTCATGGCAACTAGTGACCTTTTGGAAAACTTACCTGTACCTGAGGAAAATAAGTTCAATTTAGGCAAAAATCTGACGGAGGCTGACCACAACCTGTTTGCCGGCCTGCGCTATTTTGACGACCGGCCAGAAATTAAAAGTATTTATGTAGAGGGCTTTGACCAGGGTGAGGAAAGTCTGGCCTACATGAACCGTTTAAACAAGGCTGCCGGCGGTCATCATGTCTAATCTGGACGATTTAATGTTTTAAAAAAAGAAATTGCTTTAAACAATTTCCTTTTTTATTTATAATAGAGACGACATGGTATTTTTGAATGGAGGAACTATATGGGAAAGTTCACTGTGTTAAACCATCCATTGATTCAGCACAAGCTGACGATCATTCGCCGCAAGGAAACTGGATCAAATGAATTTCGGAGAATCGTTGGCGAAATCGCCGGTTTGATGACCTACGAAATCACCCGCGACCTGCCTTTGCAAGACGTTGAAATCGAAACGCCAATGGGCAAGACGGTGCAAAAGGAACTGGCCGGCAAGAAATTGACTATCGTGCCGATCCTGCGTGCTGGCATGGGCATGGTCAACGGGGTTTTGGAAATGATTCCGTCAGCCAAGGTAGGCGTCGTTGGCATGTACCGCGACGAAGAAACCTTGAAGCCGGTAGAATACTTCTTCAAGGTTCCTAAGGATGTTACTGAACGTGAATGCATGGTCGTTGACCCGATGCTGGCTACTGGCGGTTCCGCCAACCTGGCCATCGAAGCTTTGAAGAAGCGGGGAGTGACCGACATTAAGCTGGCCGTCCTGGTTGCTGCGCCGGAAGGCGTCAAGGCGGTGCAAGATGAACACCCGGACGTTGACATTTACGCGGCTGCCCTTGACGACAAGCTGCTGCCAAACGGCTACATCTTCCCAGGTTTAGGGGATGCAGGTGACCGGATCTTTGGGACTAAATAATTAAAAAAGTCGCTATAAAAGCGATCGCAAAAGTTCCAATTAATTTTTATTGGTGTACAATAAGTGACGTGTTCGAAGAATTCAACACAAGAAGGGAGGTCACGAAGAATTGGAGAAATCACTTGTCTTCAATATTAACGGTACCGGACTGAATGTTGACTTGGTCGGCATTATCGGTTCGACCTTGATGGCAATTGTGGTTTTTGCCATTTGTTACGCTCTTTCACGTAAAGTTGAAATGAAACCGAACAAGAAACAAAATGTCCTGGAATACCTGATCGATTTTACCGACGGGATTGTCAAGGATAACGTCGAAGACCCGGCTGCGCAAAAACATCTGTCTCTTTACGCCTTTGTTTTGTTCCTTTTCATCTTCTGCATGAATCAACTAGGGTTGTTCTTGGAAGTGAAAGTCAGTGACTATATGGTCATCAAATCACCAACTGCTGATCCAGTGACGACGATGTCGTTCGCGATGATGACCTTGCTTCTGTCATTTACCTTCGGGATTCAGAAATTTGGCATGAAGGGCTACCTGCAGAACTATGCACGTCCTGTCGGTTTTCTTTTGCCGATTAACATCATTGAAGAATTTACCAACTTCTTGACGTTATCGCTGCGTCTCTACGGTAATATCTTTGCGGGTGAAGTCCTGCTGACCCTGATCGGGAACCAGCTGGGGCCAAGCATGGGGATTGTAACCAGAATCCTGGCTGCGCCGCTCGCAATGATCTGGCAAGGTTTCTCTGTCTTCATTGGCTCTATCCAGGCGTATGTTTTTGTAACCCTTTCTATGGTTTATATTGGCAAGAAGGTTACACAAGAATAATTTTTCGGAGGTTTTATTATGACTACAGGTTTAAAGGATTTAGCTGCTGCACTTGTTGCTGGTATTGCTGCTTTGGCTGCTTCATGGGGGAACGGTAAGGTTATCTCAAAGACGATCGAAAGCATCGCCCGCCAACCAGAAAGTGCTGGTAATTTGAGAGCAACTATGTTCATCGGTGTTGGTTTGATCGAAGCCGTTCCAATCCTGGCTATCGTTATCGCTTTCTTGATTTTGTTCCTGTAATTAACCAGTCGTTAAATTACATTAGTTACTAAATTGAGAGAGAAGGATTGTTGATGGAATTTCAACCAGTATTCGCCGGCGCTGAAATCTCAATCATTAATACCCTTTGGTATTTAATAGTATTCAGTATCCTTTTGCTGGCCGTCAAGCATTATGCCTGGGGCCCGGTAAAGGACATGATGGAGAAGCGCCGTCAGAAAGTCATTGATGACTTGGATCAAGCTGCTAGCGACCGCAAGAAGGCTGAAATTTTGGCCAATGAACGGGAAGCAGCCTTGAAGAATTCAAGACAAGAAGCAACCCAGATCCTCTCTGTTGCCAAGAGTAATGCGCAAAAGACCAGCAAGCAAATCGTCAGCGAAGCCAAGGCTGAAGCTTCCGCTATCCGGGAAAGGGCCAAGGCTGATGCAGCGCAAGCTAAAATTGACGCCTTGAACGAAGCCCGCAACGAAGTCGCTGATCTTTCTGTGACGATTGCGGAAAAGGTAATTGCTAAGAACTTATCTGCTGCTGATCAAAAAGATTTAGTTGATCAGTTCATTAAGGGGTTGAACGATTAATGGCCTTAAGTAGAGAAGAAACGGCAAGACGCTACGGAACAGCGATCTTTGATTTTGCCAAAGACAGCGGCAAGACTGAGCTCATGTACAGCGAACTGACTGAATTGAAGAAGGCAGTTCAAGCAGAGCCCCGTTTTGTCCAGGTTCTGAGCAATCCTGTTTTGGACGCCAAGCAAAAGGAAAGTCTTTTGACGGCGGTTGAACAGGGCTTTTCTGCAGAGCTTCAAGAAGTTTTAAACTTCTTGCTTAGCTATGATCGTTTTGACAACTTGGTTGACATCATTGACTACTACATTCACCTGTACAATGCTGCCAACCACATCGGAACGGGTGTCGCTAAGACTGCATTGAAGCCAGATGAAGATCAGCTGCAGCGCCTTGCGGACAGCTATGCCAAGAAATATGGCTTGCAGGCACTTCATCTTGAAAATGAAGTTGATCCAGAAATTATCGGCGGCGTGGTCCTTGAGGTTGAAGGCCGCGTGATCGATGGCTCAGTAAAGCATCGATTGGAGAAAATCCGCGCCATGTTAACAAAGTAAGTATTATAAAGAGGTGAAACCATTGAGCATTAAAGCGGAAGAAATCAGCTCTTTAATCAAGCAGCAACTTGAACACTACGACGATAAGCTGGACATCGAGGAAGTCGGTGTCGTAACTTACGTCGGCGATGGTATCGCCCGCGCTCACGGCTTGAACAATGTCTTGTCAAGTGAGCTTTTGCAGTTCGACAATGGTGCCTACGGTATCGCCCAAAACTTGGAAAGCAATGATGTCGGTATCATCATTCTGGGCAAGTTTGACGACATCCGTGAAGGCGACCGCGTGAAGCGAACTGGCCGGATTATGGAAGTTCCAGTTGGGGATGCTTTGATTGGCCGGGTTGTGAATCCACTTGGCCAGCCAGTTGACGGCTTAGGCGAAATCAAGACTGACAAGACTCGGCCAATCGAGTCAAAGGCGCCAGGCGTTATGCAGCGTCAGTCAGTTAACCAGCCTTTGCAAACTGGTATTAAGGCCATTGATGCGCTGGTGCCAATTGGCCGTGGTCAGCGTGAGCTGGTCATCGGTGACCGTAAGACTGGTAAGACCAGTTTAGCGATCGACACCATTTTGAACCAAAAAGGGCAGGACGTAATTTGTATTTACGTCTCAATTGGTCAAAAGGAATCAACTGTCAGAGCACAAGTTGAAACCTTGAAGAAGCTTGGGGCGATGGACTACACCATCGTGGTTGAAGCTGGTCCTTCAGAACCGGCACCAATGCTTTACATCGCGCCATATTCCGGGACCGCGATGGGGGAAGAATTCATGTACGCCGGCAAGGACGTCCTGGTTGTCTTTGACGACTTGTCCAAGCAGGCGGTTGCCTACCGTGAACTTTCCCTGCTGCTTCGCCGGCCACCTGGCCGTGAAGCCTACCCAGGTGACGTCTTCTACCTGCACTCACGTTTGTTGGAACGGAGTGCCAAGCTGAGCAAGGAACTGGGCGGCGGCTCATTGACTGCCCTGCCATTCATTCAGACTGAAGCCGGGGACATCTCCGCCTACATTCCAACCAACGTTATTTCCATCACTGACGGACAGATCTTCTTGCAAAGTGACCTGTTCTTCTCCGGTACGCGCCCAGCCATCGACGCCGGGGCTTCTGTTTCCCGTGTCGGCGGGGCCGCGCAGATCCCAGCCATGAAGAAGGTTGCTGGTACTTTGCGGACCGACCTGGCTTCATACCGGGAACTGGAAAGCTTTGCCCAGTTCGGCAGTGACCTGGACCAGGCAACGCAAGCCAAGCTGGCCCGCGGCCGGCGGACCGTCGAAGTATTGAAGCAGCCGCTGCACAAGCTGGTTGCCGTTGAAAAGCAGGTTGTCCTGCTTTACGCTTTGACCCATGGCTTTATGGACGCGGTGCCAGTCGATGATATTGCTCGCTTTGAACAAGAACTTTACACCGACTTTGACGCCAACCATGCTGATCTGTTAGCTGAAATCAAGTCAACTGGCAAATTGCCAGATGAAAACAAGCTTCAAGAAGCTCTTCAACAATTTGCATCCAGCTTTTCATCAAGTAACAAATAGGAGGTAGACTATGCCTGCATCTTTACTTGAATTGAAGAAGAGAATTGCTTCTGTCAAGCAAACGAGTAAGATTACTGAAGCCATGCACATGGTTTCAGCAGCTAAACTGAATCAGACTGAAAAAAGAGACAAGGGCTACCAGGAATACAATCAGCTGCTGCACCAAACCGTGTCCCGGCTGATGAGTGCCAGCGTGATCGACCACTTGAACAAGGCTAATTACCGCCTGACGCAAGACAACATTGACTCCATCGACTACGATGATGTCTTTGGGATGGGGATCATTTCTGACATGATCAAGCCTCGTGAGGAAGTTCACTCCGTGGGCTACCTGGTAGTTACTGGTGACCGTGGTCTGGTCGGCTCCTACAACAGCTCAGTCATCAAGCAGATGATGAGCCTGGTAGCTGACGAAAAGCTGCAGGGCAGAGAGTCCAAGATCCTGTCAGTCGGCAGCGTTGGCTCCCAGTTCTTCAAGAAGAACAACCTGAACGTTGTCTACGAAAAAGACGGCGTTTCAGACGTGCCAACCTTCAAGGAAACCCTGCCAATCGTCTCAACGGCGATCAAGATGTACTTGAACGGCGTTTATGACGAACTGTATGTTTGCTACACCCACCACGTGAATTCTTTGTCCTCAGCCTTCCGGGCCGAAAAGATGCTGCCGATCGTCGACCTTGACATCGGGACCATGGAAGCCAAGGAAAGCAAGAAGATTGAATTCGAAGTTGCCCCTGACATTGACAGCGTTTTGGCAACCTTACTGCCGCAATTCGCGCGGGCGGAAATCTATGGCGCCATTTTGGACGCCAAGACCGCCGAACACGCAAGTTCAATGACGGCCATGAAGAGTGCCACGGACAATGCCAAGGACCTTGTTTCTAGTCTTAGTTTGCAAATGAACCGTGCAAGACAAGCACAAATCACTACTGAATTGACTGAAATCGTCAGTGGTGCGAATGCACTTGAATAAGAGAAAAGGAGGTAGAAGTTTGAGTCAAGGTGAAATCGTTCAAGTAATCGGCCCTGTTGTCGACGTCAAGTTTCCAATTGGCAAAGACCTGCCAGACATCAACAATGCCTTGAAGGTCATCAAGTCAGACGACGACTCGATTATCCTTGAAGTTACTCTTGAACAGGGCGATGGCGTTTTGCGCTGCATCGCGATGGAATCTACCGATGGCCTTCGTCGTGGGATGAAGGTTGAAGATACTGGGAGCTCAATTTCCGTGCCAGTTGGTCCGGATACCTTGGGCCGGGTCTTCAACGTTTTAGGTCAACCGATTGATGGTGGTTCAGAATTTCCAGCTGACCACCCTCGCTCCGGGATCCACAAAGAAGCACCTAAGTATGATGAATTAACTACTAGCCGTGAAATCCTGGAAACCGGGATCAAAGTTATCGACTTGTTGGAACCATATCTTCGTGGTGGTAAGGTCGGTCTTTTCGGTGGTGCCGGGGTCGGCAAGACCACGATCATCCAGGAATTGATTCACAACATTGCCCAGGAACACAACGGTATTTCCGTCTTCACCGGTGTCGGGGAAAGAACCCGTGAAGGTAACGACCTTTACTTCGAAATGAAGGCATCTGGCGTTTTAGACAAGACCGCCATGGTCTTCGGGCAGATGAACGAGCCGCCTGGTGCCAGAATGCGGGTCGCTTTGACCGGTTTGACAATCGCTGAATACTTCAGAGACGTTGAAGGCCAGGACGTGCTGCTCTTCATCGACAATATCTTCCGGTTTACCCAGGCCGGTTCTGAAGTTTCCGCCTTGCTGGGCCGGATTCCTAGTGCCGTTGGTTACCAGCCAACTTTGGCAACGGAAATGGGTCAATTGCAAGAAAGAATCACTTCCACTAAGAAGGGGTCAATCACCTCTATCCAAGCCGTTTACGTTCCAGCCGACGACTACACTGACCCTGCGCCAGCGACTACTTTCGCCCACCTGGACGCGACGACCAACTTGGAACGTAGCCTGGTAGAACAAGGTATCTACCCGGCCGTTGACCCACTTGAATCAACTTCCAGTGCCCTGGACCCTGAAGTTGTCGGCCAGGAACACTACGACGTTGCGACCCGGGTTCAGCACATCCTGCAACGTTACCGCGAACTGCAAGACATCATCTCCGTTTTGGGTATGGATGAATTGTCAGATGAAGAAAAGCTGATCGTTGCCCGGGCACGTAGGATTCAGTTCTTCCTGTCACAAAACTTCTTCGTTGCCGAAGTCTTTACCGGCGTTCCAGGCTCATACGTTCCAATCAAGGAAACGATCAAGGGCTTCAAGATGATCCTCGACGGCCATCTTGACGACTTGCCTGAAGATGCCTTCAGAGGCGTTGGCCCGATCGAAGACGTTTTGAAGAGGGCGCAAAAGATGGGGGTTACCCCAAGCGATCCGGAAGCAAAAGCCTTATTAGAAAAGTAGGTTGATGCATCATGGCAGAAGCAGAGAAACTGTTTAAGATCAATATCGTTACGCCAAACGGGTTAATCTATTCTCACCGTGGCAGCTCCGTCTCAATGCGGGCTATTGACGGCGACCGGCAGATTTTGTACAACCACCTGCCGATTTTAACTCCGCTGACAATTGGTGAAGTCCGGGTTCAACGCGGCGCCGATGTCGACCACAAGGTTGATCACATCGCCGTCAGCGGGGGGATCATCGAATTCGCCAACAATGTGGCAACGATTATTGCTGACAACGCAGAACGCGCGCGCAACATTGACCTCAGTCGGGCTGAAGCTGCCAAGCAGCGGGCCGAGGCGCTCATCAAGGAAGCCAAGGAAAAGCACGACGAGCAGTTATTGGAGCGGGCTCAAATTGCTTTGCGGCGGGCTGTAAACCGGATTTACGTTTACGACAAGCTGCACAAATAAGGGAAAAGAGCGGATTTATTCCGCTCTTTTTTTATGGTAGATTTTATTATGAGACAACTTGGAATTCACGCAATCATCAGCTTGGTGATCTACTTTGTTTGTATTGCCTTAGCCTTTCAGGCGATCAAAGCCGTCAGAATTGAGAAAATCATTCGGACCAGCCGGGTATTTGAAGCCCAGGTCTTCTTGATTTTTACGGCGATTGCCCTGGGCTATACGGTCGGCCAATTTTTGATCGCCTTGATAGATACTTCATTACAATTGTCTAACCTGTTTTAAAGAATAGGTTAAAGCTAAGCGGAAGCCGCTATACAGAGCGCTTTTATGGTACAATTAAAATTAATATGTTATGGAGGAAATAGATGTGTCAAAAGATATTGGTATTGATTTGGGGACCGCGAACGTTTTGATCAACGTTTCCGGCAAGGGCATTGTGATCGACGAGCCATCTGTTGTTGCCGTGGATACGAACACCAACAAGGTGGTCGCTGTCGGCACTGAAGCTTATGAAATGGTTGGCCGTACTCCTGGCAACATCCGCGTTATCCGGCCTTTGAAGGACGGGGTAATTGCTGATTTTGACATTACTGAAGCCATGCTGAGCTACTTTATTGAGAAGCTGAACGTCAAGGGCTTCATGAGCAAGCCGAACATTCTGGTCTGCGCCCCGACTGGCGTAACTTCAATTGAGCAAAAGGCCATCATCCAAGCCGCGGAAAAGTCAGGCGGCGGCAAGGTCTACCTGGACTATGAGCCAAAGGTAGCTGCCGTTGGTGCCGGCCTGGACATTTTCAAGCCGCAAGGTAACATGGTCATCGACATCGGCGGGGGGACGACTGACATCGCCATCCTGTCCATGGGCGAAATCGTGACTTCCAAGTCCCTGCGCTATGCCGGGGATCGGATGAACCAGGCCATCGTCAACTACATTAAGGCTAACCACCAGCTCTTGATCGGGATGCGGACGGCGGAAGCCATCAAGATTGAAATTGGTACCGCTACTGATCCAGACCCGGACGCAAGCATGAATGTCCGCGGCCGCGACACGATTGACGGCCTGCCAAAGCAGATCAAGGTAAACAGCTCTGAAGTAACTGAGGCCCTGCAAGAGGGCCTGCAAAGCATCATTGACACTACCAAGCAGGTTCTGCAGGAAACGCCGCCGGAATTGTCCGCTGACATCATCGACCGCGGGATTATGATCACCGGTGGCGGCGCCTTGCTGAAGAACATCGACAAGCTGATTGCCGACAGCCTGCAGGTTCCGGTTTTGATCGCTGAATCACCGCTTGAATCAGTTGCTTTGGGCACTGGCATCCTGCTGCAGCATATTGAAAAGCACGAACGTCACTAATAATGCGTCAAATAATGATTCTTCTAGTCCGCTTTTACCAGCGGGCAATCTCACCAATTTTGCCGGACAGCTGCCGTTTCTACCCGACCTGCTCCAGCTATATGATCACTGCTTTGGAAAAGCATGGTCCGCTTTTGGGACTGCTGATGGGCCTGGCAAGGATCCTGCGCTGCAATCCTTTTAACCGCGGCGGGGTGGATCCAGTACCGGACAAGTTTACCCTTTTGCGCAATCCCCACCCAGAAGAATATGAGGACGAAATTATTGCCAGAAAATTCCACAGTCACTAACGAGGAGGGAATATGTCAAGAAATCAAGAAAACATCGGGATCGAGGTCAACGAACTGTCTGGCCGCCGGGTACCGACTTGGGAAGTAGTCATTCCAAAGAAGCGCCAGATCGGCTTGATCGAGCAGGTTGACGGCAAGTTCCGGGTAACCAGCAGCAAGTCCAAGAACGTGATGTTTGCCAAGAGCCTTGATGCCGGCATCAACGATCTGCTGGCCTACTTCACCTTGCACGAAAAATAATTTTTACGAATAAAGTGATAGTTAATGGCAAAAGTTCAAGAAGAAAGCAAATGGTATGACCGCATCGCCTGGGGAGTTATCATTCCCGTGGTCTTGCTGTCATTCGTCAGTTTCTATTCAATTTACAACGCGTCAGTCAATGACTCGACCTATGGGACGCCAACTAGAACAGTGGCCATGCAGATTGTCTGGTACACGGTTTCCTGGCTGATGGTGGCCTTCATCGTCCGCTTTGACGCCGAGCAGATCTTTAAGCTGGCCCCCTATCTGTATGGCTTGGGGATACTCATGCTGGTCGCGGTCCTCTTCCTGTATGACCGGACAACGGCTGCCAGCAGCGGGGCCAAGAGCTGGTTCGTCGTCGGACCTGTCAGCTTCCAGCCCTCAGAAGTCATGAAGCCGGCCTTTATCTTGCAGCTGGCCCGGGTCGTCAGAGAGCACAATGCGCGCTATGCCCACAACCTCAGAAATGACTGGCTCTTGATCGGCAAGGTCATGGCCTGGTTCCTGCCGGTGGCCATGCTGCTTATGCTGCAGCCTGACTTTGGGACCACCCTGGTCTTTGTCGCGATTACCGCGGGGATTCTCCTGGTTTCAGGGATTTCCTGGAAAATCATCATCCCGGTCTTTCTGCTCATGGTGGTCGTGGGCGTCGCTGTCATCCTCCTGGTCTTTACCAGTGAAGGGCAGACGATTCTGCGCCACTACTTCAAGACCTATCAGCTGGAAAGAATCAAGTCCTGGAGTGACCCGTCAGGGGACAACTCCAACAGCGCCTACCAGCTCTGGCAGAGCATGAAGGCGATCGGGTCCGGGCAGATTTTTGGCAATGGCTTTAACAATATCAAAGTCTACGTGCCAGTCCGGAACTCAGACATGATCTTCTCCGTGGTCGGCGAAAGCTTCGGCTTTGTCGGCGGGGTGGCCTTGATCGGAATTTACTTCGTCTTGATCGTGCAGATGGTCAAGATCACTTTCTCGACCAAGAACGCCTTCTATTCATATGTGTCCACAGGGATTATTATGATGATTTTGTTCCACGTCTTTGAAAATATCGGCATGAGCATTGATTTACTGCCCCTTACCGGGGTGCCCCTGCCATTTGTTTCACAGGGTGGGTCAGCCTTGATCGGGAATATGATCGGGATTGGCTTGATCCTCTCGATGAAGTGGCACAATAAGGACTACATGTTTAGCACGGCTGGCGACTTTTAACTGAATTTTTGAGAGCATACGAAAACCGCCTCGGTCAATCGACCGGGGCGGTTTTATTTATTTTACTGGACTTAGTCCAAGCCAGCCTTGTTGTGCCGAACGACCAGGATGTCGCAGTCAGCAGTTCTGGTGACATATTCAGTCACGCTGCCGATGAGCAGGCGTTCAACGGCGTTCAAGCCGGTCGCGCCGACGACGATCAAGTCGATGTCATGCTTCTTCGGGAATTCCCGGCTGATGATGGCCTTTGGTGAGCCGAATTCGATGGAGTAGTGGACTTCCTTGACGCCGCTGTCTTGGGCAGACTGGTAGTACTTTTCCATCTTCTTCTTGGCGTCGTTGGAAACCTGCTCAACCATGGCTGAGTCAAAGCTGGAAACGTTCTGGAAGGACCGCGTGTCGATAACGTGGAGAATTTCCAGGCTGGCGTTCATGTGCTTGGCAACCGTTACGGCCTTCTTGAAAGCCAGGTCAGCTTCCTTGGAACCGTCAACGGCAACTTGGATATGTTTGTATTGGTATTGTTTAGTCATTTTTGCCACCTCTTCCTGTCTCTATTTTACCAAAAAAATGAAAGCATTTTAATAAATTTACTGATTGTTTTGCGAAAGCAGGAGGGCGAAGATAAAAATCGTCGCTGAGCCTAAAAAGAGGGTGATCAAGTTGAGATACTTGTTGTCAAAGAAAAGCAGGACGATTCCCAAGACGCTGATCGCCAGGAGCGTCCACGAGCAGATGGTCATCAAGCTATGGAGCTCCGGGGAGCTGGAGACGTCGAAGACCAGGAAGGCGCCGTTTCTCCGGTGCCAGAGGTACCAGGCGGTCAGCAGCAGGCAGGCGATAAAAATAATCATGAAAGTACGGATGTAGAGCATCGGTTAAACTTTCTAGTTTTCACAGGAAGTGAAAACACACTGAGTAAGCTAGTGGCAGGGATAAACAAAAGAAGCGGCCCCAAGGACCGCTGTTATTGTCTAAGAAAATCCGAGTTGACCAAAGCATAAATGGCGCTGTTGATCCCGTAAAGAATTCACAAAATCCGGCCCGTCGCGCAGTGAATATGGATTCTGCGTGAGCAGCATTCCGATTCAGTAGTTACTGACAGGCCACCACGTCCTTAAGTTTGATCGGTCAACTAATTACAAATAAGCTTTCTGACGATCAACTCAGATCACTTATTATAATATAGAACCCAGCAGCCTTTGTCAAGTAAAATTATAGCGCTTTCATTTACCCTTAAGGCCTGCTTTCTGCAGGTCATGCAGGCGCTGGTACTGGCTCTTAAAAGCCGCTTCAAATTTGCTCTCGCCCTTAGGGGCAAAATACTGCTTGCCTTGCATGCGGTCAGGCAGATAAGCCTGGGCCACCCAGTCGCCCGGATAGTCGTGGGGGTAGAGGTAGCCAGTCCCGTGGCCCAGCTTGCTGGCCCCCTTGTAGTGGGCGTCTTTCAACTGGTCGGGAATCTGGCCGACATTGCTTTGGCGGATGTCGGCTAAAGCCGCGTCAATGGCCGTCATCGCAGAATTGCTCTTAGGAGACAAGCAGAGCTCGATAACAGCGTTGGCCAGGGGGATCCGGGCTTCCGGCAGGCCCAGCTGCTGGGCCGCCTGTACGGCCAAAATAGCCCGCTCACAGGCCGGGGGATTAGCCAGGCCGATGTCTTCGTAGGCAATCACGCTGAGGCGGCGGCAGATTGAGACCAGGTCACCTGATTCCAGCAGCCGGCCCAGGTAGTGTAGGCCCGCGTCAGTATCTGAGCCCCGGATGGACTTTTGAAAGGCGGATAAGAGGTCGTAGTGGCCGGCCCCGTCAGCGTCAAAGTTCTGGATCTTCATTTGCAAGGAATCCTCCATGTCATCCAGGGTGACCGTGAAGGAGAAGGCATCTTTGCCCTCAGCTTCCAGTTCCTGCTTGGTCGACAGGACTGCCAGCTCCAGGCTGTTTAAAGTGGCCCGCAGGTCTCCGTTGCCCTTTTGCGCCAAAAATTCTCCTGCTTCTTTCGTCAGCTTGGCATGGTACTTGCCCAGACCTCTTTCTTCATCGGTTAGGGCCCGGTCAACAGCCGTCAGGATCTCTTCCTCAGTCAACGGTTTCAGTTCAAAAATCTGGCAGCGGGACCGGATGGCCGGGGAGATGGCTAGGTAGGGATTTTCCGTGGTTGCCCCGATCATAATTACCTGGCCGGATTCAAGCAGCGGCAAAAGAAAGTCCTGCTTGACCTTGTTGAGCCGGTGAATTTCATCCAGCAGCAGAACGACCGTCCCGCTCATCTTGCCTTCAGCGGCGACCTGGGAGAGTTCCTTTTGCCCGTCAGTCGCCGCGTTGAGCTGGCGGAAGGCATACTTGCTGCTGCCAGCAATCGCGCTGGCGATGCTGGTCTTGCCAATGCCGGGCGGGCCGTACAGGATCATGGACGAGAGCTGCCGGGCCTCAACCATCCGGCGGATGATCTTCTTAGGACCGACCAGGTGCTGCTGGCCGACGACCTGGTCGATGGACTGGGGCCGCATCCGGTAGGCTAAGGGCTTCATTTATTGCCCCCGAAGAATCTGGCCAAAAAGCCCTTTTTCTTTGGAGCAGGCAATTTCTCAGCCGGCAGGGGCGGGGCGTAGACCTGGGTCAATTCGATCCGCATCCGGTTGATGGCCTCCTTGCTGACGACCAGGATGGCGGAATCATCATCGCCTTTTCTGGCACTTTCGTCATTGACCAGGCAGAAGGGAACCTGCTCCTTGCTGGCCCGGCTTTCAATCTGGCCGACAAAGGTCGGGTTGGGGATGTTGGCGTTGATCAAAATGGTGTAGCCCTTGTAGTCGGCAAAGTGGTCCATGAAGAGTTTGGTCAACTTGGCGTCTTCACAGTCCTTGATGGTCATGCGCACGAAAACCCGCTCCCTTAAAGAACCCAAAAAGCGCCGCCGCTCATCGGGCCTGGTCTGCGGAGTAATGCCATTCGCGGCGTTTTCGACTCTTTTGGTTAAATCTTCAGTCATGGCTTGATCCTTTCTAAAAATTAATACTGTCTTTTTCTGGCTCTAAAGCATATTATAACTGAACTTTTTGGGCAAGAAAAAAGCCTTTCCCAAAACTGGGAAAGACTTTGAAGCCGAATTGATATTACAGCAACTTGTTGTAGTATTCAACAACCAGGGCTTCGTCAATTTCTGGTTCCATTTCGTCACGTTCTGGGAAACGAACCAATTGACCTTCCATCTTGTCTTCGTCAAATGAAACAAATGATGGACGTGAAGCAACAGCTTCCAAAGCGTCCTTAACTTGTTGCAGGTTCTTTGACTTTTCCTTCAAGCTAATAGTTTGACCAACCTTAACTTCGTATGAAGGAATGTCAACGCGCTTGCCATCAACAGTGATGTGGCCGTGGTTTACCAATTGACGGGCTTGTTCACGGGTAGTAGCCAAGCCGAGACGGTAAACAACGTTGTCCAAACGACGTTCAAGCAAGATCATGAAGTTGATACCGTGTTGGCCTTCACGGATCTTACCAGCGCGGACAAACAAAGTACGGAATTGGCGTTCGCTCAAACCGAACATCCAGCGCAGCTTTTGCTTTTCGTGCAATTGCATGCCGTATTCTGAAAGACGGCCGCGGTGGTTAGGACCGTGTTGACCTGGAACGTATGAACGACGAGCAAGTTCCTTGCCAGTGCCTGACAAAGAAATACCCAATCTTCTTGACCGCTTCCAACTTGGACCAGTGTATCTTGACATATAAAAATTCCTCCAATAAAAACAATAAAAATTGTTGGAGTAAAATAATCACAATATAAGCTCAACATTCGTGCATCCCGAGTTTACATTTTCGCCCGTGCAGCGTGGGTTACTCGTTCACTAAACGTCCCGGGATGTTGACGTTCTTGTCGCTTACGGCTGCAAATATTTTACACGTTGACCATTATAAGGGCTTTAGGCCCGGAAAGCAAGAAAAAAACGCAGAAAGTCTGGCAAAGTAGAAATGTTTCGGGGGCTAGTTTGGTATAATTAACTTCAGTTCGGAGGAGAAAGATATGTCATCAACACAATCTCTACTACTCATCACTTTAATTATCACGATCATCGTAGTGGTCATGGCCATGCTTTTGATCAACCGCCGGCAATTGCGCGATATTGAAGAGCTCGATAATGAGCTGGGCAATATGGAAGACCTGCTGGAGCGGGCGATTGGCAAGCTGGACCAAATGGAACTGGCTGGGGAAAGCCTGGCTACTCTCAATACCTGGAAGAAGAGCTACCAGAAGGCGGCTGAGCTTTTTCCGGAAATCCAGCGCTTGATTGAAGACGGGGCGGACGAAAATGCCCGCTACCGCCTGGTCAAGTCCCACCAAAGCATTAAGCAGGCCAGAGAACTGGTTGACTCTGTTTCTGAAGATGTCAAGAATTCATCCGACGTCTTCACCCAGCTTTTGGAATCAAACCGGGAAAACAAGGCCCAATATGACGAATTGATGCAGAGCTACCGGGAAATCCGCAAGGAAATTCTGGCCGATTCCTTTGACTACGGCGTGGCCCTGGAAGAAATCGAAAACCGCCTGTCAGCCATGGAGGAAGATTTTGCCCAGGCCAAGAACCTGTCAGCCCAGGGCGACCATGTCGAGGCTAAGCGGGTCTTGTCAAAGATCCGGGCGGACCTCACGGCCTTAAAGACCAAGCTGCCAGAAGTTAAAGAGGATCAGCACGACCTGCAGACCGTTTTTGCTGACCAGCTGGATGAAATCGCGGCTGGCTATAAGGAAATGCGGGATGCCAAGTACGGCTTCGGCAACCTGGACGTTATGCTGGAAATCAGGCAAAGCAACGACCAGATCGACCGGTCCCTGGCGGCTTTGGCCCAGCTGGACTTAGAAGAGACCAGCAAGGGGATGAAGAAGGTCGAAAAGGAAATCAAGACCCTCTACGGAATCCTGGAGAAAGAATACAAGGCCCGGCCTTTTGTGGAAAAGAACCAGGACAAGCTGCAGCGGCTCTTGACCCACCAGCAGACCGTCAGCCAGCAGCTGATCAAGAAACTGCGCCATATCGACGAAAGCTATGAACTGACCCACGGGGAACTGGACGAAAGCCGGGAGCTTGAAAGAGAAGTCCACAAGATGGATTCTGACTACATCCGGGCCAGCCAGCGGATCGCTGACGGCCGGGCCGTCTACTCTGAAGTCCAGGACGACTGGATCAAGATCCTGGGCCGCCTGCAGGAGATTGGCAAGCGCCAGCAGGAATTGTCGGAAGCAGTTGACGGCCTCTATGAGGCGGAAGAAGTGGCTCAGCGGTCAATCAAGGAATTCAAGCAGCAGGTCTCTTTGGTTTACCGCCACCTCAGCCGGCAGAATCTGCCGGGGATTCCGGAAGGCTTTTTGCAAATGTACACCCTTGTTATTAATGAAATCAGCAAGACCAGCGGGGAGCTCAACCAGGTCCGGATCAACATGGAGAAGATCTCTGAAGAACTGGTGCAAATCTCAGATGACGTTGATCGCCTGCAAAGAGAAGCGGAAGACATTATCAGTTCAGCCAATCTTTTTGAACTGACCATGCAGTATTCCAACAAGTTCCTGGACAATGAAACTGTCGTCCGGGCCCGCAGAAATGCCATGAAGCTGTATGACCGGGACTACAACTACAAGGATGCCCTGGACACGATCGCCACGGCGGTGGAGCGGGCTGAGCCAGGCAGCTACCAGCGGATTGAAAATGCCTATTATCAAGAGCAAAAAGAACTTATTGATTGAAGCCAAGCGGATTTTGGACTAAAATAGAACATCATTTGTAATTAAGCGGTCATTAAAATGGCTGCTTTTTTAAGGAGCAAGAAGCGTGATTTATTTTGACAACAGTGCCACGACCAAGATGGCGCCTGAAGCATTAGAGACCTACAGCCAGGTGGTGACCAAGATCTGGGGCAACCCTTCCAGCCTGCACAAGCTGGGTGACCGGGCCCATGGCCTGCTGGAAGCTTCCCGCAAGCAGGTTGCAGACTTGCTGGGAGTAAATACCGACGAGATCTACTTTACTTCCGGTGGGACGGAATCCAACAACACGGCCATCAAGGGGACGGCCTGGGCCAAGCGGGAATTTGGCAAGCACATCATTACCTCATCCGTTGAGCATGCCTCAGTGGCTAATACTTTTACCGAACTGGAAAACCTGGGCTTCCGGGTTACCCGCCTGCCAGTTGACAAGGAAGGCCGGGTTAATCCGGAAGACTTGAAAGCGGCCTTGGACAAGGATACGACCTTGGTCTCCATTATGGGCGTCAATAACGAAATCGGGACCATCCAGCCGATCAAGGAAATTTCTGAAATCCTGGCAGACTACCCGAACATCCACTTCCATGTTGATAATGTCCAGGCTCTGGGCAAGGGGATCTGGGACCAGGTCTTCACCTCCCGGGTCGACATGATGAGCTTTTCTTCCCACAAGTTCCATGGCCCGCGCGGTATCGGCATTTTGTACAAAAAGCGTGGCCGGATGCTGATGCCTTTGTGTGAAGGCGGCGGCCAGGAGAAGGGCTTGAGAAGCGGGACGGAAAACCTGGCAGCCATCGCGGCCATGGCCAAGGCAGCCCGCTTGCTTTTGACGGACGAAAAGGAAAAGGCGGACAGAGAATACGCCATTAAGGAAAAGATCAGCAAGTACTTGGCAGGTAAGCCGGGCATCCATATCTTCTCTCCTTTGAAGGCAAACTTTGCCCCCCACATCCTCTGCTTTGCTTTAGAGGGGATCCGGGGCGAGACCCTGGTCCACACTTTGGAAGACCAGGACATCTACATTTCCACCACTTCTGCCTGCGCCTCAAAGAAGGCGGATGAAGCCAGCACTTTGGTGGCGATGAAGACGCCAGACGCGATCGCCACCAGTGCCGTCCGGCTTAGCTTTGACGAAAGCAATACTTTAGAAGAAGCAGACGAATTCATCGCGGCTTTTGACGAGATTTACCAGCACTTTGCCAAGATCAACCACTTAGGAGAATAAATTTGCAATACACAGAAATCATGATTCGCTACGGCGAACTGTCCACCAAGGGCAAGAACCGGAAGGACTTCATCAACCGTCTTGCCAGCAATGTCCAGAAGGTTTTGCACGACTTCCCGGATCTGAAGATCCAGACCCACCACGACCGGATGCACATCCTTTTGAACGGGACCCCTTTTGAGCCGGTCAATGACCGCTTAAAGGTCGTTTTCGGGATCCAGACCTATTCCCCAGTCATCAAGACTGAAAAGAGCCTGGAAGCTATTGAAAAAACTGCCCTGGAACTGATGCAGGCAACTTACAAGGCCAGCATGACCTTCAAGGTCAATACCAGAAGAAGCGACCACAAGTTTATCTACGACACTAACCAATTGACCCAAATGGTGGCTGACTACCTTTATAACCACATGGAAGGCCTGCAGGCGGAAATGAAGCACCCGGACATGGTCCTGCTTTTGGAAATCCGCCAGGACGGAGCCTACATCTCCAACCAGCTTCTGCATGGGGCAGGCGGGATGCCAGTTGGCACGGCCGGCAAGGCAGTGATGATGCTGTCCGGTGGGATCGACTCTCCGGTAGCTTCCTACCTGGCCATGAAGCGGGGCGTGAACATCGAAATGGTCCACTTCTTCTCACCGCCATACACTTCTGAAAAGGCCCTGGCCAAGGCCAAGGAACTGACCAGCATTCTGGCCAAGTACAGCGGCCGGATCAACTTCATCGAAGTACCTTTTGCTGAAATCCAGGAAACGATCAAGGAAAAGCTGCCTGAGGGCTACTTGATGACTGTTCAGCGCCGCTTCATGCTGCGTCTGGCCGATATTATCAGGGAAAAGCGGCACGCTTTGGCCATCTTCAACGGGGAATCAGTTGGCCAGGTGGCCTCCCAAACCTTGGAATCCATGGCAGCCATCAATGACGTGACGACCACTCCAGTATTGCGGCCAGTTGCCACCATGGACAAGACTGAAATCATCGCCAAGGCCGAAGAAATCGGGACCTTTGACCTGTCCATCCAGCCATTTGAAGACTGCTGCACCATCTTTGCCCCGCCGCGGCCAAAGACCAAGCCAAAGATCGACAAGGCCCGGGAATATGAAAGCCGCCTGGACGTTGACGGCTTGATTGAGCGGGCCTTAGCCGGGGTCAAGGTTACTCCGATCTACCCGGGCCAGAGCTTCCTTGACGACCTGGCTGAAGAAGACGCGGACCTGCTTTAATGCTGCGCCTGGACAAATTTTTGGCCAACATGAAGGTGGGCTCCAGGTCCCAGGTTCATGAGATCATTAAGGCCGGCCAGGTGACGGTCAACGGGAAGGTCTGCCGGTCAGCCAAGCAGAAGGTGAAAGAGGATGCGGAAGTTCTGGTTAATGGCCAGGGAGTTGTCTACCAGCAATACCACTACTTTTTGCTCAATAAGCCAGATGGCGTCTTGTCGGCAACAGAAGACTCCCAGCAAAAGACCGTCCTGGACCTGCTAAAAGACCAGGACCGTTATCAGAAAATCGCTCCAGTGGGCCGCTTGGACAAGGACACGACCGGCCTCTTGCTTTTGACCAATGACGGCCAATTGGCCCACCAGCTCCTGGCTCCGGAATACCATGTGCCTAAGACCTATTACGCCCTTTTGGCCGGAGTAGCCGACGAAGAAACGGCCAAGGCAATTGCGGCAGGCCTCACTTTAAAAGATGGAACGGAATTAAAGCCGGGCCAGCTGAAGATCTTGCGGCAAGACAAGGACCAGGAGCAGTCAGAAATCGAGATCACCATTACCGAAGGCAAATACCACCAGGTCAAGCGGATGTTTGCCTCCCAGGGGATGAAGGTCTTAAAGCTTAAGCGGCTGAGCATGGGGCCTTTGACTTTGCCGGCTGATTTAGCTCCTGGCTCTTACCGGCCTTTGATAGAAGAAGAGCTGGCGGCCTTAAAGCAAGTTGCCCTTTAATGGGTGAAAAAATTATGCTATACTTTGTGACAAAGCCAAGATCAAGAGGTGGCGCTTCATGACAGAGAAAGGTCATTTAAGCTGAGAGACCGGAAGGCGCCTGGTAGCTTGATTCGCTGGCCGGCTGAACCAGGAGTAAGCCGTTCCGGTACCCGCGCCGTTACCGCGTTTAAGCGGAGCATTATGCTCAATTTAGGTGGTACCGCGGTTATATATCGTCCTAGACATTTACTTGTCTGGGACTTTTTTTGGAGGAAATTTATGACAGAATTAGCACCAAAATACAACCCGCAAGAGGTTGAAGCTGGCCGCTATCAAGAATGGCTGGACGATGACTTGTTCAAGCCGTCCGGTGACAAGAAGGCCAAGCCTTACTCAATCGTTATCCCGCCGCCAAACGTTACTGGCAAGCTGCACCTGGGCCACGCCTGGGACACGGCAATTCAAGACACCTTGATCCGCTACAAGCGGATGCAGGGCTACGACACCCTTTACCTGCCAGGCATGGACCACGCAGGCATCGCCACCCAGGCCAAGGTTGAAGCCCGCCTGCGTGAACAAGGGGTCAGCCGCTATGACCTGGGCCGGGAAAAGTTCGTGGAAAAGGTCTGGGAATGGAAGGACGAATACGCCAACATCATCAAGAGCCAGTGGCAAAAGCTGGGTCTGTCCCTGGACTACAGCCGGGAACGCTTCACTCTTGACAAGGGCCTGTCCAAGGCTGTCCGCCGGGTTTTCGTTCAGCTCTATAATGAAGGCTTGATCTACCGGGGCGAATATATCATCAACTGGGACCCGAAGCTGCGGACGGCTTTGTCTGACATCGAAGTTGTCCACCAGGATGACCAAGGGGCCTTCTACCACATCAACTACCCGCTGGCTGACGGCTCTGGCAGCGTGGAAATTGCTACTACCCGGCCGGAAACCATGTTTGGTGACACGGCCGTGGCTGTTGCCCCAGGGGATGAACGCTACAAGGACCTGGTGGGCAAGAAACTGATTCTGCCGCTGGTTGGCCGGGAGATCCCGATCATTGAAGACCAACACGTCGACCCGGAATTCGGGACCGGTTTGGTGAAGATCACTCCCGCCCACGACCCGAACGACTTTGAAGTTGGCAACCGGCATGACCTGCCGCGGATCAACGTGATGAACGATGACGGGACCATGAACGACAAGGCGGGCAAGTACGCCGGCATGGACCGCTTTGACTGCCGTAAGCAGCTGGTTGAAGACCTCAAGGCTGAAGGCTACTTGATCAAGGTTGAACCAATCGTTCACTCAGTTGGCCACTCTGAACGCTCCGGCGTGCAAGTTGAACCCCGCCTGTCTACCCAATGGTTCGTCAAGATGAAGCCACTGGCTGACAAGGTTTTGGAAAACCAAAAGGGTGAAGGCAGAGTTAACTTCGTGCCTGACCGCTTTGAAGGCACTTTGGAGCGGTGGATGGAAAACGTCCACGACTGGGTCATCTCCCGCCAGCTTTGGTGGGGTCACCGGATTCCTGCCTGGTACAACAAGCAGACCGGGGAAATGTACGTCGGTGAAGAAGCGCCAGCAGACATTGAAAACTGGGACCAGGACCAGGACGTTTTGGACACCTGGTTCTCCAGTGCCCTCTGGCCATTCTCAACTTTGGGCTGGCCGGATGAAGACTCAGCTGACTTCAAGCGCTACTTCCCAACCAACGCCCTGGTAACTGGCTACGACATCATCTTCTTCTGGGTTTCCCGGATGATCTTCCAAAGCTTGCACTTCACCGGCGAGCGGCCATTTGACAATGTCGTTTTGCACGGCTTGATCAGAGACGAGCAGGGGCGGAAGATGTCCAAGTCCCTGGGCAACGGGATCGACCCAATGGACGTCATCGACAAGTACGGCGCTGACGCTTTGCGCTGGTTCCTGTTGAACGGGACCGCGCCTGGCCAGGACACCCGCTTCAGCTACACCAAGATGGATGCTGCCTGGAACTTTATCAACAAGCTCTGGAATGCCAGCCGTTTCGTCATCATGAACCTGCCGGAAGATGCCAAGCCAGCCCAAAAGCCGGATACCAGCAAGTTTGACCTGGCTGACGCCTGGATTTTTGACCGCTTGAACCACACCGTTAAGGAAACTAACCGCCTCTTTGACGAATTCCAATTCGGGGAAGCCGGCCGGGAAATGTACAACTTCATCTGGAACGACTTCTGTGACTGGTACATCGAAATCTCCAAGGTTGCCCTCTACGGCGACGACACAGAACTGAAGGCCAGAAAGCAGGCCAACTTGACCTGGATTCTGGACCAGATTCTCCGCCTGATCCACCCAATCATGCCATTCGTGACGGAAAAGCTCTGGCTGTCCATGCCGCATGAAGGCAAGTCCATCATGACCGCTGCTTACCCGGAAGCCCACGCTGAATTTGACAATGCCAAGGCTGACGAAGACATGGCCTTCTTGATCGAAATCATCAAGGCTGTCCGGACCATCCGGATGGAAGTGAACGCTCCAATGTCCAGCGCCATCGACATCTTGATCCAGCTGGATGACGAAAAGAATGAAGCAATTCTGCGGGACAACATGGAATACGTGGAAAACTTCCTGCACCCGAAGAAGCTGGAAATCTCCGGCAAGATCAAGGCGCCGAAGTTAGCTAAGACGGCTGTGATCGCCGGGGCCCAGATCTTCGTTCCACTGTCAGAACTGGTTGACCTGGACGAAGAAATCGCCAAGATGGGCAAGGAAGAAGCCCGCCTGGAAGCTGAAGTTGACCGGGCAAGCAAGAAGCTGGCCAACAAGGGCTTTGTTGACCACGCGCCAGCTGCCGTGGTTGAAAAGGAAAAGGGCAAGCTGGCCGAATATGAAAGCCAGCTTGCCGGCGTGCGCGACCGCATCAAGGAATTGAAAGAAAGTCGTTAAAGACGTGAAATTTAGGACAGTTAATGAACTTACCGCTTACCTCTATCATTTGCCGCGCTTGCACGAAAAGAGCGACCTGACCTATGTCAAAAGGGTGCTCAAGGCTCTGGGGGATCCCCAGGACAAGGTCAAGTGCTGCCACATTACTGGAACCAACGGCAAGGGCTCAACTGCATATTACCTGAGCAATCTGCTCCAAAAGGCCGGTCAGCAGACTGGCCTTTTTGTTTCGCCCTTTATCATCCGCTTTAACGAGCGGATCCAGCTGAACGGGCAGGCAATCGCGGATGAGGACCTGCTGGAAGTGGCAAATGAAGTTGAAGCCGCAGTCGGCCACTTGCGGGAAGAAGAGGCAGATTTTGCCCTGGTGACCTTTGAATATGAAGTTGCCATGGCCTTCCTCTTTTTTGCCAAGCAAAAATGTGATTACGCGGTTATTGAAGTCGGCATCGGGGCCGAGCATGACAAGACCAATGTGATGACGCCAGTAGTCAGCTTGATTACCACTATCGGCCTTGACCATGAGCAGATCATCGGACCGACTTTGGCTGATATTGCCAAAGAAAAGAGCGGGATCATCAAGCCGGCTGTCCCGGTCATCCTCGGTGACATCCCAGCCAGCGTAAAGGGAGTCATTGAAGAAAAAATAACTAAATCAGCTAGTCCTTCTTACTGGCTGGGCCGGGACTTCCAGGTCAAGGAAGAAAAAGCAGGCTATGAGCTTGCAGTTGCCGGGCAAAATTACCAGTTGCCGGCCTGGCCCCGGCCAGAAGCTAAAGACGCGGCCATGGCCTTGGCGGCTTTTGCCCTTTTGCCGCTTACTTTAAGTGAAAAGGCAGCTGAAGCCGCCTTAACCCAGACCACGGTTCCTGGCCGCTACCAACGCCTGGAAAAGGCGGGATGCAGCTTTTTATTGGACGGGGCCCACAATGTCCAGGCTGGAAGCGAACTTTTGCCATATGCCCGCCGCCTGGCCAAGGATAAAGGCGGCCGGCTTTTGGTCTTAGCTGGCATGATGAAGGACAAGGACTTGAGTGACTTTCTGACTCTGCTGAAAAATGAAAAAGTCACCTTGACCAGCCTGGCTTACCCGCGGGCAGCTAAAAAAGCTGACTTCCCGGCCTGGGTCCAGGAAAAATTTGCCTATGAGGGCGATTTGGGCCAGGCATTAAAGCAAGTGATGGCGGAAGCTGGAGACCGGGACTTGATCTTGGTTACGGGTTCATTTTACTTGGTCAGCGCGGTCTTGCAGCTTCTGCAGAGTGCCTGAGCATGAAAGGGGAAAATATGCGTGTTGCAGGTTTAAAGACGGACAAGCAGGGGGTCATTTTTGACATGGACGGCCTCCTGGTCAACTCCGAAGAGCTCTACTGGCAGGCCAATATCCAGGCCGCCCGGGAATACAAGCTGGCCATCAGCGATGATGCTTACCTGGACCTGGTTGGAGCCAGCGTCAAGGCCATGGATGCCTTTTATGAAAAATATTTTCCAAGCGATGAGGTCCGCCAGGCTTTTGTCAAGCGGACCGACGACCTGGTCTGGGAATGGACCGACCAGGGCAAGCTGAAGCTGAAGGCCGGGGTCAAGGAGGCTCTGGAGCACTTTAATGACCTGGGCTTAACCGTCGGGATCGCCAGCAACAACTATAAGAGCGTGGTTGACCACAATCTCTGGGTGACCGGCTGCCGGAACAGCTTTGACTTTATCGTCACCCATGACGAAGTTGCTGAGAAAAAGCTCCGGTCCAAGCCTTTCCCGGACCTCTATCTGGCTGCCCAAGAGCGCAGCGGCCTGGGTAAAGACCAGCTCTTGATCTTTGAAGACTCCAGCATGGGGGTCGAAGCGGCGGAAAATGCCGAGATTGACTGCGTCATGATTCCCGACATCAAGCCCGCTTCAGCCGAAGACCGGGCCAGAGCCCAGCTGATTTGCTCGGACTTTTTTGACTTTTTGAAAAAAATTTCTTAGTTTTTGGCGTAATTAGTAGTAGAGCGTAAAAATAAGGAGGAAATGCAAATGACCGAAACTACGCAAAACTACTATTATGTTGAAAGTGACCGTGACCTGCTCAAGCTGCTCTTTGACCAGCTGCCCTGCCAGAGTCTGGAAGACCTGTTGCAGCTACTGGATCAAAAGCACATTGCCAGCTTCAAGGACATCTTGGACTACGCGTCAGGACCGGACTGCCCCAATGACCTGGCCTTGACCATCGAGGTGGCCATGGACCGGTTGCGGCGGACTGACATGCGGCGCAGCTCTGACTGGGCCAGCAGCTCTAAGATTGGCAACTACCTGGCTAATAAACTGCTGGGGCAAAAGCAGGAGCAGTTCTGGGTCCTCTATTTTGACCAGCAGCAGAATCTCCTGGGGGAAAAAATGCTTTTCCAAGGCACCCTGGACCGGTCCTGGGTTCACCCCAGAGAAATCTTCCGCTGGGCGGTGGTCTACGGCTGCGCCAGCATCATCGTGGCCCACAACCATCCCAGTGGGGCGCTGACCCCGTCAGACAATGACCTGGAATTGACCAAGGGCTTGAAAAAAGCCAGTAAGATCATGAAGATCACCTTTTTGGACCACTTCATCATCGGCGGGGGTGAATATTTGAGCCTGCGGGAGCGGGAATTGTTTTAAAATTAGCTTAATTTTCCGCCAATCCATGACTTTCACGGGTATTATGCTATAATTAAGCAAGATTAAGCGAGTAAATAAGGAGAGATATCCGTGTTTGGATTAGGTTCAAAGAATATCGGTATTGACCTGGGTACCGCCAACACCCTGGTCTACGTTGAAGGCAAAGGCATCGTTTTGCGTGAACCTTCAGTTGTTGCCAAGAATACCAAGACTGGCGAAGTTATTGCAGTAGGTTCAGAAGCCAAGGAAATGATCGGCAGAACTCCAGGCTCAATCGTGGCTATCCGCCCGATGAAGGACGGGGTTATCGCTGACTATGACACGACTGCGGCCATGCTTAAGTACTTTATGGGCAAGACGGTCGGCAATTCCAAGCCTTCAGTCATGATCTGCGTGCCTTCAGGCGTTACTGAAGTTGAAAAGCGCGCTGTTATCGAAGCTGCCCGGGTGGCAGGGGCCAGAGAAGCTTACGTGATTGAAGAACCATTCGCCGCAGCTGTTGGTGCCGGTTTGCCGGTTATGGAACCAACTGGTTCCATGGTTGTTGACATCGGTGGTGGTACGACTGACGTAGCCACTATTTCCCTGGGCGGGATTGTTTCTTCAACTTCCATTCGCCAGGCTGGTGACAAGTTCAACCAAGCAATCACCAACTTTGTGCACAGCAAGTACAACCTGCTGATCGGTGAAAGAACCGCTGAAGACATCAAGATCCAAATCGGTTCAGCTTCTGTTGAAGCAGCCAAGGAAATCGAATCAAAGACCATCCGCGGCCGGGACCTGGTGTCAGGCTTGCCGAAGTCATTGGAAATCAGTGCCGTTGACGTTGCAACTGCTATTCAAGACGTTGTTCAAGACATCATTGTTGCGATCAAGGAAACCTTGGAATTGACTTCTCCTGAAATTGCCGCAGACGTGATTGACCATGGTATCGTCCTGACCGGTGGTGGTGCCCTGCTCAAGAACTTGCCAGAAGTCATCTCTGACGCGACCAAGGTGCCTGTCTTCATCGCTCAAGATCCGCTTGACTGTGTAGCAATCGGTACCGGTGAATCTTTGAAGCACCTGGACGTAATGCGGAAGACTAGCAGATAAGAAATAAGAAAACCGGCCTCCGAGCCGGTTTTTATATTGGATGGGTGTTTATGAAGAATTTTTTTCAAAACAGAAAAATGCTGGCGGCTTTCGGGACCGTGGCGGTTTTGGTAGCCCTGCTGGGCTCAACGGTGATGCTGAGAAAAATTCCAGCG
>OGOF01000598.1_pt1 | contig 25830 bp, 19 predicted proteins | sample 1552621 | NCBI WGS metagenome assembly OGOF01 (sample SAMEA2580156, study PRJEB22360) | human gut metagenome | biome: human gut; feature: human-associated habitat; material: faeces | place: Denmark | collected 2008/2010
AAGGGGTACCGTTTGAGAAAAAGCTTGTTTGGAAGACAGGCGAAGGATTTAATGTAAATCCTTTCTATCGTGCAGAAGACATCGAGGGTTTAAAGACTACAGAGTCTCTTCCCGGTGAATTCCCTTATGTTCGTGGAACGAAGAAAGACAACGATTGGAAGGTACGCCAGAACATTGAAGTTTGCTGCTTCAAGGGTGCTAACGAGAAAGCACTTGACCTTTTGACGAAAGGTGTTACTTCTCTTGGGTTCATCATCAAAGGTGATGAGGTGAACGAGGAGAATATAGCTACTTTATTAGAAGGTATTTGTCCGGCTTCCGTAGAATTGAACTTCAACACTTGCAACTGCAAAGCGGAGAAGTTGATCGGTATCTTGGCTGACTACTTCAAAGGCAAGGGTGTCGACGCAGAGAAGTGCTACGGTTCTGTAAACTATGACGCTTTCAAGAAACCTTTAGTAAAAGGTAAAGAAAACAGTGAGTGGGTAGAAGGTGCCGCAGCTGTGCTCAAAGCTGGACAGGCTTTGCCTAACTACCGTGTATTGGCTGTAAATGCGTTCCTTTTCAACAATGCTGGCGCTTACATTTCTCAGGAATTAGGTTACGCCTTGGCTTGGGGTAACGAATTGATGGCAAAACTTACCGAGGCTGGTTTCACCGCTGACGAGGTTGCCAAGAAAATCAAATTCAATTTTGGTATCAGCTCTAACTACTTCATGGAAATCGCTAAGTTCCGTGCGGCTCGTTGGTTGTGGGCCGAGATCGTAGCCGCTTATAAGCCGGCCTGCGAATGCGCTTGCAAGATGGTTGCTCACGCACAGACTTCAGAGTGGAACATGACGGTTTACGATGCTCACGTAAACTTGCTTCGTTCTCAAACTGAGGCTATGTCTGCCGCTCTTGCCGGCGTAGACTCTATCACGGTTCGCCCGTTTGATAAGATTTACCAGACTCCAGACGATTTCTCTGAGCGTATCGCACGTAACCAACAATTATTATTGAAGGAAGAGTGCCACTTGGATAAGGTCGTTGACCCGTCTGCCGGTTCTTATTATGTAGAGGTATTGACGAATTCCTTGGCTGATGTCGCTTGGAAGTTGTTCTTGGAGGTTGAGGAAAAAGGAGGATTCTCCGTTGCCGTGAACGCAGGTGAGATCCAGAATGCCGTTAACGCTTCGAATGTAGCTCGTAAGAAAGCGGTTGCTACCCGTCGTGAGATCTTGTTGGGTTCTAACCAGTATCCTAACTTCACGGAAGTAGCTGCCGATAAGATTCAAGAAAAAGGTTCTTGCTGTTGTGGCGGTGGTCATTGCGGTGAGGCAACGATCCCGGCTCTTGATTTCTCTCGCGGCGCTTCTGAATTCGAGGCTTTGCGTATGACGACAGAGAAGAGTGGCAAGACTCCGAAGGTATTTATGTTGACGATAGGTAACTTGGCGATGCGTTTGGCTCGTTCACAGTTCTCCGCTAACTTCTTCGGTTGTGCCGGATATAAGATAATTGATAACTTAGGCTTCGATACGGTTGAGGCTGGTGTTGAGGCTGCTGTCAAGGCTGGTGCCGAGATCGTGGTTCTTTGCTCTAGTGATGACGAGTATGCTGAATTCGCTCCTGCTGCTTACAAGGCTTTGGCCGGACGTGCCGAATTCGTTGTAGCCGGAGCTCCTGCTTGCGCGGACGACTTGAAGGCTCAAGGTATCGACCAGTTCGTAAATGTAAAGAGCAATGTGCTTGAGACATTGAAAGCATTCAACGCTAAATTAGGAATCGCTTAAGTATAAACAATTATGAGACCAAATTTTAAAAACATAGATATAAAGAATGCCGGATTCGCAGCTACAAACGCTGCCGAATGGGCAAAAGCCAATGGTATCGAGCCCAATTGGAAAACACCCGAGCATATCGAGGTGAAACCTGTATATACAAAAGAAGACTTGGAGGGTATGGAGCACTTGAACTATGCTTCTGGTTTGCCTCCTTATCTACGTGGCCCGTACAGCGGTATGTACGCTATGCGTCCTTGGACAATCCGTCAGTACGCAGGTTTCTCTACCGCTGAGGAGTCTAACGCTTTCTATCGCCGTAACTTGGCTTCCGGTCAGAAAGGTTTGTCCGTTGCGTTCGACCTTCCGACTCACCGTGGTTACGATGCCGACAACGAACGTGTGGTTGGTGATGTAGGTAAAGCGGGTGTATCTATCTGTTCCTTGGAGAACATGAAAGTGTTGTTCGATGGTATTCCTTTGAACAAGATGTCTGTTTCCATGACCATGAATGGTGGTGTGCTTCCGGTATTGGCATTCTATATCAACGCAGGTTTGGAGCAAGGTGCTAAGTTGGAGGAAATGGCCGGTACGATCCAGAACGATATCTTGAAAGAGTTCATGGTACGTAATACCTATATCTATCCGCCTGAGTTCTCCATGAAGATTATCGCTGATATCTTCGAGTACACCTCTCAGAAGATGCCGAAGTTCAACTCTATCTCTATCTCCGGTTATCATATGCAGGAGGCTGGTGCTACGGCTGATATCGAGATGGCTTATACGTTGTGCGACGGTATGGAATATCTTCGTGCCGGTATCAACGCCGGTATCGATGTGGATGCGTTCGCTCCCCGTTTGTCATTCTTCTGGGCTATCGGTGTAAATCACTTCATGGAGATCGCCAAGATGCGTGCGGCTCGTATGTTGTGGGCGAAGATCGTGAAGAGCTTCGGCGCTAAGAACCCGAAATCATTGGCATTGCGTACACATAGCCAGACTTCCGGTTGGTCATTGACCGAGCAAGATCCGTTCAATAACGTAGGACGTACTTGTATCGAGGCTATGGCCGCTACATTAGGACATACACAATCTTTGCATACGAACGCATTGGATGAGGCGATCGCTTTGCCGACCGACTTCTCTGCTCGTATCGCTCGTAATACACAGATTTACATTCAGGAAGAGACTAAGATCTGTAAGGAGATCGACCCGTGGGCTGGTTCTTACTATGTAGAGTCTTTGACGAATGAGTTGGTACATAAAGGTTGGGCATTGATCCAAGAGATCGAGAGCATGGGTGGTATGGCGAAAGCCATCGAGACAGGTCTTCCTAAGATGCGTATCGAGGAAGCTGCCGCTCGTACACAGGCTCGTATCGACTCTGGTGTTCAGACCATCGTTGGTGTTAACAAATATCGTTTGCCGAAGGAAGATCCGATCGATATCCTTGAGATCGATAATACAGCCGTACGTAACGAGCAGATCGCCGCTTTGAAGGAGTTGCGTGCTAACCGTGACGAAGCCGCTGTTCAAAAAGCTTTGGCTGATATCACGGAGTGCGTGAAGACGAAGAAGGGCAACTTATTAGAGTTGGCTGTTAAGGCTGCCGGCTTGCGTGCGTCATTGGGAGAGATCTCCGATGCTTGCGAGGTGGTTGTAGGTCGTTATAAAGCAATCATTAGAACTATTTCAGGCGTGTATTCATCAGAAACTAAGAAAGACGCAGACTTCCAGAAAGCTTGCGAGCTTTGCGAGCAATTCGCTAAGAAAGAAGGCCGTCAGCCTCGTATCATGATCGCTAAGATGGGTCAGGACGGACACGACCGTGGCGCTAAGGTTGTCGCTACTGGTTATGCGGACTGTGGTTTCGACGTAGATATGGGACCGTTGTTCCAGACTCCGGCCGAGGCTGCCCGTCAAGCTGTGGAGAACGACGTTCACGTAATGGGCGTTTCTTCTTTGGCCGCTGGTCATAAGACGTTGGTTCCACAGGTTATCGAGGAGTTGAAGAAACTAGGTCGTGAGGACATCATCGTTATTGCTGGAGGTGTAATCCCGGCTCAAGACTATGATTTCTTGTATAAGGCTGGCGTTGCCGCTATCTTTGGCCCGGGTACTTCCGTATCGAAGGCAGCTTGCCAGATCCTTGAGATCTTGTTAGGCGAATAAATAGAGTTTAGGCCTTACGGTTTTTAAATAAAGAGAGGCTGGACAATTGATTTTGTCCGGCCTTTTTTAGTATTGTATGCGGGTTTATGTACTTTTGTAGCGATTATTCAATTAAAAAGGGAAAGAATCATGGGAATCGTTATAGGTATAGACGTGGGAGGTAGCACGACCAAGATCGTCGGTGTGGAGGATAAGAAGATCAAGAACCCGATGTTCGTGAAAGCTACCGATCCGGTAACCTCTTTATTCGGGGCCTTCGGTAAATATATTTATGATAATAACATCTCGCTCTCGAATATAGAGAAAGTGATCTTGACAGGTGTAGGTAGTGCTTATATCGATCAACCTTTATATGGCTTACCAACTGCGAAGACGGATGAGTTCCTTGCGAATGGGCTAGGGGCGCAATATAATACGGGACTGGACAGTCTATTGGTGGTCAGCATGGGAACGGGTACCTCCTTTGTCAAGGTACAAGGCTCCACGATCGAGCATATCGGGGGATTGGGTATCGGTGGCGGAACAATCCTCGGCTTGTCTAAGCTATTATTGAAAACGCATGACTTTCACCAAATAGCGTCTTTGGCCGAGCACGGTTCCTTGAATGATATCGACTTGCATATCCGGGATATTACGCCGCATCCGCTACCCGGCCTGCCGCTGGACGTGACAGCCTCTATTTTTGGAAAAGCGGATGCGAACGCTAAGGTTGAGGATATCGCTCTCGGTATCGTTCATATGGTCTTGCAGACTATCGGGCAAGGAGCTGTTTTCGCCTCGTTAAATGGCGATATCAAGAATATCGTGTTGATCGGTAACCTGACTCGCTTGCCGCAATGCCCGGATATTTTCCCCCGTCTGGAGGAGATGTGCGATGTCCATTTCAAGATACCGGAGTATGCCGAGTATCGCACGGCTATCGGGGCGGCTTTATGCTATATCAGGAACCGGGAATATAGGGATATTTTTTGTGGAAAGTGTTAGGCTACATCAAAACTTTATGTATCTTTGCTACATGCTTTGTTCCCTTTCGGCAATCGCCGGATAGGGATTAAAAGGGAATCGGGTGAGAATCCCGGACAGTCCCGCTGCTGTAAGCTTCATAAACGGGTTGAGCAATACTGTTGCCACTGTTCATTCAAGTGAATGGGAAGGCGCTTAAGACCGGAAGTAAGTCAGAAGACCTGCAAGGCGTGTATATTTTCGACGGCTTCGAGGAAAGGCCGGAAGAGAACGCAAGAACCGTATCCGGTTTTTACTATTCTTTATCCAAGGTTTTCTTATCAAGTCGTCTCATGGTTTCGGATAATTATTTTGCCATAATAATTAGGGAAAGAAGCATGAATCTGACCGACGGGATGAGCTCCGTATGTAAGATGCATGCTTTCTTTGCGTTTAAAGGACTGGGGTATTCCGTGAACACTCTATAGAGAATATTTGTTTATTATTAGAAAAGTGCGTTTATTTGCAACGAGTAATTAACAAAAGAAGTATGAATATGAAGAAAATCGTGGGATTTCTTATGGTTGCCTTGTTAGCGTTGATGGCGCTTCCGGCGAACGCTCAGCTTAAATTCGGTATCAAGGGAGGTGTGAATATATCGTCTGTCCATTTCAACTCGGACGTGTTGAAAGCGGATAACGTAACCGGCTTCCAAGTGGGGCCGATGATCGAGACCACTTTGCCGTTGGTGGGTGTCGGGATCGATGCGGCCGTGTTGTATTCGCAAAAAGGTTTGGAGACGACTTCGGTTGGCGGGGTTAAGACTTCGATGAAGACGGATTATATCGATGTTCCGGTCAACTTGAAATGGAAATTCGGCTTACCGATCGTCAAAGCGTATCTGGCAGCCGGTCCGTATATCGGTTTCCGTGTAGGCGGTGATAAGTTTTGGGATATCCCGGGATCCGTAGTGGATCAGGTGAAGGCGAAGAATTTCAGTGCGGGCCTTAACTTCGGTGCCGGCGTGGAGTTGATCAGCCACTTGCAGGTGGGTTTCAATTATGGTCTGGGGCTGACAGATAACTATGCGTTGGGAAGCAAGGGCTTGAGTAGTAGTTCGACCGGAGTGGTTGATATGGGAAAATCCGGAAAGAATCGTGGATGGTCTATCACGGCAGCGATCTTGTTCTAAATAGGTGAAAATAAAATGAGAGAGGCTGGGCTTTAGAAGTCCGGCCTTTTTTGTTATTTTTGGGCTCGTAATGAAACACCTGTTTGAATGAAATACGCGGACGTCATACTTCCCCTTCCTTTGGAGAATAGCTATACCTATCGGATACCCGAAGATCTGGAAAGAGCCGTGACTCCCGGTTGCCGGGTGATCGTGCATTTCGGGAAGAAACGATATTATACGGCCATCGTCATGGAGGTACACGACCGGGAACCGGTATCCGATTTCGAGACGAAGGAGATCTACGCTTTGCTGGATGCCACTCCGGTGCTCCGCCGTCCGCAACTCCGTTTCTGGAAATGGATATCTTCTTATTATATATGTAAGCTGGGCGACGTGTATAAGGCGGCCTTGCCTTCCGGCTTGAAGTTGGAAAGCGAGACGGCGGTTACTTATAATGAGGATTTCGAGGCTACCGCCCCCTTGCGCCCGAACGAGCAAGCGGTACTGGATGCCTTTAGCGGGGTTTTGAAATTGACGATCTCGGAGTTGGAGAAGAAGACCGGTCTCCGAAATGTTGTCCCGATCGTCTCTTCCTTGATGGTGAAAGGGGCGGTCGAGGTGAGCGAGGAGCTAAAGCGAGGATTCGTTCCCAAGACACAGGCGTTTATCCGTTTGGCCGAAGCTTACCGGGATGAGACGAAATTGCAGGCGGTGTTCGAAGATTTGAAAAGGGCGAAGAAGCAAGAGCTTCTGTTGGTCAGCTTCTTGGATTTAAGCCATACCTTGAATCCCGCTTTATCGAAGGAGCTTTCCAAGAAAGAGCTATTGGAACGCAGTGGTTATACCTCTGTGGTATTGGAGGGTCTGCTGAAACGGGGTATCTTGGAGAGTTACGAGAAAGAGGTGGGTCGTTTGCAAGTATCCGTCTGCCGCTTGCAAGAGCCGAATCCGCTCAGTCCGGCGCAAGAGAAAGCCTATGGAGAGATCCATGAGACTTTCAATACGAAGGAGGTCTGCCTGCTTCATGGCGTGACTTCCAGTGGTAAGACCGAGATATACGTCCGTTTGATCCATGAGGTCTTGCGGCTGGGGCGGCAGGTTTTATATATGTTGCCGGAGATCGCTATCACGACCCAGATCACGGAACGGCTGGCGAAATTATTCGGGGATAAGCTATTGGTCTATCACTCCAAATTCTCGGACAACGAGCGGGTGGAAGTTTGGAATAAGCTATTGCATAGCGACGAGCCTATGCTGGTATTGGGGGTCCGCTCTTCCCTCTTCCTTCCGTTTAAGGACTTGGGCTTGATTATCGTGGACGAGGAGCATGAGAATACGTATAAGCAGCAAGACCCGGCACCCCGTTACCATGCCCGTAACGCTGCCATCGTCTTGGCGGGTATGCACGGCGGTAAGACCTTATTGGGGTCCGCCACTCCCTCCATCGATTCTTATTTCAACGCTACGGCGGGGAAATATGGTCTGGTTGAGTTATCTACCCGCTACGGTGATTGCTTGATGCCGGAGATTATTACGGTGGACGTGAAGGAGCTAAAGCGCAAGAAGATCATGAAAGATACCCTTTTCTCCCCTCAGTTGGTGGAGAAGGTGCGGGAGGCCCTATCCCGGGGCGAGCAGGCGATCCTGTTCCAGAACCGCCGGGGATTCGCCCCGATGATCGAGTGCCGGGGGTGCGGATGGGTGCCTCATTGCGTGAATTGCGACGTGAGCCTTACCTATCACAAGGCGCATAACCAGCTGGTTTGTCATTATTGCGGTTATACCTACCGCTTGCCGCAGGTATGTCCAGAGTGTAAGGGGACGGAGTTCAAGATGCAAGGCTTCGGTACGGAGAAGGTAGAGGAGGAGATCGCTGGGCAATTCCCAGCGGCGAAGGTGGAGCGGCTGGATTTCGATACGGCCCGTACCCGCACGGCTTACGAGCGGATCATCTCGGATTTCGAGAAGGGGAAGACACAAATCTTGATTGGTACCCAGATGTTGTCGAAGGGATTGGATTTCGGGAATGTCAGCGTGGTCGGAATCTTGAGCGCCGATAGCCTGATGAATTTCCCAGACTTCCGGGCGCACGAGCGGGCTTATCAATTGATGGTACAGGTTAGCGGACGTGCCGGACGACGGGATAAGCGGGGTACGGTGATCTTGCAGACTACCCAGCCGGAGCATCCCTTGATCCGTATGGTGCAGCATTTTGCTTATAAGGAAATGGTGAGCTTGCAATTGAGCGAGCGTAGTATGTTCCGTTACCCGCCTTACTACCGTTTGATCGTCTTGATCCTTCGGAGTCGGAATGAGGAGGCTTTGCAGGAAATGTCTGCTTTATACGCCGAGAAACTTCGTGCTCGTTTAGGTGAGCGGGTGTTGGGGCCGGTTACGCCGCCTATCACCCGGGTACAGACGCTTCATATCAAGAAGATCGTCTTGAAGATCGAGATATCCGCCGGGATCGCTCCGCTTCGTGAGATATTGGAGGGGATTCATACGGAGATGCAGGGATATGCGCTATTTAAGCAGTTGTTGGTTCATTATGATGTGGACCCGGCTTGAGAATTGAAAATGGAGAATTGAGAATTGAAAATTGAAAATTAAAGGAAAGGAGCTTAGGGATGAAGGAGGAAAAGATACGGTTGTTGTTTGTGTGTTTGGGAAATATATGCCGTTCCCCTTCGGCGGAGGCGGTAATGAAGAAGTTGGTGAAGGATGCGGGGCTGGAAGCTCGGATCGAGATCGATTCCGCCGGGATCACCGGCTATCATGAGGGAGACCGGGCAGATTCAAGGATGCGGGCGCATGCGGCTCGCAGGGGATATTCGTTGGATTCGATCTCCCGTCCGGTACGTCAGTGGGACTTCCATGACTTCGATTTGATTATCGGCATGGACGACCAAAATATAACGGACTTGAAACGGATGGCTCCCGATCTGGAATCCGTGGCTAAGATACATCAGATGACTGAGTTCTCCCGGAATAAGTTGTACGATCACGTCCCAGATCCTTATTATAGCGGTGCCGAGGGCTTCGAGCTGGTCTTGGATCTATTGGAAGACGCTTGCGCCGGGTTGTTGGAATATTGCCGATTATTACAATGCCCATCGTAAGGTTGCTAGAATGCCCATCGTAAGATGCTTATAACTGCGATTATAAGAACCTTACAATAGGCATTATGGTTCTGAGCCGATGGCTGTATGCCTATCTGCTTGATAATTACTGTTTTTTTAAGTCAGGATAGCTGATTCGGGTATGGAACATCGTTTTCAGTTTGTCTACGAATACGCTCTTCACGGTCTCCACGTCCTTGAAGGTCAGCGGAGCGCTCTTTAGCAAGCCGTCGGCGATCTGCCCGTCGATGATCTTGTTCACCAAGGCGCTGATACTCTCTTCGGTATGTTCCTTCAAGCTGCGGGAGGCGGCTTCCACGGAATCGGCCATCATCAGTACGGCGGTCTCCTTCGAGAAGGGATTCGGGCCGGGGTAGGTGAATAGCTCGTCGTTAATCGGCTTGTCCGGGTATTGGTTCTTGAAAGAGTTGTAAAAATACTTCGCCTTGCCACGCCCGTGGTGCGTACGGATGAAGCTGATAACCGCCTTGGGTAACAGGGCCTTCTCGGCGATCTTCACGCCCTCGGTGACGTGGCTGATGATGATCTGCGCGCTTTGGTCGAACGATAACTGGTTATGCGGGTTCACGCTCGATTGGTTCTCGGTGAAGAAGACGGGGTTGCTCATCTTCCCGATGTCGTGATAAAGGGCGCCGGTACGTACCAGTTGGGCGTTGGCGCCGATCTTGGCGGCCGCCTCGGAAGCGAGGATGGATACCTGCAAGGAGTGCTGGAACGTGCCCGGGCAAGTCTCGCTAAGCTTCTTCAAGATCGGGTTGTTGATGTTGGACAGTTCCACCAAGGTGATGTCCGATACGTAGCCGAACGTCTTCTCCAGCATATATACCAATACGTAGGTGAACATGACGAGGATGAAGTTGATGCCGAAATAGAGCATCATCATCCAGTTGATCTTATTCAGGTTCGCCTCTTGGAACAACGTGAGACTCATGTAGCAGATGGCGTACGAGAGGAAGATGAAGAATGCGCACCGGATCAGTTGCGAACGTTCGCTCAGGTTTCTCAGGCTGAACGTCACGACCATGCCCGCTATGGTTTGTAGCAACAGGAACTCATGCGGGAAAGGTACCATCAACGAGCAGATCAGCACGATGATAAGGTGCGTGAAAAGCGCCGTCCGGGAGTCGAAGAAGGTACGTACCACGATCGGTACGATGGCGAACGGCAATATATATACGTTGAATAACGCGTAGGTAACACATAGTTCCGTAAGGATGCAGCTCACGAATATGCAGAGGATCAAGAATAGTACGTTCTTCCGGTTATGGAATATCTTCAAGCGGAAAGACCATAGGTAGAGCCAGAAACAGAACATCAGTCCGAAGACGAGCACGAATTGCCCGGCCAGTATGATGCCTTGTGTCTGCGTGCCCCCCGTCTTGGCCTCGTGTATGGCCTTTAGGGAACGGAGCACGTTGTAGGTATGGTTGTCGATGATCTCGCCCCGGTCTACGATACGCTCTCCGGCTTGTACCATACCGTTAGCGATAGATACGCTCTGTAGCATATCCTCCTTGATCTTGTCGGACATGTCGGCGGCATAGGATATGTTCTCGGTGAGGTAGTTATTGATGTCACACGATTGCAGGATCGATTTGTCCAGCCGCGGCGGGCAGTTGTTGATAATGAACTCGTAGGCGGTGCGCACGGTGAAGAAGTCGCTCACGTAGCGGGGCTGTGCGACGGCGTTCTCCAAGAGGTTGACACGGGAGTATTCCTCTTTCCGTAGCTCGTCCAGATCCTGCGACGAGATGATACCGTTCTTGTATAAGTTGATCAGGCTGCTCTCTATATACTGCATGTAAGCGGGGGATACTTTGCTTCGCAAGTTATTGCCGTTATTGTAGTTGGCACGCAGTTTCTCGACCTCTTGCTTCTGGATGTCGGGGTTCATGCGGTAATAAGGCTCGAACTTACGGAGTACGCTGTCTTTCTCCGCTTTTACCTCGTCGTCGGTCTTGTAGATCGGGAAATCGCTCGGGGCGGTGAGTAATCCATATCTCCAAGGCTTGCCCTCATAGAACTGATAACGGAATTTTCCCTCCCGAGGGAAGAAGTAGGCGATAAGTAACGCGGTCACCACGAAGTAGACCACGGTCGGTATATTGTAATTCTTCTGTTTCATATAGATTCCTTTTAGCGTCCGAAATATACGTAAAAAACTTCACTAAGCGGAAAAAAAGCGTACATTTGTGCGTGTCACAATATTAAATAGGAGTAACAATATGGGAACATTAGAGTTGAAGCTATCCTTAATCCAGCGGCTCAGCCTCATTAACGATGACGATTTGTTGTGTCGTATCAAAGGGCTGATTGATAAAGCTGAGCAGGAGCAGGTTCTTTACTTCTCTCCAGAGGTGAAGGCTGCTATTAAACGTGCCCGGACAGATGTTTCGGAGGGACGCTTTGTGGAGGATGAAGGACTTGACAAATATATGGAGCGATGGGTAAACGAAAGCTGATTTGGTCTCAGTCCGCATTGGACGATATGACCGGAATCTTTGACTATTATAATGAACGTAACAAGAGTAAAGCGTATAGCGCTAAATTGTTGAATGAGTACAAAACGGTAATGCGATTGATTATTTCTTCTCCTTGTATGGGTATCAAGACGGAAGAAGAGAATGTACGTTATGTGATATCCGGTAATTATGCCTTATTCTATGAGATAACGTCCCATGCTATAGAGGTTTTAATTGTTTGGGATTGTAGGCAAAGTCTTGGTCGATTGGCTATGCGTATTCGACAGCGTCCTCATCCTCCTATCATTTAATAGGCGTGCTCCTTTAAGTAGGGCAGACCTTGCCTCTACGAGATGATATGACATTATGATGTGTCTATAGTTTGCTACCTCAAAGGGTTTGACTATCTTTGCCGCATTATTATAGAATGTAAGTATTATGACTCAAAGAAAAGTAAGAGTACGCTTTGCGCCTAGTCCTACGGGGGCGCTGCATATCGGAGGTGTCCGCACGGCTTTATACAACTATTTATTCGCTAAACAGAATGGCGGTGATATGATTCTCCGTATCGAGGATACGGATTCCCAACGCTTCGTTCCCGGGGCGGAAGACTATATCATCGAGGCCTTGACTTGGCTAGGTATCAAGTTCGACGAGGGCGTGAGCTTCGGCGGCAACTACGGCCCGTATCGCCAGAGCGAGCGTCGTGAGATCTACAAGAAGTATGTCGATCAATTGCTGAACGATGGTCATGCTTATATAGCGTTCGATACGCCTGCCGAGTTGGAGGAGAAACGGAAGGAGATCGCCAATTTCCAATACGACGCCTCTACCCGTTCGCTAATGCGCAACTCGTTGACACTTTCCCCTGAAGAGGTTCAGAACCTAATCGAGTCCGGTCATCAGTATGTGGTTCGTGCTAAGATCGAGCCGAATGAGGATATCCATGTGAATGACTTGATCCGTGGCGAGGTCGTTATCAACTCCTCTATCTTGGATGATAAAGTATTATATAAATCGGCTGACCAATTGCCTACTTACCACTTGGCGAATATCGTTGACGACCATTTAATGAAGGTTACCCATGTGATCCGTGGTGAGGAGTGGTTGCCGAGCGCGCCGCTTCACGTATTATTATATCGTTTCTTCGGTTGGGAAGATACGATGCCTAGTTTCGCCCACCTGTCGTTGCTGTTGAAACCGGAAGGTAATGGTAAGTTGAGCAAGCGTGACGGCGATCGTCTGGGCTTCCCTGTATTCCCCTTGGAATGGCACGATCCGAAGACGGGTGATGTCTCATCGGGCTATCGTGAGAGTGGCTACTTCCCCGAGGCTGTCGTAAACTTCCTTGCTTTGCTGGGTTGGAATCCGGGTAACGATCAAGAGGTGATGAGCATGGATGATTTGATCCGTTTGTTCGACCTGTCTCGTTGCAGCAAGAGCGGTGCTAAGTTCGATTATGAGAAAGGCAGATGGTTTAACCATCACTATTTGCTGGAGAAGAGTAATACGGAGATCGCTGACCTATTCTTGCCGATCGTGGAAAGCCACGGTATCCAGACTACCCATGCTTATGTAGAGAAAGTAGTCGGTATGATGAAAGGCCGTGTCAATTTCGTGAGTGAGTTATGGGATCTTTGCTCTTTCTTCTTTATCGCCCCGACGGAGTACGATGAGAAGACTCGCAAGAAACGCTGGAAGGAAGATTCGGCTGTTCAATTGGGTGAGTTTATCGAGCAATTGCGTGCCCGTGAGCCGTTCGACGTAGAAGGTACCGAGAACGAGTGCAAGGCTTGGATCGAGAGCAAGGGATATCATTTGGGGAATATCATGAACGCCGCCCGTCTGGCCTTGGTTGGCGAGGGCAAGGGCCCCGGCATCTTTGATATCACCGAGGCTTTAGGTAAAGAGGAGTCTATCCGCCGTATCCAACGGGCTATCGAGATATTAAAATAATCATGTACAGTTTAGCAATACATCTCTACGCTTTTGTAGTCGCTTTGATCTCGCCTTTCCATAAAAAGGCGAGACTGATGCGATTCGGGCAATGGAAAACAAATTCCATACTTCGTGAGAAGATCGACCGGAACGCTAAATACATCTGGTTCCATGCCTCCTCGCTGGGCGAGTTCGAGCAAGGGCGTCCTATGATCGAGAAGATCAAGGCGGAACATCCGGAGTATAAGGTGCTGCTGACTTTCTTTTCTCCATCTGGCTATGAGGTACGGAAGAATTACAAGGGAGCGGACGTGATCTGCTACCTTCCTTTCGATACGCCTTTCCGGGTGAAGAAGTTCCTGAATTTGGCGAACCCGGCGATCGCCATATTTATCAAGTACGAGTTTTGGGGGAACTATTTGCGTGAGTTGCGGAAGCGGGGAATACCGGTTTATATCATTTCCGCTATATTCCGCCCCGACCAGCTATTTTTCCAATGGTTCGGAAAGCCGTACCGGAAGATGCTATCTTATTTTAATCATCTTTTTGTTCAGGACGAGCGTTCGATGAAACTCTTGAACGAGTTCGGTATCACGAATGTGACGGTGACCGGCGATACCCGTTTTGATCGGGTGTTGGATGTCTGTAAGCAAGCTCGTGAGCTTCCGTTTATCGAACGTTTCTTGGAAAGCAAGGAGGGTAAGAGGCCGATCGTGATGGTGGCCGGCAGTTCATGGCCTCAAGACGAGGCGATCTTTATCCCTTATTTCCATGAGCATCCGGAGATGAAGTTGATTATCGCCCCGCATGAGATTCACCGGGAACATCTCCTTTCTATCGAGGCGATGCTAAAACGTCCGTCCGTCCGTCTATCGGAGGCGCATGAGGATGATCTGGGCGATAAGGATTGCTTGATCATCGACAGTTTCGGACTCTTATCTTCCATTTATCGCTATGGACAGATCGCTTATATCGGTGGTGGTTTCGGAGCGGGTATCCACAACACGTTGGAAGCCGCCGTTTATGGGATGCCGGTCTTATTCGGCCCGAGATACCATAAGTTTAAGGAGGCGAAGGATCTGATCGCCGTAGGTGGTGGTTTCTCCATCACAGACGATTCCTCTTTCCGAACGAAGATGGACGAGTTATTGACCGACCCGACAGCCTTGGAAACCTCCGGGCAAGCTGCCGGTGATTTTGTGAAAAACAGTGTAGGAGCGACGGATCAAATCTTGCGGCAAATCCATATCCGTTAATAGATAAAGCCGGGTTTGCTATTCGAGTGATTGTATGCCCAGACTCTTTTGATATAGCAATGGAATACGGATGAGATAGATGTACGGATTGGTAATTGAACGATTCGCGTTGTCTATCTCATCCGTGTTTTATTTTAATCCTCTTCAGCGAACATCGGGTCCCAAGCGGGAAGACGAGTCGGTGTTTGTTTCAAGATCTCTTTTACTTGATCCGTGATGTACTTCTTGTTGACTACCAGACGGAACATATACTCATTAAACCATTGGTCTGTCATGATGAGGTGGCCGGCGTTCGCTCCGGGGCCCCAACTATTCTCAACCATCCATTTCTTCGGCTTTCCATTCGCGTCGAGGTCAACTGCCATCAAGGTCATGGCGTGTGAGGAACCGCTGGCGAATGTTTGGATACGTTGTTTCTTATCCATGCCGAAAGTCGTACCCATCAGTGAACCGTAATCGTAGAAGTTTACATCCAGAATACCTCTGTCACGATCGAAGAACTTGCCCACGTCGCAAGAGAAATACATCATGGTGCTGTCCTTGATGGAAGCGATAGCCATTTGTTTGATATCCTCGATCGGAAGGTTTACGTAAGTCCAGTTCTTGCCATCGTAAGCGTGGCGGTCGTAATCGATCTCATACAACTTATAATAATCGCGGCTCGGATCGTTCATCAACATGACATAGTTGTTTTTCAAATCGTCCCCGATATATTCTTGGAAGAAGGACTGAGGCGTATATTCCTTCGTCTCTACCGGATTCCCTTTAGCGTCTTTGCGAGTCCACGTGAATTTCGTAGGCGGCTCTCCCAAGTTCAATACGAGCATACGGTAAATCGTACCTAGCATCTCTGTTTTCTTTTTCTCCAGATCCGCTACGGTCGTGCCTTTGGTCGTAGACAGGTCACGAAGTTGCAAGCCGTATTCTTTCAGCTTTAATCCGATCAGGTTGCTCATGCGTCCGGTACTGTTGCTACTGTTGGTCTCTACCATGACCTCGGCGGGAACCACGCCATACTTGGTCAAGATATCGGAGACACCCGTGAACTGCCCTCCGTCTCCGATCGGGTTCTTGAACAGCCATTCCACCATCTTGTCGTCCATCGGTTTCAGACGAGTATCGATGATGCCCTGTAAGAAAAGGTTCGCTTTCTCCAATTGATCCCAGAAGAAAGAATAATTCTGGGAGAATTGGAATTCACCCATGTCGTATTTATGGATCGCCTGCGCACGGAATACGTTCAATCCCGTGAAAAGCCAGCAACGGCCCGAGGAACGTTGGTTGGAGATCCCTTTGCTCTCTACCTTATTGGAGAAGTAAGTATCCAAATTGTTCTTGCTCTCCCCATTAACGGCAAGCTTGTTGATGTCGTTATTGGTGATCGCGTTACGGATCGCCTTATCGGCCGGCGTTCCTTGATAAGACTGTTTGATTTGCTGCAACATCGTGGGTGAGATGCCTCCACCGCTTTGTTGTCCGTGAGCCGATAGCGTGATGCCTAAAGCCAAGGCCGCTATCCATAAATTGTTTTGTTTCATGATATGTAAGTTGATTAATAAATTATGTTATTTCTTTTTAGGCCATACCAGACCGTCTTGCCGGATATTCCATACCGTACCGTCCGATGTGGGTAGCGATATCTCGTACATAGAAGGTGTCGTATGTATTTCCAGTTGATTGGCGATCTCTTGCGGGCATAGCTCGTTTGCCTTCAAGTCGTTGATGTTATCGGCATAATGCCCGAAGGTCGCGGCGAACTCATTCTGACGGTAATATAAATTACGCAAGATCCATTTCGTCTCCTCCGAAGGATGTTTTACGAAAGGAGTCTCACCTTCTCCCGCAATCTTATCCGATATTTGTACATAACCCCAGTATTCGGGCATATGGATATTGATTACCCCGGTAGGAGCCCATACCCAGTTGTACTCGCGAATCTTATCCTCTCCTTGGATAGGGACTTTCACGTATTTACCGTCTTTCACGTCCGTTGTCCATTCCACACGGGAGAAGTTCACACGGATCTGCTCGCCGATTTCCGGCTTTTCTTTTCCTCTGTCCATTTGGAATACGGAAGTCCAAGGAATGAACACCTCTACGCTCCATGATTTATCCGTGTCTTTCGGGTTATTCAGCGTACCGTCCACATAAACAGCGGATTTCATTCCGGCGAACTCCCAGTTATTCAATACTTGCGGATTATCCCGGTAGGGGCGGGTTAAGAACAAGTCCCATTCCGTACCCAAGGCGTTCACCTCGTACTCCAGATAATTATGGGTGTCGTTCGTAGGATTCAGGAAGATCTCGAAGTCGTTGTCGTGGAAGATCACGGCGTCGTGTTCCGTGATGGTCGCCCATACGTGCGGCTCCTCCATAAGGACGGCGAAGTACATTCCGTTATCATCGTAAGTCATCTTGGCCCGGGTCTGGAAGTGAGGGGCCGGGCGTTTGTCGCCTTCGATATCTACGAAGTCGCTGGTCCAAGGTATCGCGTCCCATTCCCCGGGAGAAAGCTTTCCGTCGATCTTGATAGGAGCGGGGGCCTTGTAGCAAACATACGTCGGCGGATTGAACGGTGGTTGCGGCATATACGTGATGTCTGGCTTTTGCGTACTGGGTTTCTGTGCGCAAGAAAGCAATAGGAGTGCCGCCAATGGCGCTGTCGTTAAAATCGTTTTTCTCATGTGCGTTTATTTTTAGATCGTTTGATAAATAGATTCTTATTGAAGTAAGTCCATCGCCGCGTCCAACCATGTATTTATATCGTCCGGATAATGTTGGTCGGCGGTATAAGTATCGCTGCGTTTGTGCCCGAGTCTTACGATCACGGCGTTCTTTTCCGGGAGCGTGAAGACGTATTGCCCCAAGATTCCTCTCATATAAGGGATCTTCATCCCTTTGTAATCGAGAATCCAGTATTGGAATCCGTAACAATGGTTGGGCTTGCCGAGATCCTTATAGACAAGACGGGTATCGGGGCTTGTCGCTTCCGCCAAATAAGCGGGAGAGATCAATTGCCGGTCATCCCATTGGCCGTTGTTGAGTAATAATTGTCCGAAGCGGGCGAAATCACGGGCGTTACTGTTGAAACAGCAATAGGCTTTTTCCATGCCGTCCTTCCGGTCGAGGCTCCAAAGGGCGCTTTCCTCGGCGTGCATCGGAGTCCATAGTTTGCGGGATACATAATCGCTGAGTCTCTCGCCAGTAGCCTTCTCCACGATAAAGCCCAGCAGTTGTGTCACGCCGCTTTGGTAGATAAAGTTTACGCCGGGCTCGTCGATCTCTTTCATCCCGAAGGCGATTTCCTGTAGGTCATCGCCATAATACAACTGGGTGGTAAGAGAGAAAGGAGAGCTGTAAGCCTCGTCGAAATCCACGCCGGCGCTCATGGTCAGCAAATGGCGAAGCGTTAGGGCCTTTCCGTCGTATCCCTTGAATTCCGGGAAAAAGTCGCTTACCGGTTGATCGACATTGCGGATAAATCCATCGTCAATAGCGCAGCCGATCGCTAACGAGACGATGCTTTTCGCCATCGAGAAGGAGTTGCTATGCGATTCCGGCGAGTAATCTTCCCAATATTGCTCGAATAGCAATCGATTGTCTTGGATGATTACATAGGCAACCGTACCCAGCTCCTCAAACCGGGGAAGATAACGCTCTGGAATACTTTTCGTATTGTAAGCTTCCGATAGTTCCCAAGGGCGAGGAGAACCTGCTTTTACTACCCGGTTCTCGAAAATCGGATATTGATCGATCTTGGGTAACAAATGGATAAGGGCCCTACGTAGATAATAATTGGAGGGTAACGCCAGATATCCTCCTATTCCCAGCATAAAAATAAACACTATCCATCCCACTCTTCGGGACAAATAGTGTTTATTGGCTGGAGCCCTATTATTTGAATCATTTTTCATGTAACCCTTTGGTTGTTACTTTACAGATACAAATATATGGTTTATAATTCAAATAATCAAATACATGTCCTTATTCTTTATACCAAGAAGAATACATATGGTAGTTTTTGGCTATTTTCTGGTTGATCTCCTTCGCTTGCTCGGGATCTACCTTCTTGACGAACTTAGCGGGAACTCCGGCGTAGATGCTGCCCGGCTCGACGATCGTCTTGCTTAATACTACGGAACCTGCGGCGATGATCGCTCCCTCGCCTACTACGGCGTGATCCAATACCACGGAGCCCATTCCGATCAAGGCGCCATTACAAATCTTCGCCCCGTGGATCGTTACGTTATGGCCGATGGATACATCATCGCCGATCTCGATTGTCGATTTCTCATATAAGGTGTGAAGGACGGAACCATCCTGTACGTTCACGCCGTTGCCGATGCGAATCGAGTTCACGTCGCCGCGAAGCACGGTGCCAAACCAGATACTGCAACCTTCACCGATCTCTACGTCACCTATAATCGTGGCGTTGTCTGCTAAAAAAGTGTCTTTACCGATCTTCGGGGTAAAGCCACGAACGGATTTAATTAATGCCATTTTTAGTTGTTTAAATTTCTGTTGTTTTCTCTTTCAGCCAAGCTTTCTCCTCCTCGTTCAAGAACGGGCTGATCTTGTCGTAGACCATTTGGTGGTACTTGTTCAGCCAAGCGTGCTCACGGACAGAGAGCATGGGGATGATAATCAAGCTCGTGTCGATGAAACAAAGCGTCAGCGTATCGAATCCTAGGAATTTCCCGAATTCCGTTTCGCTGTCCTCACGTACCAAGATCATGTTCTCCGTACGGATACCGTATTCGCCGGTACGATACATGGCCGGCTCGTCGCTGATCACCATTCCGGGCTTCAAGGTCACCGGGTTCTCCTCCATGCGGATGCTTTGGGGGCCTTCGTGTACGTTCAGGCAATGGCCGATACCGTGACCGGTTCCGTGCAAGTAATTGATTCCGGAATCCCATAGCGCTTTACGGGCAAGGATATCGATCTGGGAACCTCGTGTACCGGCAGGAAACTTGCTTTTCGCCAAGCTGATCGTACCTTTCAATACACGGGTGAAATCCTTTTTCATCTGCTCCGTCGGTTCTCCAAGGGCGATCGTGCGGGTGATATCCGTCGTACCGTCCAGATATTGCGCACCGGAATCGATCAAAAGCAATCCTTCCGGCTTCAAGGTCGCATCCGTTTCCGGCGTAGCGGAGTAATGAACGATCGCTCCATGCTCGGCGTAGCCGCAGATCGTGCCGAAGCTATCCATGATGTATTGCGGTTGTTCCGCACGTAAGGCTGTCAGCTTCTCGGCGGCGCTGATCTCTGTAACTTGGGTTCCTTCCGCCATTTGTTTCTCCAACCAGATATAGAATTTTGTCAAGGCGACACCATCTTTTACCACGGCGTTTTGGAATCCCTTGATCTCGGTCTCGTTCTTGATGCTCTTCAAGTGGTTGGCGGGGGAGATCCCTTCCACGATCGTACAGCTTCCCGGGATCGCGTCGTATAAGGAGACATTCGTCTTGTTTATATCCACGAATACCCGGCTGTTTTCCGGTAGGCGGGACAGATACCTCTGGATCATGGAGTATCCGGCCAGCGTAACCCCTTCTTTCTTCAAATGCTCGGTGATCTCGGCGGTCAGCTTCTCCGGCTTGATGAAAAGCACGCTCTCATCCTCCGATACGAAGGCGTAGCTGACTACGACCGGGTTATAGGTCACGTCCGTACCCCGGATATTGAATGTCCACGCGATCTCGTCCAAGGCGGCGAGGATCAAGCAGTCGGCGCCCTCGCTCCGCAACTGGTTATTGATTAGGTCTAGTTTCTCGTGCACGGAGGCTCCGCTTAATGCTTCCGGCATCTCGAATATCGGGTTTCCGGGAACGGCGGGACGGTCCTTCCAGATACCCTCGATCAGGTCGGCCGAGGTATCCAGTTTGATTTCTTTACGGCTTAGTTTATTTGCCAAGGCACTCGCTTCGGCGGCGCTATAGGTTTGCCCGTCTAGCCCTACGGCCTGTCCGGCGTGTAACTCATGCAAGAGGAATTCCGTGATAGACGGTGTCTCCGGAAGCGCCAACTTATAGAGTTCGATACCGGAACCTTCCAGTTGGCTGGCCGCTTGCAGGAAATACCGGGAATCAGTCCATAAGCCCGCCTTGTCCGCGGTGACCACGATCGTTCCCGCCGAGCCGGTGAAGCCGGATATCCATTCTCTCGATTTCCAGCGATCGGCCGGATACTCGCTTAGATGCGGGTCGGAACTGGGTATGATGTAAGCGTCAACCTTCTGTTGCCTCATAGCCTCCCGTAGGGCGGCGATACGTTCAGGAATGTTTGTTTTCATCGCATTTTATTTTAGTCAACATTAATACTCGCAAAGTTAATGAATTATTTTGGATTTGTCTCGCCGGAAACCGGCTCTTCTACCTTATAATATAGATGGGAAGTACCCAGCTTTTCCCACCGCAGTTTCCCTTCCTCTACCAGCCGCCGCAAGTCGAGGGAAGCCTTACTTCTGGAGCATCCGCAGAGCGACATATATTTCTTCTGGTGGATAAAAGGGTTCGTCTCCAGATAACGGAATACCTCTTGCTCGCATTCCTTGGCGGAGGGATATGCGGGATCGCTAACCGTGTACTCGTCACGAAACACCGGCATGGTCTTCAGCCGGTCTCTTAGTTCCTTGGACGATCTGAACTTCACGTCCTTGAAATGGATGGATTCCGCCCGGATCTCATTCTTTTCCATCACGGGCCGGCTTTTCAGTGAGACGCTGAAAGTACCGATCCCCTCTAGCTCCACGTTATAACCGAACATGAGGAAGTCCACCATCATGTCTTGGAAAAGCTGCAAGATCCCTTTCATATCCGCGGGAGAGAAAGAAGACCGGGACTTCGCTCTGCTGATGAACTCATCCGTATGTATCGTCCCGCAAGAGACCAAACGAGGATGTAGGGGTAATGACTTCCCGGATTCCTCTGGATTCGGGTTGGGATTTCTGACTAACTTGTAATTTGCTGACATCTGTGCTGTGTTTAAATGGTTATAGATCTTTTGTCCGATTTTTCTAGATCGCTTACTCGTTTTTATAGGCGAGCTTAGCGGTTTCTTCAAGAAGAATTCATCTTTCAACAGCCGTTGCATGATCATGCACCAACTGTTGGACGATCATCTACCATCTGTTGGATGATTGTCCAACAGATGGTAGATGATGAATACTTCAGCTTCAAAGGTACAATATATAAAAGAGAAAAGGGTAAGGATTCCGGATAAAAGAGCTAAAGGTTATGATAAACGTGTATGGGCTCACAGCCTTGTGGTCCACAACCTTGTGAACCGATCCCTTTAAATCAAGTTAAAGATAAGGCACCCAATAGATATCAAGGAATAATTTGCTAACTTTGTAGAAACAAATAAGAAGTGCCATGAGGAATCTGCTTTATCTTTTTGTCTTTGCGGCTCTGCTTCTCGGTTTGAGCGCATGTTCTTCTTATTATTATTCGATGTTGAACTCGAATGACCCCGTCGGGGAGAAGAATGAGAGAGGTGATTTTGTGCAGGAAAACGATACGGTACGTATCTCTTATCGTTTCTGGGGAGAGAACGCCCCGGTTACTATTACCATTTATAATAAATTGGATGAACCCTTGTATGTGGATTGGGGGCGGTCGGCGCTGATTATCGATGACGTGGCTACCACCTACGATCCGAAAGTGGCCTCGGTGAGAGGCGAGAGCTCTAGCGTGGCATCCGGTAGCTCCTTTCATTGGAGCGATAGGAGCAGCAGCGGGTGGAGCTACTCGGAAGGTTCCTTCTCCGGTGATGTGAGTTTGCCGAAGGGCGTTGAGTTTATCCCGCCGCATTCCAAATTAGTCAATACGCCTTTGCAATTAGCCAACTTCCCGTTTAACGAGATCCCGAAAGAAGAGTATGTAAAGGAGCGAATGACAACGAAGGCGGCCACCACCGTAAATATCCGAGTGAAGGATTTTACGGAAGAAGATTCTCCGCTGAGATTCCGTAGCTACCTGACGTTGTTCGCCGGAGGGACCAATGGGAAGCCCTTGAAGCATTCCTCTTTTGAGCGGAACTTCTATCTGGCGAAATTGATCAAGGTCGGCGACGTGGCTCCCCAGTATTTCGATGAGGGACAGCAGCAATCCGGCGATTTCTTTTACGTGAAAGAGACTCATGGGGCTACGGCAGGCCTTGTCGTAGGGGCGATAGCGGTTACCGCCGCAGGGGTGGCGATAGAAGCTACGCTGGGTCCCGTGAACTATTAATATATTCATATCGAATGATACAAACTCTATCTGATTTAAAGACCGTGCGTTTCAACGAGCAAGCGGACGGTGTGATCATTTTGGACCAAACTCTGCTGCCGGGTAAGGAAGCGTATCTGACCCTTACCACTGCCGAGGAGATATGGGACGCTATCTATAAATTAAAGGTACGTGGAGCACCTGCTATCGGGGTAGCGGCCGCTTATGGTATCTATGTCTGCGCCCGTCGGATCGATACGGCGGAGAAATCCGTTTTCGTGAATGAGTTTCGGAAGATCAAGGAGTATCTGGCCGGTTCCCGTCCGACAGCGGTGAATCTGGTGGCGGCGCTGAACCGGATGGAGCGGGTATTGGTCGCTCATCCAACCTTGTCTGTCCCGGAATGGAAAGAGCTATTATATAAGGAAGCGATCGCGATCCGGGAGGAAGACGCCGCCGCTTGCCGGCAGATCGGCGAGAACTGTCTGGAGCTACTCCGTCCCGGGATGGGAATCCTTACGCATTGCAACGCCGGACATCTGGCGGTCTCGGAGTATGGCACCGCCTTGGCGCCGATTTATCTGGGGCAGGAGAGAGGTTATGGTTTCAAGGTCTTCGCCGACGAGACCCGTCCTTTGTTGCAAGGCGCCCGGCTCACGGCCTATGAGCTAAGCAGGGCCGGCGTGGACGTGACGCTGATTTGCGATAATATGGCCTCTATCGTCATGCGGAAAGGCTGGGTGCATGCCGTGGTCGTAGGTTGCGACCGTGTAGCCGCCAATGGCGACGTGGCGAATAAGATCGGCACGTCCGGAGTGGCTATCTTGGCCCGGCATTACAAGATCCCCTTCTATGTATTAGGCCCGACATCCACCATCGATAGCTCGTGCCCGGACGGCGATTCCATTGTAATAGAGGAACGTAACCCCGATGAGGTCACCGAGATGTGGTATTCAAGGCGTATGGCCCCGAAAGACGTAAAAGTCTACAACCCCGCCTTCGACATTACTCCCCACGAGCTAATCACGGCTATAATTACGGAGAAAGGCATCTTTTATAAAAATAATCGCTGAAAGTTTTGCTAATCCCGAAACAATCAGTAATTTTGCCGCTCAATTTGAGGATATAAATAATTAAACAATATAACAATTTAAATTATGATCGTAGTTCCATTAAAAGAAGGCGAAAACATCGAGAAGGCGCTTAAGAAATTCAAGAGAAAGTTCGAGAAAACAGGTGTAGTCAAGGAATTGAGAGGCCGTCAGGCTTTCGAGAAACCGTCTGTTACGAAGAGAAAGCAGACTATGCGTGCTATCTACGTACAGCATTTGCAACAAGTAGAAGAATAATTATAGCTTCCGGGCTTGTTTTATTGAATTCTTATTCCTATTTTCGTTGCATGAATGTTGATGCAACGAGAATATGCTGATCGATGACTTTCTAAACTATCTCCGGTATGAGCGGAACTATTCCAATTATACGATTGGTGCCTATTCGAAAGATTTGGACCAATTTCAGAGGTATGTAAGAGAGCATCGAGAAGGTGTATTCAACCCCGGGGAAATCGATTCGGATTTCGTGAGAAGCTGGATCGTCAGTTTGATGGACGAGAAGCTTTCTCCCGTATCGGTAAATCGGAAATTAAGTTCTTTGAAATCTTTTTTTAAGTTTCTCATGAAACGGGGCATTGTCTCCGCGAATCCGTTGAGATTGGTGAGCGGTCCGAAAACGAAGAAACCCTTACCTTATTTTATTAAGGATAGCGAGTTGGAGGCGTTGTTGGACGGAGACGGATTTGATGAGGATTTTGAAGGTGTGAGGAATCGGTTGGTCATTGAGATGCTATACGATACCGGGATGCGCCGCTCAGAGTTAATCGGCATACGAAACGTGGATGTGGATTATGAGGCGATGCAGGTCAAGGTAACCGGAAAGCGGAACAAGCAGCGGTTGATTCCTTTTGCGGAGGGTTTAAAAAACTTAATGCTTGCATACACGGAAGTCCGTGATCGTGAGGTTGAAGCAGCCGGTGAATGGTTTTTCGTTCGAAAGAACGGGAGCCAGTTGTCGACGGGGATTGTTTATAATATAGTAAAAAAGCAATTGTCGGAGATACCCATGCTGGCGAAACGAAGTCCACACGTGTTACGACATTCATTTGCAACGAGTATGTTAAACAACGGAGCCGAGCTGAACGCTGTGAAAGATTTATTAGGTCATAGCAGTTTAGCGTCTACCAGTGTTTACACGCATACAACCTTTGAGGAATTAAAAAAAGTGTATCATGCTCATCCAAGAGCAAAAAAAGAAGGAGGTTATTATGGACGTTAGAATTCAAGCAATTCATTTCGACGCAACTGCACAGTTGGAGGCGTTTATTCAGAAGAAAGTTTCTAAATTGGAGCAATACTTCGATGGTATTATATTGGCAGAGGTTACATTGAAGGTGGTTAAGCCTGAGACGGTGAAGAACAAGCAGGCCAGTATAATGTTGTCCGTGAAGAACGGGGAATGTTTCGCTGATAAAATAAACGATACTTTCGAAGGGGCGATAGACGATTGTGTTGAGGCTTTGGAGAAGCAACTGGTTAAATTCAAAGAAAAAATCAGAGCCAAATAAAAAAAACGGTAGATAAATTTGGTATGTAAGAAATAATATCTAAATTTGCAGCCGTTTCGCCGTGGTGACGAAACGGCTGCTTTTAGAAGTATCGCCTCTTTAGCTCAGTTGGCCAGAGCACGTGATTTGTAATCTCGGGGTCGTTGG
>OGOF01000624.1_pt1 | contig 25145 bp, 21 predicted proteins | sample 1552621 | NCBI WGS metagenome assembly OGOF01 (sample SAMEA2580156, study PRJEB22360) | human gut metagenome | biome: human gut; feature: human-associated habitat; material: faeces | place: Denmark | collected 2008/2010
GCCGATAGGAATTATTGGGCTTTGCGTCCCCCTTTTAACTGATTTTATGAGAACTACTATAATCCCTGTCTGCTTTGTATAAATAAATCAACCTTTCAGTCTGCACACCATATCCCACAGTGCTTTTGCAGAGTTAAAATTCTCCGGGATAATATCTGCCGGAGTGATAGTAATGTCATAAGTATCCTGCAGTTCACTTACAATAGACAGGATTGCAAAGGAATCAAGAATTCCATCGTCAATCAAAGTATCACAGTTTTCAAAATCTGCATCCGGCTGGATTTCTTCCAGTAATTCAATTAATTCTTCCATTTTTTCATATCTCCTTATTTTTTGTTTTTTCAGCAATTCCATTATTTTTCGGTATTGCCATGGTCTTTTATTTCTCTGAATTTAAAAGATCTGTATGTACACCATCCCGCACCATGCGCAGTCCCTCTCCCTCTGTCCAGAAATAGATTCTCGGAAGAGGACGGCTCAGGAATAAATAGATTCCTTCTGTAACGGAATAAGCACCTACCCGTTCAAATACCAGTATATCATGAAGCTGCGGTTTGTGAAGTGGAAATCGCTTTACGACCACATCGCTGACCGTGCAGAGTGCACCGCAAAGATTCCAGGATTCTTCTTCTCCCCCTGTCTTCTCATTTCCTTCTGTATCAAGCTGTGTACAGTACGGCTGTTTCATTGCCATCGCCTGTCCATAATAATTCAGATGATTGATACCACCGTCCATGATCACATACGGCTGTTCTTTATTCACCTTCATATCCACGATTGATGTCACATAATATCCACAGGCTGCTGCCAGAAATCTTCCCATCTCAAGAACAACCTTACCCTTGAAATTAAGACTTTCCAGAAGTGCTCTGAACTCACTCAGAATATTCTCCACGTCCTCGCTCTTATCCTTCTTAAAATATGGGACAAAAAATCCCGGACCATACTCAAGCACCTGTGCTTCAAATCCACTCTCAGATTTCAGCTCCCCGATAAATTCATCCAGATGCTCCAGCTCTGTTTTCATCTGACTGAGATCTTTCTTCTGAGTTCCGGAATAGAACTGAAGTCCCTCTATCTCAACCCCCGGATAATCTGTTCTGTCAGAAATGATTTTCCTGATATCTGCTTCATCTACGCCAAACTGATTTCCGCTTGTCACGCGGATCAACACCGTAATCTTCATGCCAAGTCTCACTGCAGTATCATTCAGAATCTGTAAATGCTGCAAAGACTCTACAGTATACACTCCCTTTCCTCCATATGTAGAAAGTACATATTCCATATCTTCAGGGTTCTTATACACACCCGAAAGAACAATTCTCTCCATCGGCACACCAACACGCTCACAAATTCGAAATTCACCCGGTGAGCACACTTCAAATGTCGGAACCACATCCATCATGGGTCCTGTAAGAAAAGGGTTTGCTTTCATAGCATAACATAACTGTGCGCTCTCTCCAAGACAGCTCTGCACTTTTTTTACAAATTCCTTCATCTTATCCAGGTCAAAAACATAAGCTGGAGTTGGAGTATGTTCTTTCTCGATCAGTTCTTTTATAAATCCATAGGAACTCATTTCTTTTCCTCCTGATACATAGCTGTAAGAGCTTTTCTGTCAATCTTTCCATTCTTTGTAAGAGGCATGCTCTCCACCTGGCGGAATACATTCGGAACCATAAAAGCAGGTACATACTGCCCCAACGCTTTTGCCAGCGGTCTTCTCTCAATATCTCCTTCATAAAAAGCTACGATTTTGCTTTTAACTGTATCAAAAATACAGCAGCTTCTCACAATCTCCGGAACCTTATCCATAGCAGCCTCGATTTCTCCAAGCTCAATACGATGTCCCATATGCTTAATCTGGAAATCCTTACGTGTTGCAAAGCACAACTCACCACGTTCATTATAATAAGCAAGATCACCGGTTCTGTACATTGGCTCCAGATATCTGTCATTCAGTGGATTCTGAACAAAAACCTTCGCAGTCTGTTCTCTGTTTTTGTAATATCCCAGTGCAAGTGCACTTCCTGTTACGCAGAGTTCACCATTTTTATTTTTCTCTGTGATCAGCTTGTCTTCTTCATCCAGAAGGAATACTTTTTCATTTGGAAATGCCTTGCCCATAGGAAGTACATCTCCAGGCTGGAACTCCCTGTCTACAATATAATACGTACAATTACATGTGATCTCAGTTGGTCCATAAATATTTACATACATAACATCCGGCAGATATTTTCTCCAGATATTCAGATGTTTCACAGGCATAGCCTCTCCTGAGAAAAGAATCTTCTTAATCTTATCCGGAACTTTATATTCAAATCCGTTCAAAGTTGAAATAATACACAGCGCAGATACCGCCCACACCAGCGTGGTCACTTCCCTCTCGATCAGATAGTCAATCAACTTCATCGGGAAAGAGAATAGCTGCTTCGGAATAATCTGGACAGTTGCTCCTGTCTTCAGTCCGGAATAAATATCTTTAACAGATACATCAAAATCCCAGGGTGCCTGATTTCCCATCACATCTTTATCTGTAATATCAAAAAGCTCTGTAAAACAATCGATAAAATCAAGCACTGAACGATGACCTACCACTACTCCCTTGGGAACGCCTGTTGACCCGGAAGTAAAAATTCCATACAGCGGGTCCACATCCAATGCCTGTTCTCTGATCTCATTCAGCACAGCTTCATTCTCCTGCTCAGCTGCAAGATCCGGAGCCATCAGAACCTTTCCTTTGAACTCCAGTTTCTCCAAATCCTTCAGATATTTCTCAGATGTAACGATCACATCACTGTCCAGAATTCCAAGGATCTGCTGAAGTCTGCTCGCCGGCTGTTTTGTATCCATCAGTACATAAAAACATCCTGCATAAACAGCACCCATGAAAACTCCTATTGTCTCTACACTCTTCTCCATAAATACAGGTACCGGATTTCTCGGTGTGAAATATTTCGCAAGTGCAGTTCCTGTTCTGCGTGCAGTCTGCTCCAGTTCTTTAAATGTGCAGGATGTATGTTCATCTGCAAAAGCTGTCTTATCCGGATATTTCCGTGCGGATTCTTCAAGATATTCCAGAATACTTGTCTTCATATGTAATTCCTCCCCTCTGTACTTCACAAGGTTTTTATATTGATTTATTACTGTCTTTTTGCTGCCTTGAAATTACTTCCTCTGTCCGGCACTCTCCAACACCTGTGCCAGCACTTCAGAGTATTCTTTTGCAGCATCCCCATTCATATGTCCGTCATAATCTGTATATGCTTTCAGGTCATGTGTAAATGCCTTAAAATACTGCGTATTAAAGTTAAGATACTCTACGCCCTGTTCTTCAAAGAACTGCCCGAAATATTTCCATGCTGCATTATAACTGTCACTGTAATCCTTCAGAGTATTTATTGGAATTGGCGTAGTTACTGCCACAAACTCTATATCATTTTCCTTGCAGAATGTGATCAGCTTCTTCAGATATTCCATGTTCTCTTCGTTTACCTTACCCTCTTCATAGAGCTTCGGTTCTGATTTCTTAAGCTTCGTCACATCCACCGGATATCTCTCAATAAATCCACTTTCATGATATTCCTGAGAATCACTCTTCAGATGAGATACGTCATAATCACCCGTTACTTTCTGAGTAAATGTATCTTTGACTTTCGGCAATTCATAGCTGAGAGAATATTCATACCATGGGAAAAGCACAGTACGGAAATTACATTTCGCAATAGAATTCCAAAAATATTCTACCTTTGCTTTTGAAAATGGAAACTCATGATAAAAAAGCAGGTAGTTATTTCCTTCTTCCTTTTCAGATACAAAATATCCCGGGTCAACCTCATAGATAATTCTCTTCGGATTCTGTTTCTCTTTGATCAGTTTAGTCAGATAATACGCATCGATTCCATACTCGCCGCCAACGCAAAGATTATGTCCACTGCGTCCGGTAACTTCCTGCATCACCTCCGGATCAATATCCATCTTTCCATGGGAAGTTCCCACGATAATGTCATCAAACTGCTGTGTCACAACTGCATGCACATCATTTCTCATAAATGTACATGGATAAAGTGCCAGGTCAAGTGCTGCCAAAAGAGCCACACACACGACCAATACCAGGAACGTTTTTAAAACTTTCTTAAAATTGTGCATAAATAAATCCTCTCGCTACTGCTGTTGATCCAAAGAATCCGATGGATGCCAGCAGACAAAAATAAATTGCTACAGTAATTGGCAGACTCAGTCCTGCAAGTGATTCTCTTATCTTCATGCCACGTTCCTGAAGGACACTTACAATAAACAGAATGATGCAGCCTGCTGCCAGGATTGCCAGCGCATAAGGGGTAAAAGCAGTTCCTTCTTTACCGGCCGGGATCAGCAGTAACTGTGACGGTGCAAACTTTGTGACAGAAAGCTTCATCATATGAAAAGCCTGTCCTACTGTGTCCGCTCTGTCAAAAAACCAGCTGATATTTACAAGGATAAAAGTACGGATGATCATAAATACATGATACCAGTTCTCTTTTCCAGTGATGTTGAATTTCTTTTTCCAGTTTCTGTAATGCTCTGCCATAAGTCCGCTGAAAGCAATGATAATACCATTGTACATACCGTATACAATGTACTTCCAGGCAGCACCATGCCATACACCAACAACGAAGAATACGATCAGATTCGCCAGACAGATTGGTAATGTACGTCCGGTCTTTTTGCCAAATACCTTCTTGCCCCATTTGCCAAATTTTCCCATCCACTTGGATAATGTCACAGGATAGAACACATAATCCTTCATCCAGGTACCAAGAGTAATGTGCCAGCGGTGCCAGAAATCTGTAATGGAAATGGAGAAGAACGGACGCTTGAAGTTCTCATCCAGCTCAATTCCAAACATAGACGCAATACCAATTACCACATCCATACCACCGGAAAAATCTGCATATAGCTGAACTGTGTAAAATAATACACCAAAGATTGCCAGTCCGCTGTACTGATCCGGATTGTCGAAAATCGCATCTACAAACACTGCTGCCCAGTCCGCCAGGATCATCTTCTTAAAAAATCCCCAGAGAATGCGCTCAAAGCCTCTGGTAATATTCTTACCTTCGAATTTATGAGGTTCATAAAGCTGATGTGCCAAACGACTGTATCTTCCGATTGGTCCCTGCAGAATCTGTGGAAAGAAAGAAACAAACAATGCATATTTTACAGGATTCCTCTCCGCATCACATCTCTTCCAGTACACATCCAGAAGATATCCGGAGGATTGGAAAGTGTAAAACGATATTCCCAATGGAAGCAGGATTTCCATTCCTCTTAAATTCATATGAAACAAAGCATTAAGGTTCTCAATCATAAAATTTGTATACTTTATCACTCCAAGCATACCAAAATTCAATATTAATCCAAGCACCAGAAAATTTCTTGCACTTTTGTGACTTCCACCTGCCTCTGCCTTTTCAACTGCAAGTGCAATCCCCCAGGTAACCAATGTGGAAAACAGGATAAATCCCACGTAACGGACGCCACCTGCCAGATAATAAATATAGCTGAAACATAACAAAACCAGCCACTGAAATTTGTGCGGCACAATATAATAAACAAGCACACTCACCGCCACAAACAGTAAAAACAAGTTTGAAACTAATGACATGATCTTTCTCCCTAAATATGTACAATTCTTCAGTTGTACTTATAATAAGGGCACTGCACTATGTTATTCCCTCAGATAATGCAGTGCCCTGTTTTATTATACTTTTTAATGCATTTTCCTTTTACAACTGCTGAATCTGATTAATTTAATAACCCATCATCCAGACATCCGTCTCCACCGTCATCAGAACCACCATCATCAGAACCATCATAATCACCGGAATCATCATAATCACCGGAATCATCATTACCATAATCATAATCATTACTGTAATCATAGTCATTGCTGTAATCATAATCATTGCTGTAATCATAGTCATTGCTGTAATCACTACTGTTATCATAACTCTGAGTTGTTTCAGAAGCTGCCTGTGTAGCTGCCTCAGTTGGCTTCGGAGCTAATGCTTTCTCTGTTTCCAGAGTATTATATTCTTTCTTCTGGCTGATACTGTCAAATACCAGATATGCTACTTCACCTTCCAGATGAAGTTCTGCTCCCTCTGTATCGCCAAATGGGAAAGTGTGGATCTCAGCAGTTGTTCCATCCTCGAAAGTTAACTGAATATTATATTTCGGGATTTCCTTCTCAGCATCATCCTTATCTTCGCCTTCTGCTTTTTCATCTGTTTTGGCATCTTCTGTTTTTGTTTCTTCAGTATCTGTGGTCTCTTTTGTATCATTTGAAGAATCCTTGTTTTCCTCATCTGCTTTATCTTTAGCACTCGGATCAAACCAGAGAACTCTTTCCTCATCTGCTTCGAACTTATCTTCTTCTTTCAGGAAATTATCCGGATATTCTTCGTCTTTTTCATTCTTTAAAAGGTCAATGTAAGTGATGATCGCGGTCAGCGGAGTACGGAGATCATGAGAGACGTTTGTCACAAGCTCTGTCTTCATACGCTCATTTTTCACTTCTTCATCCACCGCCTTCTTGAATCTCACCAATTGTCCTTAAATCTTCTTTCTCTTCATCAGCTTTATCTGCATCTTCTGCTACATCTTTATCTTCAGATTCTGTGGCATCCTTATCCGCATCTTCTGAAGTTTCTGTTTTTGCTGTAGTATCTGCTGCCATCGCTGCCTGACTGAATACAAGACTGCTTCCAAGTGCTGCCATCATAAATGCTGTTACAACTTTTTTCTTCATTGTCTTTAAATCCTTTCTGTTCATTCTTTATAGTTCTTTTTTTGCCTTACTGTTAAACAGATAAAATCATTCACTTCGTTACTTGCTCGTAACCAAAGTCAAAAACATTTCAATGCTTAGTTAACTCTCTTATAATTTACATATTTCAGAGTACGTTTCGCACCATATGTAAGTTTATAACCATTCAGTTTGTATTCCTTCTGGAAATTCGGATCATACACATAAGTTTTCTTTTTACCCTTCACCTTCTGATCGATTTCAACCCACGCATGTGCTCCCCTCTTACCACCGGATTTCTGGAAATATCCTTTTACATAATGAGCATCATATCCTGCGACTTTAGCCATCCAGTAGAAAGTAGCTGCCATTACATAACAATCGCCACTGCCTGTTTTAAATCCATATAAACCATATTCTGTAGGTGTTTTTTTAGAAACCTTTACATTGCCTGCATACTGCAGAGAAACAGACCAGTTGAATGCCTTCTTCAGATTTCCTTTACACTTCTGAAGTCGGACTGCAGCCATAGTTTCTACTGCTGACAGCTTTGTTGCCTGTCCATTCTTTTTAATCTTATAATAAGTCTTTGCATTAACCTTATAATACGGTTTATTAGTCACAAGTTTTCCGGTTTTATCAAAACAATAAGTGTATTTACCAATCTTCTTTACCTTATTTGTAATCTTCTCACCATTTACATAGTAATATTTAACTCCATCAACAGTTTCCCATCCTTCCTTCTTCTCCGGAAGTGGTGTCGGAGTTACATCTGGTGTCTCAACTGTACTATCAGTTGTTCCATCCACATAATTAACGATCGTTGACTGTTCTGCCATAGCCGGCATGGCAGGTGTAAATGCCATTACTGAGCTAAGTAATAATGCTGTGATTTTTTTCCTGTTCATAACTCTGTTCCTTTCTTTTTTGTTAACTTACTATCTGCAAATTGCTTCAGCTGCTTTATAATTTTTCACAGCCGAAGCAACCGATTAACCTGGATAATTATCGTCTTACCGTGATACTCGCAACAACTTCTGCGTTGCTTCCTTTTCCTGTAGGACGCACAACATTTAACTGTACATAATCGTATGTGTAGGTGACATCCTTGCCGTTTCCATCAAGCATACAGGTATTACTCTTACTTATCGTACATTTTTTATATTTTCCCAGAACCTTCTTAATCTTTGACGCATTGTTCTGTTTTGCCAGAGTAGATGTTGCCGCATATTTTCTATATAAAGACGTCTTCTTTTTATCTACAGCTCCTGTTTTTGGATTAAAGTAATACAGCTTCGGAACCTCATACATGCTGACACTTCCTACACGTATTCCCTTTACTGTGTGACCACTTACATCAAACCCATAGTACTTACCATTAATCTTCTTCATCAGAATACCATACTTACCAACCATATCCTGATCAGCCTGATAAGCAGCTCCGTTTTTTCCGAAATAATAACGGAAACCCTTTGCTGTTACTCCCCACTGCTGAGTAACCTTCTGGTTATTCTCATCATATCCATATCTCTTTCCTGTCTTTTTGTCCAGTTTTACCTTAACAGTCTGCGGTCCTGCTGCCTGTACTGTCACTGTTTCTGCTACAACAGCCAACGGTGTCAGCATAAGAAGCATACAAAGTACAACTGCAAGGAATCTCTTTGTTTTCTTCATTCTCCATACTCCTTTTCTTAAAATTTAATTTTATGTTCTATTGTATATGCAGGACGTGTAGCTGCGCCAAACAACGTTCCGTACATATTATCGTAATAGAGCCCGTTAATCATAACAAAGCTGTGTCCATCCGGAATTGTAATAACATAGGGTTCATATCCCAGTTCCTTCGCGATTGCAGCCACACTGCTGGCAATTCCATAACAGTTTCCTGTAAGACCGTTCTGGAACATCTGAAGGGAATATTTATAAACCCAGTCTTTTGTCTTAAACTCCTGAGGTGTAGGATCCATGTATCCTACAAAGTTTGTATAGGCCATAATATAATAAAAGCAGGAACGGAATTTTTCATAATTACTTGCATTGGCATTACTGTGACGTGCAATAAAGTTCCTTGCCGCAAGCTTGCATCTCGCCTGTGTCAGATTTGAAGCATATCCGTTCTTATTAAATTTAATTCCACCTACTGTCTCATTTGTTGCGCATTTACCGTTCTTATATACATAGTACATTTTTCCATTTAGTTCATTCCATCCGGCAACAGCTCTTCCTTTTGCATCAACGAAATATTTGACGCCATTAACCTTTACAACTGCCTTCTTCCCCGGGGCCACTCTCCGGGCATATTTATCAAACACATAGTAAACACCTTTTACTTTATAATATCCATCATGAGCAGCAACTCCATTGGATTTAAACCAGTAATATTTACCATTAATCTTTTTCCATTTATTTCTGACTGGTTTATTATTTACGTAATAGCGATATACTTTCCCTTCCTTCAACAGTCCATTTTTAGGCACTGGTGTTGGTTTCGGTGTTGATGTCGGTAATGGCAGTTCCGGTGTTACCTCCGGTGAAGGTGTTATTGTAACTGTCGGCTCACTTCCACCCTCCTGTGACAGGTCAGCCGCATAAGCACTTCCTGCTCCAAATGTAAGTGCTGCCGTCAGCATCATCGCTGTGAGTGTAACCTTCAGTGCTGTAAATCTTTTCCTCTTCATTTTCTATTCCTCCTGAGAAATTTTGCTCGAAGTTTCCTCCCTTCCTTTTGAAATATACTCTTCAGAGTACATTTGAATTTTATATTACAATTATAGTATATTGAAGAGTTCATTTCAATTAATACGACGACTTTTTATACAAAAACTTCCAGTTTTTTATAATCAACCTTTCACAAGATTCCACCACTTTTTTCTCTGTCTTTGTACAATTCTTCCATTGGCGCTAACTCCCTTTCAAGATATATCATAGTCCTGTGTGGGATCTTTACCTGTCCGTATGTGTAGCTACTTTCCATAACGGAATCGTTGATCTTCACCAGATTCTTATGATCAAAGAAATTAATAATAATCTGCCAATGACACATTGGTACTAATTTACCGATAACTTACTAAAAAGAAGAGGTTTCGTTACCCCAAAGTTTAACGAAACCTCTTCTTTATATTGTCAAACATATATTCTCAATCGCCGTATCCATCCTGTCACAGTAACAGTCGCAGACTTCTTTCATTTTGGAAATATTCTTCCTGTTTTCTTCATCATAGACACCAATAACCACAAATCCTGCTTTTTTTGCAGTTTCCGCTGCGTGAAGCGCATCCTCAAATACAAGTGTCTCATTCGGTTCCGCCTGCATAGATTCTGCTGCCTTCAGGTAGATCAACGGTTCATCTTTTCCTGCACCTATTTCTGTACAGGTGTAAATCTGCTCAAAATAATCCAGAATCCCGTTTCTCGCAAGTGCTGCTTCTGTCAGTTCCCGGTTTCCAGATGTTGCAACTGTCATCTGTATATTTCTCTCTTTAAACCATTCCAGAGTTTTCTTCACTCCTGGTTTCAACGGTGCTTCAAACCGGTAAAAATCACTTACAATTTTCAGAACCTCTTCTATAATCTGTGAAATGGACTTATCCAACTGATATTTTTCTTTCATCCAGGCGGCTCCCTGCTCCAGACTCATGGTGTGCAGAGCAGCCCGGAGATTTTTCTCCGCTGTGATATTCTGACTCGCAAGATAACGTTCTCCAATATCCTCCCACACAGACATAGAATCCAGCAGCGTTCCATCTACATCAAAAATCGCTGCCTTCATCAGTCTTCCATCATATGAATCGCATCTACTGTATTATTGTACTGCTCTTCCACTTTTGCCAGAAGTTCTTCACAGCCTTCAGTCTCTCTTCCTCTGAGCTTCTCTGTAATATCAAAGCTTGCCTTATACAGATTATCAAATCCAAGGTTCTGGCATACACCTTTTAAGGTATGAGCTGCACGAAAAGCTTCTTCCCCATTTTTCTGTGCCAGATTATCCTTCAGACTCCGGAAACTTCCATCATCCAGAAATTTCTTTGCAAATTTCTTAATAAGAACCTCACTTCTCAGTCTTCCAAGTACACCTTCATAATCTGCACCCATCTGTTCATAACATTCTTTTACTGTCATATTTTTCTCCTCTTTATCCCCATCTGCACTGTTAAACCTGCGTTTTCGCAATGATATTATTATATCACGCCATATAGCTGTTCTCAAGTGCTCTTTCACAAAAGCACCTTAGAATCTTTTCCAAAATATAATCAACCCGCCGCAGTGTGATCCTGCCTGGAGGGCTTTATTATGCTATAAGAATATTATGGAATGGTTTCCCATAGCATAATAAAGCACTTTCACATGTAATTCTCTCACATATGAAAGTGCTGATATCAGGCAGATGAAATCATCCGCATCACTACACACTATCACAGATTTTATATCCGGATATCATATAATTTTATTTTCTGCCGGTATTATCTGAAAAATCCCTGATTCTCAAAGTACTGGATAAATGGATTCTCACTTTCCTCTGTATCATCGGAGTCCATACTATCCTCACTGTCTGTATCTTCGTCTACATCTTCATCAGCATCTTTTGATGATTTCTTAGAATCCTTTTTAGATTTCTTACTGTCTTTATCGTTATCATCACTGTCATCAGCATCTGTATTCTCATCCAGAGTTACTTTAACAGTCTCTTCTTTATAACTTGTTCCATGAGGAACCTGCACAGTCAGCTCTACCTCTTCATCTGGTTCATAATAGGAAAGATATTCGATCAGCTGATTAATACTTGAAACAGTTTTTCCATTAAATTCAGTAATAACGCTGTTTGCTTTCAGACCTGCTTTATCAGCAGCTCCACCTTCTGTTACTTCTTTTACAAAAACTCCTGCCGGAATGCCATACATCTGAACTGCCTCAGAACTTACAGAAGAACCTTTGATTCCAAGTACACCATGTTCAGAATCATCCAGTTTATCTCTTGATGTCTCATTCATCAGATTCTGAAGAATGTCAGTCACATCTGAGATTGCAATTGCATAACCCATACCTTCTACTTCAGTAGAAGCAAGTTTTGCAGAGTTGATACCAACAACCTCGCCTTCCATATTCAGAAGAGCACCGCCACTGTTACCAGGGTTGATAGCCGCATCTGTCTGGATCAGGTTTACACCGTCACTGCTGTCATCACTTCCATCTGTTACTGTGTTATTGTCAGAATCCATTCTGCGGTTCTTGGCACTTACAATACCGGTTGTAACAGACTGTCCATATCCAAGAGCATTACCGATTGCAACTACCTGCTCGCCCACCTTCAGATCATCAGAACTGCCAATATTCGCAATTGAAATGGCGTCCATTGTATCATCTTCAACATCATCCAGAGATACAGATACAACTGCAAGATCTCTCTCTTCATCAAATCCCTTTACGGATGCCTCCACTGCATTTCCATCTGTAAATGCAACTGACAATGTATCCGCACCTTCTACTACATGATAATTTGTAGCAATCAGAAGTTCATCATCATTCTTACCAACAATAATACCGGAACCACTGCCCTCTACTTCCTGTTCCTGCTGCTGTGGCGCATATCCATACATTCCATACATTCCGAAGTAATTCTGTACCTCCTGAACTGACTTGGTTGTAATAGATACAATAGATGGAAGTGCTTCTGATACGATTTCAGACACATCAAGGCTTCCTTTTGCTGTGCTGCCTGTATCTTTGCCGGTATCTGATTTGGAATCACTGGCATCTGCATCCTTCTTCTCGGATTTTGCATATGTCAGGGTTGTCTCGTCCTTATTTGAAGCAGCTTCTACCGTTGTGGCTCCACTCCATCCTGCAAGTTTATTTACTCCCTCAAAGCTTCCTGCTGCCAGTCCTCCTGCAAGTACTGCACATAAGCTGAATGTAAGACCTTTCTTTGCAATCTTTCTGATTTTATCATTTCTGTTATCTTTGTTCATCATAATAAAGTCCCTCCATGAATCTATGTCATTTATCTATGTCATTTATTTATCTCTGTTTCCTTTTGATGCTTCTAAGTATAGGAATGATTTGTGTTCTTTGTGTGGGAAAAATGTGTTTAATTTGTGACAATTTTATACATTTCCAATATGACAGCAATTTTTAAAAACAGTCCTGTCTGTCAGTTACATCACTTTCGATACATGGAGGAAATTTTTCCGGTACTATATCCCGGAACCAGTGATTTCCAGTTTCCAACCTGACTTTTTAGTACCTTTTCTGTATATTTCAGGGAATTGGAACTATCCATATTTTTAAAGACATTATACGCTGTTTTCTTTTTCCCATTGGCATCCTTCAATCCCATTGCCAATCCCTGAGCCACCTCATGGGCTTCATCTTTATAGCTTCTTATAATAAATGCATCAATCATTGGATTGCAGGCAGCCTTATAATAGGCCAGTGCAATTGCTGCCGCCTGATTTGCCTGTCCTCCATAAGTGGAAGAAAATCCCTGTTCCGAAAGAATGATCCTTGTATTGGAACCAAATCTGTTTTTCACATAATCTGTAAGTGTCTGGATATTACGCATAGTGATAAACGTGGTGGTGTTCGCATCACTGGTAAACATGGATGCATTTGCACCTGACCAGAACTGTGAATCTGAAAGCGGCTGATTATATGCATGATATGCCAGATTCCAGTTCACATCTTTCTGCATATCAGAAATCTTCGCCGCAAAGCTTTCCAGAGTTGATCTTGCACTATAGCAGATAGTAAAGGCATTTTTCTGATTCCAGCAATTATCCAGACAGATAAATACTTTGGAACTTCCCCGGCTGCTTTTCACTGCATTGTAAAGGCAGCGAAAAGCTTCACTGTACATGGAGATAAATTTTGAAAAACTGACATTCCCTACATAATAATATCCGCTTGCACTGTTTACTTCATTTCCCAGGATCCAGTTACTTATATAACAGTTATTTTTTCCAAACTTCTCTCCCAGATATGCAAACATTGCTTCCATAGTCTGTCTAGTTGTGCTGTTATCTGTGTTCCATCCATAATAAGCTGTTTCTGCATAAGGACTGTTTCCCGTAATAAAGCTCTGCGTACTGGCATTCCTGTCAATACTGATCTGTGCAGTCACCTGGATTCCCTTTGCATTACATTGCTGAACAAGATATACATATCCGTACAGACCATTAAAATGATATGTTTTCCCATTATATTTATATGTTTCCACACCACTGTCTTTTCGCATCAGGTCTGAAATATATAAGTTAAAAAATACTGTTTTGGATTTTGTATCTGTCAGCTCGTTGATATCTGTAGCCTGAATTCCTTTTTTTGTCCCCGGAACAAAATATGCTGCTGTATTTGTACTGAGTTTCTCCGGATTGCTGACATAGCTTTTCGGACTGATCACACTATACGCAGATTTAGATTTTTTTATCCCTATGGCAAATTTTCCCTGTGCATATTCCGGATGTCCGGAAATGTTCAGCTTAAATGTGATCTTCCCTTTTGCCTTCTCCGGCTTCTTTACTTTACCCACCGTTTTTTTCACTTTACCGGAATTAGAATCTACATACACCAGATAGTAATAACCATTCGAACTTTTCACATAATTTGAAACAGTTGCGGATACAGTGATGGTATTCGCCTTTGTTCCTTTTACATAATCCAGTGATGCAGCTTTCGCCGAAGGACTGATTTCCTTTGTCCATTTTGCATATAAAGTAAGGGAACCTTCTGAACCCTTTTCAATCACGCTTATCTGATTTTTATACTTACTGTCTGTATACCATCCCACAAAATGATATCCGGAACGCGTCGGCTTTTTAAATTTAATCTCATCTTCTGAAGTATAAGTTTTGGGATTAGCAGTATTATTTTTTCCTTTATTAAGTTTATATGTGATTTTATATTCGGATGCTTTCTCCCAGATTGCATACAGGGTTATTGCTGTTGTATCTCCTGCTGCAATAGCCTTATCTGTAGATATATCCGGACTTGTTCCATCATTTTCTGTGTCTGATATCTGCATTTCTGCCTTATCAGTTTTTTCTTCCCATGATGCGCTGTCCGTCTGTGCCACATCATTTTCTTCCTGCATCACATCTTTTTCTGGTTTTATTTCTTCTCCGACTTCTGTCCTCTCACTGGTTTCCTGAGCCTGCTTTGCCATATCTGCTGTTTCAAGAAGTTTCTTAATAGAATCTCCCGGTTTATAAGTTTCACCGGTTCCATCTTCTTTCGTATTCCACTCTTTAAAAATGTAACCTGTCTTTCCCCTCAGTGCTTCCGGTACTTTAGCAGTATCCGCATCTGCATAGGGTATCACATATGTTTTTTCCAGTTTACCATCACTGTAAAGCAGAATGTTATAACCTTCCGCACTCTGTCCGGCATTTACTGAATCTTCTGTCTCCGACTGTTCCGGTTCCTGATCTTTTAACTCTCCTGTTCCAAACTCATCTCCACTGTTATTCTCATCAGATATTTTATTTCCTGCCTCACTTCCTGTCTCATATTCGGCACCATCTTCAAAAACATCTGCTGCTGATTCAACACTTCCTGCCGAAAACTCTGAAGCCCACAATGTCTGCGGTATACAAGACGGAACTATCATAGATACCGCCAGTCCCATTGCTATAAACTTTTTCCATTTTTTCATATTCGTCTTCCTTTCTCTTTTTACATTTTACGGAATTGTTGTAACTATCCAGCATTCCATTTTCTTCATTTTCCTCCTGTCTTACAGTATAACATTTGAAAAATCCACAGACAACAAAAGACTGTCAAAATCAGGACACTAATATGTGATTTTCCTGATTTTAACAGTCTTTTATAAAATTTCCAAATTACCTGTAACCACCCGGCAGTTTAACCGAATCAAGTAAGTCCCCTGCGGAGGTTGCGACAAGCAATAAGCAGTGGGTGGGGACTTGCTTGTATCAGGAGGAGTGCAAGCTCCTTCTGATAAACTGCGGAGCAGTTATTCGGTTATGAGCAAGTAGCGAAGCGGATTGCGAATATCCGCTTGAATGGATTTTGACTCACAACTGTGAAAGTATTGAACAGTTGGAATAAATTTATAATAAGGAGAATGATAGATTATGGTACATTTCGTAGGAGCAGGTCCGGGAGCACCGGATCTTATCACAGTAAGAGGAAAACAGTATCTGGAGGAAGCAGATGTGGTGATCTATGCAGGATCACTGGTAAATCCAAAGCTTCTGGAATATACAAAGGACATCTGCACCATCTACAACAGTGCAAAAATGACACTGGAGGAAGTGATCCATGTGATCGAGAAGGCGGAAGCAGAGGGAAAGACAACTGTCCGCCTTCATACCGGAGATCCATGTATTTACGGTGCAATCCGTGAACAGATGGATATTCTGGATGAGAAAAATATCGCTTATGATTACTGTCCGGGTGTCAGTGCATTCTGCGGTGCTGCAAGTGCCCTGAATCTGGAATATACTCTGCCGGATATTTCCCAGAGTGTGATCATTACACGAATGGAAGGCAGAACTCCGGTTCCGTCCAAGGAAAGCATTCAGTCATTTGCAGCTCATCAGGCAACTATGGTTGTATTCTTAAGTACAGGAATGCTGGAAGAGCTGAGCAGACGTCTTATTGAAGGCGGTTATACAGCAGATACACCAGCAGCCATTGTATATAAGGCAACCTGGCCGGAACAGAAGACCTTCGTCTGCACAGTGGGAACACTGGCAAAAACGGCTGCAGAAAATAATATTACAAAAACAGCTCTGATGATCATCGGAGATACAGTTGCAGCAGCACACTATGACCGTTCCAAGCTGTATGATCCGGAGTTTACCACAGAATTTCGTGAAGCTGTGAAATCAAAAACACATCACTCATAGAATCTGGTAACCTTAAGGAATTGCTATCGTTTATGAGATTACTGTAAACAGGAGAAAGAGAAGGAATATAACAGTGAAGGTTGCACTTATATGCTTCAGCCTTACCGGTCAGCAGACCGGGGAGAGATTATGCCGGGGGCTGGAAGCTGCCGGTATGACAGCAGAACTGGATAAAAAAAGTAAATATCTTCCGGATTCTATTCAGATCAGTACCTCTGCATGGGCAGGAGAGAAATTTTCTGATTCAGATGCACTGATCTTTATCGGTGCCACCGGAATTGCCGTCCGCAGCATTGCGCCTTATGTAGCGTCAAAGAAGTCAGACCCTGCGGTGCTGGTTGTAGATGAATGTGGAAAGTTTGTCATTTCCCTTCTGTCCGGACATCTGGGCGGTGCCAATGAACTGGCGCTGAAAACAGCAGAAATTCTGGAAGCAATACCAGTGGTCACAACAGCCACAGACCTGCATCACCGTTTTGCAGTAGATGTTTTTGCAAAGAAAAACAATTGCAATATTTTTAACATGAAAGCAGCAAAGGAAGTCTCTGCTGCACTTCTGGCAGGAAAGAAAGTTGGATTTTACAGTGAGTTTCCGACGGACGGCGAACTGCCGGAGGGGCTGGTCCGGTGTGACGAATATGGGAATCCTGTCAACAGTACGGATGACAGATCAGAAGAGGAAACACAGAAAAGCTCTGATTTTAATGGAACAGGGACAGACTGTACGAATATAGACTGCGGAGTTGCGGTTACTGTACATACTTCCTGTAATCCTTTTATTTCTACCACACAGGTAGTTCCGAAATGTCTGACTCTGGGTATGGGCTGCAGGAAAGACAAGGATGCCCGTGGAATCGCAGAGGCAGCGCAGAAGGTGCTGGACAGATCCGGATTTCATAAAGAAGCATTTGAGCAGATCGCAAGCATTGATCTGAAGAAAGAAGAAAAGGGAATCCTGTCATTGTCACAGGACTGGCAGATTCCTTTTGTGACTTATACAGAAGAAGAATTAAAACAGGTGCCTGGAGAATTTACTCCCTCACCTTTTGTAAAAAAGATCACAGGTGTGGACAATGTCTGTGAGAGAAGTGCAGTCCTTGCCAGTGGAAATGGCAGGCTGCTGCAGAGAAAAACAGGAGAAAATGGTGTGACCACAGCAGTGGCTGCCAGAGAATGGAGGATACATTTTGAGTAAAATATATGTAATCGGAATCGGACCGGGAGCTTATGACCAGATGACAGGAAAAGCGATCCGCGCCATGAATGAAAGTGATGCGATCATCGGATATACCGTATATGTAGACCTGGTGAAGGAATATTTTCCGGGAAAAGAATTTATGACTACACCAATGAAAAAGGAAGTGGACCGCTGTGTCCTTGCCTTTGAAGAGGCAAAAAAAGGCAAGACTGTTTCCATGATCTGCAGCGGTGATGCAGGAGTTTACGGTATGGCAGGTCTGATGTATGAGGTTGGTGTCAATTATCCGGAAACAGAACTGGAGATCATTCCGGGTGTGACAGCTGCAACAGGCGGAGCTGCTGTTCTGGGTGCACCTCTGATCCATGACTTCTGTCTGATCAGCTTAAGTGACCTTCTCACACCATGGGAAAAGATAGAGGCAAGACTTCTGGCAGCAGCTCAGGCAGATTTTGTTGTATGCCTTTACAATCCGTCAAGTAAAAAACGTCATGATTACCTGCAGAAAGCCTGTGATCTGATGATGAAATACAAATCACCGGATACCATCTGCGGAACAGTTTCCAATATCGCAAGAGACGGCGAGGAAGCTCATGTAATGACATTAAAAGAACTGAGAGATACACAGGTGGATATGTTTACTACAGTATTTATCGGTAATTCTCAGACAAAGGAAATCAACAATAAGATGGTAACACCGAGGGGATATAGGAATGTATAAAGTTCTTGTTTTTGCGGGAACAACAGAAGGATACGAGATCTGCCGGTTTCTGGCAGATCATAAGATAGAGACAAAGGGATTTGTTGCCACAGAATATGGCAGCAAATCTCTTACAGAAAATGAATTTCTCACTGTTCAGACCGGAAGACTGGATGCAGCGGACATGGAAGAGGTCTTTTTACAGGAGAAACCGGAAATGGTGCTGGATGCTACCCATCCTTATGCTGCTGAGGTGACTGTAAATATCAGGACAGCCTGTGAAAATACGCAGACAGCATATTACAGGGTGCTGAGAGAAGCAGGAGAACATGAGGACAGGGCAGTATATGTGGACAGTGTTCAGGCTGCTGCAGATTATCTGGATCAGACCCAGGGAAATGTATTGCTGACAACAGGAAGCAAGGAACTGGCCGGTTTCACAGGCATGAAGGATTATCAGAACCGTCTTTATGCAAGAGTCCTTTCTCTGCCCAATGTGATGAAAGCCTGTGCAGAGCTGGGATTTGAGGGAAAACATCTGATAGGAATGCAGGGGCCTTTTTCCAGAGAGCTGAATGCTGCAATGCTCAGACAGTATGACTGCAAATATCTGGTCACAAAGGATACAGGAAAAGCAGGGGGATTTCAGGATAAGATTGATGCTGCCCTGGAATGTGATGCAGTTCCTGTGATCATCGGGCGTCCTCTGAAGGAGGAAGGCATGTCTGTGAGAGAATGTAAGAGATTTCTTACAGAACATTTCAGCTTAGCCCACAGACCGCATATTACATTGCTGGGAATTGGAATGGGAAGTCAAAAACTTCTCACTGTCCAGGGTAAGAACAGCCTGGATCAGGCGGATCTTCTGATCGGTGCCAGGAGGATGGTGGATTCTGTGAAACGTCCGGGACAGGATGTGTTCGTGGAATACAGAAGCCAGGAGATCAGGGATTATATTGATGCACACCCGGAGTATGACAATATTGTGATCGTCCTTTCCGGAGATGTGGGCTTCTACAGTGGAGCCAGAAAACTTCTGGAAGTACTGTGTCAGGACAGGAAGAGTGAGGAAGAACGGGATAGTTCAGCACAAAATAATACAGAGATAGAGATTCAGTGTGGGATTTCCTCAGTTGTATATTTTATGTCCCAAATAGGATTGTCCTGGGATGATGCCAAAATCGTCAGTGCACATGGAAGAGGCTGTAATCTTATCTCACATATCTGTTATACAGAGAAAGTTTTTTCCATACTCGGAACCTCAGACGGTGTAGCAGTTCTGGCAGAGAAACTGGTAAAATACGGGATGGGTGATGTGCTCCTTTATGTGGGAGAGAATCTGTCTTATGAAAATGAGAAGATTTTTGTAAAACCTGCCAGCGAGCTGACAGAATATAAGGGTGATCCTTTGTCCGTCATCTGTGCAGTAAATGAAAATGCAGGAACACGTCTGGAGACGCATGGGATCAGAGATGAAGAATTTATCAGAGGCAAAGCGCCTATGACAAAGGAAGAGGTGCGTACGGTATCCCTTTCCAAATTGCGGCTGACTGCTGATTCTGTCTGCTATGATGTGGGTGCAGGAACAGGCTCACTGTCAATAGAGATGGCACTTCGTGCTCATCAGGGACAGGTCTGGGCAATTGAGAAAAAGGAAGACGCAGTTGAACTGATCCACCGGAATAAGGTGAAATTTGCAGCGGATAATCTGGAGATTGTGGAAGGACTTGCACCGGAGGCTCTGAAAGATCTTCCGGCACCAACCCATGCTTTTATCGGAGGCTCGTCAGGAAATCTGAAAGAGATCGTGAAGCTGTTACTTGAAAAGAACCCTCAGGTCCGGATCGTGATCAACTGTATCACTCTTGAAACTGTGTCTGAAGCATTGGAAACAGCGAAAGAGTTTGGATTTGAAGAAAATGAGATCGTACAGCTAAGTGCGGCACGTTCAAAGGCAATCGGACGTTATCATATGATGATGGGCGAGAATCCCATTTATATTATTACACTTCAGAATCCCGGAAAATAACAAATGATGCAGATATCAGGGATTACAAATTAACAGTTAAGGAAATACAGATTAACAGTTAATAGATTGGAATGCCCTGAAATTGTTGAAAAAATATAGGACAGAAACAGAGGAGAACAGGGATGGATATTCCAAGAATACTTCTTGCAGCAGGAGCCAGCGGCAGTGGCAAAACTCTGATTACCTGCGGACTTCTGCAGGCACTGGTCAATCGAAAAATGAAAGTGGCATCTTTTAAATGCGGACCGGATTATATAGATCCCATGTTTCATTCCAGAGTCATCGGGACGAAATCCAGAAATCTGGACACCTTTTTTACAGATGCCGAGACTACCCGATACCTGCTTGGAAAAAATGCAGCAGACTGCGATATTGCAGTGATGGAAGGTGTTATGGGCTATTATGACGGCGTGGGTGGAATATCCACGAAAGCAAGCGCCTATGACCTGGCAGATACCACAGATACTCCGGTCATCCTTGTGGTAAACAGCAGAGGGATGAGTATTTCCCTGGCAGCTTATATTAAAGGTTTTATGGAGTACAAAGAGAACAGTCATATCAAAGGCGTGATTTTTAACCAGATGTCCCCCATGCTTTATCCTAGAATGAAGAAGCTGGTGGAAGAACAGCTTGAGGTGGAGGTTCTTGGATATGTGCCAAAGGTAGAGGACTGCGTGATCGAGAGCCGTCATCTGGGTCTTGTGCTTCCTGAGGAGATTTCTGATCTGAAGGAACGTTTGCAGAAGCTTGCCGGAATATTGGAAGACACACTGGAGATTGACAGGATCCTTGCACTTGCCAAAAATGCAGAGGAGCTGCAAGTGCCGGAATCTCTGATACAGAAAGACAGGACATATGGATATTGTCTTCCACAGAAGCTACGTATCGGAGTGGCAAAGGATGAAGCCTTTTGTTTCTTCTATGAAGACAATTTTCGTCTCCTTCAGGAAATGGGGGCAGAGCTGGTTGATTTCTCGCCAGTTCATGATGAACATCTTCCTGCAGATTTGGATGGGATTCTTCTTTATGGCGGTTATCCGGAATTAAATGGAGAGGCACTGGAACGCAATGCATCCATGAAAGAAGAGATTGCACAGGCAGTTAAACAGGGCATGCCATGTATGGCAGAATGCGGAGGCTTTATGTATCTTCATGAGCAGATGGAGGATATGGGCGGAGTGTTCCGGAAAACCTGCGGAGTGATCCCCGGAAAATGTTTCCGCACTCCCAGACTGACCAGATTTGGATATATCACATTAACCGCCGGGAAGCCTGTTTTCGGCAGAAGTGCAGAGGAGATCGGTGAGATTCCGGCTCATGAATTCCACTATTTTGATTCAGAGAACTGTGGAAGTGATTTCCATGCGGCGAAGCCTATGAGCAAAAGAGGATGGGACTGTATGCACAGCAGCAGTAACCTGCTGGCAGGATATCCTCATATCTATTATTATGGAAATCCCCAGATTCCCAGGGCTTTTCTCATGAAATGTCTGGAATATCATAACAAGGAGTTTTAAAAATATGTTATATTACAGTATGCCTGCCCTTGCAGCAGGCTTCATACTTGATCTTATGATAGGAGATCCCAGATGGCTGTATCATCCGGTATGTCTGATCGGAAATCTGATCGCATTTCTGGAAAAAATACTCCGAAAGATTTTTCCGAAAACAGATAAGGGCGAACTGGCTGCAGGTATAGTGGAAGTGATCCTTGTCTGTCTGTTAAGCGGTGGAATCCCATTTCTGATCCTGCACATTCTCTATGGAATCTCAGTATGGGCGGGATTCGCACTGGAAACCTTCTGGTGCTATCAGCTTCTGGCAACGAAATCTCTGAAAACAGAGAGCATGAAAGTCTATGACAGACTGAAAAACGGGACTCTGGATGAGGCCCGTTATGCAGTATCTATGATCGTAGGCCGTGATACCCAGTCATTGACAGAGGAGGGTGTTACAAAGGCGGCAGTAGAGACTGTGGCAGAGAATGCTTCAGACGGTGTTATAGCACCGATGCTTTATATGGCAATCGGCGGAGTGTGGCTGATGTTTCTTTACAAAGGAATCAATACCATGGATTCCATGCTGGGTTATAAGAATGATAAATATCTGTATTTTGGCCGTTGCGCTGCAAAACTGGATGATGTGGCCAATTATATTCCAGCCAGACTTTCAGGATGGCTGATGGTGGCAGCCTCTGCATTTGTAAAAATGGATGTGAAAAATGCAGCGAAGATCTACCGCAGAGACAGAAGAAATCACGCCAGCCCCAACTCTGCACAGACAGAGGCAGCAATGGCAGGTGCGCTGGAGGTACAGCTTGCAGGCAATGCTTATTATTTCGGAAAGCTTTATGAGAAACCAACCATAGGAGATGGAATCCGCCCTGTGGAGGTGGAGGATATCAGACGTTCCAATCGCCTGCTTTATGCAACAGCAATCCTGGGGGCTGTGATATTCCTTCTGATCGGAAGCGCGGTGCGATATTGTTTCTTTTTATAATTCCGGTAACGTGGATTGCTGAATAGTTATTAATATAAAACATGTATAGTAAGACAGGAGACAACTGATGACAAAACATATACATGGCGGTGATGTTTATAAATATGATCACTGTCTGGATTTCTCTGCAAACTGTAATCCGCTGGGAACACCGCAGAGTGTAAAGCAGGCGATCATAGACAGTGTAGAGGACCTGAGTGATTATCCCCGTGTAGGATGCGGACCTCTGAAAGAGGCAATCGCAGATTATGAACATACAAAAAAAGAATATCTAATCTGCGGGAATGGAGCCGCAGACCTTATTTTTTCCCTCAGCAGGGCATTGAATCCAAAGAAGGCCCTTCTTCCTGCTCCTACCTTTGCGGAGTATGAACAGGCACTGGTCAGTGTTGGCTGTGAGATCAGCAGATATTATCTGAAAGAGGAAAATGATTTCTGTATACAGAAAGATTATCCGGATGTTCTGAAAAGAGAAAAGCCGGATATTATTTTCCTGTGTAATCCCAATAATCCTACAGGGATCACCATACCTCAGGACCTTCTGGAAGAAATTCTGGAAACCTGTGCCATGCAGGGAATATTTATGGTAGTAGATGAGTGCTTCCTGGATTTTGTAAAAGATCCGGAGAAACATACGCTGAAGGGAAAACTGGAAAAATATCCGGGACTTTTTATTCTTAAGGCATTTACCAAAAGATATGCGATCCCCGGTGTGCGGCTGGGCTATGGATTCTGTTCGGACAGGGAAGTACTTGACCGGATGGAGGCAGTCACCCAGCCCTGGAATGTGTCTACCATGGCACAGCAGGCAGGAATGGCAGCACTGAAGGAAGCAGAATATGTGGAAGCAGGACGGCAGATCATTTTCAGGGAATCTGCATGGATGAAGGAAAAGATGAGACAGCTTGGGCTGACGGTATATCCTTCTGAAGCAAATTATATATTCTTTTACGGACCTGAGGATCTCTTTGAAAGATGTGTTGCAAAGGGAATCCTGATCCGGGACTGCAGTAACTATCCGGGGCTGAAAAAAGGATATTACCGTGTGGCAGTGAAGCTGCATGAACAGAATAAAAAGCTGATAGAGGTACTGGAAGAAGTGATTTCATAAGTATTTATACAGGAGAAAAGGGGAAACAAAAAATGGCAAAAGCAATTATGGTGCAGGGGACAATGTCCAATGCAGGAAAAAGCCTTCTGGCAGCAGGGCTTTGCAGGATTTTTAAACAGGATGGATACAGGGTGGCACCCTTTAAATCCCAGAATATGGCACTGAACTCTTTTATTACAGAAGAGGGGCTGGAGATGGGCAGAGCTCAGGTGATGCAGGCGGAGGCAGCCGGAATTAAGCCTTCTGTGCTGATGAACCCCATTCTTCTGAAGCCTACCAATGATGTAGGCTCCCAGGTGATCGTAAACGGAGAAGTCCTGGGAACCATGAGTGCCAGAGACTATTTTAAATATAAGAAAAAGCTGGTGCCGGATATTATGAAAGCCTATGATAAACTGGCATCAGAAAATGATATCATTGTGATCGAGGGAGCAGGAAGCCCGGCAGAGATCAATCTGAAAACAGAAGATATCGTAAATATGGGAATGGCAAAGATGGCAAAGGCACCGGTGCTTCTGGTGGGAGATATTGACAGAGGCGGTGTTTTCGCACAGCTGATCGGTACAGTGGAGCTTCTGGAAGAGGATGAAAGAGAGATGGTAAAGGGTCTGATCATCAACAAATTCCGCGGCGACAAGACCATCCTTGATCCGGGAGTGCAGATGCTGGAGGAGAGAAGCCATATCCCTGTAGTGGGAGTGGCTCCGTATCTGGATATTCAGGTGGAGGATGAGGACAGCCTCACAGAAAGATTTGACAGAAAACAGGAAGTGGATCTTATTGATATTGCGGTGATTCGGGTGCCAAGGATCTCCAATTTCACAGATTTTAATCCACTGGAAAGTATCCCGGGAGTTTCCCTGAGATATGTACAGCATGTCAGCGAACTGAAAAATCCGGATATGATCATCCTTCCAGGAACAAAAAATACAATGGAAGATCTGCTGTGGAT
>OGOF01000630.1_pt1 | contig 25000 bp, 21 predicted proteins | sample 1552621 | NCBI WGS metagenome assembly OGOF01 (sample SAMEA2580156, study PRJEB22360) | human gut metagenome | biome: human gut; feature: human-associated habitat; material: faeces | place: Denmark | collected 2008/2010
CAGAGCATCTGCCTTACAAGCAGAGGGTCGGCGGTTCGAATCCGTCAACGCCCACGAAATTTAATTCCTCTTGAATACTTTTCTACAATATATCATTATATAGCTAACCTACAAAATTCATTGTAAAATTATCAGTGTCTAATGCAATCTAAGATTTTGAAAAAATGCGATAATCGTACTATTCAAGTTCTATTGCTGATGTTGGCGAACTTAATATCACATAGTACCGGATTAATAACATCCATAGTATTCAGTCATCTTATGCCACAAAATGAATATGGTACATACCGCCAAGTTATTTATGTTTATTCGATTTTACTTATTGTCTTTTCCCTTGGATTGCCCAAAGCTTATTCCTATTTCCTAGCCCGTGTCCCTATTGAGGAAGGTTTAAATATTATAAAAAGACTAAACTCGCTATTCCTTGGAATATCTGCTATCGTTTCTTGTATTTTACTGTTTGGAGCTTATCAAATAGCGGATTTATTAAAAAATCCGTCGCTAACTTACAACCTCATGTATTTCTCAATAACTCCCATGTTACTAATGCCTGTTATGGGGGTAGAGAGTATTCTTACAGTATATGGTATGTCAAGAATCGTAATTATATATGTTGCCATCAGCCGTACATTTATGATTGTATGTACCATACTACCCGTTATACTTATAAACGCCACTGCATCTAGTGCCATTATAGGCTTTGTCATATCAGCTATTATCACTTGCCTAACCGGGCTTATATTAATTACCATACCGTTCAGAGGCGTTAAGCCAAGAAAGTCTCAAATACCTATGAATGAAATATTTAGATTTATAAAACCTATATCCACCGCTAGTTTATATGGCTTTATAATCAGTTCCGCCAGCCAGTTTTTCATAAGCAGATATTTCGGGGTAAAAGACTTCGCAGCATTTAGCAACGGATACCGCGAATTACCATTTGCAGGAATGCTCATTAGCGCTACAGCGACTATCCTGCTTCCGGAATTCTCAAAGATGTCGAACCACGGCATCAACAAGCATGAATTTATAAAGTTATGGAAATCCGTAACCTACAAATCCTCAGCAATTATTTACCCATTATCAATATTTTGTTTCATTTTCGCAGAAGAGATCATAAACCTCTTATATGGAGAAAAATACCTGCAATCGATAACTTTATTCAGAATCGCTACCATTATTAATTTAATACGCATCGTCCCTTATTCTCCTATCATGCTAGCACTGGGGAAAGGCAAAGCATTTTCTGACACACATTTGATCACCGCAATACTGCTTGTCAGCTTAAATCTATTGTGTGTAAACTTTTTCCCTTCCACGATAGGTATCGCAATTGTTACTACGTTCAGCACTCTTTTTTGCTTAATAATTCTTATCCTAATTATAGCTCGTTCGCTGGAGACTACGATCGTTAAATTCATGCCTTGGGTAAAGATGCTAAAAATGCTATTCGCAGCCATCCTCTCATGTATCACGACAAGGATGGCTATTTCTTCAATAAGCACGACACATATTTATACTCTCTTGGCTCTTGAATTCGGCATATATCTTCCGCTTTACATCTTCATTTCCAATTTATTGGGTGTTAATTATCAAAAGGTATTAAAACCGATAATATCAAGGAACAAGAAAAAAGAACAATTCTGATAAACATCTGTCGATAAATATTTATCAATCTAAAACAGTATATATTCCTGCTTCATTAGCAAGATAATCAAGAAGTATCTTACATTGATTCTTCCGTGTATATCGACGAATCTTTTCCCAGTTGCGTGGCAATACCTCCTTGTTTTTCCATATAGAATAACATCGCAGTATCATTTTCTTTATACCCTCAATATCAGCATTGTCCACCGTAAAACCAGCTTTAGTGTCATCCAGTAACCGGGCTACTACATCTTCAGGATCACAAAGAGCCAATATCGGTTTATTGGTAGCGAGATAATCGAACAGTTTGCCCGTATACACTCCTTTTCTTCCTGTAGAATGAATCACGACAAGCGTATCCACATCCAACGACATCTGAATGGCTTCTGAATGAGCCACAGATTCTATCTGCAAGACATTAGGAATGATATCCTCGGGAACATCCAGTTTCAAAAGATTTCCAATGATTTTTATCTGACAATCTGAAGGTAGCTTTTCTTCATTTATAAGTTCAGAGAAAGCCTTAAACCAATTAGCGGGACTTGCCCCTCCGTAAAAACGACCGATAAACGCCATGGTAAATTGAGGTTGGAAAAGAACATCGTGTATCTCTTCATAATCATAGCCATTCTTGATTTCCAAGAAATGATCATGCTTACAATAACATTTAAAATCGCTAAGCAAAGGTTGGGATACCGATAATACCAAATCCGATGAATTCACGATCTTACGCTCATATGCTATAAGAAGCCTAGCCTGATTACGGGGTATATAAAGATGCTTTGACATCTCGTCACGCATATCAGCTATCCAATAAAACCTGTACCCGTTTCTTCGCAATCTAAATGCGACCATGTGAGGAGCCAATGGACCAAATGAGCTTAAAACTACATCAAAAGAGTTTGCCTCACACAACGAAACAGCTTTGTTATAAGCTTTAAAACGCCACATAAACTTACTATCAGCAGTAACACGACACAACAAACCATTCACGATTCGTCTCGGCACCCACCTCTTTCCCGCTTTTACACAACGAGCCATATAAGAATATGTAATCAAAGGATTCTTAACATAATTAATCTCACATCCATGCCATAATTTAGTCTCGTCAACTTCTCCCTCTGTCACTACCGTAACCGAATGTCCTGCCAACTGAAAGTATTTAGCGAAAGCTTCTATTCGAAACGCCGCTATTACGTTATTTGGATAAAACCAATTACTGATAATAAGCACTCTCATTATTACAATATATTTAATAAAGTTCCCCCAGAACTACGTGTTTTTAGGTTGCGTTTTCTCAAAAGTGTGTCCATTTGTAAGAACTAAAACAGCTATATTCATTAACCCTGTCATCCTTAACTGACGACAATGAGATCTGTAACAGCCAAGCCACACAATTTTCGTGTGCTTGCCTTGATCTCCAGCAATGAACGTGAAAAAAAATTGTGTATTTTTGTTCTCCAATAATAAGAATGGTTACAAAAACACGTAGTTCTGGGGGAACTTTATTAAACATATTGCATTATAATGCAGAATAAAAAAAGAGGCCTACTTAGCTAACCGAGTGACAAAAACTGCGATCAGACGATCTAACGAGAACTTACCAGGTCCTGCTATATACATCAAGATAAAAACGACCAAGTAAACGAACGCCAACTCTTTCAAAGAAAACGGATCATTCCCGTGAATCACGAAGAAAGCCACTCCCATGGTAAAAATCATCGGGATCATTGCCAACCGATAGAGCGCACCGAGAATAAAGCCAATCGAACAAAAAAGCTCCCCAAAAATGGCCAAGCCTAGAGAAACCGAATGTCCAACTCCCAGTGGGTCCGGAAATGCGGCAGACATGCTCTCAAAATTCGTCCACTTCTGTATCCCATGCGAAAGCAATAGACCTCCGAATAACAAACGAAGCGCCAACAACAGTAACGATATAGCTGTACCACCCGGCTTCATTGGAAAAAGAAATTTGTAAAATGCTGACATAATTCCCCTATTTTTTATCTTATCAATTCATCTTTCTGGTAATAAAACAAAAACGAAGCAAGGTTAGTTCAGCAAAAGCTCCGGGAATTGGCAAGCGGCTTATCTTTCGCCTTGCAAAACGTTTGCCACTACTACCATAACACTATTTACCTTATTATAATACAACGACTTGAAATAATACATCTTCAAAAGAATAACAATTTAACAACATGCTAATTACCTTTGTTTTCCGTGTTCTTTCATTACTTAAATAACTCCATCATAAACGTACATAAAAACTTTCGGTTTTTTCGTAAGTTTGTAGTCGAAAATATATCTCACTGAATATGAGAAATTAAATTAAGGAGAACGGGAGTAACAGTGAATATATCAAATGAGTAAGTATATTACGAATTATTACATTTAGATTATGCTTTTAGAAAAACTACTTAAAGGATTTAATTATAGCACCAGTACTTTCAATTTGAAGGAATCTAAGTTATTTGACCAATATTTTGAACGAATATTGATTAGTAAAGGTACATTTTTGGTCAAGGAAGGAGAAATAGAGAGGTATAGTTATTTCGTTTTTGATGGAATATTACGTTGTTGGCTATTAAATCATAAAGGAGAAGAACAAATCTTTTGGTTTTGTAAAGAGGGTACGTTCTCAATGTCGAACATATCTTTTACATTACAAACAAAGTCTGCGTTTAATGTGCAAACAATTGTAGATAGCGTTATTTACCGAATAGACAAAAAACAAGAAAATGAACTATATACCGCTATACCTAAGGTAAAAACTGTATTTGAAGATTTGAATGCTATATTGCTGAATAAACTCTTGAAAAGAAATATCGACTTGATTAAATATTCTCCTGAACAGTATTATCTACAGATGATTGAAGAATATGGCATTACACTAAACTATATACCGCTAAAAGATATAGCTTCTTATTTGGGTATCACACCACAAGCACTAAGCAGAATCCGTAAACGTATTTTTTAACTTAGATTCAGTGCTTTAAATGTAAAAGTTCCGAACTTTGTAGCTTTAAATAGTAATTACAATTATGATTAGAAAAATTAAAGTTACAGATCATCCACGTTTGATGGAAATCTGGGAAAGTGCAGTATTAAATACACATGATTTTCTTAAAGAGGAAGATTTTCTATACTATAAGGAACAACTTCCAGTATATTTTCAACATGTCACTCTATTCGGATTTGAACAAGAGGGAATCTTAGTAGGATTTATGGGAATCGCAAAAGGAAATCTTGAAATGTTATTCATTGACAATAATTATCGAGGTATAGGAATAGGAAAAAAATTAATCACTTATGCCATAGATAATTTGCAAGTAACAAAAGTCGATGTGAATGAGCAAAATAATCAAGCTGTCGGTTTTTATAAACATATAGGCTTTAACACATACAAAAGGTCTGATTTGGACGGAGAAGGTAAAGAATATCCTATTTTACACATGCGGTTATAGTTTTCCTTAAAATCACATAAACAAAAAATCCTTGGAAATCTAATGATTACCAAGGATTTCTTGTGACCCGGGTGGGACTCAAACCCACGACCTTCAGAACCGGAATCTGACGCTCTATTCAACTAAGCTACCGAGCCAAAGACTGCGCAAAAGTACATATAATATCTTAGTTTAGCAAATACAGGAGAGAAATATTTTATTTTTGATATTTTGCATATAAGTATTCTGCTTATTCTGCCATTTTGCAAATAAAAGCGATCACATTCTTGTTATTTTGCCATTAATCATTATCTTTGCCGCACATATTTCACAAACACAAAGTACAACAAGTATATGAGCTATCTTATTAAACCCGCAGGGTATAAAGCCTTACTTAACTTATCCCAGACTGAAATGGGAATCAAGAAGATCAAGGACTTTTTCCAGCAAAACCTCTCATCCGAGCTACGCCTAAGACGCGTAACCGCACCGTTATTCGTACTTAAGGGCATGGGTATCAATGATGATCTTAACGGGACCGAGCGAGCCGTCACTTTTCCTATCAAGGATTTAAACGACTCTAAAGCAGAGATCGTACATTCACTCGCCAAATGGAAACGACTGACACTCGCCGATTACCACATTGAAGAAGGTTACGGTATTTACACCGACATGAACGCCATCCGCTCAGACGAGGAGCTAGGTAATTTACACTCTTTATACGTGGATCAATGGGACTGGGAACGTGTAATGAACGAAAGCGAACGTAAGATCGATTTCCTCAAGGAAATCGTCCGTCGCATATATGCCGCTATGGTCCGTACCGAATATTTAGTTTACGAGATGTTTCCTCAAATCCGCCCGACGCTCCCCCAACAGATTCATTTCATCCATTCAGAGGATTTGTTACAAAAATATCCTACCTTTACACCGAAAGAGCGGGAAGACGCTATTACCAAGGAATACGGGGCCGTATTCATTATCGGTATCGGATGCTCGCTAAGCAATGGAGAGAAGCATGACGGACGTGCTCCGGACTACGATGATTGGTCTACGATCGCCGAGAACGGACAAACCGGATTGAACGGGGATTTATTGGTTTGGGATGATGTACTAAACCGTTCTATGGAACTATCCTCTATGGGTATTCGCGTCAATAAGGAAGCCTTGCTACGCCAGTTGGATATTTGCAAAGCCGGGGAGAAAAAAGAACTCTATTTCCACAAACGCCTCTTGAGCGGTGAACTTCCGCAAAGTATCGGCGGTGGTATCGGACAAAGCCGGTTGTGTATGTTCTATCTTCGTAAGGCCCATATCGGAGAGATACAGGCAAGTATCTGGCCGGAGGAGATGCGCAAGGAAGCACGTGCAGCTGGAATGATGCTTATTTAGTTAACAGCCAACTATTATATTATGGACGTAAAGATTGAAGAAAGCTGGAAAAAACGGTTAGCCGACGAGTTTGAAAAAGATTATTTCAAGCAATTGACCGATTTCGTTAAACAAGAATACCGCCAAGGTACTGTTTATCCTCCCGGTCCTTATATGTTCAACGCTTTTGAGCACTGCCCGTTCGATAAAGTGAAGGTCGTTATCCTCGGCCAAGATCCTTATCACGAGCCGGGACAGGCGCACGGACTTTGTTTCTCCGTGCAGGATGGGGTACCTTTCCCCCCTTCCCTCATCAATATATTCAAAGAAATACAAGATGATTTAGGGCATCCGGTTCCAACAACCGGCAACTTGATTCGTTGGGCAGATCAAGGCGTATTACTGCTAAACGCCACGCTCACAGTACGAGCGCATCAAGCCGGTTCCCATCAAAATAGAGGTTGGGAGACCTTTACCGATGCTGTTATTCATCGTCTGGCGGCTGAAAGAAGCCATATCGTTTACATATTATGGGGTTCCTACGCACAAAAGAAAGGTGCTTTCATCGATCCATCCCGTAATCTGGTTCTTAAATCAGCCCATCCGTCCCCTCTTTCCGCTTACCGGGGATTCTTCGGAAACAAGCATTTCAGCAAAGCCAATGATTATTTAATCGCAACTGGGCAAACTCCCATCGAATGGTAAGATCATTGAGAATTGAAAATTAGCTATACAATCCAATAATTTTCAATTCTCAATTTTCGGTTCTTAATACCACTGCTGTCCATCCCTATAATTACTTCTCTTATCATACTTCAAATCTTTCAATAAAGCAGAGCTTACAGCGATACTGAATGTATAGGATTTATAAGGACCGACCGGAACGAAACTAGCCGTCATTTGCCAGCAGTGCAAGTTACGAGTTACGTTACAAGTCATATAAGAGATCTTCTTAGCGTCAAAATCATAAGTAGCGTTAAAGTTAAAACGCCAGTTCTTTGTCGGCTGGATATTTCCGTTGAAGCTCAAAGAGTGAGTCAAGGCGTAATCATACTCCAGTTTAGAACGATTAAAATCACCATACCGCAAACTCAAACCATAACTAAACGAGAGGCTCCAAGGAATCTTGGAAATTAAATAGCCATCGGCATCTGTCTCACCGGTCTCTTTCTTTTTGCCCAACAGACGGCCACCACTTTCCTTATTCTCGCCCTCTCCTTCTCCATCCGGGTTCAAGCCATCCGGATCTGCATTCGGATCCGTAGAAGCCGATTGATTCCCAGATTTATCCGATGAACTATCACCTCCTCCAAACAACTTCTTAAACGTATCATTATTAAATGTATAAGAAAAACTGGTGCTAGTCCCTCTCAAACGGCCAATACCCTTGCCTGCTTTCCAACGGGGAATATCGACACGATGCCCATTCTCATCGTACGTATAGGTATCGAACTGACCATTCAAGTTCAACGTATAACTCTTGGATAATTTCAAACGTAAACCGACACTCAAGTCACTCCACTTAAATGAATCCGCCGCCATATTATAACTCATGCCTAACGACAGCTTATCGATCAGACTAATTTTCTTGAATCCAGTAGAGTCCTTATCCGAACGCACCTTCATCTCGATATTGTTATTTACGTCAAAACTGATATTTCCTTGTTTTCCCGTTCCCGGAACGCCATACATATTATGAGCAAACGGAGAATACGTATATTCACGATCCTCACCATTCGCGTCTTGATATACATAAGTCTCATAAAAACCAAAACGAGAAGAAGCGAAGTCCGGCTGGGCGCTTACCGTAATAGACGGCTCGAAGCGGTGACGGATCATCTCAACCTTATTACCCAAGAATGGCAACGGTTTATAAAAACCATACAAGGTCGTAGACGCAGAGATAGAAGCGTTAAAATCGTAAATACGATAAAAACCATACGTAGTGTCGCGGGCTACCAAAGCCTGTTTCTGCGTATCATATTCCTGTTCGATCTTGCTGGTGTACCAACGTTCCTTATAATTGAAAGAGGGAGAAATATTCAAGTACTTGAGCACGGAGAATGTAGCGCTTACCGGAATCGAGTGCTGCATAGCATTCTGCCAATCTTTGATCAAATTCGATTTGAATAATAAGTTTTCCTTTGTCGTGATACTATTACTGAACGTACCGGAATAACTCATGGAGATCTTCTCGTACCAACGCTCCTTCCCGACCGGATGCTTCCGCTTGAAAGGGAAGATACGGCTCATCGTAACCGTCATGCTAGGCAAGGTTACGGCGATAGAAGAATCACGGGTCGTCTGGTTTATACTCATCGTACCGGAGATCGTGAACGGGTTATTCGGGAAACGTTTCGTTACGTTAATGGATGAACTCTTCGTATTCTGGTTCACGTCGGCATACCCGTTTGCGTTCGGGTATAAACTGTTCTGATTATTACGGTCATACGAAGAGGTCGAGAAGTTTACGCTCGCCGAGAAAGACAGATAAGGATTCGCCTTAGGGTCTTGCGTATGCGTCCAGTTAACCTTGAAGTCCTTGGATAAATTATAGTCTGGCAAGCCCTTATCTCCCAATTTCGTCACCAAATAAGAAGCATTAAAACTGCCCGAGAATTTATAACGTTTGCGGTAAGCCGACTTGGCCGACAATCCCCAAGATCCTTTCGTATAAATCTCTCCCAATAAAGCCAAGTCCATATAATCGCTCAAGGCGAAATAATATCCACCATCACGCAAGAAGAAACCTCTGGTAGACTCGTCTCCGAAAGTCGGCATAATAATACCGGATGAATATGTACTCGAGAACGGGAAGAAACAGAAAGGTAACCCGATCGGATACAACGGCACGTCCTCCAAGACCAGATAGACCGGACCCGTTACGATATTCTTTTTCGGGCGCACCTTCGCTTTCGTCATCTGGATGTAAAAGTGAGGATGCTCATGCTCATCGCAAGTCGTGTACTTACCACCCACCATGTTCAAGATATCCCCTTCCATCTTTTTCGTTCGCCCGGCGGTAACATACCCTTCGCCCTGCTGGGTAATCACGTCCGTGATATATCCTTTCTTGGTACCGAAATTATACCGCATCGTCTTCGACTCATATTGCTGGTCGCCCTCCTTAAACAACGGATAGCCAAACTCCTGCCCGATAGAGTCGAGTCCAAACTTAGCGAACACGATGCTACTATCCATATTCATCTCGATCAATTCGGATTGCAGCTCGATATTCTGGTATTTGACATCGCCTTCCCCGTAAAGATATGCCCAGTTGCCAGCCGTCATCACGATAGAATCGGTCGCTTGATAACTGACCGGAGCATCCAGCCCGGTCTGCTTCTTAGGAATCGAATCTTCCGCTAACGTAGTACTATCCGTAGGAGCCACCAAGAGAGAATCAGCCTGCGCCAAGCTATCGGCAGGAGCGACAATCTCCTGCGCTTGCACGCCCAAGCCTCCCAAGAGGAAAACGAATAGAATGATTAGGACTCTATATATCAAAAACATTACTTCGTTCTTTGCAGTGTGTTACAGCGTGCAAATGTATAATAAATAAACGAGCCCTTATGCTTTTATTCCCCTAAAAAGAGTTTACACCAGTGTTCAAACTGCTCAACTGTCTCATTTCCATACTTGGATAAGCTCTGTTTTATCTTATCAGCCGGTTTCTCTTTCGTCAATTTAGTCTTGCTAAAGAATTTATCAGCGAAACAGATCAATTGTTCTTCCAATGACACAGGACGCATATCCCGATGTGGAACAGGCAGGTTCCGTTCCTCGATCATGGCAAGCGAAAGCCCCGTCCCCGTATGCCTCTCGCAAACTAAGGCGTGGCGAGGATACCCCTCTTTCCGCATTAAATCGGCTCCCAGATAGCCATGACAGATATAATCGGCCTCCCCATGGCAATCGATATCCGGAGCGTTACACAAAAAGATCCCTATGTCATGCAACATTGCCGCTTCCTCAATAAAAGTCAGATCCAGATTCATCTCCGGATGCAAACGGGCCAATGCTAATGCCTTATCCGCCACGCTACGGCTATGAGTCACCAAAATCCGGTAGGCATCCGAACTTTCCGGATAATATTTCTTTATTATATCAAGAGGTTTCATCCTATTTATTTTTTTGCGAGACAAAAATAAACAATCTCTCTCACATATGGATGAGTTCGCAGAAGATATACCGCATTGGCCAAGTAATATATACTACGTTGGCGATGTTAGTATGTATTACTTGGCAAAGTCAGTACTACTTCTCATCACTGATACCCCTGAAACCAATTGCCCAGCTTCAAATCTTTTATATCCGCACCTGTTTCCCGTTCGCCTCTCAAATACTCAGAGAAGTAATCAACCATCCGCCAGTAATAATATTCATTATAGTCATCAAAATGATGACGTTTTCCCGGTACGATCAACATATCAAAGCGCTTGCCCGCCTTGATCAACTCGTCCACGACAACAATGGTATTTGCCGGATGCACATTATTATCGATATCGCCATGGATTAATAACAGATGGCCTTTCAAGTTCCTCGCCAATTCCTGATTGGTCGGGATGCGAATATCGAACGAGATATTTCCCATATCATCCGTGATCTCCTTTACTCCATGGTGTTTCTCTCCCCACCACCGGTTATAAATGTTATTGTCATGATTGCCGGCACAAGATACCGCCACCTTAAAGAAATCCGGATAAAGCAGCATAGCCGCTGTAGACATGAAACCGCCACCGGAGTGTCCGTGTATGCCGACCCGGTTGATATCCATGAATTTATAACGAGCGCACAACTGCTCGATAGCCACTTTATGATCCGCCATCGGATAATCACGCAAATTTCCATATCCATAATTATGATACCACTTGGAGCGACTGGGATGCCCTCCCCTGTGTCCCATGCAAACCACGACAAATCCGGCTTGCGCCAAACGATCCGTACGAGGATTCAACGGAATGTAGCGAAAGAAAGTTCCCTCCTGTTGCGGTCCGGGGTATACATAGTTAATGACCGGATATACTTTCGTGGAATCAAAATCAAAAGGCTTATACATGACACCATACAAATCGGTCACCCCATCGGCCGCCTTTACCGAAAAAGGCTCAGGGAATTTATAACCCGCCATGAATAATTGGGAGAAGTCACTCTCCTCCAAGGTCATCAATCGGTTACCTTGGTTATCATACAATGCCGTAGCCGGGATCGTATTGACACGAGAATAGTTATCCACGATATATCGCATGGATTTATCCATAGAGACCAGGTGGAAATAATCGCCCGGAGTAATCAGCTTTAAGCCCGAACCATCCAGATTCACCCGATACAAATGCTCGTAATAAGGAGTCGTATCTCCCTTTTCCCGGGCATTCGCCTTGAAGTAAACGACACGATTCTTACTGTCCACGTCTACGATGGCGTCCACATGCCAAGGCCCTTTGGTGATACGGTTTTTCAAATTTCCTTGCGCATCATATAGATACAGATGCGCCCAACCATCCCGTTCGCTCCAATGGATCAATTCCTTACCATTATCGGTCATCGCTAGCGGGCGGGTTTCCATAGAAGTATTTAGACGTTCCTCAATGATCGCTTTTACCGAATCCTCCCCGATCGTGTACGAACAGATATCCACCCGTTTCATATCCCGGCTGACACGGGTCAAATAGAAGGTCTGGTTATCTCCCAACCAGATCGAGTTCCGAGTGAGTCCCGTACGCTCCTTATCCGGCTTGGAGGCTAGATTGATTGTTTGATCCTTAAAACAATCCACCCGGATTTCTTTCCGCTTCCCGGTATTTTCCAAATCAAAGAGATATAAATGAACGATTGGAGAACCCGCCTCTCCCGGCATCTGATATTTATAGGTCTCAAGTGTAGGACGAGGTTTGGCGATCGAGTTAATCACCCATAAATCTTGCACCGCACGTTGATCCGACAAAGTCGCAGCGAAATAACGACCATCGGGAGACCAGTTCCCCATTACATATTTCCGCTTATGGTCACATAAAGTATCGGTATTCAAGAAGGTCCGGGGCATACCAAAGCCAAAATCTTTTTCGCCATCCGTAGTCAAGGCGATCTCGGATATCGTCTTATCCTCCGGGTCCTTCACGGCCTTCTCATAATCCTCATAACTCATGACATACAGGTTCAAATCTTTCGCAAAGACGACCCGCTTTTTATCCGGCGATATATTCGCCCAACGGATTTTAGCCGGAATCTCATCTTTCGTAATCCGAGTCAACCGGGAGGACGGATAATCATACGAGAAAAAATAGTCCCCGCCCGTACCCTTTATCGAGAAAGTAAACGTGCGATCATCTTCCTTTAAGCGTAAATCTTCGATAAGAAGTTGTTGTCCAGTAAAAGGCTCTCTCACGATCTCGCTTATCTGTGCCGCCAACTCATCCCGATCGAATAATAATCGTTTATTTCTCGAATTGGGGTCCACCAGATACCAGTTTCTTCCCTCACTTGTCTTATACTCATACCAGAACTTGTCACTATTATTAAAATAATTGGGAGTAAGGGTATAAGAGAAAAGTAACTGTTCCGCATTCGACGGGGCGAAACGGCGTGCTTGCGTATATTCCGGTAGGACATCTTGCGCATAGGTGAAAGACGCCCACGACAAACTCAAAAAGGCTACCGCATAAAAAAGTATTTTTACATTCATAGATTCTTAGTATTGTCTGTTATTCGCCTCAAAAGTATAAACTTTCCGCAAGATACCAAGCAGATAGCGATCATTAGTTATGTGTAAGATACTTCTTCTACAAGCTACTAGAAAGATAAATAACAACTTTATTAGTAACAACTTTATTACAAACCTAATATTGATTATCTTTGCGATAGAATAATAGTTGAAAAATCATGGAGAATAAGCCTTTTATATTCGGAGTCGCGACATCGGGCGATAATTTTACCGATCGCAAGAAAGAGACAGAGCGTCTATTGTTGAACTTTCAGCATGGTGTAAATACGGTACTGATTTCACCTCGTCGTTGGGGCAAGACTTCTTTAGTGCAGAAAGCATGTCACTTGGCGCAATCCGACAAATTGAAAGTCGTGTATCTTGATATATTCTCATGCCGTAGCGACAGGGATTTTTATGATGCGTTCGCTGCAGCCATTCTCAAACAAACTTCCTCAAAGTTAGATGAATGGCTGGAGAATACCAAGCTATTCCTCTCACGTATCAGCCCTAAAATATCCATAGGCACCGATCCCATGACAGATTTTTCCATATCACTTGAGATGAATCCTCAAAGTAATGATGTTGATGAGATATTACAACTTCCCGAAAAAATAGCGCAAAAGAAGGGATATAATATTGTCGTATGTATCGATGAATTTCAACAGATTGCCGAATTTAAGGATTCGAAGACATTCCAAAAGCGATTACGTTCCGTGTGGCAATTACAAAAGTCGGTGTCTTATTGCTTGTTCGGTAGCAAGAAGCATTTGATGAATGAACTATTTGAAAAAAAGAGTCTTCCCTTTTATAAATTCGGCGATGCTATTTATCTGCCAAAAATCGGGACTTGTGATTGGATCAATTATATATGTGGTCGTTTTGAGGCTACAGGTAAGCAGATTTCAAAAGAACTGGCTGAAAAGATATGCCAAAGGGTAGACAATCATTCATCCTATGTGCAGCAATTAGCATGGTTGGTATGGATTCATACAGATAAGGTCGCTACGGAGCAGAACTTTGAGGAGGCATATCAGGATATCATCGATCAAAACACTCCGCTATTCGAGAAACAGACCGAAAGTCTGACGACTTATCAAATGAATTTTTTACGCGCCATTCTAGATGGAGTACATAGCGAGTTTACCACGCAAGAGATTCTACAGAAATATAAACTTGGCTCATCGGCAAATGTCAGTATCGTAAAGAGGGCATTAGTTAAAAAAGAGTTGATTGAAATAGAGAAACGCAAGGTCATCATTCCAGATCCGGTGATGAAAGTGTGGCTAAAAAAGGAATTAGCAGGTGGTTAAGACAACGGTAGAGTCAGATATATGCTAATCTATTCTGTCAAAGGTGTATTGCATAATTAAATATTTATTTGTTCCTTTGCCATTAACCTTTGCAAGATAGATAGTCTGAAAAGCAATCAATAGGAGAAAAAAGGGTATGGCAACAGACAAGATTGATTACATAGTGATGCTTATCACAGAGTTTGCCAAACGTTATCATTTGTCACCACGGCAAGCATATCGTTATATCGCTAGGTATAAAGGTATAGAGGTCTGTCTTGAGCATTATGGCATTATGCATACCTTGTCATTAGATGATAATTTGTCTAGCCTTGCTCTTTTTTGCCGAAGAAATGGAGGTAAATTATGAAGCTCTTTCATGGTTCTAATTGGCGAATTAATGAGATTAATTTGAACAAGTCACATCCTAACAAAGATTTTGGTCGAGCATTTTATCTTTCTGAAGAATATGCTCAAGCTGAAGAAATGGCAAAATTCAAAGCCGTGATAGAAGGAGGAGAGCCTATAGTGAATGAATTCATTTTTGATGAAGCTTATCTTAATAACAACGAATTACATGTCTGCTATTTTAAAGATTATTCAGAAGAATGGGCACATTTCGTCTTTGCGAATCGTGATGCGGCAACAGAGTTTGCTCATGATTACGACATTGTATATGGGCCAATAGCTAATGACAAAGTTGGACGGCAGATCACCAATTTTAAGGAAGGCTATATTTCTTTTGAAGAATTTCTTACACGACTCAAATACATGAAAGGGATTACATTCCAATATGCGTTTTGTACAGAAAAAGCTATTTCTAAACTTATAGTGATTTAAATGATGGAAACAGCAGATATTGAGTTTATGACGAATTGCCTCACACGTGATATACTAAGTATTCTTGTCGAGGAACGAGGAATGGCAATTACAGAGGCCTTTGAGATACTTTACAATTCTGACACCTACCAAAAAATGTTGAATCCTGCTTCCGGCCTCTATTTCCAGAGTCCACGTTATGTGTTGTCTTATTTGGACAAGGAACTCACTTTGGGGAAATTGGAGAGTGTTTAACGAACAATTGAGAGGCGTTTAAGACAACGCCCCCTAGCCTTCTGATATGAAAAGGCAAGGGGGTGTCTTCTACTTATACTAAGTGATATTATTCTTCAACGATATTCAATTTACCCCATGAGCTATAGTAATCACTTAAAGAACCTTTTGGTACAAAAAATTTATATCTTCGATCTTCATCATATTTATATTGCACAGTAGGAGGTATCGTTGCTTTACAATGAATCTCTTTTATTCCATTTACCATACCAAACATATCTCCTATCCTTTTTATAGAAGATGGAAGATGGATAACTTTCAACTGATCACAATAATAAAACACTCCTTCTCCAATAGAAACAAACCCTTCTGGCAAATAAATGTCTGTAAGCCATTTACATCCCTCAAACACTTTGGACCCCAAAATTTCTAACGAAGGGAAATGTATTCTTTCTAATGAGAGACAACCAGCGAAAGCTTTATCACCAACCTGCAACAAGCCTTCAAACATCTTTACAGTTTTCAACATGGGGCAATTGGCAAAAGCACTATGGGCAATTCTAACTGTGTTTTTAGGAAGAATTACTGTCTCTAAAAATTTAAAACCTGTAAAGATATTAGCAGATATAATACTTCCATTTATAATGTCTTCATTTTGAGCACCACCTTTAATTGCAGCATTTGCTATTCTAGTATCCATATACCTCTTTGAAGAAATTTCTCCACGCCCATACGCTTCTTTAGAGGCTTCATCAGCAAGATCCGCCAAACCACTTATAAATTCATTATAAGCAGCTTCATTTTCTTTTTTTTCTTGACTTTCTATTACTTGGCAATTTTCCATATCAATATATTTCAAATTAACCATTTCATGAATCACCTCCATATCCTTTTCATTAACAACACCCGCTAATACTAACTGTTTAACACTAGGGATATTATCCAATCCGATCATACCCAATAATGTCCCAGGTTTTTCTACAGCTATATTAAATTCATTTTGACCACCTTCTTTAGCCAATGGATATTGATTCCATTCAGAAGCCATATAAGCATCATAAGATTCGTTTGGCACAAAAAGAGTTGTCAGATAGTCCTTATCAAAACTATTATTTATCTTAGCAGGTTTTCCCATTAAGGCTGTAATTACAGATAAATTTCTACAGTCATGAAAAGCCCACTCTCCAATATATGTCACTGTTTTTGGAAGAGTTATAGCAGATAAGTTTCTACAATCTCTAAAAACCTGATCCTCTATTGTTTCAAGTTTATCTCCCAGATTACAATTCTTTAACTCTTTATTATAAGCAAATGAAAACTTACCTAAATATCCGATTGAAGGTAAATCTACTTCATGTAAGTTACACCCACTAAATGCTTCATTTATAATAGTTTCTAAATTCTCATCAAATTCAACATGTGATAAATTATGACAGCCTTTAAATGCTCTATACCCAATTCCTACAACCGTATTAGGAAAGACTATTTTTGTAATACTTTCATTACCACTAAAGGCATATTGCCAAATAATATGAACCCCTTCATCTATCTTGTCAGACCCAAATGATTTATATAATGCACAAAGTCCATTCAACTTATTAAAATGCAAATAATGAGGAACAAAAACTTTATTAAATTTTTCCTCAATAATATCCCAATCATTGGGATCCCAAGTTAAATTTTCATCTATAAAATAAATATGTTCGATCCTTATCTTCTCACTAACTTGTAAGGAGTCCCTCTGAACTTAAAACAATCGCTTCTAAAGAAGGGCATCCACTAAATGTATTTTCATAGACTTTGACTTTACTAGATATAACAATTTCTCTCAGATTTGGAGTATTCCAAAAAATATTGTAAGTCATTTCACTTAGATTTTTAGGAAGTACAATTAGCAATAATTTCTTTAAGTTGGAAAAGCAACCAGCTGGCAAAATATCATTACGCTTAACTTCCGATACAATTTCCTCACAGGCATCTCCTTGATTACTCCCCAAATGTTTCCAATGCCGTGGTTTTGGAACTTGTACTTTAAATGCTTTTCCCCCTGATACAATCCTCGCACCAGATAATTCTAAATATTCCAAATTTGGTAAACTTCTAATGTATACGATATCACTACCATTAATCTCTCCTTGTACTTTCAATGCAACAACAGCATCCTTATTCATTTTAACTTGAGAGGACAATTTGCCTGCCTTGGGAACAGCTACTTCATAAAATGGAATAGAACCATTAATGTTCTGAGCTTGGACATAAACACCCATAAAATACAAAAAAGCACACAGCAAACATTTTACAAAAACTTGTTTTTTCATGTGACCTAAAAATTACCTTTCCCCCGTGTCCCCCCTCCGGTAGGAGTTTATATAAAAAGCGTGAGGGTCATCGTCTATCATTGTACTTGAGGCTCTGGACTGCCCGTTATCTAATGATACGACAATGTCCCCACGCTTTGTGGAAGTATATAGTCTACCCATCACTAGATAGATATATAACAAACACAAGCGTAGGAGCCATTTGCCTATTATCTTAGATAACTGAAATTGTCCAGATTTCAAGTACAAGATAATATCGAAACGCTTCTACGTTATTTCTCTAATACGTCACAAAGATCGTAGTTTTAAGTAAGTATACAAAATTTGCAGAATCTTTTTTGCGTAAAAGCTCTGCTTTACAAAGTTTCTTATTTGAATAGACTACCACATAAACGAAAGCCTCCGCCCAACAGCTTCCCCTTGCTGCCGGACTGGGGCTTTTTACTTACCTTCCCAAACGATTAGATCTCATCCGGGCTTTCGGAATCACCTCCCCCTTCGGAGGTTGTTTTGGAATCGTTCGTACTGTCCGTTACATCGAATTCGAATTCCATCGATTTCATCACCGTACGTAACTCCGCGCTGGGAAGGAAACGTAGTTTCACGTGGTGGATAGAATCCACATTCGCCTCTTTCTCATCTAAACTGCTCTTCGCGTTAAAGGAAGGGACGAAGGTACCGAAACCCGTCACTTGCACGGAGTGGCCTTGACGGATGAATGTCGTCATGGACTTCACCAATCCATAGACTACGGATTGAACCATTCCTAAGTTAATACCTGAGACCGCAGCGACTTGATCGCAAAGGGCCTCGAAACCTACCACTGTAGCCCGATCAGGGACTATCACATACTTTTCGGTCTTCGACTTGTCAAAGCCGAATGCCTTTTTGATTCGTCTTACTCGTAAAGCCATATTTTTTCGCTCTTTTGAGTTCAACAATAAATGAATAAAAACTCCTGTTACTCTCCAAAGAGAATAAACCTACCCAGCCCAAACGATACAAAGAGAAACACACCTCTCATTGGTCGCTTGCGGGCAGCGGCTAAATAAATATTGATCTTGCGGGAGAGAAAAGTTTTCATTAAGGCTAGCTTAATCATCGAATTTAAAACCACCCCGGGGAAAGGGCTGAAAAATGACACCTCTATTTATTATAACGTATCATCGACTTTAAACCTCCATCACTAAGAAAATGATGCCTCTTTATTTATAACGCATCATCAAGCGTAAGAATCGCTACTCCCATTGTGATACAAAAGTACAATTATTTTTCATCTCCACAAACATTTTCCTGTATTTTTTTCAACAAATAAATCATTTTATCTCTTCTACCCCTCTTTACCGAGAAATCCAGAAACTACTTAGTAAGTAGACCTCCATCTGCTTACTAAGTAGACCATACCTCTACTTAGTAAGTAAACAGAGGGTCTGCTTACTAAGTAGTTTTCATCCTATTCATAGAGTAAATCCCGGACTATTCCGCAAGAAAGATTTCGGCTTATAAAGCGACAAGCCCTGTTTTGCGGATACGAAAGAAAAAGTTTATCTTTGCCCATATACAAAATAAGACGACTATGAGCAGGGATATTCGTTGGTTGCAACGTTTCGATAATTTCTCCAAAGCATGTGCCCGTTTATTGGAAATAACGGATACGATGGAATATGACGTTTTATCGGAACTAGAGAAAGAGGGGCTTATTCAACGTTTTGAATATACGTTTGAGTTGGCCTGGAAGGTGTTGCAAGATTATATGCAATATCTGGGGTTCCAATTCCAGACAGGCCCGAACACGACCCTTCAGTTGGCTTTTGAGAATGGATTGATAAAGGATCATGATCGATGGCGAAAGATGGCAAAAGCCCGAATCCTGACCTCGCAAACATACAACGAGGACGAGGCGGATGAGATCGCAAAAGGGATTTACGCAGACTACGCTCCCTTGTTAAGGGAACTAAGGGATTTGCTGATTATTCGTAAGAACGAGACGGAAAACAAAGATCTATTTTAATAGTTTATTATGTTTGGATTAAGCGATAACGTGGTTGAAGAGTTGCGTGAGGTATTTCGCAGGTATGGCAACATACGGCGTGTACTTATCTTTGGCTCGCGAGCCAAAGGCACGAGTCATGCAGGCTCAGACATCGACCTTGCCATGGATGGAGAAGATATCACCTTTGGCCAACAGCTCGACATAAACAACCGTATCGATGATTTGGGTTTACTTTACAAAGTCGACTTGCTTAATTATCAGAAACAAAAAGGGACTCCTATCGGGGAACATATCGACCGAGTAGGTAAAGTTTTCTATTCAAGATAGCCCCGCATTCATTTCTCACAAACACATAGGCTGACTATGTGAGAATTGGGTATTTTACCTACTATTGGTTCGTTAGCAACTTGATGGTTTACCGCATCGATAGCATCCAATTCTGCTATATGAAAAGCGTCTGCTTTATTGAAGCGATCTATCCATTTTTCATTCCACCATGAACAATTCTACCAAACAAGTTTATTGACTATTAGACTCTAATTCTTTCTCGATTTCCTCAATCGTAGGCAAACTGCCACGGAAGTCTTTCGGCAAGGCTTGCCCCAATTCATAGTCGGAGATGCCGATTGGCTTCTGAATATCACGCAAGGCATATTCAGCCTTGATACGGTCTTTGCTCTTGCAAAGCAACAATCCAATCGTTCGGTTATCTCCCTCTCGGCAAAGAATGTCATCCACAGCAGAACAGTAGAAATTCAGTTTACCGATATATTCTGGTATGAACTCCGTGTCTTTCAATTCGATTACCAAATATCGGTGCAGAAACGCATTGTACATCAGTATGTCAATGTAGTAATCATCGCCCGACACCTCTATGTGATATTGCCTACCCATAAAGGCAAAACCGGCCCCCATTTCTACAAGAAACTTTTCTACATGCTCCACTAAACCGATCTCCACATCACGCTCATTGTATTGATCGGTGAAAGTCAGCATATCGAATATATATGGGTCTTTGAGCATGGATTTCACATCGTTTGCTTCCGGTGCAGGGAGGGTTTCAGTGAAGTTGTTCGCCAATGCTCCATGTTTGCCATAATCATCAAGCCTGATGGCTTCTTGCAGATAACGCTTTGACCAATGGGATGTGATACTCTGCACCATGTACCAGTAACGAGCACGAATATCCTTGACTTGTTGCATAATAATCAGGTTGTGCGTCCAATCCAAATGTTTGATAGGAAGAGTAAAATTGTACTTTTCCAATTGCGCAACCGGTGGTTGCGCAATTGGAGCAACAGCCCCTTTTATCATCGTAAGTTCTTGATTATATTCATTGAAGAACTGCATCATGCACTGCATGTTACGGACAGAAAAACCTTTTATCTCAGAATAATCGTTCTTCAAATCCACAGCCAACCGTCGCAAGGTCTTCTTGCCCCAACCGTCAGTGTCTTGACTTCTCTGTAACATTTCGCCAACGTCCCAATACATCCGGAGCATTTCTTCGTTGGCGACATAAATTACTCGTTGCTGAGCAATCAGTACCCGTTCTTTGATTTTGCGAAGCAATGCTGCATAACCACGAAAGTTATCCATCATGTTACCAGATACTTGTATATCTGCATCCTTAGCCATATTCCTCTTCAATTTATTTGCAAAGTTACTCTTTTTGTTCGGTTGTGTGTCAATTTCTTACGATTATTGCTGATTACATCCACCCAATTGTTATCTCCGTAGATTTCGGCTTATAAAGCGACAAGCCCTGTTTTGCGGATACGGAAGAAAAAGTTTATCTTTGTCCATACACAAAATAAGACGACTTCTCACAAACATTTCGTACTTTCGCGATCAGTACACAGTGATATATTATATAATGTAATGAAACAGATCTTTATATTTCTAGTCATACTTTTTAGCTTGACGCCAACGGTTTATTCACAAAACGCCCCGTTAAAGCTAGGTGCCGAGCGGATGGATGTCGTCACCCGTTTGCTCAAGGATAAGCGGGTCGGATTAGTAGTCAACCAGACTTCCATTTTGGAAAAGCGGCAGATTCATTTATTAGATGCGCTAGTAGCGGAAGGCATAGACGTTAAGAAGGTGTTCGCTCCGGAACATGGATTCCGGGGAACCGGTGATGCCGGAGAGGAGATAAAAGATAGCCGGGACTTGAAAACAGGCATCCCCATCATCTCTATTTATGGGAAAAACAAGAAACCGTCCGCCGAGCAACTGGGCGACCTCGACGTGATTGTTTTCGACATACAAGATGTAGGCGCCCGTTTCTACACCTATATCAGTACGATGCATTACGTGATGGAAGCCTGCGCCGAAAACAACAAAGAGTTTATCGTGTTGGACCGCCCGAACCCAAATGACTTTGTAGACGGGCCGATCCGCCAAAAGGGATTTGAGTCTTTCGTAGGTGTCGATCCGCTCCCGATCTTGCACGGCTTAACCGTAGGGGAATTGGCATGGATGATCAATAAGGAAGGCTGGCTGAAAAGTACGCCCGATACCTGCCGGTTAAAGATCGTAAAGATGGAGAATTGGAAACACGGAGATCCCTATTGGTTGCCGGTCAAGCCCTCTCCGAACCTCCCGAATGACCAGTCTATCCGCCTGTATCCGTCGCTTTGCTTTTTTGAGGCTACGAACGTTAGCGTGGGAAGAGGAACCTATTATCCGTTTCAAGTACTAGGTTTCCCGGATCCTAAATACGGGAATTTCACTTTTACCCCGACCTCCTTACCCGGATTCGATACCAATCCCTTGCAAAAGGATAAAGTATGTTACGGCATCGATCTGCGGGAATATCCGTTCGAAGGAGGATTAACCTTGCGATTCTTCCTCGACTTCTACAATAAAGCGGGAAAGGATCAAGCCTTTTTCTTCTCCCGTCCGAACTGGTTCGATTTATTGGCAGGCACGAAGCAGCTCCGCTACCAGATCGTAAGGGGCTTATCCGAGAAAGAGATCCGGGAAAGTTGGAAACCCGAGCTAGATCAATACAAGGCCATGCGTAAAAAGTATTTACTTTATCCGGACTATCCTACTCAAAATAAAAAATAAGAACGAATGAATTATTGGGAATCGCATACCCAAGTCGCCGTACGTTTCCGCCGATTCGACCGGAAACGTTACGCCGCATTCCGGAGTATGCACAAAGTCATTAACATTGGAGTCGTAACAGCAAGTACGCTACTATTCGCCCTGCCCGACACGGCGCAAGCTCAAAAGACAATCGAGCCTAACCGGACCGGCGAGGAAGCTTCCGTAGAGCTGGAAGAGGTAGAAGTTACCGCCTCCCGTGCGCCTATCGCACGGAATCAAGCGACCAAGATCGTGACAGTCATTCCCGCCCGTGAGATCGCGGCGGCACCTGTCACCAGTATCCAAGATCTTTTAGAATATGCCGCGGGAATAGACGTCCGGCAACGAGGAGAAGGAGGCACCCAAGCCGATATCTCCATCCGGGGAGGGACGTTCGACCAAATAGCGGTTCTCTTAAACGGGGTCAACCTCTCCAACCCACAAACTGGCCATTATAGTTTTGACCTCCCGGTGAATCTCTCGGACATAGAGCGCATCGAGGTAATATCCGGCCCTTCTTCCCGTATATTCGGGGCCAGCGCTTTCGCCGGAGCGATCAATATCATCACGAAAACAGGAAAAGAGAACAGGATCTCGACCGACAATTACGCTGGAATGCATAAGCTATGGAAACTGGAAGCGGCCATCAATCATGCGACCACTCATTTCGGACAGCGCCTTTCCGCAGGGTATGCCTCGTCCGGAGGGTATATAGACAATACGGACTTCAAACAATTAAATCTTTTTTGGCAATCGGAACTTAAAAGCGAGGAGGCCGATTTCCAATTCCAAGCCGGATACAACGACAAAGGTTATGGAGCGAATAGCTTCTACTCCGCTTCCTACCCCAACCAATACGACAAGACTCGCCGCTTTTTCCTCTCCGCCGGAGGAGAAACACATGGCAAAATCAAGTTCACCCCCAAGGTATACTGGACCCGACATTTCGACCGGTACGAGTTGTTCCGTAGCGATCCCGCCGATTGGTATACCGGGCATAATTACCATGAGACGGAAGTATTCGGAGCCAACCTCAACGCCACGACACAGTGGAAACTAGGAAGAACCAGTATGGGCGTGGAATTCCGAAACGAGGGAGTAAGGAGTAACGTATTAGGCAAGCCGATGAAGGAACCGCAGGATGTTCCTTTCGAGAAAGAGGGGCAATATCTAAAAAGCGATAACCGAAGTAACATCAGCTACTTTCTTGAGCATAACGTATTATTACGCCGCTTCACGTTGTCAGTCGGGGTCTTGGCAAACTATAATTCGGCCTTAAACGAAGGGATTCATTTCTATCCGGGAATAGATGCCAGTTACCGTATCGGGGACAATTTCCGTCTGTATGGGAGCTGGAACCGGGCATTGCGTATGCCGACTTTCACCGATCTTTATTATGAGGGTAAGACGAATAAAGGAAATCCTGACCTAAAACCGGAAGAAAGCGAGGCTTTCGAGGTCGGACTGAAATACAACACTTACTTCCTCCGGGCTCATATAGCCGGCTTTTATCGAAAAGGCAAGAACATGATCGATTGGGTGAAAGAGAAACCGGAAGATATCTGGGAAAGCCAAAATCTGACAAAAGTCGATAACCTTGGTTTCGAGACTAACCTGAGTTTATTACCGAGGGAACTGGGCAACGAACGGTTCTTTATCCGGAAAATAGAACTGGGATATGCGTTTATCCATCAAGACAAGGATAGTGAGGGGTATATATCGAATTATGCGTTAGATTATCTGAAGCACAAGTTCACGGCTCAATTAAGCCATTCTATCTGGAAAGGTTTTTCGGCCACTTGGTATGTCCGTTGGCAAGACCGGGCAGGTAGTTATACTAAATACGAGAATCTTAAGCCGGCTTATGAGGAACCTTACGCTCCTTATTGCTTAGTAGATATGAAAGTAAATTGGGAATATCAGCGGTTAAATCTATATGCGGAATTAAATAATCTGCTCAATTCCACTTATTATGATCTGGGAAATATCCCCCAACCGGGTATTTGGTTTAAGGCAGGATTCCGTTATAGTTTCAAATATTAATACCCAGTTGTAGAGACGGGGCGTGCCCCGTCTCTACAACTGGG
>OGOF01000641.1_pt1 | contig 24730 bp, 27 predicted proteins | sample 1552621 | NCBI WGS metagenome assembly OGOF01 (sample SAMEA2580156, study PRJEB22360) | human gut metagenome | biome: human gut; feature: human-associated habitat; material: faeces | place: Denmark | collected 2008/2010
CCCCCATTGCCGCTGACAATTTCGTTATGGACAGCAGTTTTGTCTTTGCCAAAAGCGTCATGAAGTTTTTGGAAAACCGGAAGAATATTCCTTTGAAAGACGTGTTCCTGTTCTGGACCAAGGTAAAGAAAAGAAGCAATACTGAAGTGCTTGACAACTATATGGCACTGATGAAGAAACAGGGGCTGAAAATTCTGGATTCAGCCATTCCGGACCTCTGCCGTTATGACAAGGAACTCTCATCCCGGACCCGCACCTATTTCCGCTGTTCACTCCTTCCACCGCCGGCAGGACAACTTAAAGGCAGCGGATTGCAGGAACTGGCAAATGAACTGATTGTAAAATTTAACCTGTAATTGAGGTATGGCAAAGAATATAGTAAAAGTAAATGAAGAGGAAATCAGGGGGTATATGGTCGGTAACATTCCTGATGCCATTGAGAAAGAGGATGTCATCGTGGTAGAAGTTCCAGCAGAGGAAACCGATAAAAGGCCGGATAAGGAAAAGGAAACAGCCTCGGAAAATCCCGAACCTCACCCAAAGCGTAAAAGTGAAAGCGGTTTCCGTCAGAAGTATCTGGTGAATACCCCCATGCCCGGACGTATCCAGGTGTACCTGAACCGCAAGCTGTACGACGAGATAAAGAATTATCTCAATGTGATAGCTCCCGAAGTAAGTATCGCGAGCTATATCAGTAACATCATAGCCGAGCATATAGAACTCAACATCGAGGAAATCACCCGAATGTATAAAGACCGTTTTTCACCCCCTAAAATTCAATAGTCATGGAAACAACATTAATTTATTTTTCAGTAAAAGCCATGTCGGCAACCTATATATTATATAAGGTATGGATGTTTATATTCAGTCCGAAAGTTTATAAATTCTGGGACAATCAGCTTCGTTATATGCGTATGGCACGTATCCGGTTATGGAAATCACGTAAAAAACGAATGGTGGAAAAAGCAAGGAAAGCCCGGTATAGGGCAAGACTGGACAAGGCTGAAGCATGGATCGCACAAGCGGAGAACGATATCCTAAAAGTCGGGCATGAAAAGAAAACCGAAACGCAGCCGAATCCCCTGGACGAGTACAATGAAGTAATCGGCAAGACGAAGATAGTCTATCTTGAAGACCCGGAAGTGGCGAGAAAAACTCCCACACGTTCTGAACCTATGAAAAAGGAACCCATAGAGGAGGATAAGGATATAAATACGGATGACGTGATTGATGACTTTACTCCCAAAAAAGGACTGACTGAATCAGAAAAACGGGAACTCATGTCAAATGACGGGTGCGTTCCTGACCCGGATTTTTCAAGGGCATTGACTTTTGAAGAACTGAACAATGTCGCTGATGTGCTTATTTCGGGAACGGATGACAGAAAGAAAATCCGAAATGCTGCCGAAACCCTGTACCAACTTCAGGATACAGACCTGTTCAGTTTTTTTTCAACCGAACTGAGTACTCAAAGCCAATTGGAAAAACTGCTCAAAGAAAATATGCCAAATGGAAAAGAGACATCAAAACAGTCTTTGGAACAGATTGGAATTGATTGGAATAAATACATGTAAATATGGAATCGAATATGAAGGACAAAAAACAACAAGCAGTACCGCAGTCAGAAGCAGAATCTTTTGGCATAAAAAGAAATCCTGCAGTTCGTGCCCCACGCATCTGTCTATCTGAAGAAGAAGTCATCAGAATTATGCGGAATGAAGACGCTATCAAAAAGAAGATAGGAAATCTTATTGATAGTATGCTTTGTGATGACTCGCAAATTTCAGAAATGGATAATACAAAAAATAAGACAGAGGCATTCGATATAGATGAATTCGTTTAATTGTTTCTTTTTGCTGTCATAGTTTCAGAAGGCATGTCGATGTGATATCGGCCTGCCTTTGATTTTTAAGTATTATTCAACTCTTTTGGCATTATCTAATCTCCTATGACAGTAAGAAATCAAAGACAAAATTTCTAAAGCATCTTGTTCACTCACTGGCCACTCAATTTTTGGTTGATGAGCTTCTGGATTCCTAAACATATTGCACAAACCTTCTAAGATTGCCTCGAAACCTTTCTGTTCATCTTTTTCCTGTTTGGATTTATACGAATTGATTACCAATATAGGATGATTAAACACATATTCCACTAACCGTATTCCATCAGTATTAATTAATGACAGTTGCCGTATTCTTGCAAATAACCCTTTGCAAGCTTCAAATACAGCATGAAAGTAGTTCTTATCAACTAGTTCTGTTGTGCAATATTTGAATATTTCTTGATGTGCATTCCTCATCTGAAGATTTACTAAAAGGTCATTTGCACGTTGTTGGGCTTCACTAATAGTTTTTGCAGTAGTAACGACCCTAAAACGGCCGTTTGATTGTAATTCATAACCTACATAAGATAGGCATTCATTAATCGCCTTTCTTTTTGTCTCAAAAATTTGATTATCTGTAAAACGCGCAGGGTTCAATACAATTTGGATGAATCTCAATATTTTGTTTGAACATTTATCAAAGTTCTGAACGGATGCAAGTGCACTGTAAAGCCTTTTCCATTTCGTTATTTCAGGAGTCACATCTTTAATATTACACTGCTGAAGGAAATAAGATATTTCAGATCCAGTAAGTCCATTCGATGTATCTCCTAGTATTTTTGAAATACGTTCCAATATACCTTGGTTTAAGCAATATCTTAGTTCCATAACTGTCAATATATATAAGTGTTATCAATAAATGTTGAACAAACTAATTTCATCAATGTCTATTACTGGAGTGTAACTATCCCTTACCCATTCAGTGCAAATTTTATATTGAGGAAACGCACCCTTATAGGGTTCATCTACCCAATCATTATTCCATAAATTAACGCCAGTCTCACCATTTACGATTTTACATATATTTTCAGTATATGTAACAGGGTGAGGCAAATTAAATGCTATACGTTGAATCCATATTTGAATTTCGCCAATATTCGGAAACCTCTGAAACTTCGCATAAACATTATTAACAATTCGCTCTCTTTCATCTGTCGAAGGAATTTTACTAAGGAGTTTACTGATGATAGAAAGAATTACCTTGTACGTTTTCGGACTATATAGTGCTATTTCTGTGAAAATTGATATCATCACAAGGTAATCGCCACAAATCGCAATTTTTTTGTTCAATCTTTGGGCAAAAGTTGTTAAAAGTTTTATTAGTGTACCGCTGTTTGGATGTTTTTTGGAAAATTGGTATATAAAAAGAGCCTCCTGCTGAAGATTGGACATTGTAGAGTATATCCTTTTCTGCGTTTTCCTATAAATTGGACCTTCTGAAATATATGCTTTCTTATCAGGTTTTATAGAATCACTGATGACATCTTCTGTCAGATATGTCTTTTTCCCATTCAATTGAAAATTGAGTTCTGCAAGAACTTCTTGAAGAAAGAATGCTATTCGTTCTGTATCCTCTTTTGAATTGCAAAAAATACGATAGTCATCTCGGTATCTTACTATATGATAGTTAGATATTCCATTTGTATTTAGTCTTTCGCTAAGTAGCTTATCTGCATACGCAAGTACTATTTCTGCAATAAAGTCAGATAACGTACTTCCCTGAGGTATACCATTTGTTTGACCATATTGCATACCTTGCATATAGTTGTCAATAATATTTCCCAATAGTCCTGACTTATTGCGTTTTTCTTTAGCTTGTTCTTTTCCCATCAATGCCCACGCAATGGTATGAGTATATATAGCACAGTAACAATTCGTAATATCGGTAACAAACATATATCTATAAGACAAAGCTAACTCAAGGCTTCTTTGTTCAACATTTTCCCACCAAGAACTTACTGATGCTGACATATGTGATTTGTCTGTGTCTCCTTTAACTTTAGGAATACTCGCAACTTCTATGTTTGGTACTTTCAGCTCAGCAAAGCGATCTTTTATCTCCTTCCAACTACTCTTATTTGTCATAGCCTTGACAAGCAGATAATAAAGGTATGGATTAATTAACTGAATAGGCCTATATGAATACTGTGCATCCTTCTTGACTAACATCTTATGATTTACGTTTTCATAATCAGAAGGCATTCTCTTAGGATCTTTTAGAATGTCTCTCAATTCTTTATTTCCGACAGAATTTTGGACATATTCTATCACGGGCTTAAAATCTATGTATTTGGGAAACTGCATATTACAATAGTTTTGCGATTCCAAGAAATACTGTCTTGCTTTTATATGCGAAAGTTCAAGAATGGTCTTCATCGACAATATTTTACTATATTTTTCTGATTGACTTTTATTATTGACGACACTTATGTGTTTATATATCTAAACTATCTTCTTTGAGTAAGAAATCAAATAACCCGACTGTGAGAATCCCTTCCTCATTTCGGCGAGGCATAATGTGATCTTTGACAACAATGATTTTCTTGAATGAATCATTGATATTCGTCAACGAACGGGATTCCTGTATTTCTTTCTCTCTATCCGGTATAGACAATGCCGACTGTATATAGTACTTCTTGCTGCCAAGAGTCGCTATAAAATCCACTTCAAGGTGGATGCGAGTCCACTTCCCGTCCTTATCCGGCTTCTTTATCTCCACCATTCCAACATCGACACTATAACCACGGACAATCAATTCATTGTAAATGATGTTTTCCATGATATGCGTTTCCTCTTGTTGGCGCATATCAAGAATGGCATTTCTTAAGCCAATGTCCGTAAAATAATACTTGGAAAGCGTATTGATGTACTTCTTTCCTTTAACGTCGTAACGTACAGCCCTATTCAAGAGGAACGATTCTGACAAGTAGTTCAGATATTTGGAAATAGTTTGACTGCCAATTTTCACATTTTTCAAACTTTTGAAAGTATTCGACAATTTTGTAGGGTTGCATGGAGCACCTATAGATGATGCCATAATGAGAAGTAATTCACGCATTTCATTCTCATTCTTGATTTTGTGCCTCTCGATAATATCTGCCAAATAAACAGTCTCAAATAGATTTTTCAGATAGTTTATCTTCTTTTGTTCGGTTTCAAATGACTGGACAAGAGGTAAACCACCGTAGGTGAAGTATTCGCGCCACGCATCTTGTTTGTCTCCACCTTTAGCCAAATAAAATTCAGAAAAAGACAGAGGATTTACATGAATCGTCTCTCCCCGGCCTCTAAACTCCGTTGGAATATCGGATGACAGGAAATGGGAATTGCTTCCTGTTACATACGTATCGGCATTTTCGATATGGCGGAAACTGTTCAATACATCGACAAATTCATCCATCAGCTGTACCTCATCAATAATGATATAGTAAAGTTCCTTGTCCTTGATTCTGTCGTGAACATAGTGAAGCATCATATCCGGATTCCTTAAATCCTTGTTCATCCGATCTTCAAGGTCAATCCGGATAATGTGATCATCTGCAATTCCATTTTCCAACAAATAGTGGTAGAATAAAACATTCAGCAGGTATGACTTGCCGCATCTGCGGATTCCTGTCACTACCTTGATAAAACCATCTTGACGGCTTTCTATCAGTTGCTGAAGATATCTGTCTCTTTTTATTTCCATCATCACATTAAATTTCTGCCAATATTGGCATTTTTTTACAATACAAAGGTAATGACTATAATCCGTCCATGCAAGGATTATATTATTTTTTTGCCAATATTGGCACTTATATATTATGGACTACCCGTTGGCGGAATTAATTTAGTGCATACTTAATTCTGCCAATGGGCTTGTTGTTGATGAAGTTTACGTATTGCAGAATGGTAAGTGCACTAATTTTGCCGATGATTCTGGCAAACAAACCATTCGTTATTTTCGCATAGTTTCTGATGGCCAAGAACTGGTCTGTAAGTTGTGAGAATATTGTCTCAATCCTCTTTCTTGCCTTTGCAAACGGAATGAATGTCGGCTTCCAGTCCTTCTGGTTGAGCCGATACGGACACTCCAGTCTTATGTGTGCGGTTTCGAACAAGTCAAGCTGTACATCAGCTCCAATATACCCTTTGTCGCCATAGATGCTACAGTCGTGATAAGCATGTTTCACATCCTTCATATAATGGAGATCAGCCGCACTTGCCTTTGAGAGATCATAGGAATGGATAACTCCACATAACCAACAGAGAGCGTGTAACTTATAACCAAAATAATACGTGTTCTGCGAAGCGCAGAAACCGAAGTCTGGAGCTTGCGAGAAATCACCGGTACGTCCCATCTTGCATCGTTTCCCTCTTGCAACCCTACAGACCTCTATTGGCTTGGAGTCAACAAAGAATTGTTCCTCTCCACCATCCATTTCCATGGCAACCCTTTTGCGCAGTTCCTCACACAAGCCTGCAGTTTTCTTCCTGCGGTCATTGAACTGTCTCCTTGATATGAGATTGGGAATGCAGTCCTTGTACTCTTGCAATTTATAGTCGAACAACCACTTCTCACTATCAATGCTCTCTGTCTCTGCTGTCAGGGACAGTGCCACTACTTCCAAGTCAGAAAACTTAGGAACAGGACCACGGCGTGGAACATTACCCGATTCATTGACGAGATTTTCAGAGAATTGCTTGCATATCTCAAGTATTTTGACGAATTTTGTATAAAGGTTGTACATACGATGGTTTGAACTTAATGTTTTGATTGTTGCTAAGTTACTAAAAATCAACGATATGTGCAACTTTTTACTCATCTTTATCAACTTAAATTAATTCCGCCAACGGGTAACAAGCAATTAAAAAACAACTTATTATGGTAAAGAAATTTTTAACAATCATGTTTGCTTCAGTGATGGCAATGCTCGCTTTCACTGCTTACAGCAACGACGATGAGCCACAAGGACCGTTTGGAGAAAAAATGTTGGAGAATATCGACAAGATAATAGTCGACCAAGCTGATGCCGGAAATCTCTATCAGAAAAAGGATGATGCTGCCCGGTTTATATTGGTAGCAGACTCAAAGGAGGCTGCCCATGGAGTGTGTGAGAAGTTCATTCTCGATCAGTGGGACGGAAAGCAACGCACTGTCAAACTCCCTGACAACTGCGGCAGAATCTCACTCACACCCGGTTCGGACGAAAGTATCTTTTACACCGTTTCGTTCAATGCTCTCAAGAATTTCAAAGAACCGGACATGACAGTCGTAATCGTTCCGGAGGAATACATGGACGGGGATAATCTTGCTATAGACCAATACTTCCCGGCAAGATGGACTGAAAAATGTCCCAATTGTGGTCATAAGTGGAAAACATTTGCATCCGGACCATATACATGCTCCGAATGTGGTCATAAGTTTGATTAGTATGCACAATACTTTCCGCGCTATCTTGGCAATGACAACGTTCCTGGTAACAGGAGCGTTGTCATCCTGTAATCATACCGATGAGTTGGAGCCGGAATCTCCGGCACCACAGATTGTTTTTCTCTTCTCTCCGGGGGGATTGGGTGACATGAGCTATAATGACCGTATACTTGAGGGTGTTCAGAGATTCAAGATGGAAAACGGAGATATAGACATCTATATCTACTCCCCGGAATCCCTGCAAGAGGCTGAGAAAATTTTTGCGGACTGGCTTGAACGTCCCCAAAGCAGCATACCCGTGCTTTTTGTATTAGGTAGCAGTGATTATGAGCCAATGGCGGAACTTTATCTGGCAGAACACGACTTGACACCCAACAAAAGTATTCTGCTTTTTGAAAGCCGGAAACAGTATAAGGACGAGAACATCCATACCTTCCAGATTTCGATGTTCGGGGCTTCATACCTTGCAGGAGTATGTGCAAGAAAATGTTCTGAGATGACACCTCTGGTGCTGCTTGCCAATAATACCGACAGCCCCATCAACATAGCCAAGGACGGTTTTATTGCAGGCTATGGCAGCGACTGCGATGTGGAGTATCTGGCGGATGATTGGACGGGATATGTGTCGGCTTCGCTCGCTTACCGGAAAATGAGCGATTGGGCGGTTGATTACGACTTCATCTTTCCGGTGGCAGGTGGCTCCAACGCCGGTATATACCGCTACTCCCGTGAATTTGAGGTCTCACCGTACCTTGCAGGTATGGACATCGATCAGTCAAGCCTCTCCAACCGGATTACGGGTTCGGTCATTAAGCATATTGACCAATTGATTTACAGGTATCTGACGGAATGGGTCGTCACAGGGGATATGCCGGAGAACCAACTTTACGGTCTTGAAAGCGGGTATGCCGACTGGCTGGTCGCACCCCGATACGTGAATGATTTCAGCAGCTTAGTCAATGGAATGCGCCCTCAGGCTATGATTTTTGAGAAAGAGTATTATGAAACAAGTGGTTATTAAACTTATTGCACCGCTCCTCTGCCTGATTGGTCTGTGGAGCTGTTCGGACGATGAGCCTTCCCTGTCTCCTGACAACAAGCAGTGGACAGAGAAGGTTGTTGCCGTGGTGCTTCCCATGGAGAAAGGGCTTGATGTGCATTGGAAAAGGACATTGGGAATGTTTACAACCAACTTTGAGCGTGCATTCAAGAACCACGAAGCGGGTATAAGGTTAAAGTTTGAATACTACGATGAGGCAAAGACCGATGTGCGGGAACTTGCCCGGTCGCTGGCATTCAACGACGAGGTGTATGCCGTAATCGGCGGGCTGTATTCTTCCAATGCGGCAATCCTCGCGGCGGAACTGACTATTGTGGGCAAAACATTCTTCACTCTCGCCACCGCCGAACAACTGGTTCGTGCATACGCATCGACAGGCTATCTTTGGGCGATGACCGAGACCGACATTACGCAATGTGAGGTGCTTCTCTCCAAGGTGATTAACTATGAGGGTAAAAGTGTGGCACTTTTGGTCAAGGAGAACGACGGTTACGGACAAACGTTCATTGACTGGTTCGCATTTCAAGCACGCGAACTGGGCTTGGAAAACATGGGATGCTATGCTTACACCTCTGACAATATAGCTGATGTGTCTCGCCAAGCCATGCAGTCAGGTGCAGAGTATGTGATATGTATCCCCTCTGAAATAGAAGAGATGAAGCCGATGCTTGAAGCGCATAAAGCACAAAGTCTGAACGGGCGCAGTGTACCGCGGATGTTGTTTTCGGATACCGCCTACGGTGCGGATGTACTCAAGATTCACGGTGATGCCGCCGAAGGCATAGAGGGAGTCGCATTTGGTGCCGACCCTGAGTCGGGGTTTGACGTAAGTTACAGGACCTTTTTCAATGCTACGCCTACTCTTGGAGAATCTCAGCTCTACGATGCCGCTATGCTCATCGGCTATGCCGCATGGTACCAGCAGTTCAGACCGGAGTTGTCGTTACAGAAATCATTAAGGGCCGTTGTTTCGGGTGAAGGCTTGAACATGGGCAGCTGGACAGGTGAGGATATGGGGCTTGTGGTGGATGCGCTCGCTGCCGGAAAGTCGCCCTATGTCCGTGGAGCGTCAGGACATTTAAGGTTCGATGCCAAGGTGTTTACCAATGTACTTGCCACCACTTACTATAATTTCAAGGTTTACAACGGACAGTACATCATCCTTGACTATAACACCAGCGACGGGGGGAACCGCACGGATGCGACACTTGCCGGTTGGAACTGGAAAGCCTCCCGGATGCAGGATTTCGACAATTCAGGAGAATTCAATTACCCTGCACATACCGGCAACTGGGCACTCCTTGTCGCTTCCTCCAAGGAATGGACCAATTACCGCCATCAGGCAGATGTGCTCGCTATCTATCAGCAGCTCAGACAAGCCGGATATACCGACGACCGTATCATTCTCATTGTCGAGGATGACATAGCCGATAATATATCAAATCCCAACAAGGGAGTCATACAGGTGACTATCGGGGGAAACAATGTATACGAAAATGTAGAGATTGATTATCGTATGTCATCGTTGAATACAAAAGATATACTTGCCATTCTCAGTGGCGAAAAAAGCGAAAAACTGCCCACGGTAATCGAATCTACTGAGAACGACAACCTGTTCGTTTTCTGGAGCGGACACGGTGTGCCGGGGGCCATGTGTTGGGATGAGGAAGCTTACGCCATGACAGGCGATAAACTGTCTTCTGTTTTTGAGGATATGAACCGCAAAAGGCGTTACCGTAAACTTCTCATGATGGTGGAGGCTTGTTTTTCGGGCGGTGTGATGAAGCAGTGCGAGGGCATCCCCGGGATGCTGTTCGTCACTGCGGCCAACGGCGACGAAACATCCAAGGCTGATGTCTTCAACTCAGAGATGAAAGTGTGGATGAGCAACCGTTTCACCTCCACCTTTATCGAACAAATAACCGATAACAAGGAGGTGGCTATGCGCGACCTCTATTACCGGCTGTTCATCAATACTGTCGGAAGCCATGTTATGGTGTATAATGCTGAAAACTATGGCAATCTTTATTCAGCCAATATGTCAGAATTTATAAATTCAATAGTTCGTTAAAAAATAGCCACGCCTAAGCGGCTCTGGCAGTAAATAAAATGAGTTCTTTGAAAAGTTTGTCAATAACTTGCATGTCTGGGTTAATCCCGAACACGCAAATAAATCGTTCAAGCATATAAGCATTGTGTATAAAAGACTTGCAGGAGGATATGGAATAGGTTATTCCGAGCCTCTTACATGCCGCTTTGGCCAAGTTGACAGCAGCAAGCGATGCATTGAAGTGAAAATCCAACTTTCTGAAGTCGGTTGACTGACAGTTGGTGATTCCTGCATGTTGCTTACCATCTCTCAAAATTCCAATTGGAACCTGGTTCTGTAATAATCCAGAACCTCCCGTCCATCCATCGAATCGTCTGTAGAGAAGTAAAGCTGCCACTTGTCTGTCCTCCCGTCCATCGGATACCAGATGGCTAAGGAAACATACCTTTTGAGAGCTTTTGCATATACCCTCAATCCGTATAGCTTTCCTTTGTTCACCTCGTATTCCTTGCACCGGGTCAGATCCAGATTGGCAAAGTCGATTCTTCCGTCAAACCACTTTGGATGGCCACGTTTTCCTGTTTTCTGTTCCAATGTCGGATAGTACAGGATTACGTCATTCCGAAAGCGGCTGATGACATGGAAATCGTTCTCACACATAGGCGTTATGAATGTTTCCTTGGAAAAGAATGCGTCTGCAACCACCGTTCTTGATATGCTCTGTATCTTGTCTTTTCTACTGATAAGATAGCTGCTGTACCAGTCAACGAGGTTCTTGTCCATATTATCCAAGGTTTTACAATCCGGTGTCTGAATGGAACCTAAAGTCATGCATTCATGGTTGTCGATGTCTATGACACCGATGCCCATGATTTCCAATCCACGCTTGTACTCTCCTGCACAACCAGACCAGAAGTAACCTATCCAAGGTGTCTTCTTGCCTGATTTGGAGATATAGGAAGGATCGATGGCGATGGCTTTTCTTTTACCTGTGAGATGCTTGCTGATGATAGAGCCGTTGAACGCAAACCAGTCGAAAGTTTCATGCTCAAAAAGGTTACGGTAGGTCTGTTCCGAAAAACGTCCATACCTACCCAATTGGAGGAAGTTTATACGATCAGGGATGGCCATGAATAATTTCATTGCATCCATGAACGTTTTTTCAAAAGGTTTGTGTATATTCACGACTGATTTGAGAGCCGATAGGCACTCGGATTGGTATTGCATAAGGAGTGTTTCTTTAGTCATAATCAGAAGAGTTGGGAGACTTCTAATTTACTAAAAATCAACGAATTATGCAATACTTTCCACCTTTATTATCAGCAGGTTAGCACTCTTTTTTCAGTACATTTCTTCATGCTTAACCATTCGTTTTTGACAACATTTCAATGACCTCTTTAGTGTTTTCGAACCAGCTTTTGCCGGTTCTATTGTTTAACTTTTAATTTTTCGGTAAAAATTTACCGAAGTATTGTAAATTTCAAAAACAATAAATCAAAATGAAAAGTTCAATCAAAAAAATGTCAGCACTGCTGACGATGATGGCTGTCGCCATCCTTACTTTCACCTTCACCGCTTGCAGCGATGATGACGATCCTGTGACGGAAGTGACTTACACCTACGGCTTCTCCAGCATGTCGGCCTCACACCCCGACTTTCTCGAAGAGATGGGGAAAATAGAGAACGCCTTCCAGTCAGCCCTCGGTATCACCGGCAAGCTCTTCACCAAGAAAGGTACGATAGAAGAATGTGACAAACAGGTTTATGAGGCTTGCCGGAAAGCATTCGATTCGCTCAAAAGCGAGGCCTGGCAAGGGGATTACACCTTCCAGGTTACGAACGTAGGAACAGGCAAGGTGGTATGCACGGCTACATTCTGTGCCGACAACGAAAACTTTATATAGTTTTATTAGCATGACCTGTTGGCGGAATTAAAATAGCGCATATTTAACTCTGCCAATAGGCTTTTCATTTTTGTAGTTAATATATTGAAGGATTGTAAGTGCGCTAATCTTCCCAATAATCCGGGCAAACAATCCATCTGTATCTTTCGCATAATTCCTTATAATCATAAACTGGTCACACAATTGCGAGAATAGGGTTTCAATTCTTTTTCTCGCTTTGGCAAAAGCTGGGAATGTTGGCTTCCATTCTTTTTGATTACATCTGTATGGTACCTCCAATCTGATATTGGCAGTTTCAAACAAATCCAATTGCACTTGGGCACTTATATATCCTCTGTCCCCTATGACTGTACAATTACTATAATCCACTTTCACATCCTTCAGGTAATGAATGTCATGCACACTTGCCTTAGTGAGGTCAAAGGAATGGATGATACCACTTAACCAGCAGACTGCATGGAGTTTATACCCATAATAATACATGCTTTGTGATGCGCAGTATCCTACCCCAGGTGCTTTTCTAAAATCCTTCTTTCCCATACTGCAACGTTTGGAACGGGCAATACGACATACTTCTATCGGTTTCGAATCAATACAGAAATAGTCTTCACCACCATCCATTTTAGAAACCATTCTTTCTCGGATTGCATTACATAGGGAGGAAGTTATTTTACGCCTGTCATTGTATTGTCGGCGGGAAATAAGGTTGGGTATTTCAACCCTATATTCCTGTAGCTTTGCAAACAACAGCGACTCACTGTCAATACCAACAGCCTCTGATGCCATGTTCAAAGCCACTACTTCAAGGTCTGAGAATTTAGGGACGACTCCTCGTCTTGGTACATTCCCGGATTCATTGACTAAATTGCCGGCAATTTGCTTGCATATGTTCAGTAATTTTGCGAATATTGCATATAAGTTGTGCATACGATATTTGTCTATTAAAAGTTTAGTCACCTTTAATTTACTAAATATCAACAATATGCACAACTTTTTAAACATAAATCTTTTATAATTTATAGGTATAGGCGTTTAGAGCGCACTACATTCACAGCTGATTATCAGTCAGTTTTCTTTTGACAAATCATTCGACGAAGTAGCATATCGAAGATTGTGTCCATATTATTACGGCGGTTGAACCTGAAATGATACTCGTCAAGGTATCCTTGAAGATGCTCTTTGGAGCAATGGTGGTGTATTCCACGCAACCATCCCTTTATGTTCATGATGTGAATATGAATCTGTGGATGCCCTTTGCCCTTATCCGAAGGGCGTTGCTCCAATTTTGGATAATCTTTCTTTAACGGCAGGTAGCCTGACCATTCATCGGTTATGACTTTTGCGTCCTTTGATATGTATCTGTCGAAGAACGGACGAAAAGAACTTGCCGAAGCATCATCTATCACTTGGGCATACGCACGTCCCACGCCGTCTCGGACAATCTCCAACGCGACTATCACAAGCTTCTTTTTGCCTTCCGTGCTTCGTCCAATGATTCCTTCCTCTTCTCCTCCGATATAAAACTCATCGACATGTACCTCTCCTTTAAGAGGATAATTACCGCTGCTCCGCATGGCTTTCTGTATCTTACGCTTGAATTCCCATACGGTTTTCTGACGCATACAATATTCTTCCGCCAGTTCCAAAGAGGACATCCATTTCTTCTTTGTCGATATTTTGAAGGCTATGTGGAAAGCGTAGACAAGCGGGAATTTTATCTTGTCGAACATGCTTCCGCTGGTAACGCTCTCGTCATACTTACAGCGTGTACAACGGCGAGAATAGGGATATCTGTCATTGCAATAATTGGTATGACCGCATTTCTTGCATTTGAAGCCGTCTGCCCACTTTATCGAGGACAAGTACTCAAGGCATGAGGCATCATCGGTAAAACGACTATAAAATTTGATTGATTCCACTCCTTTGAATTTATCGCGTTGTTCCATGCCTGCAAAAGTAGGCAAAATCCATAAAGTTAGTGCGCACTAAACGCCTATACCTATAATTTAATTCCGCCAACAGGTATGGACTATAAGATAATGCTGACAAACAAGTATTTAAGAGAAATCAATGCAAAAATTCTATCTTTGCAAAAAAAATGAACGATGGCAATGACAAAAGCGATATTGGAAAAATGGATGGTGGCGCAGAAGCGTCACCGCCTTTCGGACAAGCAGGTACAGATGGCCCGTGTTATGGGAACTTATAAATTATGTAAAGTTCAGGCTACTAATCGGTGATAAATAGCGTCGTATCAATACCCATAATTAGACATACTTTCCATTATAATTCATATTAATATAAAACAAGACTACAGATATACATAGGTTTTATGAAGTAGTTCGATTTAACGTCCACGAAAAAAGGAAAATATTAAGAAAGAGCATAGTTCAAAAAAGCACTACGCTCTTTGCTTTTACTGCTTATTTTCTCTTTCCCCCTTTTTCTCTTTGAGAAAGTGCGCTTGCTGCAGCAGTTTTACTTGCAGCACTTGTCCGTCCGTCTCTTAATACTTTTGAAGCGGCACTGGCAGCGGCTTTACCTGTAACTTTTTTAGCCATTACCTTAAAGTTATATTTCCAATCCAAACAATACAGGTGGATTGATTCCTGTCAAAAATAGTTCTTAAATAGCGAATTTTCTTATACCTGTTTAATATTAAAACAATGCAGCCCAGCCAGGGATTTTCTTGGCTAATTTAATCGCTGAAGTACCTAAACTTTTTATTTTCGATATAAGTTGGGCTTGTGCCAAATTATCTTTAGAGGCTTTCTCTACAACTTCCACTAATGCTTGATAGGTTTGCATACTGTTTGATGCAGGTACGATTGCATTAATTTCCTCCTTTGATAATCCTTTTAACTGTCTTAGTTCAGAACTATACATGCCGTTAAACACTGCATCTGCATTGGCAAATGATTCAGAAAATCTGTTTGTTTTCATTTTGTTATTTTATTAGTTAATTCTTTGATTTTATTTGCTATATCTTCGATTTGCTGTTGGGCTTTGTCACTTTTAATGTTAATCTTTTCCCCTTTGTCAAGAATCACATCTACAAAACTTGATAACTCGACCAATTGATTGGTAACTGTAGTATCTAAACCATTAAGACCAGCAATGGAAAGTGCTTCGTTTTGGCTTTCTTTGATTTTACGAACTGATACAAGATAAGCAGTTAGAGTTGTATTGGCATATATCGTATTTTGATAGGATTGGTCTATTGCACTCAATACTTCTCTTTCTTGCTGTAGTATAGGAGAAAGCAATTCATTTTTTTTCGCATTTATCTGTCGATTTGCTGCCTCTTGAAATTCCAACATAACATTCAAGGCTTCTTCCGTCTCATCTTTACCACCCTTTTTCCCGGCATTTTCTATAATTCCGTATATTGACGATTCGCCTCTTTTATGCTTATTTAGCTCTATTTCTAAAACATGATGGATGATAAACGGAGCATACACATCGTCGATGAAAGCATTTATGTTATGCTTTATTCCGTTATAATATAGTTGTACCATATTACGCTGAGAATTATGCAAAATTTGCAAATCCGAGCCTATCGTTTTCGACAGGGTTACGGTTTCTTTGGGTATTGAGGCACACGACACCAGCAATAACGAAGAAAAAATAACAGCTAAAATTTTATTATTCATATTTTTATAGTTTTAATGTATTCCACCACCATGCCAAATACCTGTGGCAACCCAGATTTCATAATGAAGTAACCATTCACTTGTCCAAGGAATAATTGTATCTGCAATAAATTGAGACTCATCCCATTCTTTTGCCCTTTTATAATATATACACAGGTGTTGTTTTTCTGTGTTATACACATGCTTAAGTCTCGTTTCCCCTTTGGCTAATGTCAAAGGTTTTGGATCTAAAACATAGACATTAGGATGGCTTTCCCGGTGGTAAACAACTTTAATCAGATATTTGGGGCTTAAGCAGGTTGGTTGTATATGACCTTTCCAAACAAGAGTATTTAACCTAATTGAATATTTAGAATCAGGGAAGTAAGACTGAAGCCTAAGAGCTTGTATCATTAGTGAAATTTCTTGTTTTTTAATCATTACCATGAAAATTGTGTGCAGCAGCGGTGACACTACCAACCGTACTAAGAATCCCTGTACCTATTGCCATTTTTAATACTCCATTTTCCCGAAGATTAAAATTTTTCCTACCCAATGCTGAAAAAACCTTTGTTACAATTTTTTCGCCAAATGGTTTTCCCATAGATTCAGAAATATTATGCAATCCCCGTTGTTGAACTATAGTTTGAATGTCTTGTTCAACCTGATTGAGCCACTTATAAAAGTTCTTTTCTCGCTGCGGATGTTCTACCCATTTGTCAGCAAAGTTCTCTTCGGGATTCACCGGATTTGGAATCCATTTAATAGTTCTGCCTATGCTTGAGTCATAGCGACTCTCGATATAATTCCGCATATTGGTACCCACATTCGTCAATGCATCTATGATAGACGTTTCTTTGTTGTATGCCCTTGAAGCTAAAGTTGTAATAATAATGGATATCGGTTTATCTTCATCTCCGTCAAACATCATATCACGATGTCGTTTCAGAATTTGAACAACCCGCTGAAGTGGTAACTTCTCTTTATTATATTTCGGAACAGGACTTACAGCTTCCGCCAACATTATGGATTTACGTAATGAGGCAACATTAGCTGCATTGAAAAACCATCTACCATAACCGAAGGGGTTGCTTTTCATCCAGTTTTCAGCAATCGTGTCGGTATAATAGTTGTTTTGTTTATTATCTGTTATACGTATTGCTAATGATTCGTAATCTTTCCCCAATGCTGTATCCGAAAAGGCTTTTTCAAGTACAATATTATATCCACTACAAACAAGGCTCGGAAGTATATCCATATGATAATTGGCACTATCAGAATACATCAATGTCCAACATCTTCGTCCTTCTCTATCAAGCATATTTTTGTAAGTCTCGTTTGCTTTAAGTCGATTTCCGACCACTTGTTTGAGATGATATTGTGTCCACTGTGGATTTTTGCCTGTTAGTTCACACACTAAGTCAATATCCAAATCATCATCTTCACAAATGGGTTTGATCATTGTTCCAAGCATGAATGAACCTTGCGGGCGAACGACCGGTTTATATGGAGCAAGCGATGATTCAGGCTTTGCCAGCCATTCACCTACTGCACCATAACTACTAACTGCGGTGTTATATTGGGTTTCCGTGATGTCCAATGTTTCGCCGAGTGTTTCTAAAATTTCACTGAATTGCTTTTTTTCTTCTTGTGTCAGCATATCTGTTTATTTAATTATTATTGTCTTATAAAAATCATTTTTTAACTTATTCGCATCATAGATTGCCATAGGCATATCAACTTTGGGCATCCACACTCTACCCAATTCAACAGATGCGGAGACTGGCATAGCTGGAAAAACATGTAATTCTGTACAACCATGATGGAATTTGATTTTGTCAAAAGCATTTCTGACCGTACGACGAAAATCAGATAATAATGCTTCTGTTTTTAAGAAATCATTGTTAGGTGTACCACTTATTGTGATTTCCCATATACTTGTATTTTTTCCAAGAGCCTTTTGTATTCTATCATGTGTCACTGTTGCACTCAAACTAAATACGAGTACGGGAATTTTCGTTTTATTAGCAGGTTCATGTAGAATATATTCTATATCATTGGATATCATCGACTGCCACTTCCACGTAAAAGGTTCCCTGTGTCTTTGATATACTTTTACATCATTCAAATCGTTCAATAAAACTCCCAATTTTATAAGTAGTGGCTGCGGTGCGAGTGCAAATACAGAATAATGATCAGTATTTCCTTGCATCAATCGTGGCTTTATTTGTAGCTTAAACTGTTCACAAAGATTAGCTTCTTCTATCACCCAATAAGTGTCAGTATCATCCGTAAACGGCACATTCTTCATCCTTAATTCTATGGCATTATCGCTTGCCGGATAATAATCATATAACAATGCTTCACATGCAGATTGGTAAGATAAGGGAGAATTGTTACTCCCTATATTCGCTCCATATAAGATTATTTCACTGGACATATTGGGGGCTATGTCCGTTATTCGTCTAATACGTTCTTCATGTTGATGTTTCATAACTAATAACCGAGATTCAGGATGCCCTTCTACGTCCACTTTATCTATTAAATTATGATGCTCATTACATAATAGCATCAAATTGCTTATGTCATCACAAAGTAGTTTGGAACGTACAGTATCACCTCTTGGACCATCTGGTTTGTCCGCTACTATGTGGGCAATATAGGCGCTATTATATTTTTTCTTTGTCAATATATCTGTATACAATATCCTATTGCATCCTTCATATTCACATCTCCCACCAGAGACTGCCCATAGGAGATTCTGTTTTTTAATAGTAATGTTTGTTACGCTCATTCTGTATCTATTTTATTCACCACCATTTTATTATATACAAATTCCGTTAGGATAAAATCCCGTTATTCTATAATATATATCTATATTTGCAGAATAATTGGTATCCCCTTCAACAATATACCAATTCCGTTAGTAACGCTTTTAGTATATATATGAAAAGTGACGTAATGACAGAAAAGATAGATTTTGAAAATATGGTTGGTTCTGAATTGTTGGAATATATCTCATTCAAAGATGAATTTCCCAATGAGGCAGAAATGGCATTCTATGTATTCCAAGCTCGATATCAACGAGATATATTGCAAAAATCCGAGGTCTTATGTTCTAAATTTGAATATAATGAAGCTATTGCTTTTTTAGCAGCAACATGTACTTTTGATAAAGTATGGAAAAACGCTCATACTTTTAACATGAAAAAAGCAAATACTAAAAATGTTGATAAGGCCATTCTTTTATGGATGTATAAAATACTATTCACCCAAATATTGCTTTTTAAGAATAGGGACACTTGCGCTCAGCCTACAAAAGAGGAAGATTTGTCATTAATTAATGATGTGAACGGACTTATTAAGGTGCATGCTCCAGAGGATCTTGAGAAACAAAAGGAATTAAAAGAGAATTTAAGTTTTCTGGAAAGGGCACTACAAGGGCTTTCACCAAAACATAGAATAATCTATTTCACTTATTTAGCATACAAACCAGATAAAGATAAAAACATTCCACGTTCTGTAAGTAATAAGTTACAAGAACAATTGGAGTTGACACAAGCTTCCATCAGAGTATATAGAAAAGAGGCAACCGATCTTGTCAATAATTATATAAACAAAGTTAATGGGAACAAATAATAAACATAAAATCAACAATCAGAATTTGGAAGAGTGGTTCCGTTCTACTGGATTTTTATTTCCAACAAATGAATTGGAACTTGCAAGGTTTGATAAATTGTATGCTGATTATGACTTCAAATTAAAAGACATTTCAATTGATGCGAAGTCCATAGTTGAAGGGAAAATTTGTTCTTGCGGTACAAAAGTGCTTCATATCGAAAAACCTGATGAACTGAAAAATGAAATAGAAGGATTGAGAATGGTTGCAAGAAAAGGGCAAGAAGTTCCTAAACATATTCTTGATAAAATGACTAAAAAGCATCGCAAGAACAATGATAGCGAAGAAGAATAGATTAAAAATTAGGAAATTAGCAGAATATATTGCTTTACAGTTCGATGAAAAAATAACGCCGCTTGAAAAGATTGTCGCTGATGAGAACTTAGATGTATTTTATGATAACTACGAAAGTAATACTTTTGATGGAATGACTATTTATGATAATGGGAAGTTTTATATTCATATTAATACATACAATGGTAACCGAGCCGATACAGATAGAGGAAGATTTACTTTAGCACACGAACTCGGTCATTATTTTATTGACACACATAGAATTGGTTTGAAAAATGGATTATTAGAACCACATCCATCTCTTACCAATAAAGCTCAATATTTTTCTATTGAACGTGAAGCTGATTATTTTGCCGCCTGCTTATTAATGCCTGAAGAACGTTTTCGCAAAGACATTGGGAATAAGAAATTCGGCATTGAGGTGATAGATTACTTGAGGGCTGAATATAAAATAAGTAGAACAGCTTGTGCTTTGCGATTTGCAGATATTGGAAATTATCCTCTCTTAATAGTATATGCAGAAAATAATATTATAAGATGGTCCTATTCAAGTGAGGATTTTCCCTTCAAATGGATGATTAATGACAAAATCGTACCACGAAACACAGTAATGGGAGATTATTTTAATAATAATCATGTTGCAGAGGTTTTTCGAACGGAGCAAGTCTGGGCTATAGATTGTTTCAAATACGTTAAAGATGAAGATCTACAAAGAAAATTCTATGAACATTGCATCACTCATAAAAATTCTGCTTTAAGTCTATTCTGGGAGGATTGATCCATAAATGGCATATAGGAAACATAAACAGCTACTTTCATAAGATGAAAGTGGCTGTTTTATTATTGCTATTAGTTCAGATAATTACTTGAAGTTTTTCAATCAATCTAATAGATTATCGTTTCCAACCCATATTGGAGATTCCTTGTTAATCACATCTACATAGGCGTTTTCTATTGCTTCCCGCTTTTGTTTAGAATCAGCTCTTGCATAGATTTCGGTAGTCAGAACAGATTCATGTCCGAGAATATCACGGATATAAACCAAATTGACACCAGCTTGCAAAAGATGCATCGCTTTTGAATGCCTTAGAGAATGTGGAGATAGTTTAGGGATTAATGTCGAATCCTTAACCCTCGCAGCGTTGGCATAAGTTTGTAAAATATTTGCAATCCCTTGCCTTGTGAACTTTTCATTGCGGCTATTGGAAAAAAGTGGACTGAAATTTGCATGGCTTTCAAGTAATTTATTCTCTACCAAATATCGTTTCAAATGGATAACTTGTTTCTCCATTAACGGTACTATTCTTGGTTTATTACCTTTTCCAATAATTTTTATCGTATAAGGCTTTGTCAAGCGTATCATAGCCGGTGTTAAATCGATGATTTCTTGTACTCTGGCTGCACAATCGTACATTAAAGACAGCATTACTAAATCACGTCTGCCTTTTTTAGTTGACTGATCTGGTTGTTGCAACAAAAGTTGAATACCATCGACAGTTAGATAGTTGACATTCTTCTTGATGTTTTTTTTTGCCTTGATAGACAATATTTGCTGCCATTCATTCAGGTTTTCTGGCATTTCATATTGAAGGTACCGGAAGAAGGAATGTAATGCTGCAAGACGTACATTTCTCGTAGCAGTACTACAATGTCTTTCAGATTGTAACCATTCTAAAAAAGCAATAATATTTTCTTTAGTGATGTTTTTTATTGCTAATTTATTAACTGCTATATTTTTCTTTTCTTCCATAAAAGTAATGAACAATATAAAGGTTGTTTTATACGATTCTATGGTATTTGTGCTCAGACCTCGTTCACAGGGAAGGTATTTGGATAGAAAATCAGTGAGCTTTTTAGCAAAATCTGTTGGTTTCATATTCTTATCGTTTATAAATTTCGGGGAATAAATAAGGAAATAACTCATTGGTTTTCTGAAGTATTAACGGAAACATTTCTGCTGTTAATCTTACGTACTTGTCAGTTGATGCAACAGACTGGTGTCCGAGGTAAGCAGATAGAATAGGTAAAGAATAATACATATCCAACCCATTTTCTGCCATTGAGGCAAGTGTGTGTACGCTAAACGTATGCCGGAAATCATGCAGTCTTGGTCCGATGCCCCTACCTTGATAGGAGATCCCAGCTTCATATATCAATTTTCTAAACCATTTATAGGCAGCTTCACTACCGAAAGGCTTTCCATTTGGTTTTATAAAAAAGCGCTCCGAATTGTAGTTGATGCGATATTGTTCGCTATGCTTTAGGTATTCTTCACAAACGATAGCAAGAGAATCTGAAATCGGCACTATACGATCCCTGCCATTCTTGTTATCACGTAAGACAATATGATTATCTTTAAGATTAACATCTTTACATAATAAATGTAATGCCTCATTTATCCTTATTCCAGTTCCATAAAGAAGTCTGAACAAACAAGGAATAGCAAAAACCGCAGAATTTGGGTTATTCTCTGCTGGGCGAAGAAAATTACTCGCCACAAATATCTTTTCTACCTCGTCCTTTGAAAATATATAAGGTATGAACATACTTTTTGCACGAGGAATCTGTGGTACATGAGAAGGATAACCAATGCAACATAAATATGCAGAGAATGCTCTTATAATTTGAACTCTGTTACGGCGAGTTTTAACAGATTCATTTGGCCTCTTTGCGCACCATTGAATTGCCAATTCTTTAGATATACCAATAACTTTTTCGTCGTTATCATATGCATACTTATCAAACCGGGCACATTCTTGTTCAACCATTGCATATTTATACCCAAAAATTCTTTTGCTCTCAATAAATTGTTTGATTAAAGCACCATAGATGCTATAGTAATATCGACTCATCTTGTATCCTCCTTTCTTGCGCATAAAAAGATGCTGGAACTGCGGGAACATTAAGCGCACATTGCTTAAGAGTAATTGTGTCGATCCGCAGATAATACATTGTTGATTCTGTGTACGAATGCCCTAAAGCTTCAGATATAATTGGCATAGGAGTTTTTTCTTTTAAGAGATTATCAGCAAAACTATGTCGCAAAGCATGAGGACCATGCTTCCTATTTGTACAATCTATTTTTGCTCTCTTTATATTGAAATCGACTATTTTAGTAAAACTATGGGGAGTTATCCCTTGATATGGGGCATGAGCTTGAAGAAATAAATAACTCTCATCTGAAATAGGACGGCCATATTTCATGTAATTAATTATCGCATTACCAATTTCTGGTAAAAGGGGAAGAGACTGCACTTTCCCCGTTTTTTGCTGAGATAGTTTTATGAGTGATTCTTCCCATAAAATATTCTCAAATTTGAGTGCTACTATATCAGAAGCTCTTAACCCTAATTTTGTTGCTAAGAGTATCATTGCATAATCTCGCTTACCTTTACTATCCCCCTGGTCAATGCTTGTAAGTAAAGTTTTTATTTCCTCTTTGGAAAAGGTTGAAGGCAGGCGAGCCTGTCGTTTATAAGTGCATTGTGGCAAATCTTTTGAATAATCGATGCTTAATAAATGTTGATTATATAAATATTTCAAGTAGCATTTGATAACTTGTAATGCATGACTTTTTGCCGAAAGTTGTAATGGGTTAAGATCCTTGAAAAACTGAAGTACTTTTGAGGGATGAATTTGCTTAACATCAAACACTTCTCCTTGAACTAAAAAAATGTAAAATTTATACAGATATGCTTTGTATTTTGTTACTGTTTTAAATTTAAGGTCATTAGTTTGTGTAATGTCGGAGAGAAAATCCATCATAGTGGTTCCGAGCATATTTTCAAACATTTTCGGCTTGATATCTCTTGGCCCTGTTCTTTTTAAAACTCCTGTTTCCTGAAATTTCGCAAAAGAATCGACCATATTAACCAATTTTTTACTTAAACGAGGAAGTTTAGTGTATTCAAATTCACCTAGAACAGATGAAAGATAACGATTTCCTACTGTTCTGTCATAGAATTCTATCTGATGTAATGACATAAATCTTTTTATTCTTTCCCATTCATAACGATAATGTCTGATATTATCGGCGCACCGATTTATACTTAATAAATAAGTGTGATACTGTTCAATCAAATTATCGAACGTTTGCTGTTTTGTTTCCATTTCTTTATTCTGTTAGTTTGGCACCATTGCCAATACTAATGTAATATAATATAATGGAAAGTATATCAGACTAAAAATACAGATATTTAAGTATTTGATTCAAATTAGTAACTTGAACTTTACATAATTTATAAGTTCCCATAACACGGGTTATGTAAAGCTTTACATAACCCGCGAACTGGGTCTGAACCCCGACAAGCTCGGCAAGATAGACAACCACAAGCAGGAGGCATGGAAAGCCCCGCTTCCGCAGTTCATTGAAAGTATCTATTTCAAACGATTCAAGCGTGAAAACCCGGAAACGGTCAAGCCCTTAAAGCAGATTATGGCTGAAATGGAGGTCAAGAAGAAGCAACAGAAAGCGAAGAAGGAGGAACGGAGGAAACAGCGTGCCCTCTCTTCCGGTTCTGAGGAATAGGTAATGTATATATGAAAAGAAGCGAAGTGTGAAGGCCGACCGGCTTTCACACTTCGCTTTTCCATTCCAATACAGACAGCCGCTATTTCATCCTTTCATAAAGATTGATGACCGACTTTCCGCTTTCCAACGCCTTGTTCACCGTGTAGAATGTTCCCCCTTTCGGTACAAGATCCCAATAGGCTATGACTGTATCCGCTTTACGCACCATGTATTCATCCCTGCGAAGGTAGCAGCCCTTGTGGTAATTCTCGGAAACCATGACCACCCGGTCCATCCTTTCCAACA
>OGOF01000666.1_pt1 | contig 24195 bp, 17 predicted proteins | sample 1552621 | NCBI WGS metagenome assembly OGOF01 (sample SAMEA2580156, study PRJEB22360) | human gut metagenome | biome: human gut; feature: human-associated habitat; material: faeces | place: Denmark | collected 2008/2010
TTCCCCGGGCAGCGGGGGGCAGCTACGGCTTGCGCTTGCCGGCCGATACGTACTGCTTTGTCACTGGTGACGCAGCCTATCTGGTCGATACGCGCCGCGCGCGCCGTACCGACACGGCGTTTGCCCAACATGCGGCGCCGTTCCTATCGCACTTGTTGCCCTGCCGCACGCCGGTCCATATCGCCGCCGACCAGGTGGGTGAGTTCTGCCGCATGGCGCTGCCGATCTTGCGCGACTACACCGACCTGACCGCTCCCGCCGCGCTCGATACCGTGGCGCCCGAGCCGAGTTTTGCCATGGCGATTGGCGTCGACGATGGTCTTGTGACCTGCAAGATTACGGTGGCCTACGGCGATTGGTCGGCAGATCTCTTTAGTCTTGGTGCTCCGGGCAGTCCTTTCGAAGAGCAACGCCCCGGCGTTCCGCCCCGCGATACGGTGGCGGAGTTTCGCGTTATGGACACGGCTGCCCTGTACTTCGATTTCTACGAGGGCGGCCTGGCATTTGAGGAGCGCGATGACGCTCGCCTGTTCTGCCTGCTGACCGAGGGGCTGGCGGCTTTGTCCGAGCTGGGCGAGGTCATGCTCAGCGATCGCCTGCGCCAGATCTCGGTACGCCCTGCGCCCAAACTCTCGGTGCGCGCCACCGTCAAGAGCAACCTGCTCGACGTCGAGCTGGGTGCGAGCGGCCTTTCGGCGGCCGACCTTGCCATCTATCTCGATTCGTATAAGCGCCACCAGACGTTTGCTCGCCTTACATCCGGCGACATTGTGCGCCTGGATGAGGGAGCTCGCGCCGCGTTTGGTCTTGCCGAGGACCTGGGCGTCGATGCCGTCGACCTGCTCGACGGCGTGTCGCTTCCCGCGTCGAGCACCCTTTTTGTCGATAGCATGCTCGCGCGCACGCCCTCGCTCGAAGCCGATCGCGACGCCGCATTCCGCCGCACCGTCGAGCGCCTGGACACGCTCGGCAAGATGGACTTTACGGTGCCCGCCTCGCTCAAGGCCACACTGCGTGGCTACCAGGTCGACGGCTATCAGTGGCTCGGCTCGCTTGAGCACTTGGGCCTTGGCGGCATCTTGGCCGACGATATGGGCCTGGGCAAAACGCTGCAGATGATCGCGCACATTCTGGCGCGCGTGGAGGCGGGGGATACCAAGCCCACGCTCGTGGTATGTCCCGCGTCGCTCGTGTACAACTGGGCTGCCGAGTTGGAGCGCTTTGCCCCCTCGATTGATGTGTGCGCCATCGTGGGCGCCAAGGCCCAGCGTCGCGTTCAAATTGCCGGTGCCGCCGAGCACAACGTGGTGGTGACGTCGTATGATCTCATGCGCCGCGACATCGACGAATACGTCGAGCAGAACTTTGCCCGCGTGGTGCTCGACGAGGCCCAGTACATTAAAAACCCGCTCACCCAGGTGGCCCGCGCTGCCAAGCGCCTGCCGGCCGGCGTGCGCTTTGCCTTGACGGGCACACCCATCGAAAACCGTCTGTCCGAGCTCTGGAGCATCTTCGACTTTTTGATGCCGGGCCTTCTGGGCACGCGCGACTCATTTGCCAAGCGCTTTGAGGGTCCCGTCGAACATACCGAGGGTGACAGCGCCGCTCGTCTGCAGGCGCTCGTGTCGCCGTTTGTGCTGCGTCGCGTCAAGGAAGATGTGGTGGCCGATCTGCCCGAGAAGATCGAGGATACGGTGATGGCGCAGCTTACCGGCGAGCAGCGCAAGCTCTACCTGGCCAACCAGGACCGCATTGCCCAGCAAGTGCAGCACCGCGAGGCCGGGGAGTTTAAGAAAGACAAGCTCAAGGTGCTTGCCGAGCTCACCAAGCTGCGCCAGATCTGTTGCGATCCGCATCTGCACTATGCGGACTACAAGGCGGGAAGCGCCAAGCTCGATACGTGTATGGAGCTCGTCCATGGCGCGCTCGACGGCGGTCATCGCATCTTGCTGTTCAGCCAGTTTACGGGCATGCTCGATATCATCGGCAAGCGCCTGGCCAAGGAGGACATCGCCTTCCTTAAGCTCACGGGCGCATCTTCTAAAGAGAGTCGCGCCAAGATGGTTGCGCAGTTCCAGGCAGGCGAGGTGCCGGTGTTCTTGATTTCGCTCAAGGCGGGCGGCGTGGGCCTTAACCTGACGGCGGCCGACGTGGTCATCCACTACGACCCGTGGTGGAACGTGGCGGCGCAGGACCAAGCGACTGACCGTGCGCATCGTATTGGCCAGCAACATACCGTGACCGTGTACAAGCTCATCGCCAAGGACACGATCGAGGAGCGCATTATGCAGATGCAGGAGTCCAAGCGCGACCTGGTCAACAGCGTGCTCGGCGGCGACGGCATCTCGTCGGCACTGTTCACGCGCGAGGATGTTCTGGCGCTGCTCGGCGGCGACGGGCGCTAGCCGCGCGCGGGGTGGGACTGCTGGAGCGGGCAGGACGGTCGACGCATTTTGGCCCGACCGCTTGCCTGATCCGTTATGTGTTCATTTGCAATGCCGTGGATGGTTTGTCTGCCTTTGGGCATAAGAACCATCAAAAACATTGGCACATCAGCAAAGGAGAACATCATGGCGAAATTCTTTAGGGACCCCGACGGCAAGCTCATCGCCGCCCTTAGCGACGACGTTGCGACCCCTGCCGGTTGCACGGAACTGACCGCAAACACTGAGGACGCGGCGCACGAGAAGCACGTGCCTGTTGTCGAGACCGAGCGCGACGGTCACGTGATTCGCGCACGCGTTGGCTCGGTCGAGCACCCCAGCCTGCCCGAGCACTACATTGAGTGGATCGCCCTTGAGGCCGAGGGCCGCTTAGAGGTCCATTACCTTGAGCCCGGCATGAAACCCGCGACGTTTTTCGCGGGCGGCTCCAAGACCGGTACCGTCTATGCCTACTGCAACCTGCACGGGCTGTGGTCCGCGACATTCTAGGAGCGCGCCCCCGCTCGGGGTATCATAGCTAGCATATGCACATGCAAGCGCCGGCTGCATTATGCGGCCGGCGCTTTTACTACGATTTCGATGGTTTACGACGGAAAGGGCTGGGCCATGAAGCTCGCGCTTGCACAGATCGATATGCGCCTGGGTGATATTGAGGGCATTTGCGGCCGCATTGAGGACCAGGCTCGTCTGGCCCACGAGCGCGGGGCGCGCGTGCTGTGCGTTCCGGCTCCGCTCTTTATGGGCGCCATGCCCGGTGGCCTGGTGGGCGCTGCCGACTTTGAGCACGACATGCTTGCCGGCTTGACTGGCGTCGCCGAGCGTATCCAGGAGCTTGACATGATCTGCATCGTGCCCGCGGCGGTTTCGTTTGAGGGCCAGCCGCTGCTCGACTACATGATGCTCAAGGACGGTCATGTGGTGCCGGCGCGTTCGAGCATTGCCCTGCAGCGCGGCGAGAACAACGACACACGTTGGGCGCCGCCGGTGTTCGACGTGGACGGCGTGCGCATCGCCGTGATTTTTGACTTGGACCGCGAACTCGAGATGCTGCCGACTGGTGTTGACCTCATTGCGTATTTCCAATTCAACGCGTTTGACATGACCGACCGCGAGACTGCCGCCATTGCCGCCGTTCGCAGCGGCACCTACCGCAAGATCGCATCCAAGCGCAGCGTGTGGTTTGCCTGCATGGCGCCGGTCGGTGCCTATGACGAGTCGGTGTATACCGGCGGTTCGTTTGTGCTCGACGACTGCGGTCGCGTGGTGGCCCAGGCACCGTGTTTTGAGGAGAGCCTGCTGGTCCAGGAGATTCAGCGTGGCGTGATGCTCGATGCCCTGGAAGATCACGAACTGCCCGAGTTCCGTTCCGAGGAGTGGCTGTGGCAGGCGCTGGTGCTCGCCGTGCGCGACAACGCCCGAGCCCACGGTGCTTCGCGTGCTGTGGTGGCACTCGAGGGTGACTTGCCGTCGTCTTTGCTGACGGCGCTGGCCGTCGACGCTCTGGGCCCGCGCAATGTGATTGGCCTGGTGCTGGGGCGCAACCGTATCTTTACGCCGGCGCAGGAAGAGGCCGAGGCTGCCCGCTGTGCCGCCGTCCGCGCCATTGCCGAGCGTCTGCACATTCGCACTGTCGAGCGCGATGCACCGGATGCGGCGCGTGTGCTCGATCGCGACGTGTCGGCGGGCGATGCCGAGCGTCTGCGCTCGCGCACGCTGGGCCTCATGCTGGAGGACACGGCGCTCGAGCTGGGTGCGATGGCGCTGAGCCCGCTGTCCAAAACCGAGTATGCGCTGGCGGCGCCGGCGCTTTGCGGCGGCTACCAGGGCGACTTTGCGCCCTTTGGCGATGTGTACCTGTCGACGCTTGAGTTTGTGGCGCGTGTGCGCAACCGCACGTCTGCCGTGGTGCCCCAAGAGCTCGTGACGCTCAACGCGGTGGAAGATTGTATGGAGCGCGTGCTGGCGCAGGCGCTCTCGACGCTCGACGGTCCGGTCGATATGCTCGACCGCGCGGCACAGCTGCTTGGCGGGCTTGAGCCGGGTGAGGTCGATGGCGCGCTCGAGGCGCACGTGGACCGCAATCGATCTTTCGACGACATTCCGATGGCCGCTGGCAAGCCTGAGGCTTGCTCGCTGCTGCTGATGCTCGTTCGACAGGGTGAGGCTGCCCGCCGCATGTTGCCGATGGCGCCGATCGTCTCGGCCCGTTCGTTTGCCGAGCGTGCCTGGCCGTATATGCTCGCGTGGTCCGACCTGGGGCTTAACGGCAAGGAGCGTATGACGGTCGATTCGCTGGCGCGCGCCGAGGTGCGCCGCTTTGCTGACGAGGATACGAGCGAGCGCGTGCGAAACGAGATGATGGGCGTGCTGGGCGAGCTACTGGGTATTTCGCCCGAGCAAATGGAGGAGCTGCGCTCTGAGGACGGTCAGCGTCGTTTGCACGAGGGAATGAAAAAGTTCGAGGGCGAGGTTCAGGACGCCATCGATAAGATGATGGGCGGTCAGGGCGGCTCGCAAGGTAGTCCCCAGGGTGGCCCGATGCCGCATCCGCCGGTTGATCCGAGGCAGTTCCCCTTTTTCTCGCAGAACTAAACTGGGGATAGGGCCAAGGTTACGCGGTTTCACCAAACCGCGTAACGAGTCGACGCTGCGCGAGCCCCTGCCGGGCAATCTGCCGCTCAAACCGTCGCTTGCGTACAAAAGTACGCGGCGCTCCTCTTTCGCGACACCTTGCCACGGCAGGGACTCGCTCGCTGACTTATGCTCAACCTATGGTTCAACCTTGCTTGCTAGATGCGGTCGCTGTTGTGTTATTCTAGAACAGACGTTCGTGAATGATGCGCGGGGCCTTGTCTTGCGCTGTGCTTGTGGCGAGGGGAGGTTGGCATGGTTATCTTGGGCATCGACCCCGGTTTGGCCCATACGGGTTGGGGGATTATCGAGGAGCGGCGCGGCGAGGTTCGCTGCCGTGCCTATGGCTGCATCGAGACCAGTGCCGGAAGTCCGCTCGCGGTGCGCCTGTCGCATATCGCCCGTGACCTTAAGGATGTCGTCGAGCGTTATCGACCCGACACGGCTGCTGTCGAGAGTATCTACTTTGGCGCCAACGTTCGTTCGGCCATCCCCACGGCGCATGCCCGCGGTGCTGCACTCGTAGCGCTTTCGGAATGCGCGCTCGAGATTGGCGAGTACACGCCCATGCAGATCAAACAGGCTGTGGTGGGCACCGGCGCCGCGGACAAGCGGCAGGTCGCCTACATGGTACGCACTCTAACACAGCTCGACCACGACCCGCATCCCGACCATGCCGCCGATGCCCTGGCCTGCGCCATCTGCCACGTAAACCTCAGCCGCACCCGCGCCCTCACCGGTGGTGAGTTCTATCAACAGAGAGGAACCGGATACTGATGATCTCCCAGCTCCACGGAACGCTTGTCGAGGCCACGATGAGCTCTGCTGTCGTCGATGTGTCGGGCGTTGGCTTTGAGCTCGGCATCTCGGGCAGCACTGCGGCCACGTTGCCGACGCCCGGTGGCGAGGTCTGCCTCTACACGCGTATGCAGGTGCGCGAGGACGCCATGACACTTTTCGGTTTTTCCTCAAAGGATGAGCGCATGATGTTCGACCGGCTCGTGTCCGTTTCGGGCGTTGGCCCGCGCCTGGCGCTTGCCGTGCTTTCCACCTATACCGTGGGGCAGCTGTATTCGCTGGTGATGGCCGAGGACGACAAGGGCATGGCCAAGGTACCCGGTGTGGGCAAAAAGACAGCTCAGCGCCTGATCCTGGAACTCAAGAGCACCTTTGCCAAGGATAAGGGCTTTGTGCCGGTCGACGTGATTCCCGGACAGGTTGCGATGCCCGTGCCCGCTGCCGCTCCCTCGGTGATCGATGATGCCCGTGCGGCGCTCCTTTCCATGGGCTTTAGCCCGCAGGAGACCGATGTTGCCCTGAGCGGGTATGATGGGCAGAATATGCGTGTCGAGGATCTGCTCGGCGCGGCGCTTAAGCGACTCGGAATGGATGCGTGATGTGGGAAGCCGATGACTCTCAGGACTTGTGGGCGACGCCCGGTAACTCGCCGGCGGCATCCATGGCGCACGGCGAGCGCATGGTGGGCTCGGAGCTGACGGCCGAGGATCTCGATGTCGACCGCACTTTGCGCCCTCAGCGCCTGGACGATTACTGCGGCCAGGAGCACATCAAGCAGAGCCTGCGCGTGTTGATCGAAGCGGCGCAGAGCCGTGGCGAGACGCTCGACCACGTGATTTTCTCGGGTCCTCCGGGCCTGGGCAAGACCACGCTGGCCACCGTTATCGCCAACGAGCTGGGCGCTCAGATCAAGACCACGAGTGGCCCTGCCATCGCGCGCACGGGCGACCTGGCGGCCATCCTTACTAACTTGCAGCCGGGCGATGTGCTGTTTATCGACGAGATCCACCGCCTCAACCGTTCGGTCGAGGAGGTCCTGTACCCCGCGATGGAGGACTTTGCCCTCGATATCGTGATTGGCAAGGGTCCGGCGGCGCGCTCGATTCGCCTGGATATCCCCAAGTTTACGCTGGTGGCGGCAACGACCCGCTCAGGCATGTTGACCGGCCCGTTGCGCGACCGCTTTGGCATTTCATATCGCCTGGATTACTACACGGTCGAGGAGCTCGCGCAGATTGTGACGCGCTCGGCGACTATCCTGGGCGTGACGATCGATCATCCCAGTGCACTCGAGATCGGCTCGCGTTCGCGCGGTACGCCACGTCTTGCCAACCGCCTGCTCAAGCGCGTGCGCGACTATGCACAGGTGCGCGGCAACGGTCCCATTGAGCTCGATATCTGCCGTCAGGCGCTCGAGTTCTTCGAGATCGACGAGCTCGGTCTGGACTGGATGGATATTCGTATCTTGGAGACGCTTGCCAAGACGTTCTCCGGTCGTGCCGTGGGACTTACGACCCTTGCCAGCGCGGTGGGCGAGGACCCGGGCACGCTCGAGGATGTCTATGAGCCCTATTTGCTGCAGTGCGGATTGATGATTCGTACGCCGCAGGGCCGTCAGGCAACCCTCCGCACCTTTGAGCACCTGGGGATTGAACCTACCGTTTAGGGCGTTTTGTTTTGGCGGGCTGTTGGACTATCGCTGGGCATCGGGTAAACATATCGCCGTTCATCGGTTATGGGCGTTTTACTATTGCGCGCCCGTGCTATGCTGAATTGGTCTTTTTCTCATTCGGTAACGAAAGGACCGCCCATGCCTACTGACATCGAAATCGCACGTTCTGTCACGCCGCTGCCTATTACCGAGGTGGCCAAGAACGCCGGCGTCGACGTTAAGCACCTTATTCCGTACGGCTTCGACAAGGCTAAGGTCGACTATTCACTGCTCAACGAGCCGACTGATCACCAGGCCAAGCTCGTCCTCGTGACCGCTATCAACCCAACGCCCGCGGGCGAGGGCAAGACCACCACGACCATCGGTCTGGCCGATGGCCTGCGTCGTCGCGGTATCAAGAGCGCCGTGGCCCTGCGTGAGCCTTCGCTCGGTCCCGTCTTTGGCGTCAAGGGCGGTGCCGCTGGCGGCGGTTGGGCCCAGGTCATTCCCATGGAGGACATCAACCTGCACTTTACCGGCGACTTCCATGCCATCGGTGCTGCCAACAACCTGCTGGCCGCCATGCTCGATAACCACATCCAGCAGGGCAATCAGCTCGGTATTGACGTTAAGCGCATCACCTGGAAGCGCGTCGTCGACATGAACGACCGTCAGCTGCGCCATGTTATCGATGGCATTGGCGGTAAGGCCCAAGGTGTGCCGCGCGAGGACGGCTTCGACATCACCGTTGCCTCCGAGGTCATGGCAATCCTGTGCCTGTCTACGAGCATCAACGACCTCAAGGAACGCTTGGGTGAGATTGTCGTCGGCTATAGCTTTGCCGGCGAGCCCGTCCGTGCCCGCGACCTCAAGGCCCAGGGTGCCATGGCCGCGTTGCTTAAGGACGCGCTTAAGCCCAACCTGGTGCAAACGCTCGAGGGCACGCCCGCGTTTGTCCACGGCGGTCCCTTCGCCAACATTGCCCACGGCTGCAACTCTATTATGGCCACGCGTATGGCGATGCGCTTTGGCGATGTTGCCATTACCGAGGCCGGCTTCGGTGCCGATCTGGGTGCCGAGAAGTTCCTCGACATCAAGTGCCGCATGACGGGCGTTCGCCCCAGCGCCGTCGTGGTCGTCGCGACCGCTCGTGCGCTTAAGTACAACGGTGGCGTCGCCAAGGCCGACCTCAACGAGGAGAACCTCGAGGCACTCAAGGCTGGCATGCCCAACTTGCTGCGTCATGTCGACAACATCCAGAACGTTTATGGTCTGCCCTGCGTGGTCGCCATCAACCGCTTCCCGACGGACACCGAGGCTGAGCTTGCACTCATCGAGTCCGAGTGCCAGAAGCTCGGCGTCAACGTTAAGCTTTCCGAGGTCTGGGCCAAGGGCGGCGAGGGCGCGCTCGAGCTGGCCGATGAGGTCATGCGTCTGATTGAGCAGCCGAGCGAGCTCAAGTTTGCCTATGAGGACGGCGCTGATGTCGCTGATGCCCTCGAGGCCGTTGCCACCAAGGTCTACCGCGCCGACGGCGTTGACTTTACGCCGGCCGCCAAGCGCCAGCTCGCCGAGCTGCGCGAGAACGGCTTTGGCAACCTGCCGGTGTGCGTCGCCAAGACGCAGTACAGCTTTAGCGACAACGCCAAGGCCCTGGGCGCTCCCGAGAACTTCCGCATCACCGTGCGTGAGCTCAAGGTTTCCGCCGGTGCCCACTTTGTGGTCGCGCTGACCGGCAGCGTTCTGACCATGCCGGGTCTGCCCAAGGTGCCCGCGGCCGAGAACATCGACGTCGACAACGACGGCAACATCACCGGCCTGTTCTAAGTCTGCTGTCCATAGCTGCTTGTCCGCCCCGCCGTGCCCACAAGGCCCGGCGGGGCTTTTTGATCCTTAGGCCCGCGCATGTCTTGTAGATACCGACGGACTCTGCCCATCATAGGCTTTTGCGCGGGTAGAATGCATGGATAACTTGAGGCTCACGCGCGACGGAAAGGAATCGTTGCATGGATCAGGACAAGACAACCGTGATGGGCGGCTACGGTTCCGCGCAGGCTGGCGATAGCGCCGATGCGACCCGCGTTGTTCCCAACCCCGGTTATGCCGACCCCGCCGCGACGCAGCCTTCTGCCGAGCCCACCCGGGTTATGGGCTATGGCGACACGGCGCAGGATTCTTACGCTGCATCTTCGCAAGGCCCCTATGGCAACGCAGCTCCGGATCCGTTTGATTACACGCCGCAGGATTCTTATGCTGCCTCGACGCCGAATCCCTATGACAACCTGCCGCAGAATCCCATTCCGCAGCCTCAGCAGACGACGTATATGCCTCGCACGGCGCAGCCTCGCTACGAGTCGCGCGAGCCGTATCGCGAGTACCCCAAGTCGATTCCGCACTATAGCGAAGACGAGGAGAAGAGGCCGTCGCGTTCGTCGAGCGTGATCAAGAAGATCCTCATCGTGCTGGCGATTTTCTTTGCGCTGTCGGTTGTGTTTGCCATCGTGTCGGGCATGCTCAACAAGCGGGGGAGCTCAACGGCCGATACCGCTGCCGAGCAAACCGAGTCCGCCTCGTCTAGCACCGTCGATCTGAGCGATATCCCGGGACAGTATTGGTCCAACGCCAAGAAGCTTCTCAAGTCGCGCGGCGCCGATCTTTCGAATGCCGTGGTCCTGACTGATGATGGCTCAACGCCCGTCGTCGATGCCAACTGGGTCGTTACTTCTGCCTACTATAACGACAGCGGCAACCTCGAAATTCAGCTCACGCACAAGGACGGCTCGTCGGGCAACGCGTCCGGCGACCAGGGCGGCGCGGACAGCTCGAGTTCCAATACGCTGGAGGACTTGAGCAACAAGGCGCAGGAGTTGGGAGACAAGGCGCAAGAGCTGGGCGACACGGCACAAAACCTGGGCGATACCGCGCAGAACTTGGGCGGCTTGGCGACGGATGCCTGGAACGCCCTGCAAAACGGCATCTCGGGCGCGCAGGGAAACTAGCTGTTAAGCAGGCTACAACTGCTCGGCCGGACGCTCGGGCGAGCTAAAGCCCGAATCAAACGTGACGACGCATGAGGCATCGGGTCGGCGCTCGTGCACGATGCGCGTGACGAGCTCCAGCAGCTCCTCGTCGGATATGTCAAAGCCGTCGGGACGCACCAGGTCAAACGAAACGAACCCGTCGTGCTCGTGCAGGTCGTGGATGGAGAGCGCGGGATCGATCTGCATGACGCCGCGCTTGACCCAGCTGCGCAGGTCGTCGCTGGTGGTGGCGATGGGGTCGCAGTGCAGCGTGATATCGATGCCCATTTGGCGCTTGATGTCGTGCTCGATGGTGTCCAAAATCTCGTGGTGCTCAAATGCGTCGCCCTCGCCGGGCATCTCCACGTGGGCGCTGGCAAACTGACGACCGGGGCCGTAGTCGTGCACCATCAGGTCGTGTGTGCCCAAGACCTGCGGATAGGACATGATCTTATCGCGGATTGCCTGGACGAGCTTGGGGTCGGGCGCTTGCCCCAGCAATGGGCTGATGGCGTCGCGCACTAGGCCCATGCCGCTGATGCAGATGAAGATGCCCACACCCAGGCCTGCCCAGCCATCGAGGTCAAAGCCGGTCGTCTGCGAAATAAGCGCCGCCACCAAGACCGAGCCCGAGGTGATGACGTCGTTTTTGGAGTCCTGCGCCGTGGCGATGAGCGTTTCGGAATCGATGCGGTTACCCAGCGTGCGGTTGAACGCGGCCATCCAGAGCTTTACGAGCATGGACGTAGCCAGTGCCGCAAGGGAAATGAACGTGTAAGCGGTGGGGGAAGGCTTGATGATCTTGGTGATCGACTCGAGGATCAGATTGATGCCGACGGCGCAAACCAGGACGGCGACGAACAGGCCGGCTAGGTACTCGTAGCGGCCGTGGCCATAGGGGTGGCCTTCGTCTGCCGGGCGGCTGGCAAGGCGGAAACCGAGCAGGCTCACAATGTTGCTCGAGGCATCGGAGAGGTTGTTGAAAGCGTCGGCGATGAGGGAGACGGAGCCGGCAAGCAGGCCCGCGATGCCCTTGGCCAGGCACAGGGTGATGTTGAGGCCAATGCAGATGAGGCTTGCGGCAAAACCCGCGTTGGTGCGGCAAGATGCATCGACCGGCTTGCCCTCGCTGCCGGGAACAAGCGTATGTACCAGCCGATTTACAAATAGCATAGCGGTCGTCCTCACAATCATGTTTAAGGGGATAGTGTAGCTCGCGCGGGGGCGCCGTGCACCGATGCTCAGAAAATGCAGCAATAGTCTGCCGGTGCTAACGAGCGAGCCTTCTCGTCTGCCTGGGTGGTCCATTTTGGGCCACATGGGTATGGGCATGTGCCTGTTTGCTCGACATACTTAATGTCGACAGCCCCTGTGCAAAGGAGGACGTTTCCATGGACGAGATGTTTGCCATTAAATGTCAAAACTGCGGCGGCCCTATGTACTCGCACCAAGCTAAGCGCAGCTTTGAGTGCGCCTATTGCGGCACGGTCGTTCCGTGGCAGGCGGACGCCGGAGAGCCCAAGAGCGCTTTGGGCATTCGCCATACGCCGTTGACGGTGGTGGATGGACTGCTCAAACTCACGCATGTGTCGCAACTCGAACGCCCGGAGGACCCGGACTGGTATTTCTTCAACGCGCACTGGCGCAATCAGTCGGTCCTGGAACATCTGCTGTGGGAGGATCGCGGCACGGCGCAAGAGTTCCAAGAGGCCACGCATGTGAGCATTCCTTGCCCCTTCTGCGGAGCGTCCTTTGAGGGCGAGTCAACGCAGCGCGTGTTTGAGTGCCCGTCCTGCGGCAACAAGATCGGCATTGCCGACCTGCTCAAGCCCGGTACCTTCAGCAAGCGTCTGACCATGGGCGTGGGTGCGGAGTATGTGCCTGAGCAGGGTATTCCTTGCGAAATCTCGCCGCAGCAGGCACGTGCCAACGCGCTGCAGCTGGCGCGTCAGTATCCCGACGCCTTTGCCGGGCACGATGTAGAAGATGCGATCCAAAACGACATGATGCTCTTCTACTTCCCCATGGCGCTGGCGGACCTGCGCATGATGGCGAGCTTCCCGGGTAAGGGCCTGAGCAAGGAAACCCTGGTGTACTACGAGGTGCTCGACTGGGCATACCCCAGGGCAAACTACCTGGACGTTCGCCTCATGGGCATTTTGGAACCGTGGGACTTTGCCAAGGTTGGGCCGTTTGACCCGGCCATGCAGGAAGGTGACTTTCGCGTTGTCTCCGTCGATGCGTCTACCAAGGACCAGGTGGTTATTGATAAGTTGGCGCTCGACGTTGCGGGCAACGACGCCGAGGCGGTGCTGGGGTTCAATAAAAAGAGCATCCGCACGTGGGCGCGCAAGGCCCGCAAGCACAAGGACGGCTTGGTTATGGTGCCGGTGTACTTTGTCGATCGTCCTGCCTCGGATAGTCGCGATGGCGAACAGGTGCGCATCGCCGTGAACGGCCAGACGGGCCGCGCGGCTGCGGTGGTGTTTAGTGACAAGTGCGAGACGCATGTGGTGGCACCGCTCAATCCCAACGTGATGCTGTCGAGCGAAAGCACCGTGCACGCCACGCCCATCGAGGTCAAATACGTTAAATCGCCGTTCCTATACCAGATCGTACGCCGTGGAGGCTGCGAGCAACCGCGGCAGGTGGCAGCGGCGGCGGAGGGTTCTTGCCGAGAGGAAAAGCCCAAACGCCGCGGCCTACTGGGTGCGCTATTTGGGAAGTAGGGGAGAGGTGCTGGTTAGTCTTATGATGCGATAGCCAAGGGTATGGGGCAGCTCACAGGAGCGCGGGCCGCCCCGTTTTTGTATTGCGGGGATATGGCATCCGAATGGCCGTAGGATCTCAGCTAAATGGCTATTTAGCTGCGTAAAATCGACCCTTGAGACGTCGATCTCGCCCGACATAAGTTTGGGGAGAAGAGCGTCACGAAGAGCAGCCAGTTTTCGGTTCTGTGTCTAATTCTGAACAATCTGTTCTCTCAATGGCTCTGCAATGGTATTAAACCTCTCGAGATCTCCTCTTGCAGGAATAGGCACGTTCAACGCTTCCAAATCGCTTTTTCCCATATGCGCGACGGTAGTACCAGAGGCGTAGTTCTGGATGAAAGCCAACAATGGGTTCAATGCCATAAGCAAATAACTTCTTGAAACTCCCGAATTGGCAGCGGGCTCGAACAGGCAAACTCGCTGATTCAGTACAGCCATTTCACCCTGCCAGAGACATGGCGTGAATTCGGCATCCATTCCCGCTAAAACGTTACCAGGATGTACGAATACCCTTTTTGGATGAGCCTCATTTGTCCAATACTGCGGAGAGAAGGTGCTCAAATCACGTATGCGGATCAGGGGATACCCTACCTTTTCCTCGTTAAACAAGGCAGACTTGAACGCTGCTCCATAAACAACATCAGCAATGTCATAAATTGACCCGAGGGTTAACTTGTTGCAGCAGAAGGAATGTTGGTACTGAACATTCATCAACTCAAGTAAATAGCCATTTACTTCACTATGTGCAACGCGCCGTCCACACTGTGGCTATCGTACTCGACGAAAGGAACAGCGTGGAAACTGTCATCAATACCGTACTTTCGGAAATGCAGGGCCTTCTCGACCCACACCAGCTCAAACATCTAGCCATTACGCTTAGGCAAACGCTTGGGGCGAAACAAACAGAACCGGAGCAAGACCTGCTCGCGCTCTTTCTCACTGCTAAAGAGGTCGAGGGATGCTCTCCTAAAACCATTGCATACTATGAGGCAACCTTACGGCATATGAACGCAGCGCTTGCTAAGCCCTATACCCAGGTTGAGAGTGACGACTTGCGCCGTTATCTCAATGATTACGAGGTGAATCGCGGTTCTAGTAAAGTCACAATCGATAACATACGCCGCATCATGTCGAGTTTCTTTTCGTGGCTTGAAGATGAGGATTACATTGTAAAAAGTCCTGTAAGGCGCATTCGCCGCGTCAAAACTGTTCAAGTAACCAAAGAGGTGCTTAGCGATGAGGAGCTGGAGGTCTTGCGAGACGCCTGTGAGTCCAAGCGAGACCTTGCCATCGTTGATCTACTCGCTTCGACGGGCATGCGTATTGGCGAGCTTGTTCGACTCGACAGAAAAGATGTCGATCTTCACGAGCGCGAATGCCTTGTAATGGGAAAGGGGAATAAGCAACGCCCCGTTTACTTCGACGCGCGTGCTAAGTTGCATCTTACGGAATACCTTGCGAGCCGTGCCGACAACAGTCCTGCACTATTTGTCGCACTCGATTCCTCGGCTCGACGCATTACGGTTGGGAGCATAGAGCTCCGACTGCGTGGCCTAGGCAGAAGGGCCGGCATCAATCGTGTTCATCCGCATAAGTTTCGTCGTACGCTTGCTACCCATGCCATTGACAGGGGAATGCCTATAGAGCAGGTGCAAAAGCTGCTAGGCCATGCGAAAATAGACACCACCATGCACTACGCCATGGTGAACCAGAACAACGTGAAGGCTTCGCATAGAAAGTACTTGGAATGACGCGTGTGCGACTTGGAGAGATCTGTGAACGCCTAAGCAGCGGAAAGAGCATTAAAGCCGCTGAGGTTCAGGAGTCGGGGACATACCCGGTAATCGGCGGCAATGGTCTTCGTGGATATGCAGAGCGTTACAACTTCGATGGAGAATGTGCCGTTATCGGTCGCCAAGGCGCCGCTTGCGGCAATGTCCGCTTTCATTCTGGCAAGGCTTACATGACCGAACACGCAGTCGTTGCCGTTGCAAACGAATCCAATGATTCGCATTATCTTGCTTATCTCCTGTCAACTATGAGCCTAGGACGGCTGTCCGCTCAATCGGCTCAACCTGGGCTTTCTGTTAAAACGCTTTCGAAGCAAGAAATCGACTTGCCTTCGCTCGAGAAGCAAAGGCAAGTCGTCGAAGTCATTGGTAGTATTGATGCCAAAATCGGGATAAACGTTAAGCTAAATGGCTATTTGGCCGCGTGAGGTGGACCTTCGAGGCGCCAATTTCACCTGACATGAGCTTGGGCAGAAGGGCATCGCGAAGCTGGGATAAAATCCTGCTCTCTGTCTCATTGCACCTGATTTGAGCATCAATCGGCGCAACCATTGCTTCGAAAGCGGCAATGTCATCATTTCCAGGAAGTCCAATCCCGATTCCTTTAAGGGCCTTTCCGCTAATGGAGCCAAACACCGTTCCCTCGCCGTTGTACGCATCGAGCTTCTTACCTAAAGACCTCATGAGATATAAGCAATACGACGGATAATCGCAGCTAATTGCAGCAAGCCCTCGTCCAATGCAGCAGTCTTCGTAAGCGAGATTCAAATCTCCAACCGGGGCACGTACGCTCATAAGCACATCGCCTGACTTCGCCATGCGCTTTGGTTCTGTCGTGAACAGCCTCTGTGCAGGATAACGCCAGCCAAATTCTCCACGACCTTGATAAAACACTGTGCCAACACCCTCTTCGTTGTAAGAAGTGCCAGCTGGAGACTGACCCATAGTGATTTTAGCGATATCTGAAAGAACGGCGTTGTCTTCAAGATTGCCAAATGCATCGGTGAATAAGGCATCGGCAATCTCAGCTAAATAGCCATTTAGCTTAGTGTTGAGTCGGATTTTATTCGAGATAGAGTCGCATAGTGTAACGATTGAGTCTTGCGTCGGGCGATCGGGCAGGGGAATTGGCATTTGTGCGTAAGTCTTAGCGTTGATATTGCCTCTGGTGCTACCGGTGTTAAAGGAGGCAACCCAACTCCAATAAGCTTTCGACTGGGCATAGTACTTGATATAGCGAGGATTAACTTTCCTGTCATCCAGCGAGAAACGAATTAAGAAGCCCGCGAAGGCAAACGTGCCATCACGAGGATCGTAGTAATAATTCCTGCCAGTACTGTTGCCCGTTCTGGCGAAAACGATATCGCCTTCACTCAGCATGTATTTGCGAGCGGCGGGATCGTCTACCGATTTGCGGTCGTTCCAATTCAGGGTGCCGTCGTCGTTGATATCCGTAATACGAAGATATGCAGGTAATTCCGCATCATAATCCACTGCCGAAGCGGCGATACCGTATTTTCCGTCGCCGAGACTAAGTTCTCCAAGAGTCGCAACGCTAAAGTTCATATCCAATCGCCTCCAGATTCTTCTTAATCTGCTCTTGCAGGCGGTTGGACTCTTCAAAGCACTTTGATATTTCGCTGGTTAGGCGTGCCATCTTCTCATCAAACGGCTCGCCGTCATCTTCGGCCTCGGCAATGCCTACGTAGCGACCAGGCGTCAGAATGAAATCTTGCTTGGCGATCTCGTCCAAATCCGCTATGGCGCTGAACCCCTTCACGGGCTCGAACTCGCCCTTGCGGAAGGAGTCGAATGCGGATGCAACTTTGTTGATGTCCTCTTCGGTAAACTCGCGTAGTTTGCGAGAGACCATGGTGCCCATTTCGCGGGCGTCGATGAATAGCGTCTTGCCGGACTGAGCCTTCTTCTTGTTCAGGATCCACAGGCACACGGGAATTTGGGTGCTGTAGAACAGCTGCCCCGGCATGGCTACAATGCCCTCGACCAAATCGTCCTCTACGATAGCGCGTCGAATATCGCCCTCGCCGCTCGTCTGGCTCGAGAGCGACCCGTTTGCCAATACGAGGCCAATCTTGCCCGTGCCGTTAAGATGCCAAATCATATGCTGCATCCAAGCGAAGTTGGCGTTACCCGTGGGCGGTGTGCCGTACTTCCAACGTACGTCTTCCTGCAGCGCTTCGCCGCCCCAGTTCTTAAGATTGAAAGGAGGGTTTGCCAGTACAAAATCGAACTTTTCATTCTTGTGCTGATCGGCACTGAAGGTGTCGGCATAGTTGCCCAAGTCAGCCTCGATGCCGCGAATACCGAGGTTCATCTTTGCGAGCTTCCACGTGGTAGGGTTGCTCTCCTGGCCAAAGATGGTGATATCCTGTACCACGTTGCCGCCATGGTGCTCGACGAAGGCAGCAGACTGCACGAACATGCCCCCGCTGCCGCAGCAGGGGTCGTACACACGACCGTGGAAAGGCTGGAGGATTTCAACCAGCGTGCGCACGATGCACGACGGCGTATAGAACTCGCCGGCGTTTTTGCCCTCCATTGATGCGAATTTCTGCAGGCAATATTCGTACGCGCGCCCTAACAGGTCTTTCTCGCTCTCGTTATCGGTCATTTGTACGTTTGTGAATAAGTCAACGACGTCGCCCAAGCGCCTCTTGTCTAGTTCGGGACGAGCGAAGTTCTTGGGCAGCACGTCTTTGAGCTTGTCGTTCTCGCGCTCGATGGCGCGCATGGCATTGTCAATGATCTGGCCAATTTCGGGCGTATGCGCCGCCTGTGAGATGTTCGCCCAACGTGCTTCTTCGGGAACGAAGAAGACATTTTGCTCCATGTAGCAGTCACGATCTTCCTCGTCGCCGTAGCCCTCTGCGACGAGCTCTAGATAGCGCTCGTCGAAGCGGTCCGAGAGGTACTTCAGGAAAATGAGGCCTAATACGACGTTTTTGTACTCGGCAGCGTCCAAGTTGCCGCGCAGCACGTCTGCGGCGTTCCACAGTTGGTCCTCAAAGCCAACATCGGCTGTGTTCTTCTTCGTGTCCTTAGCTTTGCTTTTAGCCATGTTGTCTTAACTCCCTATGCTGCATTGTCGGCCCAGAGTTCGCACTGATCCATCACGGTGGCCAGTGCCGACTCCATGCCCTCCGGCGGATACTTATGATGTTTGAGCAGACGCTTAATTGCAACACGCATAGCAGCGCGTGCACTTTGCTTCTTCTGCCAATCGACCGTGCGCATTTCGCGCATCTTCGCAGCGAGCTCTTGCGTGATGGCGACCAACTCGTCATTCCTCTCGCGATAGTAGTCGGCGACTGCTTGCGGTTGTGTTAGCGCCTCGTAAAACGCAAACTCTTCTTCGCTAAGCCCAAGCTCCTTTGCCTTTTGGTTTTCGGAAAGCATCTCTTTCGCCATCTTGAGCATTTCTTCGAATACCTCAGCGTTTGTGAGCTGTCCATTTAGATAGCTATTTACCATGCCTTGCATGAGTTCTGAGTACTTCTTTGCCTGCGTCACGCTCTTCTTGCGGTAGCCCTTGATCTGGTCGTCGATGAGTTTTTTCAACAACTCGTAAGCCAAGTTCCTCTCTTTCATACGCGAGAGGCTCGACAGAAACTTGGGATCAAAAATCGAAACCGTTTCGTCTTCCACCTTAAACAGGTCTATTACGCCGTCGGTATGGACGATGTTCTGTTCGAGTAGTGCATTGATGCGCTCATTTACCTGCTTAAGGGTAAGTTTGCCTCCGTTTTTGCTGCCGGTGCCGCCCTGCTCGGTGAGCTGAAGGATGAGCTCTCGAACAACCTGGAAATAGCCAGCCTCGATGCGCTGCATGTCTGTTGCGCGACTTTTGGCGAGTCCATAGGCTTTGAGCATGACTCCTGCCTGCTCAACAAAGTCGCGGGTGGTATCTTCGTCGCCGGGTGCAAGGATATGGTTTACTCCACCCGTTATGAGTTCGCTTCGACGCGCGGCGGACTCGGTACTCATGAATTCCGAATAATCGTATCCGAACATTTTATCGCGACAGACTGCCAGCTTTTCCAAGAACTTAGGATAGGCAGTTTTTCCGATATCCATGTCGCCGTATTTCTTTTGGTCGCGCTTGGTGTAGTCCTTCATGGCGCGTTTAAGGGCGTTGGCTATGCCTACGTAGTCAACAACCAATCCGCCAACCTTGTCTTTATATACTCGGTTTACGCGTGCGATTGCCTGCATCAGGTTATATCCGCGCATGGGTTTATACACATACATAGTGGCAAGGCTCGGCACGTCAAAACCGGTGAGCCACATGTCTACGACGATTACGATTTTGAGCGGGTCGGCGTCATCCTTAAACCGCTTTGCCATCTCCTTGACATGGGCCTTATTGCCTACGACGTCGAACCACCACTCGGGGTCCTGATTGCCCATGGTCATGACAACGCCGAGCTTGCCCTCGTCCTTCCAAGAGGGTCGCAGATCGCATATACGTTGATATATAGCCATGGCAGCGGGGCGCGAATACGCAACAATCATTGCCTTGCCGGTGAGTTCGTGTGCACGGTTGATCTCATAGTGCTCTGCGATGTCCTGACATAGGGCATCGATGACTTCGGGTGCACCTAGAACGGCGTCCAGATTTGCAAAGTTACGCTTGCTTGCGTCAATGGTTTCGGCGTTAGCTTGCTCGGTGAGCTTTTCGTACTCATCGTCAACTTTTGCAAGGATGCCCTGATCCAGCTTGAGTGCGACGACGCGGCTCTCGTAGAACACGGGTCGAGTTGCGTCGTCCTCTACTGCCTGAGTCATGTCGTAGACGTCAATATAATCGCCGAAAACCTCGCGAGTCGATCGATCTTCGGCAGAAATAGGGGTACCGGTAAAGCCGATGAAAGTCGCATTCGGAAGGGCACGGCGGATGAGCAACGCGGTGCCCGTGTGCTTCTTGCCGTCACGGTCGTATTTCTCCTCGAACCCGTACTGCCCGCGGTGCGCTTCATCTACCATCACGACGACGTTCTGGCGCTCGGAGAGGGCGATGGCCTCCTCCTCGAACTTCTGCATGGTGGTGAAAATGATGCCGTTGGCGCGGCGGCTCGAGATCTGCTGCGCAAGGTCGGCGCGGCTCTGCGCCTGAACGGGCGTCTGGCGCAGAAAGTCTGAGCATCTGGAGAACTGCGCGAACAGTTGCGAGTCGAGGTCGTTGCGGTCGGTGATCACTACGATGGTGGGGCTGTCGAGTTTCTCTTCGAGCAGATGGGCAAGGAAAACCATCGAAAGCGACTTGCCCGAGCCCTGCGTGTGCCAGAAGACGCCGCCCTTGCCGTCGCCACCGATGGCCTCATGCACACTCTCGAGCGCTTTGTTCACCGCGAAGTACTGATGGTATCCCGCAAGGATTTTCGCGTCCTCGGAGAACAGAATGAAGTTCTTCAGGATATCGATGAGCCGCTCCTTGGGGAACATGCCGTCCAGAGGGGTTTTCCAATCGGCGTACTGGGTGGCCTCGTAGCTCCCATCGACGCTCTTCCACTCAACGAAGCGTGACTCGTTGGCGGTGATCGTGCCAACCTTGGTGTGAAGCATGTCACTGGTGACGCAGAAGGCGTTGTACACGAAAAGCGATGGAATCTGTCGTTTGTAGTTTTGAATCTGTTGGTAGGCGTCTTCGCTGTCAGCGTCGGCACGAGCGGGTGACTTCAATTCAAAGAGAACGAGTGGAAGACCGTTAACGAATACGATGACATCTGGACGTTTGTTGGTGCCGCGTTCGATGTAGGTCCACTGGTTAACAACGTGGAAGCTGTTCTTTTCGGGATTGCCGTAATCGACCAAGCGCACGATGTCTGTATGCTCTTCTTTGCCGTCAAACCAGCTTGCCTCCACACCGTTCTGCAGCATGTCCATAAAGATGCTGTTCTTGGCGATGAGGTCGCTGCCCTCGATTTCCTTTAGTCTAGTTATTGAGGCATCAATCGCGCGTCGGTTGAGCGTGGGGTTAATGCTCTCAAGAGCGGGCCCAATGACGTCAGGTAGGAAGGCGTCGTCAAACGCGTCGGAGGAACGGGCGACATCAGGTCCATAGAGGTGCTCGTATCCCAGACTCGTTTGCAAGTGGTCAATGATGCCTTGTTCGAAAGCATCCTCATTAAATGACGTTGAGGAGCTGTAGTCGACAGCAATCATGCGCACTCCTTACCTTATGCTTCTTCGACGTTGGTGAGCCTGTCCACCATTGCATTCTAGCAGTTAATCTTGCATATATTGGTATATCTGACACCCGTTAGTTGCCATTTGACTTATCGGTTGACCGCGCCAGAATGACAATTGGTGGCAAGGCTTTCTGACTTATTTAAATAGGCTTCTATTTATGGGCGCTCGTGTTGTGACAGTTGCCCAAGCGCTTGCTTGAAGCTGTTGTTGGTGATCTTGAGGTCGTTTCCCGCTTGCATTTTAATGAGTGTCGGGTAGTCGTCCGGATTGTTCTCGACGCGAGCGATGAAGCTTGAGGCTTCATCGGCGCCCGGTGTCTTGTGAGGCATGGGACCAGCAAGGATTGCGGCGTAGCCCATCGAGCCGCGTATTTTGCCGAAGTTGAAGTGCTTGAGTCGGGAGTATTCGAGTTGAAACTCAAATCGATCCGGATCGAACCCTTTCTTGCGGGCGATGCTGCGCAACTTGTCGACGTTAACGACGCTGGCGCCCACAACGAGGACCTTACCCAGAAAGCGTTCCTCATGGGGATCGTTTTCACTTACGAGAAGGTCGGACATTCCAAGGGATGCCAAAAGATCCTCAAGGGTGTCTTCGCGATTTGCCTTTGTTATGGCAGGCAGTAGTTCGAGACCCATGCGCCCCATCATCTCGTCGCAAAGGTCGGAGAGCTCCTGAATGGTGAGATGCGCCAAAGCTAACCCTCCTCATCGAAAAGGTCGGTAAGTTCCTGGCGAGCTCGAGATAGACGTAGCTTTAACAACTTGATCTCGTCTGTCTTGGCGAGATAGGCATCGGCAATCGTCTTTTGACGATCGGCGTCCTCGAGGGGCACCTTGATGTTGCTGAGAGCTTTGATGGGCACGCTGGGTATGGCGGTGCCGACTGCTTCACGGGCAAGGAGTTCTTTGCCAGAAGGGCTCGAGAAAAACGCGGCGAGGTAGTGCGGATCAATCTTATCCCTGTTGACGCTCAACACGTACAGGTTTCCATTCGCGATGATTTTTCGATCTTCAGAGACCTCGGCAACCGCAACCTTGAACGGGGCGCCGGATTTCGAGATGAGGACGTCACCGTTGTGGATACGATACTTCTCAAGTTTCGTGTCGAGCTTGGAGAGATTTGGAAGGTCGTCGTCGATAGACCCATCAGAGATATTTCCCAGGTTGAGATAGCTGAGTCCGGTGTCTTCGTCACAGACAAGTGCATCGAGTTCTGCTGCGCGAACGCTTGCGCCTCGCATGATTTTTGCGACGCTCCCGAGCTTAACTCCATTCGGGACCTCGATTTCTTTTTCGAGATAACGCTTTGCAGAGAGATCGAAGTCGCGCGCCGCAATTTCATCAAGTGTTTTGAAAACACTCTTTTCGGAATCGGCGCCAAGGCGTTCGACAATCGCGTCAATGGCGGTTTCGTCAATTGAGCAGCTGCGGCGGTCATTGGTGCCCAAATCAGTTGCATCGACAAAACGGACTCCTTTGGAGCCGCCTGAGGTAAGGACGACGAACGATGTTTGGATCATCGTGTAGGGAGCAAAGACCCCCTTGGGTAGTGCGACAATCGCCTTGATGAAACCGTTCTTAACGAAGTATTCGCGAACCGGTTTATCAGTGCCATTAAAGCACGCGCCGTTCGACATAACTGCGGCGGCGGTCCCTCCCTTTTTGAGGGAATCGACAAGTAGGCGGTTGAAAACCCAATCGGATGACGACGGACGGCTGTAGCGTTCCTGGCCCTTCATGACTTTCTCGATGTAATCAGAGCTCTTGGAGAACATCTTGGTTTGCATGCCCCAGGGGTAGTTGGAGAACGCCTTATCTACAGGATCGTGCTCAATGTTGCTGTCGAAATAACGGAACATGTCATCACAGGCATAGTAAATCTGCGAATCCTTGACTTTGGAACGGAGCTTTGCGACGGCAAAGGTGTCTGAATTGAGTTCGACGCCCATAAGCTTGGCATCGGGACATTTCGCCGCGGCCGCTTCGAGAAAATTGCCCGTTCCGCAGCCGAAGTCAATGACCTTCTCACCGGACTTAATATCCAGAACAGCAAGTGCGAGGCGCGCGATTCCCTCGGGAGTCGAGGACTCTCCGCCAAAGATTCCCTGGCTGATCGGGCCGTCCTGAAGGAATTTGTCGACTGCTTCTTCGTTGAAATTGGAAAGAACGGCAAGGAGTTCGTCGAATGATCCGTCTGCGGTAATTCGTTTATAGGCGTGATTGAGCAGCGCAGCGATATCGCCGTCTCCCTGGGATGCGAGCTCAATCATTTCGGCGTGGTCGTCGCATCTGCCGGTTTTCTGAACGAAACGCGCGAGATATACGAGCGGGTAGAGATATTCGGAGGGCAATGAACCGCGGAGACGGGTCATGAGGGTCCAGCTGATTTCTTTTGTTTGTGCACTGGTGTTAAACAATTTGAATCCTTTCAAACGATGGTTATCAATAACCGTTGATTGAACTATAGCACATCGGGTTATGGATAACCAGATATAATCTTAGGTTATTTATAACCAAAATACTAATTCGTCTTACACTGATCTGGCCGACCTGCCGGTCTTGCCCACTCGTTATTGACTTGGTGACGGCTAAAGGCGTGAGGAGTGAATCGGAGCAGCGTGCATTTGCCGTTTTGGTCTATTCGCAGGTGAAGATGAATGGGTGCGGCATGCCATTGCATTTCAGTGGGGCACAGTCCTAAGCCGGAGTCGATGGCGGATGTGGTGCGATGGTGCCAAGAAAAGCGCCTAGACCTGGGTGAGGAACCGAGGCCGCGGGCGCTTTTCTATTTCTTTGGTCTCATGGGTTGCCTGCTCTGTTGGCCGCGCCGGCGTTGTTTCTTTGCTCTCGTTCGCACGGTATCCGCTTGTGGCGGGAG
>OGOF01000682.1_pt1 | contig 23901 bp, 24 predicted proteins | sample 1552621 | NCBI WGS metagenome assembly OGOF01 (sample SAMEA2580156, study PRJEB22360) | human gut metagenome | biome: human gut; feature: human-associated habitat; material: faeces | place: Denmark | collected 2008/2010
CTTCCGATGAGGATATTGTTGAGCTGTTCAGCCATGAATATACAACAGTATTATTCACGCTTGGAAATGGGATGGGATGCCCTGTGTGGCTTGCTGAATTATTGAATCGTGTCTTATGCTGTAATTACGTCTACTTTGATGGTGTTCGATATACCAGAAAGGAAAGTAATGTTCCGGAACTTAACCAGCAAATAGAGGGATTGAAGAGTTTTGTGTTCAATCAAATGTTACAGAAGGTAAGAACGATGAATCCTGTTTTGGAATGGAATAACCAGCTTGCTATGAGGTGTGTACAAAGCGGTGCTTATAGGATAGCAGATGATGAAGGAATGCGTAGTATCAAGTATGGTTCAGAAAGTGGGGTTGCAGAGGTCGGAGCATATATCAATATGACTAAGGCTATTCCTAATACTGGAGTTTCTATTAATAGTGATACTATGGTTACTGTCAACAGTATTCATCACCCAGGTGTTGATGAAAATTCATATTGGGATTTGATTGCAATCAAGACGACTGACATAGATAACAAGTATATTGGTAGAAGAGGTTACGGTAAACTTACAGTTAATGGACTGGATAGACTAAAGAACGATTTGGACAACGGTTCGATAAATTTGCGTGCTGTACTATATAAAGGAGATTCGTATACTAACCTCATTGAAGGGAGTGTAATCAGTAGGGATGGTGTATGTGTCTTGAAAGGTATTAACGGTGGAGATATTGGTGCTCTGAAGGAGTTCCAACTTTATCTTGATAATGTCTATGATTGCGACATAGATAATCTTGGTATGACCATTGAGCTTGTATGGGTATATGAAAATGATTAAAAAAGAGAATTATGACAGAAACAGAAAAACAACAGATTATTAGCCTTGTGTTACAAGCGTTGAAGACAAACAGTCTTACAATAGAGCAACTGACTGATACAACAGAGCTATCCAAAGATATGTACGTTGAAGTTAGTGGCGGTCGGAAAATATCTATTGATTTACTTTCAAGTACCATTGCTAAAATGGTGAATGGTGATTTTGATGCATTAGTGGAGAATGTCAATAAGATTGCAAAAGATTTATCGGATGGAGACGCCGAGTTATTGAAACGTATAACAGGAGTGTCTGATAAATCCAATCCTTTGACTGACCCATTTAAAAGTATTGGCTCTTTTACTACTATTGGTAGCTTTAAAGATAAATTAAAAACAATGTATTCCGGGGATTCTTCTATTGGGAATTATCGGTGTATTTTGTCTGTTGATTCGTCTAAGATTCCTGTAAATATACAAATTGAACGGTTGGAGCTTAATAAGGTTTGTCAATCATTCACTTCGTGTATACAACTGGCTACCATGTCAGACAATGCCGAAGGTGTATATTTAGGTACAGTTTGTACAATCTCACGAATAGGTATTGTTTCCAATGAGAGTGTTGCATGGGGCAAATGGACTTCTGTAATAAATGACTTTGAGGAAAGGATAGGAAAAGCGAACGGTATCGCTCCTTTGAACGAAGAAAGTAAAGTTCCTTCTGAATGTCTGCCTGAACCGTTGTCTCTTGGGGAAGGTGAAGAAGAAGCTTTCCCCGGCAACCGTGGAAAGTCTTTGGAAGATACAATGAAAAATATCCCTTCCGATATAATCAAACCGGGTTCTTTCTCCGTCCTGTCTGACGCTTCCTATCTCAATGTGTATTTTAAGAAAGTATCCAAAACAACTGGTGAAGAAATGGATGATAGCTTCCGTCTGCCTTCCGCTACCCTTGAACAAGCCGGCCTTTTGTCCGCCGAGGATAAGCAAGCCCTTGAGGATATGAAGAACGGTACGCCCGCTGACAATGTAACACACCCCATCGTCATTGTCGATGAAATCCGCCCATTGAAAGACGGCTACTATACCCTTGAAACAGCCATTGCTGCTATAGTGTCCTGTCAACAGGAATCTGGCATCAAATATGAGCGAACGGGTCTCATCATTACTTACAAAACAGGCGAGTATGAAATGGAAACCCGGCAGTTCCAGGGTGCCGTGTCCGATTTTGCGACCCCTTCTCTTTGGAAACCCTTCGGGAATGGTGGCGGCAGTTCCGTTGTTGAAACTTCCGATGAACCGGCGGAAGGGGGAAAGGACGCCTTTTCAACTGGTGGCGCCTATGCCTATGTTCCGGCCAACCTCGACGTAAACGTGGAAACAGAAGGCATTGTAAAACTTCAGATGAAGAACGCTGCCGGTGAAACCCTTGGCGATGAAGTGCAGTTCGCTATCGGCACGGGTGGCGGCGGTCAAACTGGTGGTACCATTGTTGCCATTGCTTTCCAGTCGACACCTGTCTATGGCTCTTACGGCTCCACGCTACGAACCTTTGCCGCCATTCGTTCCGTGACCTCGAACGGTGTCGAATCCTCTGACAACCTGATTGAGAAACTGGAACTCGTAGACCGTGAAAGCGGGCTTACCGTCTGGACTGAAACCGTCAACAAAGCATCTTCCGGTGACATGAAGGACTTCTCCTTTGAACTGGACTTCACCACATACTTTACGGCTGCCGGTACTCGGAAATTCAAGCTGATAGCCACTGACGAAAGCGGCAACACCGGTTCCAAGAATGTCAATGTAACAGCTGTTGATATTACCTGTACCTGTGTGCAGGTACTCAACTATACCCCTGAAACTCTGCTTACTCCGACAACTGAAAGTTTCAGCCTTCCACTCTATAAGTTCGGAAACAATACCTCTGATAAAGGGATCAGTGCCCAGGTTGACATCAAGATTAACGGTGAATGGCAATCCCTGTCTACCGCCGTTGTCAATGACAACTACTCGCACTCTGTCGTAATCCGTCCTGCTTCCCTCGGCCTAGAACACGGTACCTATCCCTTGCGCATCCAAGGAACGGATGTCGCATCCGGAGTGAAAGGAAATGTCATTTACACGGCTGTCATGGTAATTGACCCGAATAGTTCCACACCTCTTGTCGCCTTGAGATACGATGATAAAAACGGTGGAGTAGTCCGACTGTACGAAACCGTAGAACTTGATGTTGCCTGTTATGACCCGTTGGAAATGACTTCACCCGTCAGCGTGAAAGCCAATAACGTGCAGGTAACACAAATTGCTGCCAGTCGTAACAAAACCTATCAGGTCAAACAACAACTGCAGGGCTACAAGGCTGACGGCACCGATACGGTCAACTATACTGCCGTATGCAAGGACGTGACTAGCGAACCTGTCCGGGTGACAGTTAGCGGTTCCGCCATTGACGCCGCCATAAAAGAAGGCGCCATCTATAACTTTGACTTCTCATCCCGTACCAATCAGGAAACTGACCATAGCATTGTCAGCGGTAATTATGAAATGAAAGTGGACGGTGCCAACTGGACTACCAACGGTTTTGGCACATTCTTGGGTGAGAACTGCCTTCGCGTAGCCGAGAATGTGGGCGTGTCATTAAACCATGCCCCGTTTGCCGGCTCGTCCATCGAATCCAACGGTGCCGCCATCCAGTTCGCTTTCGCTTCCAAGAACGTGACCGATGATGATGCCCTGCTCCTTAGCTGCTATGACGAAACGTCCGGTGCCGGCTTCTATGTCACCGGCCGGGTTGTCGGCATTTTCTGTAACAATGGCGTTTCCCGTCGTGAAGAACGCGCCTACCGGCAGGGTGAAAAGATAACCGTAGCCGTGGTTGTTGAACCTGCAAGCAACTACATCGAACGTGACGGTACACGATATTCCATGATGAAACTCTTCCTCAACGGTGAGGAAGTCGCCTGTCTTGGTTATGTTCCGGGCGGCGGCTCCCTGATTCAGACCAAATATATAACGATGGACGGCAGGCTAGGTGATTTGTATCTTTATTACATGATGGCCTGGAACTCCTATATGGAATGGGCACAGGCGTTCAAGAACTACCTTGTCCGTCTGACCGATACAGAGGTAATGGTGAAGGAATACGCCTTTGAGGACGTCCTTAAAAGCCAGACAGCCGAGGGTAGTACCCAAAGCCGCCCGTCGGCTGCCGAAATCTATTCACGCGGCATGCCTTACATTGTCGAATGCCCCTATGAAGGCTCCGATATAGAAGCACTGGACGGCACCACTTCCACCAGTACGAAGATATACATCACGCTCTATTACTTTGACCCCGAACGCCCGTGGCGTAACTTCAAGGCCGTGAGTGTCCAAACCCGCAACCAGGGAACCACCTCTGCCAAACGCCCGGTAAAGAATAAACGCTACTACCTTGCCAAGAGCAAAGGCAAAAACAAGGACACTCGAATCATACTACTTAATCCGGACGATACGACGGAGGAAGGACGCCGTGCAATAGCCTTGGCCGCCATCAACAAAGTACAGGTCGGTGATAATACAATCCCGGTCGATGTCATTACCGTAAAAGTCGATTACTCCGATTCCGGCAATGCGAACGACTGCGGCGCCTGTGAAATGATGAACGTTACATACCGTGCCTTGGGTGGTAACTATATGACACCTGTTCAACGTGCATTTGACGGAACATTTGACAGCGGTGACTTGCATATCGAAGGCTTGCAGATGAATCACTCCACCGCCAATCACCCGGTAGCCACCTACCGGTGCAAGGATGACAGCCTGCAAAATGTCTACTTCCATGCCAAAGGCAACTGGAAGGAAGACAAGGGTGAACAGTTCGCCCTCGGCTTCAAGGATACCCCCGGCTATAACAAAGGCTGTTTGAACTATGGTGACTTCATAGAGTTCTTCGGCACGCCCGACGAAACTTTAGACGCAATTGAGATACGCTTCAAACAGACTGACGACCTCGATACGGACAGCGTGTACCTGCTTTCCCTGTATTGTGGTAGTTCGTACCGGATAATGAGGTATCAGGCCGACTCATGGAAAAAGCAGGCCGGCTCCATGAAGTATGAAAACGGCAAATGGAATGTCACCGGTGATGTCCTGAATCCCGTTGAAGGCTTCGAACTTCTTAATTACCAAGGTATGGACTGGTTCCAGGGCGTCGGTTCTGTTCAAGATATGATGGCTATGAAAACGGACAAGTCTTCATGGGTTCAAAAACTCGTGGATAACGGAACTATCTCTGCTGATACCTTCCCGGCATGGACTTACTACTTTGAATCGCTTGTCGATGATGATCAGCTCGCCATTGATTACGCTTTGGGTAAGAAAGTGCCGTATAACCTCTACCGATGGTTGTGCTTCTGTGACTCCTGCGATTACTCCAAAGGCGGGAACTGGCAAAGAACATGGAAGGAAAACCTGTATAAATACGCCTGCCCGGAAAGTGTCTTGAGTTATGACATCTTCACCGACTACCTTGCCGCCACTGACCAACGCGCCAAGAATATGCAGCCGATGTGGTTCTTGGAAGAGTATGCTTCCGTAACAGACGGTGTGTACAGCTCCGAGGATGCCATGCGCATGTACCTGAATAAAATCTATGACTGCGATACGCTCAATAGCAAGGACAACGACGGTGGTTGCACGGTTGACGCCGAGGTGGACCCCAACCGGACGAGCGATGAAACATTCACTAACCCTTATGCTGGCTACGGCTCCGTTCTGTTTAATAACATCTATCTCCAGCAAGTAGTGTGGACTGACTCATCCGGTACGGAATTGTCCTTGCGCACCGTTGCCGCCGCCATGCGTAACGTTCAGGCGACCATCGACGGTGTTACTCTGCACCCGTTCTCGCCCGAAGGAGCTACGCATTTCTTCATTGACAAACGGCTCAAAAAATGGCAGAAACTGGTAAGTTCCTACGACGGTGAACGGAAATACATCTCCTATACCGCCACCTCTGATGCTATTTACTTCTATGCCCTGCAAGGTCTTGGACTTACCGCCCTTCCGTCCTTCATCGAAAGACGCTGGCGTATCCGTGACGGGTATTTTCAAACCGGTGACTTCTTCAGCGGTGTAATTTCCGGGCGCGTATCTTCCAAACCAAACGCCACCATCCGGATTGTCGCCGCTAAAAACGGTTACTTCGGTGTCGGCAATGACGCCAGTGGTAACCTTTCTGAAAGCTGCTTCCTTGAAGCGGGCGAAGAATATGTGTTCACTAACTTTTCTCATGAAGAAGGCGCATTGCTGTATATCTACCAGGCTGACCGCATGAAGCTGCTCGACCTGTCTGAAATCTCCCTGTCAAGTACGGTGAGCTTCTCCGCCATGCAACTTGTGGAAAACCTTATCTTGGGCTCTGACACCCATACGGAACAATCCATCGGTTCTTATGCACCGCTTACCTCGCTGAACTGCGGCGAAATGCCTTTCCTCGTATCACTCGATATCCGGAATACACAAATCGCTACGCTCGTCACCGACAAATGCCCACGTATCGCCCATATCAATGCGTCCGGCTGCAAACTGGAAAACCTGACTCTGGCAGAGACCTCACCGATTAATGACATTTCTCTTCCGGCTACAATGACAAGTATCCGTTTTGTCGGCCTTCCTGAACTGACCTATACCGGCCTTTCCGCTTCGTCCGGCCTGCAAATAGAATCTATGCCGAACGTTCAACGTCTGCGTCTTGAAACGTCGCCTAAACTTGACGCCATCCAGATGCTCCGTGACGTCCTCGCTTCACAGACGGAATCCCGTAAACTTTCCATGCTCCGTATCTCGAACATGACACTGAAGGCTGACGGCTCCGAGCTTCTTGCCATTCTCGAATATGGAGTTGCTGGTATGGATGAGGACGGTAACAGACAGGATAAACCGGTGGTCAACGGCACGTACGAGCTGACTGTTATCCGTGAAACGGATGAAATCGAATCCCTTGAATCCGGCATCGACGGCCTTGTCATCCTTACCGTCATCGATGCCTACATCGACCTTATCAACTGGTTCAATAATGAGTCTTATGGCGGAGAACCCTACTACGATAACGTAACGCTGGACAACATCAATGAAGTCCTTGAATATTATAACGGCGAAACTTACGAAGAATATCTCGAACGCTTCGCTGAAGACAATATGGATATTAATGATTTAATTAACAAGTAACTATGACGAATGAACAAAGCGCAACGCTGCTTCGCTTGAACAAACAGGCGCAGGTGGCCGCACTGAACGCCGTTGGATTCTCGGATATCACCGAGAACTCCCGCGCCTCTGAATTTGGACAACGTATCAAGTGGGCCGCCGGCCTGCTTGATTTGAATCTTGCCTGTAACCGCATCTCGGATAACTCCAAATGGTATTTCACCCGTGAGGAATGGGATTCCCTCACGGTTACCAACAAACAGTTGTTTATCAAACGCGGTCTTCGTATCCGTGCGCATGGACACTCCTTCGTAATTTCCGCCCAGGAGTGCTATAATGCCGACATGACTACCACCTTCTACTGGGGCGGTCAGGGAAAAACCATAGACGGCCTGAATCAAAAAGGACTGGGCGCCATGTATGGCTGCTTCACGGGTGAGGAAGATACCGACCTTATTATCGCAACTCTGAAAGACCAAAATAATAGCGGTGTGATCGGTGCGCCAGCTGCCGAAGCCGCCCGCGCCTACCGTGCCTACACTTTGGAAAGTGACGGTATTGAGGATGAATCCAACTGGTTCCTTCCGTCATCCGGTCAAATGCTTTTGATGTACCGCTACCGCGATAAAATCAATGAGATGATGCGTACCTTCTGGAGTAGTGACAGTATGCTGATGACCGATAAATACTACTGGTCAAGTACGATTTGGGATAATAATTCCGCCTGGACTTTCGAACTGAATACCGGACGTATTACGAACCAAAACAAAAATTCAAATCTTCTCCATGTGAGAGCTGTTGCTTCTGAATAGTATTAACCTAAAATTATATAATAAAATGGATAAAAATATCGCTAACGCAATGCTTATGCGCCTGAATAAACAAGACCAAGTTGCAGCTTTGCAATCAATCGGTTTTACAACCGTCAATGAAAATACCCCGGCGAGTGACATCGCCAAGTATATGCAATGGGCAGGTACACTTCTTGACCTTTCTTTGGCTACGCTTCGAATCGAAGACGGTGAACAAGTCTTTTTCACGGCTTCCGAATGGAACTCCATGAGCGCGAATAACCGCTCCAAGTATATCCGTATCGGCATCCGGCTACGTGCCGAATGCCACCAGTTCATTATCGCCAAAAGCGACTGTGTCGCCGCCGACGGTACGAAAACCTTCAAATGGGGCGGCTACGGCACAGACCTGCGCGGCCTGAAAAACTACGGCAGTAGTAACCAAGGACTCTACGATACCTTCGACGGCAAAGAAAACACCGATGTAATCCTTGAAACCCTTTCAGGCGTAAAAGACACACAGGGGACTGTCGGCGCCCCTGCCGCTGAAGCTGCCCGCGCATACCGTGGCTGTACCCTTGAAAACGACGGAATTGAAGATACAACCGTGTGGAACCTGCCCGCACTGGGCGAACTTATGCTTATGGCCAAGTATAAAACCGAAATCAATGAGCTCATAACTTCTATGTTTGGTAATCAAAATATATTTACAAGTGAATGGTACTGGTCCAGCACCGAATATGACGCTTCCAGCAGTTGGTACGTGAGCTTCGGCAACGGCTACGTCAGCACGAACGGCCGCCAGAGCGCGTACCGGGTTCGTCCCCTCGCCGCAATAAACTCTTTATCCCTTTAATTCTTTATCCCTTAGAGAGTTAGCTGAATAAAAGCCCCGGCAGGGGCTTTTTGTCTTTACTTTTTTGTGCTAAAATTGTGTTAATTGCTTTACAGTTGTTAACTTTGTGTCCTCTAATACATACATTAAAATATCAAAAAATTAACATGGCACTTACACAAGACCTTCCTATATCAAATTCGATGTATAAGCTTCTGAACCTTATCATTGATGCCCGGCAACAATTCCCCAAGGCGTTCCGGTATGAATTTGGTACGGAGTTGATGATGCTCGCCGTTCATTGTTGCGAATATATCCGTTATGCAAATACCGATATGAACCTTGAGCACCGTGCAGATTATCTGATGAAGTTTTTGTGTGAGTTTGATGCATTGAAATTACTGCTAAGAGTGTGTGAAGAACGACATTTGACCAGCCTTACTCAAACTGCCGAAATCTGTCTGCTGGCAGAGAGCATTGGCAAACAAAGTACCGGCTGGTACAAAAAAACGGTTGCTGATCTCCAACGGCAAAAAGCTAACGGAGCGCAACAAGTCGCAAAGCCGGAGTCATAATCGCCAAGGGGATTATGAGTGAGCAATTAGAATTATTTATTGGGCATCCCCCCGGTGATGAGCCGGGAAAGACTAAGATAGCGGATGCAACGGCTTCCAGCAGTTGGAACGTGAACTTCAACAACGGCAACGTCAACACGAACAACCGCCAGAACGCGAACCGGGTTCGTCCCCTCGCCGCAACAGGTAATATAATCTATGACATACTTCTTAGCAGTATTTTCGAAGCATCCGAAGATTGTGCCAGGCAGAAAAGAACGAGTACGGATTGTGTTGAGTTCTATAATGATTATCAGTCTGCATTGGTGCGGCTATGGTATTCTATTATTTACGGTGAATATGTACCGGACTTTTCAAAAGTATTCATACGGACTTACCCGGTATATCGGGAGGTTTTTGCCGCCGCTTTCATTGATCGCGTTGTCCATCACTGGATCGCTCTTCGTATCGAGCCGATTTTAGAGGAACGCTTCCGGGAACAAGGAAACGTCTCGAAGAACTGCCGGAAAGGTGAGGGATGTCTGTCTGCCGTGCACTATCTGAATAACATGATAGTCGAGGTCAGTGAGAATTATACTGCCGATGCGTACATTTTCAAAGATGACCTGTTCAGTTTCTTCATGTCTATCTCGAAATCGTTGGTATGGGAAATGCTGAACATATTCGTAAGGGACAATTATAAAGGCGATGATATTGAATGTCTGCTTTATCTTTTAGCCGTTACTATCTTTCATTGTCCACAAAATAAGTGTATCAGACGCTCTCCCGTCTCCATGTGGGACAAACTTCCCGGTAATAAAAGTCTGTTTCATAATGATCCTGACAGGGGAGTGGCTATCGGGAACCTGCCGTCGCAACTCATAGCCAACTTTCTGGCGTCTGTATATGATTATTTCGTGATGAAAATACTGGGATTCATGTATTATGTACGCTTTGTTGATGACTTTTGTATCGTGGTGAAATCTCCGGAAGAAATATTGTCCAAAGTCCATCTTCTTGATGGTTTCCTGAAAGAACAACTCCTTTTACGGTTGCATCCGAAGAAACTGTATCTTCAGCATTATAAAAAAGGAGTATTGTTTGTAGGGGCGTTCATTTTGCCGGGTAGAATTTATGTATCTGACAGGGTGGTTGGTAACACATATAACGCTGTCAGGAAATTTAATAAAATAGCTGAAAGCGGGTTTGCTGAAGCACATGTTGAGAAGTTTGTGAGTACAATGAACTCTTATTATGGTCTGATGAAACACTTTGCAACGTACAATATCCGCCGTAAAATTGCAGCGATGTTACTTCCTGAATGGTGGGAGTATGTTTATATCGAAGGACATTTTGAAAAGTTTGTATTGAAGAATAAATATAACCATAGAAAACAACTAATTAAACATATCAAAAAACATGGATCAAAAAAATATCTTACCGCGTGGGATTGCTAAGCCTATCGAGCAACAGCCGGACGGAACTTGGATTGTACGTCATCATTTCCGGGTGGTTGGTACCAGTGAGAATGGTGAAGAACTGGTAACTTTTGCCAGTTCGGAATATCCCGAGAAACCTACCTTGCAACAGATTCAAAGAAGTATTGACCGTTATCGGGTGTGTCTAACAATGTATGGAGATACAATTTCAGACGAAATAGAAAAGGTTGATCTTTCCGTGTATATGTTTACGGATTAATAGTTCAATCTGTTGGTTGTTTAGGGGTGCTTATCAAGCATCCCTTTTTTATTTATGGAAAAAGTGAAAATTATAATGTCTTGTTTTATAGATATTTATCATAGAATTGATTTCCAAGATTTTCCATTTTTGTAAAACTCGTTATTATACTCAATACATTTGTTCCATACAGAATATTTTATTAATAATTAAACGCTATGAGTATGGGTATAAAAGTATTGTATGATTGGCTTTTGCAATCTAACCGACCGGCACACGTCAAAGCCGGGATGTTCGTCTTTGTTGTAATGCTTGTTTTCTGTTTCCTTCTATTAGGCATTGATTTCTGTAAATCTGCTATTGTTTCTTTAACGACAACCGCCATTGCCGCAATAGTGGTTGAGTACATTCAGAAAAAGTGCGGGTTCATCTTTGATTGGCTTGACGCATTAGCTACTGTTTTGCTTCCTGGGCTGATTACTGTGTTTTCAATATTGGTAGTAACTTTATGATTAATATTATGAGATGGTTATATGAGTTATTTAATGTAGACCAGATACGAATTATTTTCGTTTCGATGTTCAGTTCTCTTCTTGCTTATTTAACGCCGACTAAAGGTTTTCTTATAGCATTAGTTGTAATGTTTGGATTTAATATTTGGTGCGGAATGAGGGCTGATGGTGTTTCAATTATACGTTGTAAAAACTTCAAATGGGGTAAGTTTAAAAATGCCTTGGTCGAACTTGTTCTCTATCTTATAATCATTGAGGTGGTTTTCTCCTTTATGACCTTGATAGGAGACGGTGAGAACTCATTGTTAGTTATCAAGACTATTACGTATGTATTCTCTTATGTGTATCTTCAGAATGCATTCAAAAACTTGATTATTGCTTATCCTAAAAACAAAGGATTCCGTATCATCTATCATGTGATACGCTTTGAGTTTAAACGGGCCACACCTGCACATGTGCAAGGAATTATTGATAGAATCGAAAACGAACTAGATAAAGAGGAAAGATATGAAAATATTGATTGATAACGGTCACGGTAGCAATACTCCGGGTAAGTGTTCTCCGGATGGCAGGTTAAGGGAATATTCTTATACCCGTGAAATTGCCGGGCGTGTAGTATTTGAATTGTGTAAACTAGGTATTGATGCGGAACTGGTCGTGAAAGAAGAAGTGGATGTACCATTGGCAGAACGTTGTCGGAGAGTGAACGAGTATAAGGCTTCTGAAGCAATTCTTATTTCTATTCATTGCAATGCAGCCGGTAATGGTTCAAATTGGATGCAGGCACGTGGTTGGGAAGCATGGACTAGCGTGGGGCAGACTAAAGCCGATCAGTTAGCTGACTATCTGTATGAGGCTGCTGAGGAATGTTTGCTTGGAATGAAGATACGGAAGGATATGGCAGACGGTGATCCAGATAAGGAGAGTAGTTTTTATATCTTGAAGTATACGAAGTGTCCGGCTGTTCTGACGGAGAATCTGTTTCAGGATAACAAAGAAGATGTGGATTTTCTACTGTCAGAGGAGGGTAAACGGACTATTGTCTCTCTTCATGTGAAAGGTATCTGTAAATATCTAGGCGTATGAAGATAGACAATTGGAAGAAGCGAGAATTTTTCCTATTACTGTTTTGGGTAGTAATAGGATTGATTATTATGGTTACAGTGATGTCATTAGTAGGATGTGGTAGTAGCAAATCTAATTTCCGTCAGGAAGCATCTGTTGAAGAAAATTTGAATCGTACCCATAATGATAGTACTTCTGTTTGCAAAGAAGCAACCAAAACAGAAACGGAGGAATCTACTGAACAATCAGAGGAAGTAACAACCGTCTATGATACGAGTAAGCCTGTTGATCCAATTACGGGTAAGTATCCTATATTGTCAGAAACCAAGAAGATTACTAAGAAAGAGAGTGACAAAAATAAACAGGAAAGTGTCAATGTTCAATGGAATAGCGTTATTGCAAAACAATTTTCTCTTGCTCAAAAAAAAGAGAACGTCAGGGCGAAAGATAAGCGGAAAGAGGAAACTACAGTACCGAAGCAGTTTGGAGGTATTATTAGAACTATATGTGTGTTGATTGTAATGATTTTTATTTTTCGTAAATTTAAAAAATAATATTATATTTGCAGCTATAAATTCAATTATAATGGCAAAGAAATCTGTTGAAGATAATAAAGAGTCTTCTTTCTCTTTTTTTAATAGTATTACAGGCGCTATTGCAACTCTAATTACAGTTGGGACTACTACTTTTTTTATAGGCTGGGCTATTGGAAGTTGGAGAGCTGAAACTGAATATGAAAACACAATTCGTGACTATAAATTTGAGAAATTGCAATTGGAACTTGAATATCAAAAAAGACTCCAAGAAGAAAAAGATAAATGGGAGAATGATCAAGAGCAAAGAATAACCTTGCAAGAGATAAGTTTATTTTTCAAAAATTTCAATGAATACAAAAAAGGGAAATGAATAAGTTATTAAAAATATTAGTATTGGCAACGAGCATAATAGCAATTGCCTCTTCTGTTTTTGCTTTATTACAATATGATGAAAATGTAAAGCTAAAATCCGATGTTGAGAAAAGAGATAAACTACTAACTTCTGCTCTTAATAATGATTCGGCATGGGCAAAAAAGCAAGATAGTATTATTAAATATGTGACAAAAGATTTATTTTTTTACTCTGGAGATGAAAGAATGAACTCAGAAGAATTTATTAGATACGTAAATAGTTTACATGAGCAATATGAAATTACGAAAGATTCGTTGATCTATTATAAAGCATATTTTGAAATGACTAATGACGTGCATGGAGGTAATTTCAAGGTAAATAAAGATGGAAATAAAATTAAATTTCAATATTCAGGAAGAGATACTCGAAAAGTCGATTCTGTACTGCAATCCAAAGTGAAGGAGTTACACGCTCTCCAAAAAGAAAATATGGAAATGAAGTTAAAGATTTCTATGTATCAAAAAGCTATAGATAAGTATCATATAGAGTTTGAAGATTATAAGAATCATGGGGAATATATCACTTATATAATTAGTGCACCGCAAGTTGATTCAGCTCTTATATTGCTTCCCTATTTTAGGGATCGTCTTATTTATAATAAGAAAGGATATTGGGAAATAAAGAGAGGTGTATTTCGTTAGTAAGCAGATTTATATGCTGTGATTATTATATTATGATAAACTGTAAAATACACATTTGGATGAAATTTATATATTTAAAATACATATTATCGATAAAATTATATATATTTGCAACTGTATAAACAAGTGTCTTCGTGCCGGAATACAAAAAAATGTGTTCCGGCATATTTTTTACTCGGAATGCTAATATTAATAAAAAAAAATATTATGAAAGAAGAAAAACTACAACCAGGCAAGGAGGTCAAGTTGACGTTGGAGAGCGGAAAAGAATTTGAAGGAAGAATAATAAGTAGAAGTGGTATTGGTGATGTCGATAATTATGTTCCTTCTTTGGAAGTTATTCAAATTGAAAATGTTGAGGGGGTATTGGAAGTTTCACTCTCTCAAATTAAGGATGGTTCCGAAAGGTAATAGAAAGAATTAAAGGCAGCTTACTAGGCTGCCTTTTTTGTAATCCTTCCAATCAACAACACACGAATCAACAAACTCTCAAGAAGGGTTACATAAGATAGTACTAATATATAATTGAAAAGTTCGGTAAGGATATAAAAAAGTGAGGGGAACCACCCCCTCACCAAAGTCAAACCAAAATAATCCGAATTATGTCCGTATTATCTTGATGTTGCAAAGATACTACTATTTTTTGATAAAGCAATAAAAATCCCTGCATCGGCTCAAATGCAGGGATGGTGTCAAATAAGAGCTTAACTGATTTTTAATGATGTCTGATGAATCATTTCGCTAACATCGTTCAAAGCGTTCAGGAACGTTTTGAGTTCATTGTCAGTAAAGCGAGCCTTTTTCCCGTTGACTATATTCCCGTTAATACGTTGATATAGCCAGTTTCTACTTTTACCAAAATATTTCTTTGCAATATAACTGAATGAGATTGCTTCGGGCAATTCTCCAAGTTTATCACGTAATATGGCTTCTTCCGCTCTTTCTATATAATCATTGCAGGCATTTACCGTTGCTTTTAGCCCAGCTTCAGATGCTTTTTTGTAGGCTTCCTTTTGGGCTTCCGGTAGTTTATTATATTTATCCTGCATTTCCTTTTTGAAAGCTTCTTTTTCTTCTGTGGTTTTTAGTTCTTTGAATCTTTCAAAGTCAGCCTGCATTTCTTTTGTTGGCAGGCAATCATTCCAATCTATCATAGCTTTTAATGTTTGTCCCTCCCCGAAGGGAGGGATGTTAATTACAACTTTTTTAATTTCTCTTGGATTTCGTTCATCCGATCGAGTATGTCATTTATAAGCGCTTCCCGTTCTTTGGCATTTTCAGGAACCCCATAGGCCTCGTGAAATGAAGCGAGAAGTTTTAAATTCTCATACTCTTGTTCTAATTCTTTTTTTTCTTCATCTTTCATCAGTTAAACATTAAAATTAAGAACTCTTATTTGACACTACAAAGGTAATAAGCATTTGGTTATTATGCAAATTCTTAGTGATTTATTTTATATGTGATTATTCATTTTTCAAGTTGTCAAGTATTTCCCTGATTGCTTTATCAGCGTGTTTTCTCATTATTGTGACATAGTTGAAGATTGGTCTATCTTCTTTCATTGACTGTCCGATACAGTATTCCAGTGTACTAAGAGGAATTCCCAGGTCATATCCATGTTGGACGAAAGATTTGCGGGCTGAATATAGGGTGAATTTATGCCTGATTCCTGCCACCTTGCCTAATTGACTGATTTTCCTGGCCAGCAGGTTATAGCAGGAGGTATAGTTCTTGTATTTCCCGAATATAATTTTCCCTGTATTCTTTTTCATATACTTTTTTATAATGGGCTTTGCTTCTTCGGGAATGGAAAAGGAAATCAGGGAGTCCCCCTCTTTGGTGTTTTTGGTCTTTTTTCGGATGTAGTTTATTTCATCCGTCCGGAAATCGTATGCTAGTATGTCTACTAGGTTCATGCCGGCAAGATAATAAGTAAGCATGAAAATGTCCCGTGTGACGTTGAGATTGTAATGCTCTAAATTGGCGTCCCTGATTGTCTTGAGTTCTTCGACGGTGATTTGCGTTTCCCTCTTTTGGGCTGATGGAATTCTGGCTGTGATGAAAGGGTCGATATCGTAGGTGACGTATCTCATCTTTATAGCATAGTTAATGATAACCTTTAGCAGGGTTATGTAGATGTTGATTGTGGTGCTTGACAGCTTTGTCTTTTTGAGCCATGATATGTACTGGTTCATTCTGATAGGGGTAATATGTTCCATGAGAGAACCGTTCCCGATGAATTGCATAAACTTGTTTGTGGCCAGCCGATAGAGTTTGTATGTCTTGGTACGTTCTTCTTCATCTATTTGGGACAGATATTCATCCACGATATCCTCGAACTTACGATGCTTTTCTCCGTTTAACGGGTTAGTTATCATTTTGACTAATTGCGTGCACGTGAGCGAATCAGGGTAGTCCAGTTCCATGTATCGCTTGAAATAAAGATTGTATAGCTGTTGTAATTTGGTATTGAGAAAATCCTTGTCTGGACGGTGTACTATTTTCCCGTTCTTAAACTCGTTTTCCCTTACCACTATATCCGTTGTGATGAATCTCGTTTCGGAGTTGTGTGCGACTCGAATTCTTATTTTGTGTGTCCCGTCTGATAACTTCTTTGCGGGAACTATTACCAATGTTAATGTAGCCATAATTTGTGTTTTTAGGGTAAAAATGGCGTTTTCGACCATTATTTTTTTAACATCCTATTGTAATTTACTTATAATCAGATTCTAATCCGGGAATTTTCCGACCATAATCCGACCATTTTATAGCGTCAAAAGTGACGTTTTTGTTCTCTAATATAGACTACTAATTGATAAGAAAAATAGTTCGATTTTGCTTTTAATATACTGTATATCAGTAAAATAAAAATCGGAAGCTCATGCTCGCTCGCAGGCTTCCGATCAACACAAAAACTAAACTAGACTTAACTAAACTATTCTATTCTTGGAATTTCACAATCCCTTTCTGTTCGTTGCAAAGGTAGATATAAAACGGGTTTTGACAAACTATAATCGACAAAATTCACTTTTTTACCGATAAATTCATGAATAATTAGCTCCTTTCGTCAAGAAAAGTCTGAAAAACTTGCTTGTAACTATCGCTGATAGGAATATATGTCTTGTCAAAAACAATACGCCCGCGATCGATCACACGTATCTTATCTTTTTGTACGATGAATGAGCGGTGCACGCGTATGAAACGGCTGGAAGGTAAAAGTTCCTCCATTGCTTTCATACTCATCAGTGATAGAATAGGTTTGGAAGCATCTTCCGTATATATTTTAATATAATCTTTCAGTCCTTCGATATACATGATTTTCTTCAAGTCCACTTGCACCAGTTTGTAGTCACTTTTCACAAAAATACTGTCTATCTCTTCCGGTTTCTGCACAAGTTCGAACCATTGAAGGGCTTTGTTGGCAGCTTGCAGGAAATCGACGTAGGAGATTGGTTTCAGCAGGTAATCGAGTGCATTGACACGATAACCGTCGATGGCATACTGTCCGAAAGCGGTAGTAAACACAATGCGGGTGTGCGGATCTACCATCTTCGAAAACTCCAAACCATTAAGCTCCGGCATCTGGATGTCCAGAAACAGGAGATCGACCTCTTCGCCAGGCAATTCTTTCATTGCCTGAACCGCACTGGAATACTTTCCTACGAGTTGCAGGAACGGGGTTTTATTCACGTAACTCTCTAACAAGCTAAGAGCTAACGGCTCATCGTCAACAATTGCACAACGTAACATCATACTATTTTATATCTAAAGTTTTTATATTCAATGTTTTGAAATCTACTCTCTGATCTTGATACTTAATTTCGATTCATATACTTTTTCATCTTTTGAGATACCTTTCGACCAGGTATAAGCCCCGGGATAAAGAATCTCCAACCGGCGGCTGACTTGCTCCAGTCCCACACCCGAGCCACTTTTATCCTCCACTGTCTTTGGATGATTACTGTTGCGAATTTCGCAAATCACCTCCTTATCATTCTCCGAAAGATGAATACTGATGAAGCTCGATTCAGTAGGGGAGATGCCATGCTTGAAAGCATTCTCTATCAATGAGATAAAGATAAGCGGAGCAATAAGCATCTGACTGTCGGGCTGAATATCAAATTTAGTAATCATCTGTACATTGGCCGACAGGCGGATGCGCATCAGTTCAATGTAATTTCGGATAAAATCAACCTCTTTACAGAGAGGAACGTACGTTTGTTGGTTATCATATAACACATAACGAAGCAGTTTGCTCAACTCCTGAACTGCTTGTTGCGCTTTGTCCGAATCAAATGCAATCAGTGCATAGATATTATTCAGGGTATTCAGCAGAAAGTGAGGGTTCAGTTGGTTTCGCAGATTTTTCAGTTCCGCTTCCGTACGGTTTCGTTCCGCTTCTTTGCGGGCAGCTTCATTTTGCGTCCATCGCGCGCTCATACGGATAGCGGCACTTAGGCCGATAGTAAATACGAGGCTCAACATATCTCTAAGGAAGAATAGCCATCCCGGAGGCATACCCGGTCTTTTGGCTTTGGGTGCAAATGACGGATCGAATGTCAGGCTTTGCCAGAGATGTAACAAAATGCCGATGACACATAAAAAGATAATGTTGTAGACGATATATCTTTTGGCCTGACTCTGAAACAGATAACGGGGGACAAGAATGAAATAATTCACGTAGAACGCAATCATAAAAGAGAGTGGTACAGCAAGATGGCGTATATAGGCCATCCAGTTAATGTTCCCGTTTCCACGTTCAACGAAGAAGAACGGGAAACCGAACATAATCCCCCAGCTGATAATGTGTATCAGTATCTCCAGGGGACGACGTGCGGATGTAAAGGTTTGTTTCATAAAGACAAAGATAATTTTTTTAATTGACAACCGACGGTTGTCAATCAATTATTCGTATCTGATGGCTTCTATCGGGTCTAAATCAGCTGCTTTCTTAGCCGGATACCATCCGAAGAAGACGCCCGTAACGGTACATACTGCGAAGGAAAGGAATACACTCCACGGCTGGATATAGATAGGCCAATGCGCTACGCTCTTGACAATCCAGCTAGCCCCGCAACCGATAATCACTCCGATGATACCTCCCGTAATACTAATCATGATGGCCTCGATAAGGAATTGGCTTAGAATATCGACTCCACGTGCACCGACAGACATACGCAGACCGATTTCACGGGTACGTTCCGTAACGGATACATACATGATATTCATAATTCCGATACCACCTACTACCAATGAAATACCTGCGATACAAGCCAGCAGGGTTGTCATCAAATCGGTGGTTGAGTTGAGCATTGTACTCAATTCCTGTTGGGTACGGATGGTGAAATCATCGTCATCCGAAGCTTTCAGCTTATGGTTGCGACGGAGGATCGTACTGATTTCGTCAGTAGCATAATCCGTCATATCTTCGGTAAGGGCAGAGGCAAACACTCCCTGCAAATACGTAACGGCAAGCAGACGTTTCATCACTGTGGTGTATGGTGCAAGCACTACTGCATCCTGGTCTTGTCCCATGGAGTTGTAGCCTTTGGCTTTAAGCACACCTACCACACGAAGCGGTATTTTACTGAAACGAATAATCTTACCTACCGGATCACTTCCGTCCGGAAAAAGATTGTCTACTATAGTCTTTCCAATCACACATACTTTGGCCGAACTCTGTATGTCGGCTTCAGTGAACATCTCTCCGTTTTCAACAGTCAGCTGGCGGATGTCGAGGTATTCTGTTCCGACACCGTTCACGGAAGCTGGGTAGTTGTTGTTTCCGGCAATGAGTTGCCCCGATGATGAAACATTGGGACTGATGGCGGACAGGAAACTTGTCTCATCACGCAAGGCTTCGTAGTCGGCAAGCTTCAAGGTTTGCATAGCAGACGGGTCTTGGCGGACACCTCCACGCATATCGGCTCCCGGATGAATCATAATCATGTTCGATCCCATTTCGGAAATCTGCTGCTGGATGCTTTTCTTCGAACCTTGTCCGATAGCCAGCATCGTGATGACAGAAGCAACACCGATAATGATACCGAGCATGGTGAGAAAAGCACGCAGCTTATTGTTCGCCAATGCCCGGAGAGCTATCTTAAATAAATTAGTTCCATTCATAATGAATAATTTGCTAATTTGTCTATATACTAATGGGGCAATTTCCTGAAGGTATAGTCACCCAACCTGTTTATTGTACAGCAATCGGCACATTAGTATATCGGCACATTGAATAATTATTAATCCTCGTCGTTTTTCGGCAATGCGGCCAGCGCTTCGGCAGCAGACAGAATTTTCGGATTGGTTGTATCTTCTATAACCTGACCGTCACGCAGACGGATATTCCGGCTGCTATATTGCGAAAGTTCGGGATTATGTGTTACAAAGATAATCGTACGTCCCTCTGCATGAAGCTTTTGAAACAGTACAAGTATCTCGAAAGAGGTACGGCTATCGAGGTTTCCGGTCGCTTCGTCGGCAAGAATCACTGCCGGATTGTTGACCAATGCGCGTGCGATGGCAACGCGCTGCATCTGTCCACCGGACATCTGGTTGGATTTATGTTCCAGACGGTCCCCCAATCCTACAGCCTGTAGGGATTCGATGGCGCGGCGACGGCGTTCGGAAGCGCTCACGGCAGAGTTGTACATAAGCGGTAGTTCCACATTTTCTACAGCCGTCGTTTTAGGTAACAAGTTGTAGCTTTGGAACACGAAGCCAATCTTCCGGTTTCTTAGTACTGCACGTTGAGGCTTGCTCATCGTACGTACGGGAATATCGTCGAGCAGATATTCTCCACTGGTCGGGGTGTCCAGGCAGCCTAATATATTAAGCAGCGTGGATTTTCCCGAACCGGAAGTCCCCATGATGGTAACAAACTCTCCTTCATTGATATTGAACGAAACGCCTCGCAATGCGTGGACGGTTTCGTCGCCTACCTGAAAGTTACGTTTGATATTTTGTATTTCAATTACTTTTTTCATCGTAAATAATGTGTTAATGTGCCAATAACGGATTGGCACATTGAATAATTATTTTTTCTTCTTACTTCCCGGAGGGCCCGGCATGAACGGACTTCTTTCTCCGCCATTTTCCATATTTCCTTCAGGTCCCATGTTTTCACCGGGCATTACACCTATAGTAGCTTCTGTTACCACCTTTGTCCCTTCAGGAATACCACTGATAATTTCGGTGGATATGCCGTTGCTGATTCCCACTTCTACCGGATGAGCGGTGAATGTAGTTCCTTCGCGAGTCCAAAGTTTGTGTTCGCCTTCGCAATCTTTCACTATATCATTATTGCCGATTAACGGTTTTTCCGGTGTGAATCGCAAGGCTTTGTTCGGAACAGACAGTACATCTTTTTTATCAAGAATATAGATCGTTACATTAGCCGTCAAACGCGGTTTTAGTTTCAAGTCGGGGTTGGGGGCAGAGATGACTACCTCGTAGGTAACTACGGTGGTAGTGCTGCTCGTGCTGCTCGTACTGCTTGCGTCGCCCAAACGAATCTGTGTAACCACACCTTCGAATACATCATTCGGATAAGCATCTACCGTGAAGCTGGCACGCTGACCTTCCACTACACCGCCTATATCTGCTTCATCCACATCGGCTACTACCTGCATCTGTGTCAGGTCGGCAGCAATGGTGAACAGTGTCGGAGTTTCGAATCCGGAAGCAACGGTTTGTCCTGCTTCCACATCACGGCTGATGACTACTCCGTCAATCGGTGAGGTGATAGTAGCATAAGCCAAGTTACGTTCTGCTTTTGCGAGCGATGCCTTACTGCTATCATAGCTACTTTTCGCTTTCTGATAGTTGTAGAGGGCCTGTTCGAAATCCGTATCACTAATCAGTGACTTTTCGTGTAAGCCTTTGCTACGTTCATAATTCTTCTTCTGATATTCATATTCGGCTTTTGCACCATCGTACGTTGCCTGTTGTGATGCCAATTCACTTTGCAATGTGGCACGGTCCATTTCGGCAATCAACTGTCCTTTGGTTACTACCGAGTTGTAATCTACGTAAATCTTGTCGATGATACCGGAAACCTGCGTACCGACTTCTACTTCCGTCACCGGTTCGATGGTTCCGGTAGCAGTGACCGAATTTGAAATATCGCCTTTGCTCACGTTGGCAGTGGCGTAGGTGACTTTGTGTTTGGCCGGTGAACCTGCAAAGAACCAGATTCCTGCACCTGCTACCACAACGACTGCCACAGCGATTAAGATAATCTTTTTCGTTTTCATTCGTTTATTATGCTTTTATTTAGATTGCTAATTGATCTCCCTGATAGAACTTCAGCAACTGCATATTCAGTATAGCCATATATTTGGCTTGAAGCTGTTCCTGCTGTGCTTGTAGCAAGTTGTTCTTTTCAGTAAGAAGTTCTATGGTATTCTTCATTCCCAGATTAAACTGTTCGCTAATTAACTCATAGCTGATTTGTGTACTCTTCAACTTCTCGTTTGCTGCTGCATAACGTTGCTGTGCACTGTTAGCATCCAGCCAGAGTCCTTCGATGGTCTTGTACAGAGTTTTTTGTTCGTCAAGCAAGGATAACATGCTCGTCTCGTATTGCAATTTTGCTTTCTGTACGGCACTTTTAGTTTGACGGTTATTGAAGATCGGCACACTGACAGACAATCCGATCGAATTGTTCCATCCGTTTTTCACTTGCTCTCCGAAAGTGAAGTCGCTGCCGCTGGTGTGGTTGGTTCCGATTCCTGCGCTAAGGCTGATTGTGGGCAAATAACTTGATTTGGCAATACCGATACCCAGTTCGGAAGCCTCTACATTAAGTTTGCTAGCTTCAATCTCTGGGCGAAGACTCAATGCACGAATGTACACATCTTTTTTGGTAGGCAACGGAGCCAGTACATTTTCGTCGGACAGGGCAGGGAGGTAGATGTTCATTTCATTCTCCCCATCCAGTTCGAGCAATTGTTTCAGTTGTAATTTGTAATCTTCAAGAGTGGCTTGCGCTGTGACAAGTTGGTATCGGTCTGTGCTCACCTGTGCTTCCAGTTGGGCGAAGTCGCTTTTAGCAATACTTCCGGCGTTCAGAAGTTCCTGTCCGCGGTCACGCTGCGCAATAGAGACTTGCAGGGTACTTTCGTTTACTTTGACAGACTCGGCTGCATAAAGAATCTGGATATACACTTGGGCGATAGATTCCTGAATGTTATTTTCGGAAGTCGCTACGTCCAGTTCGGCTACCTGATTGTTCAACTTTTCCTGCTGGATGGTTTTCAGTCTTTTATTACCATTATATAGAGTCCACGACGCATTCAGTCCATAATTACCATTGTAGCTCGTTTTACTATTGCTACTGATAATTTCGCTGCCGCTTACCCGACTACTCGTCTCCTGATACGGACGATTCACCACCTGCTGGCTGGTAGAGAACGAAAGACTGGGAAACAAGGCAGCCTTAGCTGTCTTTACATCAATCTGCGTGCTGGCCGCAGTGATCCGGTTCTTGCGAATCGTGATGTTCTGCTCTTTTGCGTAGTCGATGCATGACTGCAAATCCCATTGAGCCGGAATTTTCGTTTCTTTCAGCGTATCGACTTGCAGCGGAGAAACTTGGGCAGATATGCCGGACAGCATACCTGCTCCAAGAAATGTCATCACTGTCAATCTTCTTACATTTATCATATTCATACTTCTATTGATTTACTGTTAGCGAAGGTACGTACATATTATATATGCCGCAAAAACGATAGACGGATGACGTAATTTCGCCGTTAAATGTTTTTTTTCTGTCGATAGGCAGGTTTTTGAAGAAAAACACAACAAATCACACAACTTTTTTGACTAGTTGTTTGTTTTAATTATAAAAAATGTATATTTGTACTCATTACAAATTATAACGT
>OGOF01000707.1_pt1 | contig 23451 bp, 3 predicted proteins | sample 1552621 | NCBI WGS metagenome assembly OGOF01 (sample SAMEA2580156, study PRJEB22360) | human gut metagenome | biome: human gut; feature: human-associated habitat; material: faeces | place: Denmark | collected 2008/2010
TATTTTTAAGCTTTCTTTCATCTTGGATGCCAAGGGACGATAAATCCCTGCTGGGATTCCGACCGCTTTTTGCCTACTGGTAAAGTATCACTCATGTCAAAACGTCATCCGGAACGCCAGCAAAGAATCCATTACCATCACACTGAAGCCGGTAAGACGTCATAAAAGTAAATAGATTCTTCGCTCAGTGTCATATTGCTGCTTCCCATCTTTCTCACAAGATATCCTTACCCCTGCTCAGAATGACGACGGATGGTAAGACGTCATCCGCAGCGTCGGTGAAGGATCTATTGCCGTGATGAGGAAGCCGGTAAGGCGTCATCAGAATAATAGATTCTTCACTTAATGTCATGTTGCCGTTTACCTGCTTTCTCACACAGCATTCTTGCCTCCGTTCTAATGACGGGGTACGGAAGTCGTCATAATGACAGAAAACGTTAAGCGTTATAATGACGAGAAACGAAAGACGTCATCCTGAACGCAAGCGAAGGATCTATTACCGTGATGGAGAAAAAGATAAACTGAAAAGGACTGCCTTCCCATACCCGGAAAGGCGGTCCTTTCGTTTCTTCTTATTCAGTTCTCATAGCAAAGTTTTGTTCCATTCCCCTTTCGAAAGCGTTCATCATCCTTAGAAACTGAAGCGGATGCCTGCGTCTATTCTCCACTTGCTCGAAACGTCAGCCCCGAAGTTTCTTGTGTAGGTTCCGTACAGATAGGTGTTCCTGTTCACCAGCCAGCTTCCTCCTACTTCTACGTCTACCCAGCTGTCTTTCAGGTCTACTTCTGTCCCGCTCGTCGGTTCGTTTTCCGCACTGAAGATGCTCTTCACTTTCCCTCCGAATTCATGGGCCAGCGCTATCTTCGCAAACAGGTTGCTTCTTTCTGTCTCTTTTCCTATCCCCAGTCCGATTCTCCCTATCACGCTGTTTATTCCGTCCTGGTGGATGTGCATTTTCTTCCCCCCTGCATAGTCGCTTACGGCGTCATAGTCTTTTCCTCCTAAGTGCCCTGCGGTGAGTTCAATGCTCGGGTCTATGTAGAAGCCGTTTTCTTTCTTCATCCGCTTCCCGTATTCCATGCTCAGCGACAGGCCGTTTGTCCTGTACTTCCCTTCCAGGCGGTGGTTCATTTCGTTGTATACGGTGTAGTCATTCTTTACTTTGCTTCCTCTCAGGATGACGTCTATGTACTGTCCGTCTTCTTTCTGCATGGTTCCGTACAGGGCAAGGCTTGCCAGTTTTTCTTTTCCTGTCCCGTTCGCGTAGATGTCTTTTCCTGTTCCGTAGTCCAAGGCCGCCCCGATTGTCCAGTTTCCTTTTTTCTTGTCGTAGCCTACCTGGGCTATGTCATAGGTTTGTTTGAGGTAGGTGTTCTGTTTGTCCAGTTTGTTCTTTCCGCCCAGGTATCTGGCCCAGATGCCGTTTTCTTCTTTGGCCAGTCTTATGTCTCCCATTCTTCTTTGCAGGTCGTTATTGTTCGTCCTCCACAGAAGGATGGTGGATGCCATGGCTGTTTTGGCGCCTTTCATCATCTGAGTTTCTTTGCTTCCATAAATAATAGGAGGCTTCGGCTTGGGATTAGGATTAGGATTGGGATTGGGATTGGGATTGGGATTGGGATTCGGACTTGGGTTTATTTCTTTTGCATATCCTTGTCCACTTGCTTCATGGAAATCCATGTCCGCCATCTTCAACGTCGCAGAGGATGCTGTCAACCCTTCCGCAATCGTCGCCTGCCCTTTCAGGTTCTTTTCTCCGTTTTTGTAGGCTTCATAGTACAGTTTGCCTGCCAGGGTATTCAATACATTGTACACCTGCTTATCGTCAGTCATCGTAATTCCGCTGTTATCCGTCACCATGGTAACTGATGAATTTTTCGCAGCTTCTTTTATGTGTACATCTCCTGTCTTATAATCTTCCGCCTTCGTACCCGCGTTCTCATGTTCATAGACCAGCTTCATGTTTCCTTCGTATTTATCGATGGTCAGTTTATGCGGATCATTCTGCAGCAGTATGCCTTTGTCCGCGCGCAGGCTTGTTACATGGCTGTCAATAGATTCTCCCTTACCACGGTTCTTGTAGTTGAAATCCGCGCCTTTCTTGTGATAGTATCCTACTCCTACCTGCTTGTGTTCCCAGACTGCTCCATTTGCCAGCACCATAGATACTTTTCCGGGTATCTTTCCCCATTTTTGCGTATCCGGATTGATTCCCGATATATCCGTGGTTACCAGACCCTTCAAGAAGGAGTCTTTATTGTTCAGTCCCAGCATGACATGACCGCCGCTTTCAGCACTGACATCCCCGGTAATCTTTACCGGACGGGTCGCAGAAGTAGCTTCTACCTTATTCTCATCATTCAGCTTTGCATTGACGAGTATCGAGCCGCCTGTATAAGCAGCCAAGGATGCGACATCTGTTCCTCTGATTGTTCCTCCTCCGATAGATACTTTTGCCCCGTGAGACTCAACAGCTCTCCACATCTTGGAGTCAATATCCACAAGTCCTTTAATGTCTACGAGCGCGCTTCCATTATGTTTCTGCGCTTCAATAGCGCCGAAATCTTCTCCCGTGTCTTTTACACGGATTTTTACTGCATGTGCCGGATCATCATCATTTTCTATGATTAACTTTGCATGGCCGCTTCCGCTTTTCCATCTTTCGTCACCGCGTACCCCTGCTACCAGGATTCCTCGTCCGTAAAGGCTTCCCTTCGGATCGGATTCGATGTACATTCCGTTGACATTCTTGATTGTTAATGTACCGCTGTAGACGGTAATTGCATTGGGGTTTTTCTTCGGCAGGCGCTCCGTAATGGATTTCAGTTCCAGCCTGTGTCCGGTCATGTCGATATCCCCGACCACATCACCGTTCCAGTAGATATTTCCGAACTTATTATCGTTTACTGTTGTTACAGGATCATCTTCCGCATGGGTTACCAGTGACAAGTCATGATCAAATTTATAGTGGCCTTTCCCATCATAAACTCCCGCTTTAGACCAGAAATCCCGCGCTTCTTCATCAAAATAGTTCGCTTCCACGATTTGATGGCGTACCGGATTAACCAGTGGCGGCGGCGTGGGTTTTCCCTCTACATATCCCTGTCCGTTTTCTTTCTTGAAGAGCATGTCTTTCATTTCCAAGGTTTTGGAGGATGAGGTCAGTCCTTCGGCTATTGTCGCCTGTCCGGTCAGTTTTCCTTCTCCGGTCTTGTAGGCATCGTAATACAGTTTTCCTGCCAGAGCATTCAGTACTTCATATACCTGGGCTTCATCAGTCATGGTAATTCCGCTATTATCCGTGACCACGGTAATGCGTGACCCTTCTGCCGCAGATCCGATGTGTACATCTCCCGACTTGTAATCTTCCGCCTTCGTGCCCGCGTTCTCATGCTTATAGAACAGTTTCATATTTCCCTTGTAGTTCTCAATGGTTATCGGTTTCTCATTTTTCTGGTAAATGTTGCCGCCATCAGCCTCAAGGTTTTTGATTTTACTTTCTTTAATGCTGTCTGTTCGGGCTCCTTTTCCTTCATGGTACCAGGAGGCTCCGTCAGAAAGCATCATGTACGTTTGACCAGCTGTTCCGGCATCTGTTCCTATCAACCCTTTTATGTAGGACCCGTCCGTATTCAGAACCAGTCCCAATCTTCCTTTCTGAGCAAGTACATTCCCTTCTATCTGTACATCATGTTTGACTGCTCCTGCCGTAAGAACATTTCTGTCCGACAAATTGCCGTTGATCTGGATTTTACCGTCATTATTTATCTTCAAACTGGACGCCTTATCCCCTTTGGCTATTATTTTCCCGCCGCCGATTGACACATCGCCCTTATTTGCCTGAATTACGCTGACATCATCATTCTCAACATCTACCAAACCTTTTATAACAAGCTTTGCACTTCCGCCATCCTTTACGCTCCTGCCGTCCACAAGTATAGCTGCGTCTTTTTCCGCTGCCGTATTACGTATCTTCACAACATGTTCCGCTTGATTATCATTAGATATAGTGAGGCTCGCTCCATTTCTGCCCTGTCCCCAGACATAAATACCGCTCTTTGCATTTTTATCGCCATGTATGTCAATATCTATACCTGCCGCGTTCTTTATTTCCAGATCACCGCCATGTGACAAAATTCCCGACGCATAATGCCTTAAATGATTTGCCTCAGAAATCAAGGTCAGCTTATGTCCGTTCATATCAATAAAGCCATCCGCTGTATAATCCGGATCTCCCCATATGATATTTGCTACATTGGCACCTTGATTTCCCCCGTATGTCAGAGTCTTGGGATTTGATAAATCAACCTTGATCGTGGTATCGGACTTCAGGACATAACGATGATCATCATCCTCACCATCTTTATACCCGTTATTCATCCAATACATATTCCCCGATCCCAGACCATCTTCAACAATCTGTTCACTTACATCCAGATTTGCCGGCGGTACGGGTTTATCTTCTACATACCCCTGTCCGTTTTCTTTTTTGAACAGCAGGTCTCTCATTTGTAATGTTTTAGATGACGCCGTCAGCCCTTCGGCTATCTCTGCCTGTCCCGCCAGCTTCTTTTCTCCGTTTTTATAAGCATCGTAATACAGTTTTCCCGCCAAAGCATTTAAAGCCTTATACACTTGGTCTTTATCTGTATCAACAATTCCTTTATTATCTGTAACTACTGTAATGCGTGATCCTTCTGCCGCGGATCCGATATGGGTGTCTCCCGCCTTGTAGTCTTCTGCCTTTGTTCCTGCATTCTCATGGGCGTAATAGATTTTTCCCGCGCCGCTGTAATTTTCAATTACAAGCTGTCCCGCATCTTTTTGATAAATTGCACCGCCTTTTGCATCACCGGCAAACCTGGTTACACGGCTGCCCTGTCCCGCATTCAGCGTGTTCCATTCACCACCTTCTGAAAGAAAAAGATTCACCTTTCCTTTTGTATCTGCCTGTGTTCCGCCGACCCATTTCGATCCGGCAGTAAGACCAACATAAGCTTCTGACCCAGCATCCATGCGAATCGTCCCCTGCAAATCTGCTTTTGATGTCCCGATTGCGCTTCCGTCCTGATTCACATTGATAAATGTCCGGAATCCTTTCGCGGCGCTGATAAGATACCGTTCTTTCTGATTCTCTTTGACTTGGAGCGTCCCGCCGCCAATACGAAGAACATTCTTCTCTGTTTTGCCGCCCCAAAGCGATTCGTCCGTTTTAATCAGGTCAGAAAGTGACCCATTCTTTGAATCATCAATATCCGCTGAAGTAATAGAAATAGTATTATTGCTTCCAATCATATATATGCCATAAGTTTTTGACTGATCGCCCCGATTCCATTGCATAAGGCTAATTGCGCCCGGCTTGATTGTGAATCTTCCATTAATCGCTAAATCAGAACAGTCCATAGACGAAATGCCTGTCGTTTTGATAGAACCGCCGCGCAATTCTTCAATCACTACATCAGCATTGATCGTCGTCTTCACCAGGTCTTCACTTACTTTTTTATTAAATCTCTGGCTAAAATTGCCCACTGCGATACCATGTGCAGCAGTATACTTGCTGCCGCTGTCTCCTGAGGGAGACCACAGCGTTTTCGCCTTGATGGTAATCGTACCGTTTTTCCCCGGATTGGTTTTATTGCTGTCAACCACGATAGTTGTCTTATTATTCGCCTTGATCCCGTATGCTGAATAATCAGCCCCCAAATCGGCAACTTTCGTCAAATCGAGCGTCAGGTCATGACCCGCCATATCAATATTAATCGTCTTAATTGAGGCCTTATCATGCGTATATCCTAAAATACCTGCTGCGACGGATTTGAATCTTTCTTTAGGCATGTTATTTTTATTAACGACCTGTGCCAGACGGTCTGCAGTAAATACTTCACTTTCACTGATCGGATTTGTAGACTGATCTGCCATCACCTGGCATGTACCCGTCAGCAGCGCAATTGTAACACCGGCAGCCAGCCGCCTCATCTGTAATTTACTTACCTTATTCCGTTTCATAATTCCTCCCGATTTTGCAAACATAAACTCTCTGCCGGATACTCGATTAGCACCCCAGCCTTGCCCGACAGCAGGCAATTCATCCTCTTCTAAAACATACCCATCCGGATCTGAACCGCTTGCCGCGGTCATGAAACCCGTGTCACATGAACTGGATTCACTCCAAAAAGTATTTCAAATTATCCATACTCGGCACTCCCTTTCATCCACTCCATTAAACGCAACAAAAAAACGAGACAATAAAAAGATGCACAGATTTCATAATTCTAAATCTGAACCGGATTTCCCATATCCGGCTTTCTTATGCATCTAGCCTTATGCCTCGCAAGTCATTAGAAAATCAGAAAACAAAGTGGCACCCTGACTTAGTTCCTCATTCTGTCATATCTCTGTGAAAGACTTACTATGACACAATTCCCCATACAGTTGCGGGCCAGTTCCGGAGTCTCACCGGATTCCCCACATGAGCTCTTCAGCTTTTGTCCTCATAATAGTATTAAATTATTGGATAATCATTATTTATTAAGAAATAGCTATTTACATCTCATAATTCCAAATGATCATCCAATCTCATCGTGTAAATTATACTATATTACTTTTCACATATCAACAATAAATGATATTCCAATTGGTAATTTTAATTATTTTTTATAAATCCTTTTCAAATACAATGTTAACTTGCTCTGTTTCGCATACTTATCTAATTACCTCCCAAGTATAAAGGACTGCCGTCCTGTCCCCAGGAAAGCAGTCCTTTATTTTTTCTTTTTATTATTCAGTTCTCATGACAAAATCTTGTTTCATTCCCCTTTTGGAAGTTGACATCATGCTCAGAAGCTGAAGCGAATTCCTGCATTGATTCTCCAGTCTACCTTGTAATCTCCGCCAAAGCTCTTGGTGAAATCTGCATAAATCATGCTTCTCGGGCTCAAATAGTAGTTGCCGCCCAGTGCAATTTCCACCCAGGTATCCTTAAGGCTGAACGAGGAGCGCTTGCCTGTCTTTCCGGGTTCAGTGAACAGGATATGGCCGTCTCCGTCAAATTCGTGGAACAGATTTGCCTTAGCATAGAAATTGCCTTTGTTACTTTCTACTCCGGCAACTACACCCAGGCGTCCGACTAAACTGTTGACTGATGACTGGCTGACACGCATGCTTTCACCGGTAGGCGCCGCTGCATCAAAGCTGTCCGATGACAGACGGCTCCATGTCAGTTCCGCCTGCGGCGTTACAAAGCCTTTGCCCATACGAATCTTTTTGCCATACTCAGCACTGATGCCATATCCGTATGTATCATACTTGCCTTCTACATAATTCCTGAGCGCCGGTGCGCTGTATTTGTTGTAGGCAGTGAACTTATTGGAAAGTTTTCCTGCTTTCGCAATGACATCCACATACTGTCCATCTTCCGACACTCGGGTTGCATAGGCCGCCAATGTGTACAGTTTCGGATCGCCTTTTCCACCATATCTGTATGTTGCGCTGCCGTCAGTGTATCCGAAAGCGCCGCCTACATGCCAGCCTGATGCCAGACGTTTATCCATACCCACCTGGGCCGCCCAGTAGCTGTCCTTCATATACGCATTGTTGGCGTCATAACTGATCCGGCCGCCGTAGGCTCTTGCCCACAAACCGCTTTCCGCACCGATTCTGAGATCTCCCATGCGCTTATACATATCATTCATGTCATTCCGCCATACAAGGATAGAGGAGGTCAGAGCGCTTCTGGTACTGCTCATGATAGAAGTTTCGTAATCCCCGGTTTCAATTTCCGGCTTATCCGGCTTGGCAGGTGTGTAATCAAAGTATCCCTGTCCATCTCCCTTAAAGCTCAATGATTCTGTTCTCAGACCGGCACTGCTGGAAGTCAGACCTTCGGCAATTCTCAGCTTGCCTTTCAGATTCCTTTCTCCATTTTGATATCCGGTATACTGCAGCTTGCCTGCCATCGCATTCAGCACTTCGCTGACTTTATTCTTATCAGCCGCTTTGTCCGAATTTGTATCCAGTCCGGCATTATCGGTAATCATGTCCACCGTGGAACCGGCATCCGCTGCCGCAATGAAAGTGCCGCCGCCAAGTACCTTTGTCGGATTCGTTTTGTCATGGGCATAAATGAGAGATAAGCTGCCACTAAGCTGCCCTATATCCGTATTTCCGCTTTCCGGAGCCGTCTTATCAAGAACGCCGTTGTTGGAAATAAGCTTGCGAACCTTACTCTTGCCGGTCTGCTGCCATTTGCCTTCCAGATCGATATCCGTATCACCGTTCATGCTGGCACCTGTCCAGGTACCGCCGCTTTCTACTTTAACTTTCGTTTCTCCGCTGCCGGCGCTGTTTCCTTTCCAGTTTCCGCCATTAGAAAGAGTTACGTTCGTCTTGCCTTCACCGGATACATCGCCTTGCAAGGATGCTCCGGCCCGATCCATAACAACATCAGATGCAGACGCGGCATCCGTTTTGATCCCGCCGGAAACGGTTCCATTTCTCAGTTTAAGTTTTCCGCCGTTAAGCGCAGATGCGCCATTTGCAACATCCGTATTTTCTGTTTCAATCGTTCCATTATCCGCTGTCGCCGCACCGTCTACGCTGCCGCCGGTCATTTCTACCGTTCCGCCCGCATTGGCAGAAGCATCACCTTTCACGGCTGTCCCGTTTGCAGTAATCCGTCCACCTTCTGAGGCAAGACTGCCTGCACTGCCTTGTTTTAATTCCACGGTACCGCCGTTTTTAGCATTAACGGATTCATTTACTTTTGTATTCTCCGCTTTAACAGTACCGTCATCAGCTGATACGGTTCCGGTGACTATGCCGCCGGTTATAGATGCCGTACCGTCATGGGATCCGATAAGATCCTTCACCGTAGCATTTTTGACGATGGCTTGGCTGTTTCCATCTTTGGCCGTTACCTGTCCTGCCACGCTGCCTCCGGTCAGATTGATACTGCCTCCCGCCGCTGCAGTAGCATTGCCTTCTGTTTCCGCACCATGGAGGGAAACTGTACCGTTATCGGCTTCCACATCTCCTTTCAGTTTGCCATCCTGAAGACTTACTGAAGATCCGCCGCCCGCACGAACAGCTTTACCGCCGGCTCCTGCCGTCACATTGGTTGTACCTGCTGCTTCCACGATGCTGCCTCCAGAGGCTACGATGCCATCTCCTCCGGCAGTAATATTAGAATTTCCGGAAAGGAGTACTTTACTTCCCGCACCGTCAGCAAGCACACCAGTCTGTCCTGTAATATTCGCGTTGCCTTTAATATCAGCGGTTTTTCCGCCTTCCGCTTTGACACCGACGCCGGTATTTCCGCCATTGAGATTCAGCGTATTTGCTCCGCTGTTCACATGGATATCCTTCGTGCCTGCATCGACAGCCGCACCGGAATCTCCGTTGATGGTAGCCGGATTCTTTGTAAATTGATAGGTATCTGTATCCGATTTATAAACGCCGGCTTCTTTGTAGGCCTGTTCAGAAGCGGCACTGCCGTCGATAGTCTTATTAATCGGATCTGTGATCTGTTCATTCGGATAAGAGGTTTCATAGAGATACTGCCCCTGACCGTTATCCTTCTTAAAGGTAATATTCCCTGTTTTGAGAACCGCTTCAGAACTGGTCAGCCCTTCCGCAATTTTTACAAAACCGGTCAGATTGTGTTCTCCATCTGCATATGCCTTATAGAAGAGTTTGTTCGCAAGAGCGTTCAGCGTTTCGCTGACCAGATTCTTATCTGCAGATGCCTCAGAGGATGTATTCAGCCCTTTATTATCCGTAATGAGGGAAATGCCGGAACCGGACGCCGCTTTCCGTATAATGAAATCTCCGCCGATCATGGTTTTCGGCGCCGTTTCTTCGTGCGCATAATATACATCCGTGTAACCGCTATAGTTATCTACGGTGATATTGCCTGTGTCTTTCTGGAAGATCTGTCCTGCCTTGGCTGCACTTGCTCCGCCGGCAAGCTTTGTCAGATGGCTGCCTTCGAAGTTTTTGCCGCCCCAGGATGTTCCGGTATCACCATACTTTTCATTCGTCCATGCGGCACCGTTGGCAAGGAACAGATTGGCTTCGCCTTTGAAGGTCAACTCTCCTGCTTTCTTCCCTTCATCGGGGAATGCATTATACACAACGCCGTGAAGTGTCGAGTCGGCTGTCGTCAGTCCCAGATTAATCTGTGACAAAGTGCCTCTCTTATCCACAGCATTAACCGCACCGGTCGTTACCGCCAGATTTCCCTTAATATTGACTTTCTTGTCAAGGCTTCCTACGGCATTTCCGCTGCTGTCAAGCTTGACATTCATGTTGACAATACCGTCTTCTGCACGGATAGCCGCATAGGGATTTGTCGATGCCTTGTCCACTTCAATGCTGCCGCCGCCGTTGACTGTCACTTTGCTGCCGCCGGCATTGGCAAAAATACCATGGGCTTTGCCTTTCAGGTCTACATTTCCGTTGACTGTGATATCAGCTCCCATAGAATTGGGCCCCATATTACTGGTGGAGTATAGTCCGGTTGCCCCATAATAACTAAAGCCGCCATTGTGTCCGTCCACATCGGCTGTCACATTTCCATTAACTGTCAATCTGCTGTTTCCCTGGATATAAGCACCCAGCGTATTGGCTGTTCCGCTTACTTTCAGATTGACATTTCCATTAATCGTCATTTCGGGCCGAATAGCTGCATTGCTGTTTGCCATATGGATGCCTTCAGCACGGGATGTGCTTGTCACTTCTACATCCAGGTTCTTCGCGGTGATTTCTGCTTTCTTCGCAGTAGACTGGTTGATTCCGTAGACTGTACCGCTGCCTTCCACCGTCTTCATTTTCAGCGTTTTTCCATCAGCCCGGATAATGACATCTTCTTCTACTTTTACTGCAGGTCCGCCTGCGGCAACAGTAATTTCAGAATCCTTTGTAAATTTGTATGTACCGTCTTCTTTACGCACACCGGTATTGACATATTTCATGTCCTTCGCCTTTACGCCGGTGATAGTATCGGTAAATGCTGTTTCTGTCTGTTCTTCAGGAATATCCGAAGCCGGTGTATAGAGGTACTGCCCCTGACCATTGGATTCCTTGAACGTCACATTCTTCAAATCAAGAGAAGCTTCCGATGCAGTCAGCCCTTCCGCCAAAGCTGCCTTGGCAGAAAGTTTTCCATCCTTTGCCAAGTAATAGAGCTTTCCTGCCAGAGCATTCAAAGTTTCACTGACCAGATTCTTATCCGCCGCTTTAGTTGAAGACGTATCCAATCCGTTGCTCCCCGTCATCAATGTAATACGGGAACCATCCAATGCCTTGGATACCTTGAAATCGCCGCCGATCATTTGTTTTGGCGTGCTATTTTCATGGTTATAGTAAATGCGGCTGAAACCGCTGTATGTGCCGACTTCCACATCTGCCTTGTCCTTCATAGCGATGAGCCCCGCATGATCCGCGTCTTTTCCGCCGGTCAGGGTTGTCAGATGAGAAATACCGTCATAAGCCCCGTACAATCCGTTTGACGGACTCGGAAGCGTCGTTTTCCCGTTATTTCCTGCCGCATAAACGGCATCGGCGCGGGAAACCGCTTCATGATTCCAGGTCGCACCATTCTGGAGCCACAGGTTGATATCTCCCTGCTGTGATTTTCCGGTAGGCGTATTTTTATTCGTATTCGATACAACACCGCTCCAGGTGGAATCAGACGTCGTCAACCCCAGATTAATGGCACCATCACGGAAATAGTATGTATTATCTCCATTTCCATCATCTTTCGATGCATAGAGATTCCCCACCAGATTCACTTTATGGTCGGAGGCTCCGGTCACTTTGACTTTGCCGCCGGCATCCGTTTCAGTCTTTACATTCACATTAACAGTACCGCCAAAAGCACCCAATGCCAGGAATCCCCGTTCTCTACTCTTCGGCGTGATAATATTGACATCGCCATTCAAGGTAAGAACATTATCCAATGAATTCTGCCCTGCGACTTTATAATAAGCATCCGTTACCGCGCCGTTCCCTTTGACTGCCATATCTACATTGCCGTTGATCGTGATGGAACTGCCACCTTCTTTGCCAAGATAAATTCCTTCCGGCGCCCAGCGGCTTCCCATATAGGTAGGATAGCCGCCGTCTTCTCCGGTACCCTTAATACCCCAGAAATCATCAGAAGACTGGTCATTTCCGGTACCGCGCATGGTGACATTGCCATTGATGGTCAGTTTGGTCTTTGCCGCTTCTGCCGCCCCCATATGCCCCATAAAAATACCATCTACCATATATGCACCGCCGTTGACGGTCATATTCACATCGGAATTGACAGTAATATCATCTCCGTCTTCCAGATAGATTCCATAAGTTCCCATCATACCGGCTTCCGGTGTCTTCAGGTTCAACTGTTTCGCGTTAATAACCGCTTTTACATTCGGCGTCATTCCTATCGGCGCCCAATCACTGCCGCCGGTGGTAATATTGACTGTCTTTCCTGCAAAGTTATAAGCCAGGTTCTTGCTATTTCCGCCTATCTGACTGACAGATCTGCCGAATACCTTGGAATCCTTCTTATAATCGAAAGTAATCGGACCATTTGCATCAATAATGTCACCGCTCGGATCTTCTTCGGGCGTATAGATGTACTCACCCTGACCGGTCCCGTTCTTGAAAGATATATTGCCTGTCTTCTTTGCCACGGCGGATGTTGTCAATCCTTCAGCAATTTCTACTTTACCCGTAAGATTGGTTTCTCCATTTTTATACGCAGTATAAAACAGTTTATTCGCCAGTGCATTAAGGGTGGCATTTACCAAATTCTTATCTTTTGCCTTGCCAGAATTTGTATCCAATCCCCTGCTGTTGGTACGCATCGTAATACCGGAACCGGCTTCCGCATTAGCAATTATCGTATCTCCGCCGATCATTGTTGCAGGAGACGATGCCTCGTGATCATAAACAAGAATAGTGTGTCCGCTGTAATGATCAATAGTAATGGGATTACTGTCTTTCTGGGCAATTACACCTGCCTTAGCCGGCGTGGTGCCTCCTGCCACTTTTGTCACGCGGCTGCCTGCAAACAAACCATACTGGTCTTTCGCCGTCTGTCGGTTTTCCCATATTCCTCCGTCCGACAGATACAGATTCACAGGACGCTCGTCTTCATTATCAGAGACACCTGTCCACCGGGATTTACTGCTGCCCAGACCCAGATTAACAGTTCCCCCAGCTCCTAAAGAAATTGTGCCCTGCACAATGACATCCTTTCCATTGGATCCTGTTTTCGCATCATTCATCCCCATGGTAAAGGTACCTGAAGTAGCAGCCACAGCTATATAGCTGGCTTCCTCCCTGTCATCCGGCGTAAGGATTGTGCCTCCGGCAATGGTTACCGTATTTTTCTCACTGCCGCGCATATCTACGCCGACACCTTTGACCGCCATATCCACGTTGCCGTTTAAGGTGAACGAAGCACCGTCTTTATCATAGATATTGATACCTGTTGCCAGATATGTCTTTATGCTGCCATACCCGCCCTTTTGAGCCGCAGAAACACCATAGGCATCATTTCCGCTTCCCGTGCCTTTCATAGCCAGGTTACCGTTAATGGTCAGCGCGGAACCGCCGTTATACAGTTTGATTCCATTCGCAAAACCGTCTCCGCCCTGTTTGGCCAGGATAGACACATTGCCGGCAATGTCTGCCTTTCCGCCTTCATGGATATATATACCGTATACATCACCCACAGAAGATTTGGTATCGATGGAAATATCTTTTGCCACAGCGTCAATCTTTTTCTTCGTGTACATGCCTACAGCACTGTTGCGTTCTGTCTTATTCTCCGCATTCAGTTTCAGACTCTTATCTGCCGCATGAATCGTAATATCCTTATTGATCCCCACCACGGCGGCCACAGCCTTATGGTAGCCAAGATCTTCTGTCGTGGTATCTCCGTCATCGACAGTGACCGTATTCACCGCATTGGTAAAAGTATACACGTCATCTTTCAGCACATTGGCTTTGACATACTCCTGATCCTTATCGGCTTCTCCGGTGATAGGGGTACCGAAATCAGACGTAGTCTGTCCATGAGGGTCATCTTCTGCGGGGGTAAATTTATATTCACCTCTGCCCGTGACATCCTGGAAGCTCATATTTCCCGATACGATGGCAACCGATGCGGAACTTGCCGTCAGGCCTTCCGCAATTTCTACGGTACCTTTCAGATTATCTTTGATTGCCGCATTGTTATAACCGGTATAGTAAAGCTTATTCGCCAAAGCGTTCAGAGTTTCACTGACCAGATTCTTATCGGCCGCCTTGTTGGAATTGGTATTCAGACCGCCGTTCCCGGTTACCATTCTGACAACAGATCCCGGTTCCGCTTTTTTTATCAGCGTCCTGCCGCCAATCATCTCTTTTGGCTTTTCCGCTTTATGGTCATAGACAAGGATTGCATGACCGCTGTAATGATCTATATTGATGTCCCTGTCGTCGTTCTGTCTGATAATACCCGCGTGGGCCGCATCACTGCCGCCTTTGAAATAATCTATATGGCTGCCCATGTAAGAGCCCGTCACGGAAGCAGTCTTCTTATTATTCCAAACCGCATCATGGCTCAGATACAGATTGACCTCGCCGGCATCGCTGGAAAAACTCCTGTTATAATCGGTTACACCTGTCCATGAAGAATTCTTGCTTGCCAGCCCTACATTTACAACGGCCTTAGACCCTGATCTTCTTTCGGTGTAAATATTTCCCTGAAGCACAGTGTCTTCAGCTTTGGCAGCCGTTCCGTCCTCATTCATATTAATGAAAACAGTACCGTTCACGCCCTTAACAAGCTTTGAATTCCCCTGGGCATGTTCATCCATAGGCGTCAGAATCCTGCCGCTGCCAAGGCGCATAACGCCGCCTTTAGCGGTAGAATTGATGGCAGTCCCCTGAATTTTTACGTCCAGCGGCCCTTCAATAGTTAATTTGGCATTATTCCCGATATTGGCAATGGCAGTTACCGATATACCCGTTGTATCCTTGGCAGCTTTTACCGTTCTCCATTCATCGGCACCTGTACCGGCTATTTTCAGCCCGCCTTTAATGATAAGTTCCGCATTAGGTCCGCGGTTTGCCACGCCGTACGCCATTCTGCCTGAAGTAGACACCTTATCAATCACTACATCCCCGGCGACGGAAAGCTTACCGTTCTCGGAAACATAAATACCTGTAGCTTCTCTTCCATTCGTCTGATCTGCAGAAATAACCAGCGGTTTGTTTTTCTCCATATTGATGAAACTGATGCTCTTCTTGTTGCCGTCCGTCCCTTTTCCGACACGGACAGCCGCCGCCTTTGCAGATGCGGAAGAAGCCGCTTCCAGACGGAGTCCATGATTTGCCATGTCCACGGTGATTGAATCATCGCCGTTGTAAGCTGCACTGACATATCCATCTTCAGCATGGGTGTCATCAGCAGTGACCGTAGTTTCGCCTTTCAGCAGTCTGTCTTTGATGATCGGCCCGTCCAAAGGCTCTTCCGGTTCATATACATAGGTGCCCTGTCCGTTCTTGTCAGCAGCCGTATCTGTCCTGAAAGCAATATCCCCACTTGCTGAAACAGAAGAGGAAGTCAACCCTTCCGCAATTTCCACAGTGCCTTTCAGCTTTGTGTCACCTTGCGCATAAGACATATAGTAGAGCTTATTTGCTAAACTGTTCAGCGCTTTTCCCGCCGCCGTTTTATCGGCCGTATTGATTCCGCCTGCACCTGTGCGCAGCGTGATGGAAGATCCTTCTTCCGCTGTCTTGATTCTGAAATCACCGGCGCTGTAATTTTCAGCGGCAGAACCGTCTCCAGTATGGTCATAGAAAACAAGAGTGTGTCCGCTGTAATTATCTACAGTAATGGGCTTGCTGTCTTTCTGATAAATATACCCTTTATGCACTGCGTCACTGCCGCCATGAAGCTTCATTAAATAGCTGCCGTTATAGACAGGATTCTTACCGGCAAGCGTCGTAGTAGTCACATGAGACTGCTGCTCATTCGTCCAGGTGGCCCCGTTTTGCAGATACAGATCAAAATTCCCGATATCATGCATCGTATTCCCGCCGCTGCCGTAATTATCATTGTACTGTTCATACGCTGCCACACCGGTCCAGGACGAATCCTTATCTGTCAGCGCCACATGAAGATTTCCTCTGTGCTGCCAATCTGCCAGCTGGCCTCCGCTGTACTCAATAACTTTCTTTCCATACTGCCCTGTAACATACATATCCCCGATAATATTGGTTCTTGCGCTTCCTGGCGCACCATTTTTCATGTTGATATTGACCGTTCCTTTTTCCACACGGGCCGCATAGAAATTATGGGATTTATCCGCATCCGCTGCTGTAGAAATAGTACCGCCGCCGACAGAAATTACACTGTCCGCGCCCGCAGTATGCAATGCCGATCCTTTAAAACCGGAAATATTCACCGGTCCCGTAACGGTCATGGAAGTATTATCGCCGGTCATCCGGATCCCGGATACGCCGATATACCGTCCCTGCTTCTCCGCTTTATCACCGTCCACATTTGAAATGGTAAGGGAACCGTCAATCACCGCTTCACTTCCGCTGCCCTGGAACGCAATACCTGCGGCGGAACTGCCTTTGGTATGCACCTTGGCAATCTCCACCGGTCCCGTTATATTCAGATGGGAATTCCCCTCAAGGAAAATGCCGTTGGCAGCACGGGTATTTGTATTGGTGGAAGTGATGCCGATTTTCTTTCCCGCATCATTTTTTACAGTAATATAATCATTATTTCCCACATAAACGGCATCAGCAATCTTATTGTCGCTTTCTGCCGCCACATTTAAATTGAATCCATTCATATCCACAATCATCGGATTGGTCTTCGTCGTAGGTGTGGACTCATTGTACATACCGCTGACCACATTTCCCTGCTTTGCATTCGGCGCAGTGCCTTTTGCATTGCGGTCAGCCGTTTCTTTTTCCGGCCCGGTAATTGGCCCGACAATCTCATCTTGCGCCGGTGTATAGAGATACTGCCCCTGTCCGTCTTCTTTTTTGAAAGTCACATCTTCCATACGTTTGGACAGGCTGGAAGCCGTCAGCCCCTCGGCAATTTCCACTTTACCGGCAAGATTGGTTTCCCCATTTTTATACGCAGTATAAAACAGCTTATTCGCCAGCGCGTTCAGCGTCTCGCTGGCCAGATTCTTATCTGCTGCTTTGGATGAATCCACATTCAGTCCCTTGCTGTCGGTAATCAGATTGATTCCCGATCCGGGCTGCGCTTTAGTCACGGTAAAAGTCCCGCCGAGGATATCCGTGGGTTTCTCTTCTTTATGACCATAGTATATATTGGTGAATCCCTTATAATCGTCTACGCGGATATTGATGCCTTCGCTGTCTTCATCCTCTCCGGGTTTCTGGAAAATATGTCCCGCCTTATCGGCGCTTTCCCCGCCGACCAGCCGTTTCAAATGGCTTTCCGAAAAATCCTCTCCGAAATAAGCATCAGGCGGTTCGCCCCAGGCCTCATTCGTCCAGGAAGCGCCGTTCTGCAGCCACAGATTAATTTCCCCAAAAAATTTCTTGCCACCGGCGTCATTGCCTTCATCTTTAAACGCATTGTATGCGACCCCCGTCCAGCTGGAATCGGGCGTAGCCAGCCCCAGATTGACGCGGGTATAAGGCTCCGGCTCATTCACATTGATCGCGCCGGCAGATGCGCCTACATTTCCTTTGATCGTAACTTTGGAATTACCGGCTCTGACAGGCACCTTATTTTCGTCCCGCTCCATATTCATCGTGGTGGTGGCGCACTCCGCCAGCAGTGCGTAATACCCCTTGGTATTATCTTTATTGATTTCTATATTTCCGCCCTTGAAATAAATATCCGAATGGCCGCCATTGGCAAATACGCCGTTGGCATTCACCTTCAGATCCACCAGTCCGTTAACGGTCAGCTTCGGTCCCATCTGGAGTGTGTAATTATTTCCGGCATAGATGGCAGAGCCGCCATAATAGCTGAAACCGCCGTCATCTTCCACATAGACCGCCCAGGGGTTCTTTTCATCATGGGTATTCATGGTTACGTTCCCATTGACAGTGGTTTCCGCATTGCCGCACAGATACATGCCCAGGCCGTAATTAGCGCCATGAGCCCTGATATCCATATCCCCATTAATCGTCAGCTTGTACGGCGTATCCTTATTCGTTCCGTTCTGTCCGCCTACACGGATTCCTTCAGCGCGACTTTTCGTATTCCCTGCATTAATAAATATCTTTTTTGCAGTAATCGTAGTCCCCTGCAATGACTCTATCTCAATCGCATGAAGCTCTAATTTCTTATTATTTCTTTCCGCATTAAAAATTAAAGTCTGTCCCGATGCATCAATATTTACAGGATGGCTTAAATCTCCTATCTTTATACCATTAGCGGTATTAATTATTGCATCTGTAGTAAACAGATAATTTTCCCCATTATCCTTTAAAATCTTTCGATTTACATAAATGTCATCTTTATCTTTCTCCCCGGTAATACCATTTGTAAGCTGTATCGCATCAGGATACTTCTTTTCCATGTCTTCTAAGAAATCAGCACGAACATCATGATACAAACCAAGACTGCCAAGTAATGACAACGTAACTGCCGCCGTCAGAAACCGTTTCCCCGATTTCCATTTTGAATACTCTTTCATAACCTGCTCCTCCGTTTTTCCATTCATCAGAAAATATGAAATATATGCACTGCTTCTATCCCCGCTTCTCTGCCATAGAGGATTATCTCCGGCCGGAACCGTTATGATGCCTGCCGTTCTGCCATACTATTTCCGCACCGCCTTTCTCAGAACTCGCACCGGAAACCGGCATTCAGCTGCCACTCCCGTTTCCAGTCTCCACCAAATCCCCTTGTCACATCTATATAAATACGACTTACAGGTGACAGATTATATGTGCCGCCTATTGTCAGTTCCGCCCAAGTGTCTTTCAAGTCATAGCTGGTTTCCTTGGTGCCTCCGTCAGCAGCGTAATAGGATGCTTTAATCCTGCCGCCGAATTCATGGGCAATGTCCGCCCTCATGTATAAATCTCCGAAAGAACCGGCACGTCCCGCTTCAACGCCTGCTCTCGCCACATAACTGTCAAAAGATTGCCCCTTTACTGTCATGACGGCATTTTTATTGGAAACATCGTATTCATCAGGCTCCAAATGCGCCCAAGTAAACTGGATCTGCGGCTGCCAGTAGAAATCTCCCATACCGAAACGCTTTCCATATCTCCCTGCCACGCTGTAACCTCTGGCAGCAGATGATCCGGTAAACTGATTCCCCCCTCTGTCATACAGGGTAAATTCATTCTTTATATACCCGCCTTTGACGATCATATCCACAAAGGCTCCCCGGCCGAGATCTTTTGAACCGTAGAGCGAAAGGGCATATAATTTGCTGTCGCCTCTGCCGCCAAAATCATATTTGCCCTTTCCATCCCTGTAATCCAGAGATATGCCGGCACGCCAGTTATTGGGGTAACGGCGGTCATACCCGGCTTCGCCTGCCCAATAGTTTTCTTTTATCCCGATATCGTTTCCATCATACTTCCATCTTCCGCCATAAACCCGTCCCCATGCGCCTTCCATGCCGTTTCGATAGCGGAGCATGTCCAAACGGAGCATTCCCTGCATAGCGTTATCTCTCCACTCCAAAGAGGAACCGGTCAATACGCTGCGTCCGCCTTTCATCAGCGCCGTCTCATTATCCCCATGGACAATCGGTGGAACCGGCGGTGTCGGTGGGTTCGGATTCGGATTCGGATTCGGATTCGGGTTCGGATTCGGATTCGGGTTTGGATTCGGATTCGGGTTTGGATTCGGATTCGGGTTCGGTGCTGATCCTTTTTCTACATATCCCTGCCCGTGGTTGTCTTTCTTATACTTCATATCCGCTAATTTGGCAGATGCTGATGACGCGGTCAGCCCTTCCGCGATTTCTGCCTTACCCGCCAGATTACTCTCGCCGTCCACGGATCCCTCATAATATATCTTCCCCGCCACCGCGTTCAATGCTTTCCATACAGCATCATCATTATTCATATCAATACCTGCGTTATTAGTGGATACCACAATTCCCGAACCGGCAGCTGCTTTCTTTATCCGGAAATCACCTCCGCGGTAAGATGCGGTCGTACTGCCATCTCCCTCGTGAGTATAAATAACTTTGACATGTCCGCTATAATTCGTCACGTGGATTTCCGATACTTCTTCAGGATAAATGATGCCTGCCTTATCGGCGGAGTTTCCGCCCACCAACTGGTTCACATGGGATACTCCGTCATATTTCCCATAGTGGAATACGCTCGGTTGGGGCATTTTTTCTACCTGAAGCCCATTGGTCCGCGATGGAGAGCTGTGTTTCCATACGGCTCCATTCTGCAGCCAGAGATTTACTTCTCCTGCCTGATCAGATCCGCTGTTGTCCACCACACCGATCCATTGGGAATCACTGTTTGCCAAAGCCAGATTGATACGGCCGTTCTGGAAAAAGTAAGGCTGTCCGTTGTGGTCTTTATCATCCCGCATGGCAATGATATTCCCCTTGATATTCACTTTATGGGAAGCCGCATCCGCTCCTGCCATATTCACATTGATAGTGCCGCCGTAACTGGCAAGGGAATAAAAACTTTCTCCCGTGCTTGATGGCGTCACTATGGTCACATTCCCCTTATTGGCATTAATAACGGCGATATCATAGTCATCCATGCCGGCAGATTTATAATAAGGATCTGTCTTCATGGCAGCTCCGCGGACAGCCAAGTACACATCGCCGTTGAGATCAATGGAGCTGCCGTCCGACATATCCACATCGACCCCGGTCGGCTGCCAGCGGGCACCGGTATATTCATCCGCCCATCCCGGAACATGGCCGTCCGGCCCGTAACCGCCATGTATTTCCGCCGCATTGACTCCCCATTTCGCGTCCCGGGAAGAGGAATCCGGAGGTTCTCCAACGGCTGCTGGATCCCCTATATATACGTTGCCATTGACAGTAATGTTCGCTTTGGCCCCCGTACCGGTGCCGGCACGCATCATGTAAATACCGTCGGCAAAACAGCTGCCTCCGTAAGTCTTAATCTGCAGGTTCCCGTTTATGGTCAGCCGGCTCCCGTCAGATGCGAGAATCCCCGCCCCCTGCGAATTTCCTGCTTCGCTGCTGGAAGTATCAATGGACAGCGTTCCTGTCCCGTCACCCACGGTGACAACGGATGTCGTTCCTTTCCCCGGCGTAATACCCTCAGCGTGATAAGTGCCGTGGATACTGATTTTTGATCCGTCTTCCAAGTTATACTTATTAACACCGTTTTCCACTTTATAGGCACTTCCGAAAGTTGCCTTATCTTTTTTTGCCTTGGTCGTGATTCCGGAAGTATAAACCGGCGCCGCCAGCACATCCGAAACTGCTCCGGTGCCGCTAATAAGCAATGCTGCTATACCGGCTGCCAGCCACTTTTTTCTGCCATACACATATTTCATCATTATCCCGCCTTTTCTCCACTACAACGATCTATGCCTTACACTTCCATCTTCACGCCGAACAGCCATGTGCGCCCTGGCATGGAATACCATGTTCCCGGCGTATGGTCGCTCCAGATGACATCTGTATGCTCCGCCCAAAGTTTATCGAAAATATTATTGATTTTCAGATAGAAATTAAAATCTTTTCTCGGTTCATAATTAAAGCTCAAATTATAAATTCCGTATTTATCGTTCGGCCACCCTTTCAAATCACTGTTTACCGGGTTCTTTCTCCGGATAAAATAGAATCCGTCCAGACCTCCGGTGAACTTCTTATTGTGATAGATCATGTCAAAAGTAAGTTTATCTTTCGGCGAATATCCGAGAGAAAAATTATCCCCGGGAACATTGGAGTACAAATGCGCCCATCCTACATTGGCGCTCCATTTACTCCCGATCTGCGAAATCAGCTGGGCATTCCATCCTCTTGAAACACCCTGATTAAAGTTTTTATATTTTTTTGATGAAGTATCATATCCGATAGATTGTTCATCTTTTGTTCTGAACCAGTTAAAGGTAAACATGGTCTTATCGCTGAATACATGGCTGTAGCCGACGGTATCCGTATATCCATAAGCAGGTCTGACCTTGGCATTTCCATACTGGGGAATATAAAGAACATCAAGCCCCGGCAGAATGTAGAAATCATTGCGTCCCGCATACACTGTATCCTTAGGTGTAATTTCATAGCTCAAACGATAGCTTTTGGATGTATGACTGGAAAAATCGGCAGTGTATTGATCTGTCTCAGGGCGGTCATGCCGCAGGCCTCCGGAAAGAGACCACCGGGGCAGGAAATTCCAATCTTCCTGTATATAAAAAGAATAATTTTCATACCAGTGGTTCGTTTTGACCGGATTCCCATTTACGTCAAATCCTGCCGCCCGAAGAACATTGTCCCTTCCCTTTGAATAATCCACACCAAAAGTCAGTCGGTTCCATTCATCATGGAAGCTCACCTGCTCGCCGATGATGTCATAAGTATAGTCGCTGCTTATCCCCCAATTGGACTGCGCATTCATGTCATAATCCTGAAAATAATTTGTCTTTACTTTATTCCGGCGGTAAGTAAACTGGTTATCCCAATGCTTCCCGATGGATATCTTATCCTGCAGAGTCAGCATATCGGACTTATAATCGCCATGATACCGGTTTGAATACACAAAATCATATCCTCTATATCTTGACTTCATTTTGTCATAACTTAAGGAAAGAGAATGTTTATCAGTAAAATCATAAGCAAATTTCACTCCGTCCGATAAGGTATGGGTGTGCCCGGGCCATAGCCTTCCGTCACCGGATTTGGTATCACCTATCAGCAGTTTGTCATAATAGGCCATGTAGGAAAACTTCCCTACTCTCCCCATAGTGGTCAGCTTATATATTTCCCGTCCGCCGGTTCCTCTGGCTATATCCACGGTCGTTTTCTTTTCCCCGGGATTCTTGGTGATGATATTGATCACACCGCCTTTGGCGCCACTTCCATACAACGCGCCGGCACTGCCGCGCAGCACTTCGATACGTTCGACATTGTCCATATTATTCAGCAGAGAAGAATACATATACCCTGAATTATTCGCGCCGTTGAAATCGGTTACACGTACGCCGTCCACAAGCAGTATAATATCCTTGCTTCCATTAATCCGGATCCCGCTTAAATTGGCATTCAATCCATTTCCGCCATAATTCAGATACTGTGTCCCCGGAACTGTACGCAGCGCATCTTCCACGGTATTCAGATGGAGTTTTTCAATCTGCCGGCTCGTAACTACACTGATATCGGCCCTGGCATCCACCAAATTTTCATTCATGCGATTCGCTGTGACAACAACGGGCGCCATCTCAAAAACATACTCCTCTGCCAGCGAAGGGTATGCCATGCTTCCGGTTAAAACTG
>OGOF01000714.1_pt1 | contig 23361 bp, 16 predicted proteins | sample 1552621 | NCBI WGS metagenome assembly OGOF01 (sample SAMEA2580156, study PRJEB22360) | human gut metagenome | biome: human gut; feature: human-associated habitat; material: faeces | place: Denmark | collected 2008/2010
ATACGCAACGATTACAGTCGAAAAGAATATGGTGATTGTTTGTGTTGTTGGTGACTTGGAATGGCAAAATGTCGGTTTTGAGGCACGCATCATCAATGCGTTGAAAGATATTCCCGTACGAATGATTTCATACGGTGGTAGTAGTAGTAACGTATCGTTGGTGATGAAAGCGGAGGATAAAGTGCATGCCTTAAAGGCGCTCAGTGAGCACCTATTTTCCGTATCTGACATTTATTAAATATAACAGATTTGATTCCTTTATCAAATGTTTGGGAGGGACACCAAATCTGTTGAACAATTATATGAAAAACAGAAAGAGAAGGAAATGTTGGAAGATCAAGATGCCTCTGTTCATTCTGTTATCTTTTGGTATAGACAAAATATAATGAAGTGAATTCTAAATGTTTTTGTATAACTTTTAGGATTCACTTCTGTATCCATCTACTATTTAACAATATATATTATTTCTTATAACCCGCTAAAATCGACCCCGTCGAATATTAGAGAAGGAACACGCCAACTGGAGAATGTGCGCGGGTCATTGCCGACTTCGGCTAAATTACTCCACAAGGAAATCATGTTGCCTGTTGCGTTCATTTCGGAGATGGGTTGTGTCAGTTTGCCTTTTTCGATCAGGAAACCTTCTACACCGTAAGAGAAGTCACCGGTCGTACTGTTGCTGTTACCGCCGTTGAAACCCGTCACCAGAATGCCTCTGTCGACAGAAGCAATCAGACCATCCGTATCCTTATTTCCCATTTGCATGGTCAGGATAGAAGGGGAGGCAATCGTTTGTCTCATATTCATCTTGTTGGCTGAATAGGTATCGATATAATAGGTTTTCAGGATACCGTTTTCAAACACAGGCATACGTTTTGTCGCTACACCTTCGCCATCGAAATATCGGGCACCGGATGTACCCACCATGTGGGGTTCATCGATAACCGTTAGTTTGTCACCCAATACTTTCTGGTCGATTTTATCCAACAAAAAAGAGTTTTTCTGCTGGATGGAAGAACCATATAATGCATCGATTACCGGAGAAAGCAAACGGGAGGAATTCATATTGTCCACAACCATCTGATACTTGCCGGAAGCGACCTTTTTCTGTCCCAGTTTACGCATTACACGTTCCAGGGCCTTTGTTCCCAGACCTTCTTTAATTAACTTATCATAGTAAAGTGAAGAATCGAACCAATAGGATTCCGGGCGAGCATCCCCTTCACCTTTGATGCTTACGCTGGCAACTAGGCTGAAAGAAGAACCGGATGCTTCCCCTTCGAAGCCGTTGCTGGCAACCATATATTTGAAATCCTTTTCATCGCTGTAGGATGAATTGACCGAGATAATACGGGGATCTTTTCCCATCATTTCGTTGCAGACGTTCATGGCCAGTGTCACTTTGTCGTCCGGCTGGATTGAGTCGAACTTCGGATCGATCAGTTGCAAGTCGGCGCCGCCTCCTTTATAATAGAGAGAAGAGTCGGGTAACGTACGCGCCTTGTCTTCCGCCAGGAAGCGAGTGGAAGCGATACCGTTACGGATAAAACTTTCCAGTTCCTTTTTATCCAGACGGTTTGTAGAGAAGGAACCGAAACGTCCGTCCACAAACAGATGGATCACCAAACTGTTTTCCGATGCCTGTTGCAAGCGGTCCATTTTCATATCACGTATTTCGAAGGAACTGCTCGATCCATTATAGATACTTACACGTGAGGCCTGGCAACCGTTTTTCAGGGCAAATTCCATGGCCCACTGAGCCAGTTTTTTATTTTCGTTCGTTATCATGTCTAATGATTTATGATTTTAGATTTATGATTATGACTTTGGATTTATGATTTATGGGTGTGTAGACAACGCATAAATCATAAATCTTTTTAATTTTCTCCTCCTACAGTAAGTTTACTAACTAAGGCTGACGGCATACCGCAGGTTACCGGACAGGATTGTCCGTCCTTGCCGCATGTCCAGGTGCCGTTATCCATCTTGTAATTGTTTCCGACCATCGTGATATCGGCCAATGCACGTGGACCGTTACCGATGATATTGATATCTTTGATCGGCTGTGTCAGTTTACCATTTTCGATTAGATAACCGTCTTTCACGAAGAAGGTGAAGTCGCCTGCACCGATCTGTACTTGCCCGTTGGTGAAGCTAGAGGCATAGATACCTTTCTTCACCGTCGAGATCATTTCTTCTTCCGTCACGTTTCCGGCTTCCATATAGGTAGCGCGCATACGCGGGATCGGCATCTGGCGGAATGATTCACGGCGACCGTTCCCCGTTGAAGGTATACCGTAATGTTTGGCACTGATACGGTCGTGCAGGTAGCTGGTCAGAATGCCTTCTTTCACGATATAAGTCTTTTGCCCGGCGATACCTTCGTCATCGATATTGACAGAACCGCGGTTGAAAGGAATCGTACCGTCGTCCACCACATTGATATGCTCGTTACAAACCTTTTTGTTCAGCTGGTCGGAGAAGATCGATGTATTCTTGCGATTGAAGTCAGCTTCGAAAGCATGGCCGATTGCTTCGTGCAACAAGATGCCGGAACCTCCTGCACCCATTACGACCGGCATTTCGCCTCCTTTAGGCTTGATAGCTTGGAATAGGATGGAGGTTTTCTCTACTGCCTCCTTTGCTACTTCGGCAATGATATCATCTGTCAGGAATTCGGCTCCCATGCGGAAAGCGCGGGATGCATATGAATTTTCGATCTTCCCGTTGTCCTCCATGATACAGACTGCCCCCAGCGTCACCATCGGACGATAGTCGTAGTACATCTGTCCTTCGGAGTTGCAGAACAAGATGTGTGAAGTCGTGTCTCCCAACGAAGCCATCACTTTGTGCACCCGTTTGTCAAGCGCAAAAATCTGATCGTTCAGTTTCTGAAGATACGGGGTCTTTGCATTTACGGCGAGCTCGTCCCAAGGAGTTTGTACACCGTAATAATTATTCGGGATCGGTTCCTCCGTCAGGGCAACCGGAGCTTTTCCTGCCGAGCCGGTTGCGATACGGGCTGCCGTGCGGGCAGCTTTCAGCATCTCGTCGAGAGTCACGTTTTCCACATACGCATAACCGGTCTGATCACCGGCCAATACACGTACTCCCATACCGAAATCGATATTGGACGAAGCACGGTTTACGGCTCCGTCTTGCAATCCGATATTGTTCCGGTAGGAATGTTCAAAGAAAAGATCTGCATAGTCGCCTCCTTTCTCAAGTGCTGCTGCCAACACTTTCTTCATGTCGTTTTCACTGACACCAAAATGGTTCTGAGCGAATGAGATACCGGTAGCCTGATCTACCTTGTTTCCGGTACAACTTCCCAGGAATGAGGGAACTGCTAATGATCCAAGCATAACCATACCTCCTGTTTTGATAAAATCACGTCTGTTGATTTTCATATGTTCGATTATAGTTTATTCTCTTTTGCCCATTGCATGACGTTGGCTGGCGGGCGTTCGGCCAACAATTCTTTTTTCATGAAATCCATGTAAGGAGCCACGTGCTTAAAAAATTTCTTGTAACCTCTACATAGATAGTTCAATCCGGGTTCGCCGTTTGCCGTATGGAGAAAACGGTTCTTGGGACATTCGCCGTTGCAGGCAAACAGGTAGTCACACTCCTTGCATTGGGTAGGGAGTGTTTCATATTTGTCTGCTCCGAACTTCAGTTGGCGTTGGCTGTACATCATCTCGGTAAGCGTCTGGGTATGGATGTTACCTAACTTATATTCCGGGAATACAAAGTGGTCGCAGGCATATACGTCGCCATTGAACTCCATCACACCGGCATGTCCGCAAGTGCGTGCCAGCGTACAGACGCCCGGTTGTTCGCCTACCCAGTTTGCCAGTGTGGAGTCGAAAAGCTGGATATAATAATTACCGACATCCTCTTTCAGCCATTCGTCGAAGACCGCACAGAGGAAATCTCCCCATTTTCCGGCGTCGACCGTGAAAGGGGCTAGTTTGATGTTGGCATCCTGCTGTTCCGGCGAGGTGAGCAACGTTCCGTCCTGATGGAATCCGAGGCGTTCTACAATCGGGGTGAATTGGATATAGTGGCAATCTATTTCCTTGAAAAAGTGATAGAATTCCAGCGGATAATCTACGTTGTAGTCATTGACGACTGCCATTGCGTTGTATTCCACGCCATGCTTTTTCAGCAGTTCGATTCCCTTCATCACTTTATAGAAGGAGGGGAGTCCCTGCTTGTTGCGACGATATTCGTCATGAAACTCCTGCGGGCCGTCTATCGAAACTCCCACGAGGAAGTTGTTTTCTTTGAAGAAACGACACCAGTCGTCGTTCAGCAGTGTCCCGTTTGTCTGGATACAGTTGTCTATCTGGCGTCTGTGGCCGTACTTGCGTTGCAATTCCAGTGCTTTCCGATAGAAACTGATCGGACGCATCAGCGTTTCACCACCGTGCCAGGTAAAGAGAACCTGCGGCATCGTCTGACATTCCAGATATTCCTTGATGAATTTTTCCAGTAACTGTTCGCTCATGATATGATTTTTCACCTCTGGATAAAGTTTCCCTTTCTCCAGATAATAACAGTATTCGCACGCCAGGTTGCAAACTGAACCGACAGGCTTCAACATTACATATACGGGTTTCGCGAACGGGGATATATATGGATTACTCATGGTATGCTTAAAACGATGTTTTATTTAGTTTCATATGCAAAAGTAATCTTTTTAACGGATGAATGTTGTTTTTTTACCGTGTTTTTTTCTTGTAGCGGTTGTAATCGGTGACAAATCCTTCGCAAAGCCAATTCGCGAGTGCCTGACGGTTGTCGCTCAGGATGATTCGCTGCTGGTCGAAACTGTTTTGGATATTACCTAACTCGACGAAAACGGAGGCCGGTGTCGTATGCCTCAACACGTATAAGTTCCGTCCGTCCACTGTTCCGGTAAATCCTCGTCCCGGCTGGTGCTTCTTATATTTATGGGTGAAAGTTGTCCGCATGGTTTTCGCCAGATGCTTGCTTTCGGAGTTTTTATTCTGGTGGTAGAAAAAAACATCGGTCTGGTGTCCCTTGTTCCGGCTGTCCACATGCACGAAGATAGCTCGTTTGTAGGCGTATTTATCCTGCTTGAACAGGGTGTTTATCTTGTCACTTCGTTGTTTCAGGCGACGGACCTGGTTAAAAGGAATAGGGCTACCCATACAAGTTTCCCGTTTACTGTTCTTCAGGTATTTGTCATCCCGTATCCCGTCTTTGGCATCTTGAATGATAATGTGGACTTTGGCTCCTTTTGTCATCAGGTTGCGTGCCAGACGGAGTACGATGTCGTAGGCATATTCGTCTTCGTGCAACTCGATTTTGCCAATCCGTCCGATTGCTCCTGGATCAGGGCCTCCGTGTCCGCTGACCAGATAGAAACAGGCTCCTTTTAGTTCGGACGATGTTACCTTATAGGAGGCCAGTTCTTTGCCGAACAACGGTTCATAGTTCGCTCGTTTGATGGCGGATGCAACAGCTTCTTTTCCCTGTAAGGGGGGAAGCGTATATTTGACTCCTATCCTAAGGGTATTCCCCTTGCCTAACTTGTTTTTGTTCAGCTCGATGAACTGTTTCTGATATGAAATACCTGTACGGTTATGGCGTTTGAGGAACAGGGTGATGCCTTCTCCTTTCTTGGGAAAGGCTTTTTCCTGGGCCTGTAAACGGTTGACGCAAAATATGGTAAAAAATAACGCGAATATGATATTAAGTTTAAACTTCATTGGAGACATGTTGCTAATGCGAACAAAAATAACGCTTTTTCGGGATTATGCAAAATATACGGTTATTATCAGGCGGAGCAGCATGTCCTAGTAGTATCATAGGCAGGAAGAGTTTGTGCCATGTCGATGAAACGGTTGTGCCATGTCGATGAAACGGTTGTGCCATGTCGATGAAACGGTTGTGCCATGCTGATGAAACAGTTGTGCCATACTGGTGAAACGGTCGTGCCATGCCGATGGAATTATTGTGGCAAAGGCATGAAGCTTTATTTTTATGGTTTGTCTGCTTTTGTTCGCCTGAGTTCAGGAAATATCTCAGATCAAATGATTCATCGCCATGTATTTCCAAAGTGGGGCGGCATGGAGCGCTTGTTTGATCTGGTCGTTTAGCAACAATTCTTTTACTTCGTCGAGAGTCAGAAGGTGGACGCTGAGGTCTTCCGTGTCTTCCAGATGTTGTGCCATGACTGACTCTACATCTGTGGCAAGATAGCAATAAGTCAGGTTGGTGTGGGTGCTCGGATTGACGCCTATTACCATCAGTTCGCTCCAATTTCCGTTGCCGTAGCCGGTCTCTTCGAGCAATTCCCGTTGGGCGGAGACGAGTGGGGAAGCGTCTTCCTTTTCGCAGACACCGGCGCAAAGTTCGTGAGCCGTGATACCCAGTCCATGACGGTATTGGCTTACAAATACGAATTTCTGCTCTTTGGTGATTGCGATCACATTGATCCATTCTGGATATTCGAATATATAATATTCAGGAATCCTGTTTCCGTTCGGCAATTCCACTTCCTCCCTGCGCACGGTGAACCAAGGTTGGCTGGATAGGTATTCACTTTTCAGTACTTTCCAGTTTCTGTTTTTCGGAGTTTCCATATTTGTAGTTTGTTGATGGTGTGTATCAAAATATATAATTATGAAACGGTCGAGTTTGTAATAAATTGTATTTGTACTTATCTTTGTAACTTCGAAAGAGAGGACTTAGATGAATAAAGATAATAATTTTGGTAGGCTTTTGCTCCTGCTACTTCTTGCGTTTGGTATCTGCTTGGGACTTTATTACTTACCGGACCAGCTGTTCGGGATGAAAATAAAAAAAGTTGATTTACTTTCCGATCTCAGGATAAAACCAGAATCCCTGTCTATGGATTCCTTGCGTATGCAATTGGAACAACCGGATACGGTCCGGATAGATTCGGCCGCCGTGCGTGATTCGATCCTGAAAACGACAGGTATCGATTCCGTCGCCCTCGCATTACGCGATTCGCTTTACAAGGTTATGTATGCGGACAAGGGAGCCGATTCGTTGGGAACGCGTATCGAGGATTACTCTGTCGGCCATATCGGTTTGAAACGTTTTTTTGCCGCTTTAAGAAATAGCAGGCAGGCGAACCGCCCAGTGCGTGTCGCCTTTTTGGGTGATTCGTTTATCGAAGGTGACATTGTGGTGGCTGATTTCCGTTCGGGTATGCAGGAGCGGTTCGGAGGACGCGGAGTCGGTTTCGTTCCGGTTACGTCGGTAGCCGCCCAGTTCCGTCCGACGATCGAGCAAAAGGCGGAAGGTTGGACCACCTGGTCCATGTTGACGGATCATCATCATCGGTATACGCTTTCCGGAATGACGTTCGAACCGAAAGGGGAGAAGCCATCTATCTCGATCAAGACGACAGACCGTTATCCGGAGTTGAAAACGGTTTCTTCCCTTAAATTCTTGTATGAAAAGAATATCCGTACACAGATGACTTTGGTTTGCAACGGCACGCAGGACACGATCTGCGAGACCTTGGAACCGACAACCGCCATCACGCAATACGAACAAACAGGAACCTTTACGGAAGCCTCCTTCAGCTTTGCCGATACGGCCGGTTTCCGTGCTCTCGGGGTTGCACTCGAAGATAATTCTGGGGTGATCGTGGACAATTATTCGTTGCGTGGCAATTCGGGGATGATCCTTTCGAGATTGGACAGCACCCGTTGCCGAGAGTTGAACGAGATACGTCCCTATGATCTGGTCGTTTTGCAGTACGGGTTGAATATCGTCAGCGACAGCGTTCTCCAGTATGGCTGGTACGCCAAGCGGATGGAAGAAGCCGTACGCCACGTACGCGTTTGTTTTCCGGATGCCGATATCCTGATGCTGGGGGTTTCGGACAGGAGCCGACAAGTGGACGGAACCTTCGAAACGATGCCTGCCGTATTAGCCTTGCTGCACGCACAGCGGCAGGCGGCTCGCCGTTCGGGGGTCGCTTTCTGGAATGTCTTTGGGGCGATGGGAGGAGAGAACAGCATGATCCGTTTCGTGGAGAACAATTGGGCTAGCAAAGACTATACCCATTTGAGTTTCAGGGGAGGAAAAGAGATAGCTTCTGCCTTGTTGAAGGCAATATTATTAGAAAAGGAGTTTTATGATGAAGCAGACAAAGTGGCTCATTAGTCTATCGGCTTGCCTGGTTTTGATGGCCGCCAGTTCTGCCGGAGTGAAAGGAAAATTGGCGATCCCGTGTCAAGCGTGGGAACAGGGGAGTATTGATACGATCCCGCTCCCTTCCCGTATTTATTCGATCGGGAAGGAGGTCGATTCGATCCAGTCGCCCTCTTCGCTGCAATCCTTCTTTGACGAACTGGATTCGCTCGGAGCGGGGAAGGATACCGTATTGACAATCGTCCATTTAGGCGATTCTCACATACAGGCCGGTTATTATTCCGGTAAAGTGATGCGTCTTTTGCAGGCGCAGTTCGGGAATGCCGGACGTGGATGGATTGCCCCTTTCAAGTTGAGCAAGACGAATGAACCGGACGATTATTTCATCTCTTCTTCCGTCCGCGAATGGGTGACGGGACGCTGTATCCAAGCCAATAAGAAATGTCCTGTTGGAATCGGTGGAATCGGTATCCAGTCCGTTTCTCCTTCCATCAATTTGGACGTTCGGATAGCACCTAACAACGGGGCAGGCTATTCCTTCAACCAGGCGATCCTTTACCGGGGAGAAAAAGCCATGCCTATGTTGCCGGCCGGTTCGTTCAAAGATTCCATACAGACATCCTTGGCTACGGTTCCGGCTGTCGCAGGTGTTTTGGCCGATACCTTCCGTATTTCTCATCCGGTAGATACGTTGCAGCTGCACAGTACCCGGCGGAAACAAGGCACGGATAAGCTGCTTCCGGCCTCCAATTTCAAAAATGTTTATTATGGTTTCAGCCTGACGAACGGTTATCCGGGTGTCCTCTACCATTCGGTCGGCGTGAACGGGGCGATGTATGTCAATTACACAGACGAAGCATACGTTCGTCAGTTGGCCCTGTTGAAACCTTCTTTGCTGATTATTTCGTTGGGTACGAACGAAACCTTCGGCCGTCGCTTCCGTTCGGAAGAATTTGGCGGACAGATACGTGCGTTCGTTTCCCTCGTCAAGAAACAGATGCCTGAAACGGCTATTCTGCTCACCACTCCGCCGGAATGCTACAAGCGGACTTATGTCAATAAAAAACGGACGTATGTCCGTAACTCGAATACCCAACTTGCTGCAAAGGCGATTGTAAAGGCGGCACATGAAGAGGGCGTAGCTTGCTGGGATCTCTTTGCCGCTACGGGAGGGAAAAGCTCCTGCACCAAATGGCGCAAGGAAAAACTGATGGGCCGTGACCGTATTCATTTCACAAAGGATGGCTATCGTGAGCAAGGGACCTTGTTATATCGTGCCCTAATGCAATCTTATAATCAAATGTTGAAAATCAGAAAAGATGATGAATGATTTTATAAATAAAATGGGAGAATATTGGTCTCAGCTCTCATTCGACAAACTTGGCGATATATTGACCTACCATCACAATGCTCCGATACTTTTCAGCAGCGGATTGTTTTTCTTCCTTTTTATCGGTTTCCTGATTATTTATATGTCGCTCAGGAAGCATTTGCTGACGCGTATCATTTATGTTACGTTGTTTTCCATCTATTTCTATTATAAGAGCAGCGGATTGTTTTTCTTTCTCCTGCTGTTTGTCGCAACATCCGATTTTTGCATTGCGCAGTGTATGACTAAGACTGCTTCCAAGTGGGGACGCAAAGCATGGGTTGTCCTGAGCCTGTGCGTTGACTTAGGGCTGTTGGGATATTTCAAATACTTCAATTTCCTACGGGAGATCATGGCTGCCGTTGCTCATGAGTTGGGGTATCAGTTAGGGAATACCTCGTTGCAGAACATTACCTATCAGCCGTTGGATATATTTCTGCCGGTCGGCATTTCCTTCTTTACCTTCCAGACCATCAGCTACGTGATTGATGTGTACCGGGGTAGGATAGCCCCCCTCCGGCGTTGGATCGACTATGTTTTCTATGTCTCCTTCTTCCCGCAGCTGGTGGCCGGTCCAATCGTTCGGGCACGCGATTTTATTCCTCAGATTTATAAGACTCCGGTTGTTACGCGGGCGGAGTTCGGAGAGGGGCTTTTTCTCGTCTTATGTGGGCTCTTTAAGAAAACCGTCATATCCGACTATATCAGCTTGAACTTCGTCGACCGCATATTCGATGCTCCTTTGCTCTATACAGGGGTGGAAAATCTGTTGGGTGTGTATGGTTATGCCTTGCAGATCTATTGCGATTTTTCCGGCTATTCGGATATGGCGATCGGGATTGCATTGTTGTTAGGTTTCCGTTTTAACGTGAATTTCGATTCGCCTTACCAGTCGGCGACCATTACGGAATTCTGGCGACGTTGGCATATCTCGCTCTCTTCTTGGTTGAAAGACTATTTGTATATTTCACTCGGAGGTAATCGGAAAGGGAAAATACGGACATACATCAACCTGCTGATAACGATGTTGTTGGGCGGTTTATGGCACGGAGCCTCCGTGAGTTTTATCCTTTGGGGCGCCCTGCATGGAGTTGCACTGGCCGTCCATAAGTTCGTGATGAACCATTTCAGCAGTTTCAAACCATTAGGATCAGAAATGAAACCCTGGAGAAGAGTGATAGGTGTTCTGATCACTTTCCATCTGGTGTGCTTTGGCTGGATTCTGTTCCGGGCTGACTCGATGCAAACGGTTGGCGAGGTGCTGACGCAGATTTTCACGAATTTCCATCCGGAGGTCTTTATGCAGTTTGTGGTGGGCTATAAAGGAGTGTTCGTCTTGATGGTGGTGGGTTATATCCTGCATTTCATGCCGAAATCGGCGGAAAACGGTTTGCAGGCAGTCGTTACCCGTTCTCCTTTGCTTGTTCAGGCGGTGATGCTGGCGATTGCGATCTTTGTTGTCGTGCAGTTCAAGAGTGCCGGGGTGCAACCATTTATCTACTTCCAGTTCTGACATTGTTTCCTGCCATATCGGGAATCCGATGGAAGCAGAGTTTAATAACAAAAGCCCTTCCGGAGCGGGGAGGGCTTTCGTTATTAAATGTAGGAGGGATCAGAGTCCAGCTTGCGGGTCGAACGTCCCGTTTTCCCAGCCTTTCGTCTGTTCCAGGTTCGGATTGTTACTCATCTCGCTGCGTTTCATCGGCAGGAAGTAGATGTTCTGGTTGGTGATCATCGGTGTGTTATCACGGTCGAACAGATAGGTCGTGTATGTATTATCGGCCTGCTTGTTCATCACTAAGGCATGGCGTTTGCCTTGCCCGTTCATCAATTTGTCGTAGATCATCCAGCGGCGCATATCCCATAAACGTTTTTGTTCGAACAACAATTCGATAAAACGTTCTTCGCGAACTGCTTCACGCATTTCCGTCTGGTTCATGTTTGGGTTCAATCCGTAAACTCTGCCTTTCATTTCCGGATTGGAACTAGTTTCATTGATGCCTGCACGCTTGCGGATCTGTTTCAACATATCGAATGCTTCGTTTGTCTTTCCGACCTCGACGGCAGCTTCGGCGCGTTCAAACACAGCTTCGGCATAGTTCAGCATTACTTCAGCCAGGCGAATGTCAATATAGTCGGTTCCAGATTTTTGGCAGTCTGTCACTGAAAGGCTTTCGTCAATGGCTTTACGGGAATAATAGCCGGTTTTCGATCCGACGTTTTTGCCGTAGGCATAGTCGTTTTGCGCATTTTCGTTCAGTTCCATTACGGTATTGAAATATGTCACCCCCTGATAGACGATTGTCGCATAAAAACGTTTGTCCCGATTTTCCCACAAGGCGAAGATATCTTTGCCTTGTGGGAAAATCGGCATAGGTGTAAGTTCCTCCGTCTATAGTAGGGAAGCGGTCAATCACTTCCTGTGTCGGGTGATTACCGCCGGTGTTGTTCATCGAGAACGTGATCGGACGGACGGTTGCATCTCTTTTCTGTGTGCGGGTCGGGTTTTCGTAGCGGATGGCAAAAATTACCTCTTTGTTCATCTCATCTAGGAACAGTTTTCCGTAATCATCATACAAGGCATGGCCTTGTCCGATCAGGTAATTCAGTGTCTCTTTGTTGTAGTTGTAGGCGGTTTGCCAATGTTCGTTGTTGTTGTTCGGGTTGAACTGTGGACTAGCACGGAACAAGAATACGCGTCCGAGGAATGCCTTGGCTGCACCTTTCGTCACGCGGCCCAAGTCTTCAGCCGAATAAGAGTCTGGCAACCCTTCTGCACAAGCTTTCAGTTCGTCGATAATGAAATCGAAACATTCTTTTGTAGAGTTACGTTTCACATAGAGGTCGTCCGTCATTTCTTGCGGGATAGTGATCAGTGGGACACCACCGTAACGTTTGACCATTTCGAAATAGAGGTAAGCACGAATGAAACGGGCTTCGTAAGTTAGACGGTCGGCTAGTTCACGGTCTATCGTACAGACTTCGGGATTCTGTGCATTCTGAATGAAAATATTGCAGTTTCGGATGTCAGAATAGGGCCAGTACCAGGTCGGGGCGGAATCTTTCGTGTCACTCATATTGTCCGGTGTGGTGGTTCCCTGTGTCCAGTTGCCTCCGCCCGTCGCTTCGTCGGTCGCATCGGCCACGGCCGTGTCCCAGCTTGGGATGGAAACATACAAAGCATTGAGAAAAGCTGTAGTCAGCGTTTTGTCAACCCAAACCTTGTCCTCCGAGATTGAACTAAGATCTTCCTTATCCAGTACGCTGGTGCAGGAAGAGAATAATGCCAGAATGGCAGCACATGTTATAAATATCTTTTTCATATCTAATTACTCAAATTGTTAGAAACTTACATTGATACCAAAGTTGAAACTTTTTGTCAACGGATACTGATAAGCTCCACGGTCACCGCTGTTTTCGGGATCGTAGATGCCGATGTGGTCGAATACGAACAGGTTTGTGCTTGAAACGTAGACACGGCAACGATCTACACCGATCGAATTCACCCACTGTTTCGGCAACGTATAGCCGAGCTCGATGTTTTTGCAACGGAAATAGTTACCGTTCATCAACCAGAATGAAGAAGCCTGTCCGTTGGCGCCTTTCGAGCCTGTACCACCGACGCGCGGATATTTACCGTCTGTGTTGTCGGGTGAATAAGCGTCCGACCATATGTTCAGAACGGTCTGTTCTGTCCAGGTATCGCCGCGGTTCGGGAACATGATGCTTCGATGGCCTACGCCTTGGAAGAAGGCTGTGAAGTCGATGCCTTTCCATTCACCTCCTAAACTGATACCGTAGATGATTTCCGGGTCTTTGCTGTAGAGCGAAAGAACGGCTTGGTCGTTACCGTCGACAACTCCGTCAGGGCCTCCGACGCCGCCTGCACCGTGGATATCTTTCAGGATAATATCGCCTTTCGACCATTCGAATCCGCCGTTATAGAGCGGCAGTCCAGCTAAATCTTCATCCGTACGGGCGATACCGTCGGCGATGTAGCCAGTGATGAAGTTGATCGGGCGTCCTGTCTTTATTTCCCATTCATAGGCGTTTGCCGATTCGTCGATATACGTGTAATGGTTGCGGGCGAAAGAGAAGTTACCGGATACATAATATGTGAAGTTACCGATCTTATTATCGTGGCGCAACATGAACTCACATCCCTGGTTTACCATCTCTGCGTAGTTCTCTTTCGGTAATGTGGCTCCGAAAGTCCCCGGAATCGTACGTTTACGGTCCATCAGGATATCTGAAGTTTTCTTATGGAAGTAATCAAATTCGAGGCTTAGCAGTCCGTTCCACAATCCCAAGTCAAAGCCGACGTCGGCTGTCGTGGTTGTTTCCCAAGTGATGCCTTTGCTTGGATAAACACCCGGTAGAATACCGGTTGCACCTGAACCGAAGACGGCATTGGTTCCTGTTGTAAATTTACTTAAATATTGGTAATAAGCAACATCGTCTCCTCCGTCGTTCCCTAATGTACCATAGGATGCACGTAATTTCAGATTACTGATAAAGTTCAGTTTTTCGTTCTGCTTGAAGAAATTTTCTTCAGTCACGCGCCAACCGGCTGAAACAGACGGGAAAAATCCCCAACGTTTGCCCGGAATCCATTTTACGGACGAGTCGTAACGGAAGTTGGCTTCTAATAGATAGCGGTTGTCGAAACCGTAGTTCACACGGCCGACGTAACCGATGCGTCCAATTTCCGATTCGTGACCATCGGCATCTTTCCACTGGCTGTCCGCGCTTCCGGCGAATAGCTGTTCAAGGGAAGATGAAAGCAATTGCTTGCGCTGTGCCCAAAACATATCACCCCATTCTTCGTATTGCTCATAGAGGAACATGGCGCCGATGTCGTGTTTGCCGAATGTCCGGTTATAGTTTAACTGCAAGTTTAGCGTATAAGCGCTCGTTTCGTTGAAGTCTTTTCGGACGAAGTTTCCGTTTTCGGTTCTCGTACGTGTGCCGACAACCGGGGCGTCGTCGCGGATGATATGGTTATGTCCGCCGCTCGTTTCGTGTATATATAAGGTATACTCTTTTCCTACCTGTTTTTCATTCTCGTAATAACGGCGATAGTTGAACATCGCGTTTGCTGTCAAGCCTTCTACCCAAGGAATTTCCCATTTGGCGCTTAACTTCGTGTTCAGTGTGTTATGTTTTTTGGAAACATGCCCGTTGTTGATTGCTTCCAGAATATTCCAGTTGTAGATGGTTGCGTTCGGCTTTCCGTTTATATAGGCCGGCTCGGTAGTCGGGAAGTTTAGTAGGGCACGATACATATCGTTCATCAAATCTTTATCAGAGTCATGAGGCCAGTAAGGTGTGCGTTGGTCGCTCATATTACCGTCCACATCCAATCCGATCGTAAAGTTATCCGCAACTTTGGCATCTACATTCGAACGGAAACTGTAACGTGTGAAGTCCAGGTTGTTGAATGTTCCGCTCTGGCTGTAATAACCGGCTGACATAAAGTAATTGATACGTTCGCTACCCCCGTTGACACTTAGGTTGTGCTGTGTCGTAAACGGGTTTTTCCAAGCGAGGTCGAACCAGTTTGTACTGTGTGTTTTGAAGTATTCTTGTTCGTCGGCTGTGTAGTAGCGGGAATCTGTTTCCGGGATGCCATTATACATGAATTGGTTATTCAGATATACAGTCCGGTCATAAGCGTTCATCACTTCCGGTGTGCGGGTTGGACGGTCCGTTCCGAATAGACCTGAATAGCTAAACTGAGGCTTTTGGTTTTTACCGCGTTTTGTCGAAACGACAATCACGCCGTTAGAGGCACGAGAGCCGTAAACGGCAGCGGATGCTGCGTCTTTCAATACGGAAATGTTCTCGATCGTGTTCGGATCCAAAGCATCGAAGTCTGCTTTTTCACGAACAACGCCGTCGATGACGTAAGTCGGATTTGTATTGTTGGGTGTATTGACGCCACGGATCGTGATCGGGGAAGATACACCCGGCATACCGGATTTATTGTAAGAGAAAATACCCGGCATACGTCCTGCCATCGCATTGGAGATATTGGAAACCGGGATTGTCGCAATGTTATCTGCCGAAATAGTGGCGACCGAACCGGTCAGGTTCATTTTCTTTTGCGTACCGTAACCGATCACGACCACTTCATCCAGCTTTTGTGTATCTTCCGTCAGTGTGACATTCAGGTTGCTTTGTCCTGCAACTTTCACAAAACAAGTATTGTAACCGATAAACGAAATTTGTAAAGTTGCGTTTTCAGGAACCTCGATCGTGAAGTTTCCGTCCATATCAGTAATGGTCCCGACGGTCGTTCCCTGGATTGAAACGTTTGCTCCGGCGATAGGACCAAATTGGTCGGAAACAACACCTTTAACGGTTTTCTGCTCTTGTTGGACCTTGGCAACGATATCCATCTCTTTCGGACGAAGGATAATTTGTTTCTCATTTACCTTGTACTCGACATTGGTGGATTTGAAAACTTTCTTTAGGATGGATTCGATTGTCTCATTGTCGAATTTTACATTGACTTTTCTGTCTACATTTACCAGTTCATTGTTATAAATAAAATGGAATTCAGAGTTTTCCTCTATTTTGTTCAATACCTCTTCTATCGAAACGTTGTTCATTTCTATAGAAAGACGTGCAGATTGCGAATATAGACTATTTGCATTTGCTGCACTAAGAAAGCAGGTTAAACATAAAGCGGCGATTTTCATACGCGTAGGAATTTGAGGAGACAAGTCGAAATATGACCTGAAACCTTTTTGTTTTGATGTAATTTTCATAACTTTACATTATCAAATTTAATTAGGTAGTTATATGACTTAATTAGACAATTATCATTCGTCAGGTGAGATTTTCGGATTGATAATTATTTTTGATCACGGGATGGGAAGATGTTGCAAGCATCTTTCCATCTTTTTGATTCAGATGTGTGTAGCAGCTATGTCTTCATGGTATTTCAATTTTTGTGTTAATCATTCATTTCTGTTTATTACGGCTATTAGACGTAGGAGATAAAAATCCCCCTACGCCAAAATGCAATTTTTTTATCTTGCTTCGATAATAACGGTCCGACGGGTATAAGAATAGTCGCTGGCCTGTTTCGGTTCGATCATTGTGCACTTGATAGGAGCAGTCTTTTCGAGCAGTTGCAGGATCTCTTCAAAGGTTTCGGTCGTAAAGGTTGCAGAATATTTGTAATTGAATATTTTTTTGCTTTGTAAGATGATGTTTACGTTGAAATGGCGTGACAGACGTTGAGCTATCTCTGCCATTTCGGTCCGGCGGAAGACCATTTTTCCTTCCTTCCATGAAGTAACCATATACAGATTGATGTCTGAAACCTTAGTGTTATCTGTTATCTTATTATATACGGCCTGTTCACCCGGATTCAGAACTTGGGGGATTGGTTTCTTTTCATTTCTGATTTCTATGGAACCGTTTGCCAGAGTGGCTTGTATTTCGTCATCATCTTCATAAGCATTAATATTAAATTCTGTGCCGTAGGCGCTTACCGTGATTCCGTTTGAAAGTGCTACATCGAAGCGGTGCTTTTTATCTGATGAAACCTTGAAATAAGCTTCGCCGGACAGATAAACTTTACGATGGTCTCCGACGAACTGTTTAGGATAATGCAGCTTGGAACCTGAATTCAGCCATACTTCGGAACCATCCGGCAGTGTAATTTTAGAAACAAGGCCATAAGCGCTAGACAATTCCACCTGTTCGATCGGCTGATTTTCCAATCTGTAGATACGCTGGTAAAAGTAGATACTGCTAATTAAGGCTGGAATGAGCAATATGGCTGCCGTGTAACGAAAATAGCGACTGATCTTTTGTCGGAATCGGTTTTTCTGCATGGTTCTCGATACATTTTTCCAGTGGTTGTCTACATCTATTTTTTCTTGCAAATATAGCATCTGGCTGGTGTCACAGATAAAACGGAGATCATCGACCTCTTTCCGTAATTCAGGTGAATCCAACATTTGTTTTTCAAAAGCAAGGCTATCTTCTTTCGATAGTTTGCCTTCCAGATAGGCTATGATATGTTCGGTTTGTATATTCACGTTTGTCATGTATTTGTGATTAGACGCATAAAGGGGAGATTCCCCTATGTTAAATATATTTATCAGGAGTTTGAAATAATAAAATAAGGAATGGCAGATAGTCTTTCAGTTCGACGCGTAAAATTTTAAGTGCTTTACTTATATGCGCTTCGACTGTTTTGACTGATATTTGTTGTTCCTCGGCGATCTCTGTATATTTCTTTCCTTCGAAACGATTCTTTTCGAAAATGAGGCGAGTGTTCTCCGGTAGTTTATCCAATGCTTCAGCCAACATCGTTCTAAGTTCGACAATCGAATAGATATCTCCACTTGGTTCGTCTCCCTTGCCTATCTTCCATTGTTTCCAGGCCAACTCGAGTTCCTGTTTTCGGAGATAGTCGATACAATTATTGCGTACGCTTGTGACCAAAAAATTGCGGGCAGATGTTTCGATTCTGATACTTTTTCTGTTTTCCCAGATTTTGAGAAAAGATTCCTGTACGACGTCTTCACATGTTTCCCAACGTTCAATGTACCGGTGGGCAAAGATGCAGAGGGGAGAAAAGAATTGGAAGAATAATGTTTTAAAGGCATTCTCGTCGTCGTTTACAGCGATGTTCCAAAACAACTTGTCGATTGTATGTGGCAGTGTCTCCTTCATGTTTTCGTTTGATGACAACAAATATTTACTAAGTTCTCATAGGACTAATTCAATTTAGATGTACAAAGTTATAGGACTACGTTAATTAGACCGTCTGTATATAAAAGAATATCAATTGATTAGGAAATTTAATAAGAGAAACACTTCTCCAAATGGAGGCAAATTCGATTTGAATATCATATCGAATTTAGACCTCACTATTAAAAGTTTATGATAATTTTATTATAACTTTGTACATCTAAATTGAATTAGTCCTATGAGAACTATGTGTATCAAAGAGGCAATGAGGTAGAAATAGGTCAAAAAAATAAGGCGTCCCATCACGAGAAGCCTTATCTTTGGTATATTCAAATTCAATAGATGTAGGCTTTACCTCTGTATTCTTGATGTGTCATACCTACATGCTGACATATATGGTTTGTAGGTAAAACACCTATGTTTTAAATTCAGATGTCTTTCCTTAATTATATATTGGTTCATTTGCCATCGGATGAATCCTTTCCACTAATGTCCAGTATATCCTTGACTATGTACCAAATCACGAATAGGACCATGATGCTTCCGATCAGGATACCTCCGACTTTGATGACTGTACCGATGTATTCTTCCATATCTATTAAGTATTATTGGGGGTAAATATAGAAATAAAATAATCGATTCTCGTTTTTTTTTCATGAAATATGTTGGCGGAGTGTAGTAGAGGAGTAGACACTTATCATAATTGACAGGTATTCTGTCAATTTTATAACATAATATCACGGTTAACTCTTTATTTTTGTTCTTATAATTCTTAAATTCTCAATATTATGATGATTCCGTTTAAGGTGAAGACTTTCTCTTTCCTGTTGGCTTGTGCCTGCTCGACGGCAGGGATGGCGCAAGTAGGCAATGACTCTCCTGTAAAGCAGGTAAAAATATCTGGTTATGTAGGGACTCGAATCACAGATTGTATCGAACATCGTGTGAAAGCGCAGGATGTGGACCATTTGGTCGAACCATTCCGCCACCAGAACGAGAAGTCGCGCTGGCAAAGCGAGTTCTGGGGGAAATGGATACAGGGTGCGATCGCCTCCTATCGTTATAACCGGGACCCCGAACTGTACCAGATCATAAAGGATGCGGCCGAATCGCTTATGGCAACGCAGTTGCCGAACGGTTATATCGGGAATTATGCGCCGGAATACCAGTTACAGCAATGGGATGTCTGGGGGCGCAAGTATACATCATTGGGATTGATCGCTTGGTATGACCTGTCGGGTGATAAGAAGGCATTGGAAGCAGCTTGCAGAGTTGTCGACCATCTAATGACGCAGGTTGGGCCCGGAAAGGTGGATATCGTCTCAACCGGCAATTACATTGGCATGCCGAGCTCGTCCGTCCTCGAACCTGTCATGTATCTGTATAACAGAACGAAAGAAAAACGTTATCTCGATTTTGCCAAATATATTGTCGGACAATGGGAGACACCCGGTGGTCCGCAGCTGATCAGCAAAGCTATTGCCGATGTGCCCGTAGCCAACCGTTTTCCGCATCCGAAAACTTGGTTTTCGAGGGAAAACGGACAAAAAGCTTATGAAATGATGTCCTGCTATGAAGGCTTGTTGGAACTGTATAAGGTAACGGGCAATCCACTCTATCTCTCTGTCGTGGAAAAGACGGTCGGGCATATCGTACGCGAAGAGATCAACGTGGCCGGATCGGGTAGTGCATTCGAATGCTGGTATGGCGGGAAAGAACGTCAGACGCAACCTACTTACCATACGATGGAAACTTGCGTGACCTTTACCTGGATGCAGCTCTGTAACCGTTTGTTACAGATGACGGGTAACTCCCTGTATGCTGATTATATGGAAACGGCTATCTATAATGCTTTGATGGCATCTCTGAAGGCGGATGCTTCGCAAATAGCCAAATACAGCCCGTTGGAAGGTTGGCGTCATGAAGGGGAGGAACAGTGCGGCATGCACATCAACTGTTGCAATGCGAACGGCCCGCGTGCCTTTGCCATGATTCCTCAATTTGCCTATCAGGTTCAGGACGATTGTGTCCGGGTAAATTTTTATGCTCCCTCGGAAGCGGAGTTGGTATTGCCGGGCAAGAAGCCGGTCCGGTTGAAGCAAACGACCGATTATCCGCGGACTGATCAGATCGAGATAGAGGTCGATCCTGCGAAAGAGACGACTTTCACCATTGCCTTGCGCATCCCGGCATGGAGCAAGATTGCGGTGGTTTCCGTAAATGGCCAACCCCAGGATGGTGTCCTGCAAGGTGCATACTTGCCAGTGAACCGTAAGTGGAAAAAGGGCGACCGGATCACTGTCAAACTCGATTTACGTGCCCGTCTGGTGGAAAGGAATCAAGCACAGGCCATCGTGCGCGGTCCGGTCGTCTTGGCTCGCGACAGCCGTTTCGGGGATGGCTTTGTCGATGAGGCGTCTGTTGTTGTTAGTAAAGACGGGTATGTGGAGTTGACGCCTGTAAAGACTCCTGGTTTTGCCTGGTTGGCCTTTACCGCCCCGATGGTGTTGGGTACGGACTTGGAAAGCAACCGGGCTCCGAAACAAATTCATTTCTGCGATTTTGCTTCTGCCGGAAATACCTGGGACAAGACACAGCGTTACCGGGTGTGGCTGGCATTGAATGTGATGCATTCGCCTTATAGGCCGTATAATCAGTGAACGGGGCATTTTTACACACTTGGTAATCCGAAGAATGAGTACGGATAGTGGCACACATAGCATCGAGAACAGTGACCTGAGGCGGGACAGTAAATAAAAATTCGTACCTTTGTATCCCTAAAAATACAAGATACGTGGAAGAATATCTGAAACAATTGAATGAAAGTCAGCGCGAAGCAGTTGTCTATACAGACGGGCCTTCGCTTGTGGTAGCCGGAGCCGGATCGGGAAAGACACGCGTGCTGACCTACAAGATAGCCTATCTTTTAAGGCAGGGACTGCCTCCCCAAAGCATTTTGGCACTGACTTTTACGAATAAGGCGGCACGCGAGATGAAAGATCGTATCGCCTCCCTGACAGACGAACGGATGGTACGGCGGGTGTGGATGGGGACGTTCCATTCCGTTTTTTCCCGTATTCTCCGTTCCGAGGCGGAGTGCATCGGCTATCCATCTAATTTTACCATTTACGATGCGACAGATTCTAAAAGTCTACTCCGTTCCATCATGAAGGAGATGCAGCTCGACGACAAGGTGTATCGGCCGGGAATGGTACAGGGCCGTATCTCGAATGCAAAAAATGCACTTATTACCTATAAGGCATACGAACAGAACAAGGAGCTGGTGCAACATGATATAGATTCTAAAGTTCCTTTGCTGCGTGAAATATATAAGCGGTATCAGAATCGTTGCCAGCAAGCGGGGGCGATGGATTTCGACGATTTGCTGTTGCAAACGAATATACTCTTCCGCGATCATCCGGACGTATTGGAGAAGTACAGGAGCTTTTTTCAGTTTGTGCTGGTGGACGAGTATCAGGATACGAATTTTGCCCAGCATCTGATTGTACAGCGCTTGTGCGAAGTACACCGACGTATCTGCGTGGTCGGAGATGATGCGCAAAGTATCTATTCTTTCCGGGGAGCCAATATCGATAATATCCTGCAATTCAAGAACCAGTATCCGGGTTGCCGTATTTTCAAACTGGAACGAAATTATCGTTCGACGCAGAATATCGTAAATGCGGCGAACAGTTTGATACATAAGAATACGAAGCAGATCCCAAAAACCGTTTATTCAGAAAAGGAGGAGGGTAGCAAGGTCTCCATTTGTTCGTCCTATTCCGATTATGAAGAGGGATATGCCGTTGCTGGTAAGATTAACGATATGAGGATGCAGAATTACGATTATGCTGATTTTGCCATCCTGTATCGGACAAATGCACAGTCACGCATCTTGGAAGAGGCCTTGCGTAAAAAGGGAATTCCTTATAAGATATACGGAGGCTTGTCTTTCTATCAGCGTAAGGAAGTGAAGGATGTCATTTCGTATCTTCGTCTGATTGTCAACCCGCATGATGAAGAGGCTTTCAAACGTGTGATAAACTATCCGGCTCGTGGGATAGGCGATACGACTCTCAATAAATTGGTCGTTGCCGCTACAGATCATAATGTCAGTTTGTGGACCGTGTTGAACGATCCGATCGGGTACGCTCTGCCGGTCAATAACGGTACGGCAAAGAAGTTAAGCGATTTCCGGGAGCTTATTTCCGGTTTTATCGAACGGAATGTTAAGCTCTCTGCCGAGGAAATCGCCGCTGCAGTAGTGAAGGAGAGCGGCATTGTCAGTACCTTGTTTCAGGATCGCTCGGTGGAAGGAATCAGCAAGCAGGAAAACTTGCAGGAGTTGTTGAAAGGTATTGCCGAGTTTTGCGAGATACGCCGCGAGGAAGGAACGGAGCATGTCTCGCTTGCTGACTTTCTGTCTGAAGTCTCGCTGTTGACAGATCAGGATAATGATAAGGAAGAACAGGCAAACAAGGTGACGATGATGACGGTGCACGCCGCCAAAGGCCTGGAGTTCCGGAATGTTTTCGTTGTCGGGCTGGAAGAGGACCTGTTTCCCTCCGCCATGTCGAAAGACAATCCGAGAGCGGTGGAGGAAGAACGCCGCCTCTTCTACGTCGCCATTACTCGTGCGGAAGAAAATTGTGTATTGACACACGCCAGAAGCCGTTATCGCAATGGCCAGAGTACGATGTGTTCGCCCAGTCGTTTCTTGAAAGATATCGATCCCAAATATATTTATACGTCGGCAGATGCCGTTACTACCAACGGTTTATTGGCTACTCGTCGTTCCTCGGTTTTCCAGCAACCGAAGGCAATGGAAGGAGAGGCCTATGTCTCTCCGGTCGCTCAGGCAGTCGGACGGCAGGCTCGTCTGACACGGATGGAAACGGCTTCTTTGTCTTCGGCCCCGTCTTCGTCTTCTGCGCCGGCTCTGTCAGGTTTGCATGTCGGGGCTAAAGTTCGGCACGATCGTTTCGGAGAAGGTGAGGTAACTGCCATTGAAGGAGAAGGGGGTAATGCGAAAGCAACCGTTTCATTTGCTCATTTCGGTCAAAAACAATTGCTTTTGAAGTTTGCACGCTTGACAATTGTTGAATAAATCGGCT
>OGOF01000743.1_pt1 | contig 22810 bp, 22 predicted proteins | sample 1552621 | NCBI WGS metagenome assembly OGOF01 (sample SAMEA2580156, study PRJEB22360) | human gut metagenome | biome: human gut; feature: human-associated habitat; material: faeces | place: Denmark | collected 2008/2010
TAATAATTTTTCAAAATGTATCCCTCCATTTCTGTCTTCTTTATATCTTGTACATGCCCTCCAAAAGATCCGTTACGACCTACTTATCTTTTTCTGTTGCATCCTCTGATTTCTGTCCCAGAAACAGGGGATCACGCATGATTTTCTTTACCATGTAAGTTTATCTTCCTTTCATCATCTGATGCTTGAAACCGAACCTCCGCATCGCAGTTTCCTGCAGGTTTTCTGCTGGGCGCATTTAAAATTTATCGTATCCGGATTTAAATCACTATGAACTTTAACGAATAACAAATAACGAATAACAGAAAAAACTTTATCACTGAACCTGAACTATTTTGCACTATTTACCTGTGACCGCACCCTGCACGGAAAATTTTTTAAAGATCTACCTCAAACTGCACCGTCTGGTTATATTGATCCAATGCCATCTGCAATTCCATGACATTCTGAGATACCCGCTCATATTCCTGCTTGACCAGATCAAGATCATAGTTGACATACCGATACTCGGGAACTGCATTTCTGGACATATACGATGTTGTCTCCCTCGTCTTTGGAAGCTGTTTGCGCATCCGGTCAAGGACAGCCTTTCTTTTATTCAACTGCGCCATCTTTATTAAGATCGTGTCCACGCTCATCCCGGTATCCTTTACCTGCACTTTTGCGGTTGCATTTGTGACATTCAGTGCATGTTTGATCACTGCGATCTTTTCATCAATTTCTGCAATCGTTGCTGCAACCTCAGCATAATCATATTCGGGGATCACAGGCTCCTCATTGATCGCAGCCACATAGGTACTTGACGCTTCTTCCTTATTTATCCAGTATTCCTTGTCTTCTTCCAGGCTTTTAAGCCATTTATTTGCATATGCCGATGTTATTTTTTTCATTTACCTTTTTCCTCTCCCAACTATCCTTCATGATGATATCAATATAAGACATACAGAAAAGTTTGTCATTCTACCGCTAGTTTAATTTCCGAAATAAAATATACCATAAACGAACGATATCCCCGTCAATGACGAGGATATCTTCAATACTGGTATGCAATAATCTACTTAAAATTATAAAATTGTCCAAACTCGGCAGCGATTTTCCTGAGATCCATTTGTAGACTGCCTGCGGATTTTCAAATCCCATCACGGTCTGGACATCTTTCACCGTGTAACCGTGTTCTGATAGAAGCCTCTTGATCTGTCTGCCGGTCTCTTTCTGCTGGATTGATAAATACATTGGTTCCATCTCATACCTCCTTATTCATCACTGTCCCGAAACACGAATTTATTTTATCTTAACATTTTTATGTTGGGAAATCCAGATAAATCGCCTGACTAATGAATTCTGTTCTTCTAATCAGAAAATAATCTACTTTCCTGTCCTTATAGCATCTTTTTGCCAATAATTTTACCACTTTCGGCGCTATTCCCTTATTTCTCTTATTCTCGAAAAGATCTATTCCTATTTCAGGTGTATCAGAGTCCGGATTCTGCAATTCCAGACTTCCACAATAATCGCCATTTATTTCAAATACAGAAAATACTTTATCTTCTCCCTCTAAAACCTGTTCCCACATCATATCTTTGCAATGCTCATTTAAAAACAATGTATGTTCACCATTTATCTGACGATGCAATTCTACATAATTATCACGATCTTCATCCGCAATCGGGCAAATGATAAATTCATTATCTGATACATATACACTGCTGCTATTTCCCTGTTGTCTGGTATACTCCTGTCCACACTTCCAGATAGCCTTCTCTTTAAAATAAATACTGGTATCCTCGTCCGATATTTCAAAGAACACCCGTAACATATCCATATTTAATGTCTTTCCAAATCTTCTCGGTCTGGTAAACAGGGAAACCAGCGGTTTTCTGTCTAAAAATTCTTTGATCAGCAGTGTTTTATCCACATAATAATATTCTGCCTGTGCTCTGACATAATCAGAAACTCCTACCGGAAGCGGTCTTTTCTCTTTCGCGGCATCTTTACAGGTTTTCATATTTATTTCCTCTCCTGATGGCAATATATTACTTCTTTTACGGCTGATTATAATAGAAATGCGGAAATATATCAAATTATTTTGATATATTTCCGCATACACAATTTTAATTAAGCTGGTACTCATCCACCACTTTTCTCGCCACATCCGGATAGTTCGTAATAATTGCATCGAGTCCCATCTCACAGCAGCGCCGCATGTCTTCCTCATTATTGATCGTCCATACATGCACTAATATATTTCTCCGCCTGCAGTCCTCCAGATAATTTGGATAAAAAATTTTCGTCCACCCCGGATGCAGAGCATCTGCCCGCACAACATCCGCCACATAATCGACCGCATTTATAATTCCATCCGCATACAGTGCACCTGTTTTTAATTCCGGGCATTTTTCCTTCATACTGCGGATCGTATAATGATTGAATGAGGAAACTATGATACGATCCATCATGTCATATTTTTTTGTCAGTTCTAAAACCTTATCTTCCATTCCCGGATAAAACGTGTTTCCAGTCTTCATTTCCACATTAATGGTGAGATCCGTCGGCTTTATCAACTGATAAACTTCCTCTAATGTTGGTATCTCTTCTTTCTCATATTCCGGATGTATTTTATTAAAATTAAATTTTTTTAATTCATTACAGGTAAAGTCCTGTACACGTCCGGTTCCATCACTGACTCTGTCAAGAACCTCATCATGTATTACAACCACTTCCCCATCTTTCGTCAGATTCACATCCAGTTCGATTCCATCTGCTTTCATCTCAATGGCTTTTCGAAATGCATCCATTGTATTTTCCGGTGCATATCCACTTGCTCCACGGTGCGCCCATACTTTTATTTTTTTTGAATCCATAAATTTTTATCCCCCTTCTGTTTTGACACATTCTAATCCTGAATTTGTAATACTTCCATATGCTTACATTTCTTCCACATAGTGCACATAGTCAAAATTTCTGATCTCATCGATCAGTTCCGGTCTCATATTATAGTGATTGACTTCCAGAGTTACCACTAAAGATGAAAATTTACCCGGCAGTTTATTTTTGGTTGTCTCAACCGTCTCTGTTTTCACATTCCGGCTTCGCATCTCCTGTAAAAACAGCCCAATGCTCTTTCCATTTTCCAGTTCAAGATAAAGGTCAAATACTTTCGCATGTTTCTGTAAAAAAATGTCGATTTTATTCAGAAGGCGCAATACAACAACAATGAATACCAGCGTATAGACTGCACCTTCCACAAACCCGATTCCAATCGCCAGACCCACACAGGCACATGCCCAAAGTCCTGCTGCTGTGGTAAGCCCCCGGACTCTTTGTTTCTCCGTTACCAATATTGTGCCTACCCCCAGGAATCCTACCCCACTGATCACCTGTGCACCGAGCCGTGCAAGATCGGCTTTCTGGTCAAAATTCATCGACATATATTCACTGGTCAGCATTACCAAAGCGGATCCAAGGCACACTAATGCATGTGTCTTGATCCCGGCTCCGCGCCGTTTTAACCCACGGTCAATTCCTATCACAGTTCCCGTTAGGATTGCCAGCGCAAGGCGTCCGCAAATCGCTACGCTGTTCCATTCTGCCATTGCGTCAATAAAAGCTCTCCACATGATTTCACCTTCCCACTATTTTATCTCCAACGAATCTTTTTGTGCATCTTAGGATAAAGAAAAAGAGCAATTTAAAATTATCTTTCAAATTGCTCTTCTCCCCATTCTCACCTGCAATTACTTTGAATATAACCGAATCCTTTTTTCTTTAATTTTTCCGTAAAATCTGTAGTAAAATGCATGCAAAAAACATTCCTTCTTAAATCCGCCGGTATACATTCCTCCAGCTCCTCTAATGGGCAATGTGACCTGTGATCCGATGTAAATTCTGTTGTATCCTGATAGATCGTTGATATTTCCCTTTTATAAAATCTGTTTAATACATCTTTGGGAATCTCATACGAATCTCCACTGTAGTAAATCTTCTCTCCTGCAAATTCAATGATATAACCAAAGCAGGAAATATCATCCGCATGTTTCACAGAAACAGCCCAAACCTTCAGTCCCTCTGCGGTAAACAGACTGCTCTCCACAGGAATATAGATATCCGGGTCGATTCCCATCAATCCAAGCAGAATCCACAAAGACTTTTCCGGATAGATGACCGTCACTTTTTTCCCAAGTACATAATAACAATAGGAAATGATAGACGGAAGACTTCCCACGTGATCTGCATGCATATGTGTTACCATAATTGTGATACCGGCGTATTTCTTTAAGAGTTCTTTCTGATACAATTTCAAAAATACACTCTCCCCGCCATCGATCACATATAGCTGATCCTTGTTTGTAAAATAGGCACTTGTATTCCCGTACAACGGATTAAATGCCGAACCACATCCCAAAAAATTTAAATCCATACGCATCACTTCCGATAATTATTTTCTTTCAGGTAATCCACACAATGCTTTGTCCAGTCTGTCTGGATAATATCAAATCCTTTATCTGCAAGCCATCCCCATCCTTTCGCAGGATCATCGGTCAGCGAAACGTCATCGCTATGCCCTGCTGCCAGTGGAACCCGGCTGGAATATAAAATCGCATTGCCCCAGAGAATCCGCCCCTTTTTCTTCTGCATTTCCAGATAAGATTCCTGGATCACCGGAGATGTTTCTTTTTCAAACACAATCTCTGCCCCTATATAATTGATGTTCATTTTTTCAATTTTATCAGAGGCAAAATCCTCTTCCATGAAAATTGGCATATAATCGATCGTTGGTGCATAAGCTTCAATTAATTTCAAAGATTGGTCAGAAGGATCACTCTTCATTAAAATCTGATCTTCCATTCCATGTTTCTTTACTGCTTTCATAACCGGTTCAATAATATTGATGCTTCTGTCAAGATTCAGTTTACATTTTCCTTTCAAATGCTCTAACACATCATCAAATGAATTTACCGGCAGAAATGTCTGCTGCAGATCGCCGTTACAGAGTCTCATCTGTCTGATCTCCCCGGCTGTATACCGTTCAATTCTGATATGTCTGTCAAGATGGCTCGGTTCCATTCCTGTGTGGAATACAAACAATTCGCCATCGATACTTTGAAACAGATCCATCTCTAAAATGTCTGCGCCCTCCTTGAGTGCAATATCAAAAGCCGCAATCGAGTTTGGCGGAATATTTCCCCCACTGGTTCCTCTGTGGGCGGCAACCAGAACACCTGTTTTTTTTCTTAATTCAATGATCGATTAATTTTTACCCCCGTTTTTCTTTTTTGTAAAAAAAGATTTTATCTTTCCAAGTCCGTCATATCTGCCAAGCCAAAGTGCAATCGTAGAAATGATCATAAGCACTACCGTATAAACAAATGCCATTGCCTGTGCATCTATGGTCGCTGTCTCATCCGTTGCCAGCTTGATCACGATTCCAAGCGGCTGATAGGATGGATGATATAAAAATACGGATAAGTCATATTCTGATAAAAGTCCGTTAAAGTTCAATACAATGACAGATAATACGATTGGCATAATAATCGGAAGAATGACTTTCCTCATTGTATAGAGCGGTTTTGCGCCCATAACCTGTGCTGCCTCTTCCATATTTCCATCAAGTCCGACAAATCCGGCGCGGATCATTCGGTATGAAAACGGAATTTTAATAATAATGTATGCAAACAGCAGGATGATCGGTGTAGCAACCAATACCTTATCTGCCAGGAGCATTCTTGGCTCATCGTAGGTCAGCATCAAACCAAGTGCTATCATGGTTGATGGCAGCAGCCATGGGATCAGAATAAACGGTTCAAACAACTTGTCATATTTGTGTTTTGCTTTTGTCACAATACGGGCAACCACAATACAGATCACAGCTACAACCAGTGCCGCCAGCAGAGAATACACAATACTTACCAGATACGGCTTATATGCAGTGGCTGAACGGAACAGTTTTTTGTAATTCTCCAGTGTAAAAGAATCTTTTCTGATCACACCTGTCTTGATCGTCAATCCATCTGTAAATGAAAATACAAGTACGTTGATGATCGGCAGCATGTAAATGATAAACATCACATAAGCTACAATATGTGCGATCACATTCATGACCGGATTTTCAATCTTTTGTTTTTCCATTTTGGCTTTTGTCTTTGAAACCGATATAAAATTGCCTTTTTTTTCAATTTTCTGCATGATTGCAAGAAGAATCGTCGTTGCAATTCCAAGGATGATTGCCAGCAGCGCTGCGATATCTCTCGATCCCGTCATATTGGCAAACGTCTTGATCATCGGGTTGATTGTCTGGAAATCCGGGCCACCAACGATCAAAGGTCCTGACATTGTGCTTAATGCTGCGATAAAAGTAAGCACTGTAATCGCAAAAATGGTAGGTTTCATTGTCGGCAGCACAATTTTAAATAAAATCGTACTCTGGGATGCCCCCATATTCTTCGCCGCCTCTATCGTATGATAATCCAGCCCTCGTATCGCATTTGTCAAAAACATCATATGATTTGATGTTCCCGAGAATGTCATAATAAAAAGTACAGCACCAAATCCGACAAACCAGTTCGGATCCAGACCTGGAAAAATATTGGTCAGCACTTTTGTCACGATTCCTGTTGAACCGTAAACGAACTTATATCCTGTAACCAAAACAACGCCGCTGTAGATCAGTGTTGACATAAATCCAAGACTTAATATTTTTGCCCCTTTGATGTCAAAGTATTCTGTAAACAGTACAACTAAAATACCGGATATATTTACGGTAATAATAGAAGCGATCGCCAGAACAAAGCTGTTCTTTAAACTCTTCATGGCCCTTGCTGATTTCATGATCTTGTCAATTGCTTCCAATGTGAAATGTCCATCTTTTACAAATACCCTGGCAAGCAGATTTAAGTTTGGGAATACCAGAAATGTAATGATAAACCAGATTAATGCAATTTTAATAATAATGCCGGGAATATTGATTGTTCCATCCTGAATTTTTTGCTTGAGTTTATTCATAAAATATCCCTCCTAAAACTGCATGATATCCTGTGGGTTGATATAGAGGTCTATCTGTTCGTTTTCCTGATACAGCCTGCGTCCATCATTTTTTTCAAGATATTTAAGCTCCTGTCCATGACATTCCAGCACATACTTTGTCAGCACACCACTAAATTCAGCTTCTTCCACTTTGCCTGTGAGTTTCACATAACCGGCTTTTTCTTCACTGATACATCTCTCAATTCTTACAAATCCAGTCTTGTTTGTATCTAAATTTGCACCCGACTGCGTATTGACCTCAGATAAAAGTTCACCCTTTAAGCGGTTGATATCACCGATAAAATCGCAGACAAACTCACTTTTTGATTCATTATAGATCTCATACGGCGTTCCAACCTGTTCTACATATCCATTGTTAAATACGGCGATCCGGTCGGAAAGCGTCAGCGCTTCTTCCTGGTCATGCGTAACATACAATGTTGTGATACCCAGCTCTTTCTGGAGACGTTTTAATTCCATTCTCATATCAATGCGGAGTTTTGCATCCAGATTGGATAGCGGCTCATCCAGGCAAAGAATCTTAGGCTCCAGAACGATTGCTCTTGCAAGCGCTACTCTCTGCTGCTGACCACCTGACAGATCCGACACATTTTTCTTTAACTGTGATTCCGTAATCTTGATCTTAGCTGCAACTTCATGTACTTTCTGATCGATCTCTGTCTTCGATGCTTTTTTTACTTTCATTCCAAACGCAATGTTGTCATAGACTGACATTGTCGGGAAAAGCGCATAGCTTTGGAACACCATGCCAATGTTTCTTTTTTCAACCGGAAGATTTGTAACGTCCTTGTCTCCTACATATACTTTTCCTTTTGACGGTGAGAGAAAGCCAACCAGCGCCCGCAGTGAGGTGGTCTTTCCACAACCGCTTGGTCCTAAGAAGGTGAAGAACTCACCTTCTTTAATATCCAGATTCAAGTTTTCAATCGCTACAAAATCCCCATACTTTATTTCAATATTTTCAAACTTTACCATGGTGTTCTCCTAACTTTGTTTAATGTCAGCTTCCTGTATTTTTAGTTTCTTCTATATTTACTGTACATACTCAAGCTCTGCTTTCTCTACCCATGCATCCACATTTTCTGCAATGAAACTCCAGTCAAGATCCTGCGGTTTCAAAGTCTCCATTAACTCTTTAATATCATCGGAAACCTGGTCTAATGCTTCTTTCTGACATGGAATCGTTCCATAATTATTAGACCAGTCAAGCTGAACATCAGAACTTCCAAGCCAGTTTAAAAATGCTACACAGGTATCATATTTCTTAGTGCCTGCTGAAATTGCAAGAGATTCTACCACATATGGCTCTCCAATGTCCGGTGTCATGATCTGGAATTTGTAATCACGGTCTTTCTGCTCTGTCAAAACGCCGGATGCCCAGTGCTCATCCATCGGATAGGTACCATCGATCACACTTCCGACTGCGTCTTCACCATCTGCAATGTTATGTGCATTACCTAAGAATTTTGCTGCGATCTCCCATCCCTCATCAGAAATGCCAAGATCTCCGTCCGGATCCTGATAACGGCTGATGATACTTGCAAATACCGTCTTTGCTGTTCCACCGCCTAAATTATGTAACTGATACAGTCCTTTGTATTCATCTTTCGTCAGATCTGTCCAGTCAGAAGGCATATTGTCATAGTCCGCATTTCCCATTAATACCAATGGCGTTGTTGTAACCGGGTAATAGTATCCGTCCGGATCGATGAGGTCTGCATCTACTCCGTCCACCCAGTCCGGTTCCCATTTCTGAAGCAAACCGTTTGCTTTTAATTTTTCGTACTCAATATTGTTCAATCCAAATGTAACGTCACAAAGAGGATTATTTTTCTCTGCGATCATACGCTCGGTTACCTCAGATGCTCCTAATGCTACCACCTCAATATCGAATCCGGCTTCTTTCGCTTTCTCGATCAGATATGCATCACGACCTTCGGTTCCGCTGTTCGTGTATACAACAAGTTTTTCATTGGAAGATGAAGTATCCTCTTTCTGGGTATCTGCCGCATCGGTCTTGTCCTCCACAGCTGCGCCCATCTGATCTGCTGCCGTGCTGCCATTGTCTGCGCTGGTATTTCCACCGCCACAGCCTGCTAATGCTGCAACCCCCATTGCTGATACAAGTAATACTGATAAAAATCTTTTTTTCATTGTAAATTCCTCCCTCTCTTTTGTTTTTGTAATGTTATCATACTTCATATTTTGAAACGTGTCAATATTATTTTGTTCGATTTAACAATTTATTTTGTATTTTTTGATATTTTATTGTACTTTTTACATGTTTGTTTTTGCATGCTTTTTATTCGTCATTATACATTTTATCCATTATCCACCTGTATTTTATTAGTTTTTTGTATTTTTCTCATATATCCGCCGGCATTTTATATCATAGTTTGTTTTTTGCAATACTTCTATCAAGTTTGTGTAAAATCCATGTAATTTTTATAACGTTATAATTTTCCTATGACTATTGACACATAAAATAATAGAATGCATACTCCGCGGATATTCTATTATCACAAACAAAAAAGGTGGAACATATCCAACATATGATTCCACCTTTCGATTCCATTTTCGCTTTACAGCTCCCGTATTTTATTTGTTAATTTCTTCATCAATCAGTTTCTGTGCACGGTTTAGAGATTCCTCTACCGGCAAGAATCCCATCAGTACATTCTCCACAGCCATTCCCACAATATTCAAAAACTTGATTTCATCAAATGCTTTGTCTGAATCCGCAGGAATTCTCCTCGTATGTGATTTGCTGAAACAGTCTTTTGATAATTCCAGCCAGGGAAACACATCTATGATATCGTATTTATTATATGTTTTCGCACATGGAGAAACGCTCCCAAGTGCTGCCATGCCAGACGCCGCCGGCTCTGTTGTGATCCATTTGATAAATGCAAATGCATCTTCTTTTCTGCGGCTGTTTTTGGAAATTCCAACTGTTCCTCCTCCATAAATCGGATTTTTCCCAGGAACCATTGCCACTCCTATATTTCCAACAACTTTTGAGCCTGCTCCTAAGATTTCCGATGCATAATTACTGAAATTGATCATCATTACAAGTTTGCCATCCGCAAAGTCTTTTGCAGATGTTTTCCACCAGTGGACCACCTTTTTATCTGTATATTGCTTGGCAGTCAGAAGTTCTTCTAATGCCTTTACGCCCGCTGTATCATTGATCACGACCATTCCATCTTTTCCATACAGATGATTTTTATGGCTGAACAGCCTTGTAAGAAATTCCGTCGCTGTGACACCCAGGTTTCCAAGTGTCAGATTTGAAAAATAATGTTCCTCCAGCCTGTCACTTGTTGCAAAAAACTCCGCAATTTTATTGTATTCTTCAAATGTCTTTGGAATTTTTAATTCCGCTTTATATTTCTCACTGTACAGTCTCTTAATAACTGTATTTTCAAACAGATCCTTTCTATAAAAAAGAAGCTGTGTACTCGGTGTGATCGGAAGCGCATACGCCTTGCCATGCACACGGGAATACTTATCTATCAATGCCGGTATGTACTCTTTATACACTTCATCAATATCCGGCGTCATATCGTCAAGCGGGACTAATATCCGTTCCGAAAGCAATGGCAGCCAGGTTACATCCATTCGGAATATATCGTAATAGTCCGAATTTTCAGCTTTCATAAACTGCTCATAAATATCATCATAAGAAAATACATCAAACTGTATCTGTGTTCCGGTCTCCTCTGTATACAGTTTTGCCAGTCCCTGCAGGATCATTGTCTCCGGGCTGTCAAGGGTCAGTATCCGTAAATGATCCGCCGGTGTTTTGTTTAAAGTGATCTGATTCCACTCACGAAATCCATCATTCTCACAGATCAGTTCCTTCTCTGCCCCATTTTCCTTTGAATCTCCGATAATTTTTTCCGCAGCCATTTTCCCGACCAGACCATAGTTTAACTCATATTTGCGGTAATCCTTTTCCGGGAGAGAAGTGATCGGCGACAATGTAAAAATCGGTGTCTGATTGCCTGCTGAAAAGTTTGTAACAACATTTCTTATCTTTTCTGCAAAACGGATATTCGTCGTTATGATTGCATCGTATTCATTTTCCTGCACAAGAGTATTGATGATTGCATGGGATACACGCCTGCTGTCTGTCGTGATATGGAAAAATTTTATTTTCTCCTGCGCAAGCATCTTGTAGAGACCTCTGCAGAACTCATTTTCATTGGAAAATTTTAAAGAATCTGTTACCACAAGAACATTATGATATCTGGCAGATATGACAGTTTCTGCAATCTGCCCTCCCGCTGATTCATAATCAAATCCAATATAGTCCAGATCATCGGTCGCTTTCCGCTCCACAAAGCACAACTTTTCAAATCCTGCATATGCCTCTTTGACTTCCTTTTCTCCCAGACAGGTGATCGACGCCACCCCCATCGCCATTACAGACTTTGCCCATTGGATCATACTGTATTCTGTTTGTCTGTTATCGTTTGTGATCAGAAGTTCCGCTGTGTATCCTCTCTTTTCGGCATAACTTTTCAGGCAGTAATAAAAATCCCTGTAATGTCTGCGTTCCATTGAAGGCACGATCACACAGATAATATTGCCGCTTCCCTTCCTGAGCATCTTAGCCCGCTCATTGATCGTATATCCAAGCTTTTTAGCAGCTTCTTCCACCGCCTTTATCTTCTCACTGCTGACATTTCCTTTTCCGTTCAATACATTGGATGCCGTTCCCTGTGATACGCCGGCCATCCTCGCAACATCTATAATGGTAGCCATGTATTTCTCCTTTTTATGCGCCGCTTTTCCTTATAACGTTATTATAAGTATTATACTATAGATGTTGTGGGTTTTTCTACAAAAAAATTACCTGCTTTTTCGATAAAAGAGCTTGATTTAAAGGGCAAAAGTCTTTATAGTTAAGGAAACATATGAATGACCTTTAAATTTAGTCCCGTGAGGCTAAGAAGGCAGCTCAAAATCCAGATATAAACAAGAAATTCTTGGCAAACATTCGAATTGACAGGAAGACCGGGGAGGAAGCTTTCCGGGCAGTTTAAGCAGACTTTGAGAGACCATTTTAGACACGGAGACTGAGTGTATAAAATGGCCTTTTTGCTTAAGTTATTTTCGAAAGGATGCCAAATCATCATGACCACTGTTAGCCAAAACCAAGTCGTTGTCGAAACTGAAGACAAGCAAGACAACTTGCTCCGTCTGCCTTACTTTGTCAGCGCTGAACAACTGAGCGCCGACGACGTGCTGCACCTGCTGCAAAGAGCCCAATACTTCAAGAACGGCGGGGAAGTACCAGCCTTGAGCCGGACAATCTTCTGCACCAACATGTTCTTTGAAAACTCAACCCGGACCCACACCAGCTTTGAAGTTGCTGAAAGAAGGCTGGGCTTGACTGTAATCCCATTTGACCCATCCCACTCTTCAGTCAACAAGGGGGAAAACCTCTACGACACTGAACTGACCATGGCATCTCTGGGCATCGAACTCAGCGTGATCAGACACCCGGAAAACGCCTACTACAACGAAATCATCCACCCAAAGGAAGGCCAGCACCTGCAAATGGGCCTGGTTAACGCTGGTGACGGTTCCGGTCAGCACCCATCCCAAAGCATGCTGGACATGATGACCATCTACAACGAATTCGGACACTTCGACGGCTTGAAGATCATGATCGTCGGTGACTTGACCAACTCACGGGTTGCCCGGTCAAACATGGAAATCTTGAACACCCTGGGCGCGGAAGTCTACTTCTCAGGTCCGGAATACTGGTACGACGCTGAAGAATTCAGCAAGTACGGCACTTATGTCAAGAACATTGACGATGAAATACCAGAACTGGACGTCTTAATGCTGCTCAGAGTTCAGCACGAACGCCACAACGGGACAGAAGCCAAGACTGAACAGCTATTTGATGCCAAGGACTACAACGCTGCCTACGGGCTTAACCAACGCCGCTACGACATGCTTAAGGATGACGCCATCATCATGCACCCGGGCCCAATCAACCGCGGGGTTGAATGGGACGGTGACCTGGTTGAAGCACCTAAGTCCCGCTACGCTGTCCAAATGCACAACGGGGTCTTTGTCAGAATGGCCATGATTGAAGCTGTTCTGCGCGGACGTAAGTTGGGAGGCCTTGAATAATGGCCATTTTGCTGAAAAACGGCCTGGTTTACCAGGAAGGCGAATTCATCAAAGAAGACGTCTTGATCTCCGGCAGCAAGATCCAGGCCATCGGCCTGGATCTGCCAGAAGAGGGTGCTGAAGTCTACGACTTAAAGGGCAAGCTCCTGGCACCTGGCTTAGTGGACATCCACGAACACTACAGAGAGCCGGGCTTTACCTACAAGGAAACCATCAAGACGGGGTCTGAAGCAGCGTCCCGGGGCGGTTTCACCACGGTCTGCACCATGCCTAATGTTGACCCGATCCCAGATGACCTGGAAACTTTTGAAAAGCAGGTTGCTTTAAATGAAGCCAACAGCTGCGTCAACCTCAAGCAATACGGGGCTATTACTGAAGACCTGACCAGTGATAAGGTGGTTGACATGGCGGCCTTGAAAGAAGCGGGGGCTTTTGCCTTCAGCAATGACGGCCACGGCATCCAGCAAGCCGGCACTATGTATGAAGCTATGCAGGAAGCTGCTAAGGTAGGCCTGGCCATCTGTGAGCACATCCAGGATGACTCTCTTTACCATCATGGGGTGATGAATGCCGGCAAGAAGGCGGAAGGACTCGGCCTGCCAGGCATCCTGGGGGTCAGTGAATCTGCGCAATTGGCCAGAGACCTGGTTTTGGCCCAGGCTACCGGGGTTCACTACCATGCCTGCCACGTTTCTACCAAGGAAAGCGTGGAACTGATCCGGATCGCCAAGGAATACGGAATCAATGTAACCGCCGAAGCCGCACCTCACCACCTGCTTTTGAGCGAAGAAGAGATCGACGGCAACAACGGTTACTACAAGATGAACCCGCCGCTTAGATCAAAGGAAGACCAGTTTGCCTTGATTGAAGGGATGCTGGACGGGACGATCGACTTGATCGCGACTGACCATGCTCCGCACAGCCGGGAAGAAAAGGCCGGTGATATGCGAAAGGCTGCTTTTGGGATTATTGGCAATGAAACTGCTTTTGCCAGCCTTTACACCAAGTTCGTCAAGAGCGGGCAAATGGACCTGAGCCTGCTTTTGGACCTCATGAGCTACCAGCCAGCCAAGCTCTTTGGCTTGGACGCTGGTGTCCTGGCTCCAGGCAAGGAAGCCGACCTGGCCGTCTTTGACCTGGACCACGCCGAAAAACTGGCCGAAGAAGACTACTTGTCCAAGGGGGTTAACACACCTTTCACCGGCCAGGAAGTCTACGGCATGACCGCCTTGACTTTTGTCAGCGGCAAGCTGGTTTACAAGAGCAAGCACTTTGCCGACTAGGCAAATGGCAAAATAAAATTTTTACCACAGAAGAAAATAACTAGCAAAAGACGAAAATAAGTCCTTCTCTAATCAGAGGAGGACTTATTTTGTTTGGCGCTGGCATTGAGGGCGGCCCGTTGCTCTCTTTGGTCAACGTGGGTGTATAGGTCGGTGGCTGAGGTGCCTTTTTGCCCCAGTTGCTGGGCGACCATGACCTGGTCCTTGGTCGCCTGATAGAGTTCAGAAGCGACCGTGTGGCGGAGCTTGTGGGGGGTGAGCGGGTGGCCGAAGGCAGCAGAATACTTGCCAACCATTTTTTCGATGGCATTGGTCGTCATCCGCCGGCATTCCTGGTGGTAGCTGGTTAAGAAAAAGGCCTTGTTAGTGGCTGGGGCCTTGTAGCGGTCTGCCCGGATTGCCAGGTACTTTTCCAGATAGGGGAGTGTCCAGTCAGCAACTGGCACTGAGTCTCTCTGTCCGCCCTTCCGGGTGATATCTAAAGTTGCCTCTTTTAAGTTGAGGTCCTTCATGTCAACCCCGGCGCATTCGGAAACCCGGATTCCCGTGCCTAAGATCAAAGCGATGACAGCCATGTCCCGTTCCTTGTTTTGCTTAAAAGAAGAAAGGGCGCGTCCACTGCAGAGGCCGGCAAATTTTTGGTCCAAAAAGTCCATGAACTGGTATTTCAAGTTGCCGGTGTACATGTGAGCTTCTAAGGCATGAGCCCGGTAGTTCAAGGTGCTTGTATAAGGAAGGGAATTGATCTTGAGCATAACATTGCGATCAAAATAAGGCTCGCCATTGTTCTTGTCAGCCGTGATCGTCAAGTACTTGTACAAGGAGCGCAGGGCGTTGAGCGACCGGTTGACGGTCGTCGGGGAGTTGAGGTGGCCCTGCTTGTTCCTGCTGTGCTCCAGTTTATCCAGGTAGAGCATGACATCGCTCCGGCTCAATTTTTCCAGGTCGCTTGGCAGCACTTGGCTGGGACTTTTCGCCTGGGTCAAATTTTCAGCGATCATCCAGGAGAAAAAGCGGCGAATTTCCGTTAAGTACTGGTAGCTGGTGGTCAGAGAGTGCCTTGTTTCCAGCTGGTATTCCTTGACGAAGTCCGGCATCTGTGCCATTTCCCGGTCGATGAGGGAGAGGTATTTCTTGGTTTCCATATGACTCCTTATTCTTTCTCCAAAAAGTGGTTCTTGTACTCGTCTTCAATGATGGTCAGCATTTCTTCTAAGATGCCATAATTACCAATATTTTTCCGTTAGCTTAATTATACTAGAAAGAAGGCGAACCGACAGCTAGTTGATCAGTTGACTGTCTTTCAGCCAGACGGCTTTTTGCTTGGAAAAGCGGTAAAATAGAGCTGACTATTGAAAAAATGAAAGAGGCAGAAAAATGCTCAAGTTTATTACAGCCAGCGACAGTTTCAAGGAAAGCTTGTCAGCCAAAGCGGCCTGCCAGGCCATGGCAGATGGGATCAAGCGGGTCTTTCCCGAGGCCGAAGTCGTCCAGGTCCCCATGGCCGATGGGGGCGAGGGGACGGTCGATGCAATCTTGTCCTGCATCCCCGGGGAAAAAGTTGCAAAGGAGGTTACCGGTCCCGATGGCAAAAGGCTCTTGGCCAGCTATGGTCTGATCAATGACGGGGAATGCGCGGTGATCGAGACGGCAGCAGCCAGCGGCCTGGGCTTGCTTGCGAAAAAGGACCGCGATCCAATGACGGCAACTACTTTTGGGACCGGGGAGCTGCTGCTTGACGCGTTGAAGCGGGGCGTTAAAAAGATTATCGTGGGCTTAGGCGGCAGCGCGACTAACGATGGCGGTGCCGGCCTGGCTAAGGCTTTAGGGGTTAGGTTTTTAGATAAAAATGGCCAAGAGCTGCCTTTTGGCGGAGGAAGTTTAGACCAATTAGCCAGAATTGATACCAGCGGCTTGGCTCCCTGCTTAAAAGAAGCAAAAATAATCCTGGCCAGTGACGTGACCAATCCTTTGACCGGACCCAATGGAGCATCTGCGGTTTTCGGCCCTCAAAAAGGGGCGGACAAGGAGATGGTCCAGAAGCTTGACGCTAGCCTTCACCATTATGCGGCCGTGATCAAGGAGCAAGTTGGGAAAGACGTAGAGAACGTTCCTGGCAGCGGGGCGGCTGGCGGCCTGGGAGCGGGCTTTTTGGCCTTCAGCAATTGCCAGATGCAGGCGGGCGCCCAGATCGTGATCAAGGAGAGCCATTTGGCGGAAAAGATGCGGGATGCTGACTATGTCTTTACGGGCGAAGGCGGGATTGACTTCCAGACTAAGTTCGGCAAGACACCCTATGCCGTGGCCCAAGTTGCCAAAAAGCTTGGCATACCGGTTTTTGCCCTGGCTGGCCAGGTCGGAGATGGAATTGACAGCTTATATGAAGCAGGCTTTACGGGGATTTTTGGCATCCTGCCAGGCATCTGCAGCTTGCCGGAAGCTTTAGCAGGCGGAGGAGATAATTTAGCCCGGACCAGTGAAAACGTAGCCCGGGTGGTTAAGGCCGCCAGAGTAAATTTACAGTAAAGGCTTACTATTAAGGAAAAATAGCATTTTTTGTCTTTCAGCCGATTATTTTCGCATATGCTCTGTAATTTTTTCAAAAGGTTGTGATAATAAGAATAGACGCGGAAAGCGAATTCAAAAATGAAAGGGTATAAAAAGATGAAAGAATACTATTTAGACTATCGTGAGCAAGTGCGGAACATCTTGGATGCTTTGGACGACAGCAGTACATCCTTGCGCCTGGGAGCAGTCGCGATTGAAAACCTCTTGACCCTGGCCAGAGTTGACCTGGATGATGAAGACGAAGAAGATTCTGATGACTCAGACGCCATTGAAGAGGCAGATAGCGGCGGGGACCTAGCAGATGCGGAAACAGAGGACAAGAAGCAAGTTAAAATCATCCGTCATGAAGACCCACCCGCCAGCATCCATTACCAGCTCTGCCGCTTTTCCCGGGCCTTGAAGGGCGGGAGTTTTTACACCGAGCAGGGGGACCTGGTCAGCGAGATCAATGAGCTGGCCGTCAGAAATCTGAACGTGGAAAACGGCGATTTAGTCGAGCTGGACCTCAGCAGCCAGCCGCCCCGGGTAGTCCGGATAGTGGAAGCCGGAAACCTGCCTTCTAATATCGCGACTATGTCATATGGGATCGTAGAAAGGGATCCTGCCGGCGACTTGTATGTCAGCCGCAGCGCCATGGACGAGAGCTCAAGTGAGTGCGCGGGCATTGACCGCTATGAGGTGCCAGCGATCATTGATGCTGGGCAAACCGAGACAGGTTTTGTCCATGAAGGCGACATCGTTGACTTGGCCTGGTATAAGAACAGCCCCAGCAATATGATCGTCCGCTGGGTCAGCCAGACTAAGGGAGAAGAAGTTCCAAAGAAGGAAAAGCCGGCTGAAAAGAAGGTAAAAAGCGAAAAGGAAGACAAGGATAAAGAAGAGAGCGTAACGACCTTGAATTTCGACCTGCATGGCCGCAGCGTGGCGGTGGTCATCGGCAATGAGCTCCGCAGCCAGGAGATTCAGAAGATGGTAGGTGAGCACCACGGCCGCTGCAAGGTGATTGACGCCTTCAAGTTTTCCGATACGGAATCTTTTTACAAGCACGCTCTCAAACGGGCTGACGTAACGGTCATGGTGCAGAATTTGAACAAGCACTCAACTAGCAAGGCTCTGCGCAAGTATGCCAAGCGGCTGGCCATCGCGGATTCGGCGGGCCTGTCTTCAATTGAGCGGGCGATCTACCGGGCTATGCACGGCCTGCCGGCTTATGAGACATCTACCCAGCCGATCGCGTATCCGGTCAAGGAGCTGGCACTTAGTTAATTTTTAGAAAGGTTGGCGGTAAAGATGGCATTTTCGGACAAAGATAAATTCGTTGAGATGGATAAAATCGGCGCGACCTGGCTGGACCGGGGGGCGGAAGCCTACCGGCAGGGGGACTATGAACTGGCCCTGCAGTGCTATAAAAAGGCAGCTGACTACGGCAATTCCCAGGCTATGTGCAATTTAGGCTACATCTATGCATTTGGCCGGGTTGGTGAAGCCGACCAGGAGAAGGCTTTTTACTACTTTACTCAAGCATCTTTGGCCGGCAACCCGAATGCCTTCTATAAGCTGGGGGATGCTTTCCGTTTTGGCAATTTTGTAAAGAGAAACGACGAGATTGCCTTTCAATATTACAGCATGGCGGAAAGCGTCCTGCAAGAAGGCGACGACGACCTGATTGCTGAGATCGACTACCGCCTGGCCCTTTGCTACGCCAGAGGCTGGGGGACTGACCAGCGCTGGGACCTGGCCTTGAAGTATATCAATGAGGCTCAGCTTTATGCTTACCGGAACAAGCAGCATGGCGAGTACAACTGGCAAAAGACCAGCCAGCGGATCAACAAGCTGCATGATGAGATAGTAAGCGAAATGTTTTCATAAGTTTTAAGCAGCTGCCTGGGGCGAACCGGGCAGCTGCTTTTTTTCTGATTTATACAAAACAGCTATTTTCTTTGGCCTTGCAATCAGCTCAGCTTATAATGATATATGAAAAGATAATAGTAACTTAAAAGCTATAAAAAGTGATAGATAGATTATGGGTGTTTAACCAGCATGCTGCTGTCAACCTGCTAGACTACTATACAACTATTGAGATAATTATTTCATTATTTATTGCTGGCTTGCTTGCCTTGGTCTACAAGACCATCCACTACAGCAAGCAACGGAAACGCAACAGCTACTGGTCTTTAGGCCTCTTGCTAATCATCAATTTAATTGAGTGGACTTCGGTCATGTTGGATGGCTTTTCGGGCCAATACAGAATATGGTTGGTAATCAACAAGTTTTTAAACCACAGCTTGATATCATTTCTAGGCTACTTCATTATTCATATTTGGGTGCGGCATTCAAAGTATGACCGCCTGCTAGCAGTATTGTTGCCGAGGAATGTTCTCTTCCAGCTTGCGTCAATTGCTACCGGCTGGACCTTTTCGATTGACCAGAATAACCACTATCATCAAGGCCGTTATTACTACGTTTATTTTATTATCTGCATTATCGTGATGTTCGCGATTGTATCTGCCTATCACCAGTTTGAGCAAAAGACTTTCAGCGGCGACTGCCTCTTTATGTTCTATACCTTTTTCGTGGTTTTTCTGGGGATCGTGATCCAGGAAGTGAGCGGGGGAGCTTTGCGGACGACATAATTGACGATTACGATCGGGATGTGCTTTTTGCTGAACCGCTTTAACAATTTTACCCAGAAGGTCAGCGACATGAAGATTAGCCGGGACAATGTCGTGATGCGGACGGATATTATGACGGGGATAGTAAAAGCAAGAAGGTTGACAGTCCGCGCCTGCTTGGGGTACCTTAAACTTGTATTTAGGGGATAGAGGACAAGTTAGGGTAACTATTATGTTTACGATTTCGTTTTTGATTTTACTGATATTTTTAACTATTGTGGCCGTGCCGGTGGCGATCGCCGCTTTTCTGCTCAAGGTCTCATTTAAGATCCTGGGCTGGCTAATCGGCATCTGCTTTATTTTGGCCTTGCTGATCAGTTTGCTATTGATTAGCGTGATGTAGGGGAAACGCTTCCTGGAGAACCAGGAGGCGTTTTTTGATGGAAAAGGAGATGACAATGAAAGTTTGGATGAGAGTTAGGCGCGACAAGGAAATGAATTCTGGATGTGCCGCACAGTATTAATATCGCTACAGCAATGTATGGCTTCCGGGAATTAGGCGCGGAGATCGTACCATATCACTTTATAGACGAAATTGAGGAAAAAATTGGCCCAGAGGACATAGTGCTGGACTATATTGAGCAATGCCAATGGGTGTTTAAAGAATTCGGCCATCCAACTTATATGGACTGCTATCCGGAAATGTTAAAGCCATTTTTAAAGAGAAAGATTTGGCGGGATACGATAAATAGTTTTTCCAGAAATGAGAAAAAGTGGTTGGCAGGTTACTTTATCAAGCCGGTTAAGGATAAGGTTTTTAGGCTGGAATTGATGGAGAAGAACAATCTGAGTCTTACGGAGCAAGAGGGGACGCAGTTAGGGATGGCTTTGACAACGATCATGGTAAACATGACGTAGCATGGGCGTCTCACGCAAGAGCAACTTGTCCAAGAATGCAAGAATATTTTGTTGCAGAAGAATAGGAGAATCATGGCAGAAGGCGATGGCCGGCTTGGACCAGGGGAATTGCAGGAACTTTTAGCTGCAAACAATATGAGTGAAGAAGAGTTTGCGGCAAGAGAGTTTGAAAAGGGTACTACGATAGTTACAGGCGGGGAAAATGGCTCAACTAAAAGTATCATGCCTTACTATTTAGATGAAAAAACGGGATATGTCCAAGCAGGTGCTGAACTCGAGGTTAAAAATCCGGTTGATAAGGTCATTGTCATCGGAACCAAGGAAAGCAACTAAACTGTAGTTTAATCAAACTCCATACTAACAAATCGCATCCAGCTCATGGGATGCGGTTTTGCAATCTAAGGGACTATAGATTTCACGTATACCAATATACAAGCTAAGTATTCGCCAAAATTATAGCTAAAGGCTACAATAATCATTAAAGAACGTTAGCGGTTTTTTATACAGAAAGCGAGAAAAAATGAAAGCAGCATATTTCGTAAAAAAGGGCCTGGTTGAAGCCCGGGAAGTTGAAGATGCAACACTTGAACAAGACACCGATGCGGTTATCCACGTAATTAGAGCTTGCGTCTGCGGGTCAGACCTGTGGTGGTTCAGAGGCATTTCTGACCGGCCGGAAGGCACAGTTGGCCACGAAGCCATCGGGATCGTAGAAGCAGTCGGTGACAAGGTTGATAATGTCAAGGTCGGCGATTTCGTTATCGCTCCGTTCACCCACGGCTGCATGAAGTGCAAGATCTGCAAGGCTGGTTTTGACGGCAACTGTCCAAACGTGGAAGTTGGCGGCAACAAGGGTTACCAATCTGAAAAGCTGCGTTTTAAGAATGCCAGCGCCTTGGTAAAAATCCCTGGCCAGCCAAGCGACTACACTGAAGAGCAATTGAATGACCTGTTGACTTTGTCAGACGTTATGGCAACTGGCTACCATGCTGCGGCTAGCGCGGAAGTTAAGCCGGGGGATGCAGTAGCAGTTATCGGTGACGGCGCGGTTGGTTTGTGCGGGGTTATCGCGGCTAAGCTGCTCGGTGCTGAAAAGATCATTCTGCTTAGCCACCACGAAGACCGGGCAGCCTTAGGCAAGGAATTCGGTGCAACTGACATCGTCAGTGAACGTGGTGAAGACGCGGTAAAGAAGGTTTTGGAACTGACTGACGGCTACGGTGCTGATGCTGTTTTGGAATGCGTTGGGGCAAGCAGCTCTATCGATCAGGCTGGTCAGATCGCCCGTGCTGGCGCGATTGTCGGCCGGGTAGGGGTTCCGCAAAAGGAACCTGAAACCAACAAGTTCTTCTGGAAGAATGTCGGCTGGCGCGGCGGGATCGCTAACGTCACTACTTACGACCAGGAAGTCTTGCTGGACGCTGTTTTGAAGGGCGAAATCCACCCAGGTAAGGTCTTCACTAAGAGTTTTGACCTTGATCATGTGCAAGACGCATATGAAGCGATGGATCAACGGCAAGCAATTAAGTCATTGCTGGTCGTGGCAGACAAGTAATTTTTTAAAAAAGGGCATTGGGTGATAAAAATGGCAGAAAAACAAACTGCAGGCCGCGATTACTTGGACAAGTTGGCACCGAAGTTCGCGGAGCTGAACGATGACGTTTTATTCGGGGAAGTTTGGGCAAGAGAAGACAAATTGGCGGCTAAAGACCGGAGCATGATTACTATTGCGGCGCTGTTTTCCGCAGGCTTGTACCCGCAACTGAAAGCCCACTTGGAATTGGGCAAAAAGCATGGGATCACCAAGGAAGAAGCAGTGGAGATTGTTACTCAGCTGGCTTTCTACTGCGGCTGGCCTAAGGCGTGGAGCACTTTCCCTTTGATTGAAGAAGTCTACGGGGACTAAATCAGAATATACAAAAAGATCGTCAGACCACATGGGGGAATGACGATCTTTGTTTTTACAGTTTACTTGTGGCGGGAAGGCAGGGTGAAGTACTTGTCCATGTTATAACCATATACTTGCGGGTACACGTACACTTTTCCCTTCTTCAAGACAAAGTTCATTTTCTTTAAGTTGGTTGACTTGAAGTAGACATTATTTTTGTTCTTGTTGGTTTTCTTAACCGCGGCAGACTTGCCCTTCAGTTGCGGCAACTGGTAGGAAAAAGTCGCCTTCATTCCATGTTTGTATTTCTTAACTGTCCGGTAATGGTTGACCGTGTACTTAGCTGA
>OGOF01000744.1_pt1 | contig 22809 bp, 15 predicted proteins | sample 1552621 | NCBI WGS metagenome assembly OGOF01 (sample SAMEA2580156, study PRJEB22360) | human gut metagenome | biome: human gut; feature: human-associated habitat; material: faeces | place: Denmark | collected 2008/2010
AGTATTTTTTTGGACTTTTTCTGCAAAACCTATTGACTTTTATTTGCAGGACTGCCTATATTATAATGGAAATTTCCCAGCGGGCGAACTCAGAAATTACGGATAAGGGATAAAAATTTCAAAAGCATCGAAGAATGCATAAATTTTTATTCCATTTCCGGATTTAATGCCCCCACCGTGCACCAGCGGCGGGGATTTTTTATTGACATTTTTGGTCTATCGTAGTAGACTATAGGCAGAGATAGGTCTATTGCAATAAACCAAAAGGAGCTTACCCTATGCTGAACCATGAACCGCTTCGCCTTGCTGACGGCGAATACCGCTTTGCCTGCCTTGTGTGGGACAACGAGCCGCTGCCCAGTGGGCAGTTGGTCGCGCTGGCCGCCGAGGGGCTGGGCTGGAAAAAAAGCACGACCTACACCGTTTTAAAAAAGCTCTGTGAGCGCGGCGTGCTGCAAAACGCCGATGGCCGCGTGACGAGCCTTATTAAAAAAGAGGACGTCCAGCAGGCCGAGAGCGCTGCAGTGGTGGACAAGACCTTTGACGGCAGTCTGCCGCGGTTCGTGGCCGCGTTTTTGAACTCAAAGCCCATCAGCGACGCCGAGGCCGCCGAGATCCGCGCACTGCTCGACGCCGCCCGCTATAAGGAGGAATAGCCATGCGCAGTACCGTTCTTGCCTTTTTGCTGTTGAGCGCCCGCGGCGGTGTGGCCGCGCTGGCGGCGTGGCTGGTCTGCAGGGCCCTGCGCCGCGCCCATGCGCCCAGTCGGCTCCTGTGCTGGCTGTGGCTGGCCGTAGGGCTGCGGTTCGTGCTGCCGTGGGGCATCCCGCTGAAGCTGCCCCGCCCGGAGAGCGCTCCGCTGGCCGCTGCCGCCGACACCGTGCAGGAGCTGGGCGAGCTGCCGCTGCTGCCCCCTGCCCCCGCCGCAGCCGCAGCTGCGGCCCCGCTGCCTTGGTACGCCCGGCTGACGCCGTGGCACGCGCTGGCGGTCTGGCTGGTCGGTGTGCTGGTGCTGGCTGTGCGCGGAGCCGTCGGCTACCTGAAATTAAAGCGCTGTGTGGCGCTGGCCTGCAAAACGCCCGACGGCTGCTACGGCGGGGCGTGCGTGCCCACGCCGTTCACACTGGGCTTTGTGCGCCCGCGCGTCTACCTGCCGGACAGCCTGCAAGGCCCGGCGCGGCAGGCTGTGCTGCTGCATGAGCGGACCCACATCCGCCGCCGCGACCCGCTGGTGAAGCCGCTGTTTTATGCCGTCGTCTGCCTGCACTGGTTCAATCCGCTGGCGTGGCTGGCTTTGCGCGCCTTTGAGCATGACATGGAGGCCGCCTGCGACGAGGCAGCCGTGCAGGGCTGCACGCTGGCCGAGCGCAGCACCTACTGTGAGAGCCTGCTGCAGTTTGCCATGCAGGGACGCCCCATCCGAACACCCGGAAGTCTTGCCTTCGGGCAGGGCAGCGTGAAGGAGCGCATTGTGCACCTGCTGCACTACCGCCGTCTGGGTGCGGGGGCGCTGGCGCTCTGCGCCGTGGCCGTGGGCGTCAGCGTGACAGCCTGTATGGTGCGCCCGCAGGTGGAAGCGTCCCACGCCGCGCCGGAGCCGCCCGCCGCTACTGCCGAGACTGCAGCGCCGACACCGACACCTGCGCCCACGGAGACGCCTGCAGCCATGCCCGCCGCGACGCTGCCGACGTTAAGTGACGCCGCCAACAGCCCGCGCTTTGTCTGCCCGGTCAAGTACAAATATATTTCCCGCTTCATGAGCGAGGACGGCGGCCACCGGGGCGACGACCTGCATGCCGCCGAGGGCACCGAGATTTACGCCGCCGCAGACGGCGTCGTGCTGACGGCGCAGGAGCATTACAGCTGGGGCAATTTTGTGGAGATCGACCACGGTACCGACGCCGACGGCCTGCGCTGGGTCACGCTGTACGCCCACATGAAGTCCTGCGCCGTGCAGGTCGGGCAGACCGTGACCGCCGGTCAGGTCATCGGGTACGTGGGGCATACCGGCTACACAACCGGCAACGCCTGCCATTTTGAGATGCATGTCAACGGCACGCTGGTGGAGCCGCGCTATTTTACCGCCTACGACGGCAGCGATGCCGCCGAACTGACGCAGGAAAAGGCAGATGAAATTTTAGCCGAGGCCGTGCGCAATGCGAGTTCCGACCAGGTAACTGCCGCCGATGGAGCCGCAGCCCTTTCCGGCGTGGAGCTCTTTACCCTGCCGGTCGCGCCCCCGCCGCAGGTCAGCGGCTATGACCCCGAAAACGGCCACCCCGGCATTGACTTTGCCGCTGAGGAGGGCGCGGAGGTTTACGCCGTTGCCGATGGCATCGTGACCACCGCCGACTACGATGCTGAAAAGGGCAACTATGTCGTGCTTGACCACGGCGGCGGGCTGGAAACGGAGTATCAGCACTTGAAGTCGTCGCTCGTCTCTGCCGGGCAGTCCGTGGTTCAATGCCAGGTCTTGGGATATGTGGGCAGCACCGGCAATTCCACCGGGCCGCACCTGCACTTTGAGGCACGGCAGGACAGCGCGCCCGCAGACCTGACCGGGACTGCCCTATTAGCGGAGTAACAAGATGAAATACAGGCACTTCCCCGCCGCTGCTCTGGCGGCGGGGCTGCTTTTTTGTACCCTTTTTTCGGGCCTGACCGCTTACGCGGATGATAAAAAGGGCGAATTAACGCAAAAGCAGACCGAGACGCGGCAGGAGTACGAAGCCGCACAGTCGGCCCTGGAAGAATTGCAAAACGAACAGACGCAGACCGAGAGCGAGGTTGCCGCCCTGACCGGACAGGCCGCCGAGCTGGCTGGGCAAATTACCGCCGTGACCGACGCCGTGCAAAATGCGCAGACCGTTTTGGGCGAACGGCAGGGCGCGGGGGAGAACCCCCGCGCCGCCGTCCGCTGCGCCCTTTTTGCGGGGGTTGCCGGTCGGCCGTGAGCAGCTGCGCGCGATGCAGCGGCTGGACGGCGGCGGAGCCGTCTGGCTGCTGGCACAGGCCAAAAGCCTGTACCAGCTGCTGACGTTCGACGCGGTTTTGCAGCAGATGAGCGCGCGGAACAGCACGGTTCTGGCCGACCTGGACGCCGAGGCCGCCGCACTGGAGCAGGCCCGCGCCGCAGCGGACGAGGCTGCCCGGCAGGCCGCCGATGCCAAGGCGGCACTTGAGCAGCAGCAGGCGGCGCTGGCCGACACACAGACCGCGCTGGAGGCCGCACTGCTCGACGCGAACAGCACGCTGACCGCCCAGCAGGCCGCGGCCCAGGCACAGGCCGCCGTGACCGATGCCGCGAAAAAGGCGTATGAGGACGCCACCGCCGCACTGGACGCCTATGTGCGGGAGCAGAGCCGACGCTACACAACGGCGGACCTGCACCTGACGAGCCTTGACTTCCGCTGCCCGCTGGACAGCTACGGGCGCATCACGACGCAGTTTGCCGAACCGGACCCCTGGGGCATCCCCCACCGCGGCACCGATTTTGCCGCGCCGGGCGGCACGCCCATCTATGCGATTGCGGACGGTGTCGTCAGCGCCGCGCGGACGATGAACAGCTACGGAAACTGCGTGCAGGTCAGCCACGGCACCGCGGACGACGGCCACCGGTACGACAGCCTGTACGCCCACATGAGCAGCATCGCCGTGGCGCAGGGGGCCGCCGTGCAGAAGGGCGACCTGCTCGGGTATGTGGGCAACACCGGCAATGTCTACGGCGCGGGCGGCGGGTATCATCTGCACCTGGAGCTGCGCGTGGACGGCAGCAGAGTAGACCCGCTGGGGTTTGTGCCGAGCCGGTAAGGGGCGCATTGTAGGGGCCGCACATGTGCGGCCCGCAAGTTTCCGGCAGACGAGCGCTTGCGGGAAGGCCGCGGGCCGGGCATGCCCGGCCCCTACAGGCAGTTGAAACAGGAAAGTGTGATACATTGACCTTCGGAGATTTATTATACTTCATCGGCTTCCAAGTCGAATACACCCTTGTGCGCATCGGGCGCGGTGTGCGGGCGGCGGCGTTGTGCGCGGCGCGGGCGTTGCTTACGCTGCTGGCTGTGTTGCTGCGGCCCGCAGTGCGGGCGGCGGACAGCTTTAAAGCAGCGCTCACCCATCCGCGGCAGCTGGCGGGGTACGCCGTGCCGCTGCTGGCCGCCGGGGTGCTGGCATGGTTCGTGCGCACCGCGCTGGCGCGGCCCTTTGTGCTGCGGGTCGAGGTCGGCGGGCAGGTCGTGGGCTATGTCACAGACGAGCAGGCGTTCGACGCAGCCCGCGCCGACGTACAGGCCCGCCTGACCGGCGTGGCCGACTGGGACGTCCAGCCCGCGTACACCCTTGTCATGGCCGACGCCGACACCCGCCCCATGACCGAGCGCGAGACCGCCGATGCCATCCTGCGCGCCGCAGGCGGCGAGATCACCGAGGGCACCGCCGTCTATCTGGACGGCGCGCTGCGGTTCGTCACCGACGAGGGCGACCACCTGCGGCAGTTTTTGTACGCCGTGCGTGCGCCGTGGCAGACCGACGGTGTGCAGACCGACTTTGTCCACGCCCTGCGGCTGGTGGACGGCATCTACCCTGCCGCGGCCATCACACCGTACCGCGACCTGACCGCCGCACTGCGGGCGGACGACCTTTTGCAGGTCAAGGCCGTGCGGTACGAGACCGTGACCCAGGAGCTGCCGTTTGAGACCCAGACCATCGAGGACGCGGGGCTGGATTTTGGCAAAACCGAGACCGTACAGGCCGGGCAGAACGGCAGCGAGCTTGTCACCAGCGAGATCACAACCGTGGCGGGCGAGGTCGTCAGCACCCGCGTAGTGGATGTGCAGCTTGTGCAGGCCGCCGTGCCGGAGGTCATCCACCGCGGCACGCGGCTGAAAAGCGGCATGATCGGCAGGCTGGGCACAGGCAGCTTTCTCTGGCCGGTGCCGGGGTATTCGGGCATCAGCCGGTGGGCCAGTCTGCCCTATGGACACCGCGGCGTGGACATCACGGCCCCCTACGGCACGCCGATCTATGCCGCCGACGCAGGCACGGTCATTGCCGCCCAGTGGCACAACCACCCCACCATGAGCTGGGGCTACTATGTGGAGATCGACCACGGCAACGGGTACAAAACGCTGTACGCCCACATGTCGTCCTTTGTCGTGCAGGCCGGGCAGACCGTGGAAAAGGGGCAGCTGATCGGCTATGTGGGGGCCACCGGCGCTGCCACGGGTTCCCACTGCCATTTTGAGATGTACTATAACAATGCACTTATCAGTGCGCGGAATGTGTTCCCGGATATGTGAGGCACAAGGCAGACGGGCTGCTGCCGAGTTGTCGACTTAATTTATTTTGCAAATCGCTTTACTTTTTGCTTTCCGTATGGTAAAATTCTTTGCATAGTAAAGCTGACTAAGCTCTCGTTCAGGTGCAATGGCGCACACGAACGGGAGCTTTTTGCCTAAAACGAGGTGTTACCATGGATCACATTGACCGTAAAATCATCGACCTTCTGCAAAACAACGCCCGCGCACCGTTAAAAGAAATTGCCGACCATGTGTTTTTGTCCAGCCCCGCCGTGTCGGCCCGCATGGCCCGGCTGGAAAGCTCCGGCACCATCACCGGCTACCAGGCACAGGTCGACGCGCCGAAGCTGGGCTACATGGTCAAGGCGTTCATCAATCTGGACATGGACCCCCAGCGCAAGCCGGAGTTTTACCCCTATATCCAGAGCTGCCCCCATGTGGTGGAATGCAACTGCGTCACCGGCGATTACAGTATGCTGATAGAGGTGCTGTTCGGTACGACGCAGGAGCTGGATCAGTTCATCAACCACCTGCAGCAGTTTGGCCGCACCCGGACGCAGATCGTCTTTTCGACGCCCGTGGAGCACCGCGGCGTGCCCGTAGCCGAGCCGGAGGAGAAGCAATAAAAAACAAAAATCCTTCCCCATCGGGGGAAGGTGGCCGAGCGAAGCGAGGTCGGATGAGGGCGAAGTTTGCGCTGTTTCCCGTAATCGGGATATTGCCGGCAACGCGGCCCGCATCAGTCCGCTTTGCGGGCAGCTTTCCCCGATGGGGAAGCCTTTTTCCGTTATAAGTATCCCCCGCTCCGCAGAACAAAGATCCAGCCTGTCAGCGTCAGGGCGGAGAGAAGGGTCGTCAGGGCAATGCAGCTCGAGGTCAGCACGCCCTCATGGCCCATGTTCCTGCTCATGACATAAGCGCTCGGCGTCGTGGGACTGCCCAGCATGATGAGCAGTGCGACGAGTTCCTCATTCCGAAAGCCCATCGCTACCGCACAGGGCAGGAACACCGCCGCAAGGCCCACGGTCTTGATGAACGCCGCCGCCAGCGTGGGGCCGAGCTTTTTGATGGCCTTTGTCCCTTCAAACGACGCGCCGATGGACAGCAGCGACAGCGGCGTGGTCAGCGACGCAATGCTGCTGATGGTTTTGGTCGCGATCTGCGGCAGCGTGAACGGCAGCAGCGCATAGACCGTGCCGAACACAATGCCCAGCAGGATCGGGTTTGTGGCCACGCCGCGCAAGAGCTGCTTCGGGTCAGGCACGCCGCGCTGCTCGGGCGATTCCAGCATCAAGATCAGCACCGCAAAGATGTTGAAAAGCGGCACACTGCCCAAAATCATGAGCGGGGCCATGCCGGCGCTGCCGTAAATGTTCTGGATGAACGCCACGCCCAGCACGGCGGCGCTGCTGCGGTAGCCCGCCTGCACGAACTCGCCCACCAGCGTCTTGTCCTTCAAAAAACGTTTAGCCCCCGCCCAGACGGTCAGGATGCCGACGAGGGTGGCGGCAAAGCAGAACAGCACAAACCTGGGCCGGAAGTCGTGCAGGATGTCCACGCTGCCCATGTCCAGAAACAGCATGAGCGGCAAAGTCACCTTAAAAGTCAGCCTGTCAGACGCCTTGCAAAACGCGGGCGGCAGAAAGCCGAGCTGCCCCAGCGCGTACCCCACCACCATGACAAGGAACACCGGCAGGGTCGCGTTCAGGCTGAAAATTAAATTTTGCATGGCAGTTCTCCCCTTTTTTTGCTGCCTTTATTCTACCATTCCCAACAAGTCTTTACAAGGCAGGGATTTTGCAAAATCTTTTTTCGGCAAAAGCCTTGACTTTTCCGGGGTGTTTGTGCTAGAATATCTCTTGCAGTCAATGCAACAAGCGGAAGTGCTGGAATCGGCAGACAGGCACGTTTGAGGTGCGTGTGTCTATGACGTGTGGGTTCAAGTCCCATCTTCCGCACCAAAAGAGAACCCCCATGGCGTATCCCGCCATGGGGGTTCTCTTTTTTCCTTCCACGCAGACTAAACAAAGCCCCCCCGGCATCATCACGATGCCGGGGGGCTTTGTGTTTATGGAAGGACAAAGAGAATCGCAGGGTTAAAGCTTAGGCGCGGTACTCCGCGGGCAGCTGGTCGACAGTTTGCCACTTTTCCATGGCATCTTCCAGCTTCATGCCGTTCGCAACCGCGTCGCGGCGGCAGGCGTTGACGGCCTGGATCTCCTTCATCTTCTCGCCGGTCAGGCTGTAGCCCTTCATGGCGATGAGAGTGGCCGCCCAGGCGACCATCGGGATGGCGCAGAACAGGACGATAACGACCACATTCATGCCCGGCGTGTACGGGTCATACTGGGTGGGCAGGTTGTTCAGACCGATGAAGGTCACGGCAATGCCGACGACGGTGGCGGACAGGCTGGAAACGAGCTTATCCACCAGGCTGAACAGCGTACCCATGATGCCCGGAATATACTTGCCGGAGCGGTAGGTCTCGTAGTCGGAGCAGTCGGCAACCATCGGAATGGGCATATCGGCAGTAGCGTAGTATGCGCCGTAGCCGATGCCGAAGAACAGGATGAACAGAATCGTGTACAGGTTGATGGACAGACCATTCTCGCCCAGCAGGCTCAGATGGAATGCATCACCGTGACCCCACAGCAGCAACAGGACCAGCACGCCGACATAGCAGGCCAGCGCCACGCTGACATACTTCGTCAGGCTGGCCTTCTGGCCCTTCTTCTGGCTGGTGCGCACAGAGAGAATGAAGAACGGCACACTGCAGGCGTAGCCCAGCACCATCATGGGCAGGTACAGCCCATCGTAAGCACCCATCATGCAGCCGTAGAGCATGCACAGAACCGTGGTGTTGTTGGCGATGGAGAGCGCCAGCTTCGTGCCAGCGCCCGCGATCATCAGGCGCTGCATGGGTTTGTTTTCCCGGATGATCTGCAGATACTCGCTGACCTTGACCTTCTCGGTCTTTTCGCCGCCGATGCCGAAGTACTTGGGCTGATCCTTCTCCCAGATGCCGATGATGGCCAGGATGGTCAGCGCAATGGACATCACAATGCCCACGGGGGCCAGCGTGCGGAAGAAGCCCGCGGAGGAATAGCCGCCCTCATAGTTTTTGGCAAGGATGGGAGCCAGGAACTGCATAACGCCCATGCCCAGCAGACTGCCGACGGTGTTGAAGATCGTGAACAACGGGCGCTGCTTGGGGTCGTTGGTCAGAACCGTCTGACCGGAACGGGTGCAGCTGGTCTGGAAGGTGTAGCCGATGACCCAGACAAAGTACAGGCCCACAAACGCGGCATAGCGTGCCCACATCATCGTATCGGGAATCATCGGGGTGATGCCGTACAGCACCAGAATGCTGGCGGCCATGATAAGGTTGCCGATGGCCATGAACGGGCGGAATTTGCCGAACTTACCGTTCGTGCGGTCCATCAGCGCACCGATGATCGGGTCGGTGATGGCGTCGCACAGGCGCATGGCCGTGACCATGACCGAGGCAAACAGAGTGCCCAGCGCCAGTACATTGCTGCCGAAGGTGGCAATGTAGGAAAGCACAAGGACGTAATAAACATTCGTGGCACCGTTGTTCAGCGGAAACAGTACCAGCTGGTAAAGTTTGGCGCGATTGACGCTGGACGCTTTTGCATTTTCGCTCATGGGCTGCTCCTTGTTGTGGAAAAAGAAATCTTACTCAAAAGTCCCCGCCGGGGCCGGCGGGGAGCTTACGGGAATTCTGTAGAAATCAGGCTTTCTTAGCGGCTTTCAGGGATTTTTTGAAATCCTTGTAGGCCTTGTATTCTTCGGTCTTGCGGAACTTGATGCCGCCAATGATCCACATCACGATGCCCAGCAGGCAGAAGAAGGTGGAGGCACAGGCAATGATGATGCTCATGGTGACAACCGTCGGGCGGGTAACCTTGATGGTGGTGTCGGCACCCACGCCGTTCATGCCGCAGGAGTTGGCGATGGCATACAGGTTGTGGTGGCAGGCCTCGCGCATGGCGGTGACGATGACGGGGTCGTTCTTGTACTTGGGCAGGGTGTCGGTGACGAAGGACATCATGGCGTCGTAGATGGACACACCGGCCAGAACGCCGTCGGGGCCGTTGACATACTGGGTCAGAACGTTATCGGTGATGACCATGCCGTCGCAGCCCCACTCGTTGCGCAGGATGCCGGTGACCAGGCCGTAGTTGCCGCCGGACCAGACAGCGCCCCAGCGGGTGTAGGCGATCATAACGCCGTTGGCGTTGCCGACCTCGACGGGAGCCTGGAAGGCTTTCAGGTAGACTTCACGGGCAGCCTGCTCGTTCAGCCAGACGCCCAGACCGATACGGTCCTGCTCGCAGTCGTTCAGGGCAAAGTGCTTCATAACAACGTGGACGCCCTTGTCCTGAATTGCCTTGACTTCGTAAGCGGACATCATGCCGGAGAGGAAGCCGTCCTCGGAGTAGTACTCGAAGTTACGGCCGCCGTAGGGGGTGCGGTGAATGTTGTTGCCGGGGCCGTACAGGCAGGCGATGTCGGCTTCCAGGCAGTTGTTGCCGATGACCTTGCCGATCTCGGTCATGATCTCGGTGTTGAAGGTGGCAGCCATAACGTCCTCAGAGGTGAAGGCGGTGGCGGTCAGCTGGCTCTTGTCGTTGCCCAGCAGGCTGGCGGTCAGACCCTGGGGGCCGTTCTCGTCACGGGTGCCGGGGGCTTCCACGCTCTTGACGGGCATGGTCCAGTGGAAGGCGTCGCCGATCAGGGAGTTCATCTCGTCGAAGGTCATCTGATCCAGCAGCTCGTCCCACTTGGGATCGTTGTAGTCCAGACCGATCATGTCGTACAGCTTGACGCCGTTCTTGGCACCGAGGGTGGGCATATCAACGCTCTCGTAGTCGGCAGGATCGTAGCGGATGTCCTTCAGGTCCTTCTTGAGCAGCTCGGTCAGGGCCAGCTTGACGGTTTCGGTGGGCAGGGTGCCGTTCCAGTCAGAGCGGCTCAGCCAGGTCACGGTCTCCTCAATGCCCTCGTACAGGTTGGGGTCGGCGCTGGACAGCTGGTTGGTGATGGCGGTGCCGTTTTCGCTGGTGGCATAGGTGGTGGTGTCGAGGGCATCCTCGGTCCAGGTGTAGGTCAGGTCGGCGTTGCCGTCGGCGGTCATCTTGCCGTTGGTGGACTCCACGGTGTAGCCCTTGGCAGCCAGAATGTTGTTGACAGCGTTGTGGGCATCGGTGGCGGCGGTGAAGTAGTAGTCACCGGCGTCGAGGATGTAGGTGCCGGCGCCGTAGGTGTCGTAGGAAGCAATGTCGCGCTTGTTGACGGTCATGGACAGCGTCTCGGAAGCGCCCGGCTCGATCATGCCGGTCTTGCCGAAGCCGACCAGAGAAACGGCAGACTTCTCGACGCCGTTTTCCTTGTCGTAGTCGGTGTAGGGGCTCTGGACATAGACCTGCACGGTCTTTTTGCCGGCCATGTCGCCGGTGTTGGTGACCTTGACGGTGACGGTGTAGGTGTCATCGGCGGCATTGTAGTTGACGTTCATGTCGCTGATGTCGAAGTCGGTGTAGCTCATGCCGTAGCCGAAGGGGTAAGCCACGATGTCGCCGTAGGCGTAGTCGCCTGCGTTGCCGTTGCCGGTGACGAAGTCCTCGTAGCGGGTCTCGTAGTACTTGTAGCCCACATAGATGCCTTCCTGGTAGATCATGTAGGACTTAGCCTTGGCGGACACATCGCCGCCCTCGACATAGCCTTCGTAGGTGGTGGGGGTGAAGTTCCACATGGCGGGGGCGCTGAAGTTGTCGTAGCAGTAGGTATCGACCAGGCTGCCGGAGGGGTTGACCTTGCCGGTCAGGATCTCGGCCACGGCATTGATGCCGGAGATGCCCACGTCACCGATCCACAGTGCGGCGTCGATGTCGTACTCGTTGTTCTTGAGGAAATCGACCTGCAGGGCGTTGGCGGAGTTGATCAGCAAGATGGTCTTTTTGACGGTGCCGTTTTTCTTCATCTCGGCAACGTTCTGCAGCATAGCCTTCTCGTTCTCGTCGAGCGCCAGATAGTTGACCTCGCCATAGGAAAGGTCAGCACCCTCGCCGCCGACGCGGGACAGGGTCACGATGGCGGCATCGCCGTACTGGGCAACGCTGTCCTTGACCTCGTCGGTGTAGACGTCCCAAGGCACCTCGGCGGTGACCTCACTGGATTTAGCGACCGTGCCGCTCTTGGAGCGAGCGTAGTCCTTGCCGGCGCCGACGGTGTAGAAGTCCCACAGGGTGGGGTTGACGGTGACACCGACCTTTTCGAGGGCGGTGCGCAGGGTGTCGGCGGTGGAGGCATCAATATTGCCGGAGCCGGTGCCGCCGTACACGAGGTTGACGCTGCTGCTGGAGAAGGTGCTGACCTTCGCGTCGGCAGCCAGAGGCAGCGCATTGTTGTTGTTCATCAGCAGGGCAGCGCCCTCGGCCTCGACCTGCTGGGTCAAAGCCAGACCGTAGTTGACCATCTCCTCGGCGGAGTTGAAGTCACTGGTGTAATACTGGGCGTTGGCGTCCTCGTTCTGCAGTTTCCAGAAGCTGCCGCCGAAACGGGCTGCCATGGTGTTGTCGAACTTTTGCAGAAGGATGCTAAGCGGGATCGAAACGATCATCACCACGGCGCAGATGATTGCCAGAATCTTCCACGGCGTAATGTGCTTACGCTTGGTCTTTTTGTAGGCCTTTTTCAAGGTCTGCTTTTGCATTTTCAGATCATCCATTACCTTTTTCTCCTTGTTTTATATAAAACAGCCGCACGGTGCGGCGTGTTTCAAAATAATATGATGCAGTTTTCAGCAGCATTGTAGGGGCCGGGCATGCCCGGCCCGCGGCTTTCCCGCAAATGCTCGTCTGCCATTCGGCTGCGGGCCGCACATGTGCGGCCCCTACAGCTTGGCGAAATTTACACCCAGTTTGCGCTGGTGGACTTTTTCTTAGTCAGCTTGTAGTCCGGGTTCGGGGCATCTACCTTGCGGAATACCGCATCGTCGATGCTGTCCCCTGCCACGGCCTGGACCTTCGTCTCGCCGTTCAGCTTGACACGGAACTTGAAGATGTGCTCGCCCTCCTGCTCGGCCAGCTTTTCGCCGTTGACATAAAGGCTTACCTGCTTCTGGTTGGAGTAGACCTTGACCTCGATCTCATTCTCGGTGCGGTCCGCATAGCGCTTGGAGCAGATATGCACGAACGGCTCGTCGCTCCACCACGCTTTATAGATGTAGAAGCTGTCCTTCTTGGTCTTGCGGTCAAACGTGACCAGGCCCTTATGGTTCATACCCGGCTCGCCGCCCTGGTCGCGGGCGTCGGCGGCAAAGTCGTACATGTTCCAGACGTGGGTCGCCCACAGCCATTTGTGGCGGTCAAAGCAGCGGAGCATGTACTCATGGTAGATGGCCTGGTATTCCTCGGTGTGGTCACCGCGGCGGGGATGGCTGCTGTGCAGGTTCGGCATACCCTCGGCACCGTACTCGCTGAAGCCCAGCGCGCGGTTCGGGTAGCAGAGGTGGAAGAAGTCCATCCAGAGGTCGTTTAAAAAGAGGCCCGGCACGTACCAGCCCAGATACAGGTTCCAGCTGACGAGATCCGTGATATGCGCTACCGGGTTGAAGGGTCCGCACATCGCGTAGCAGGCCAGCGTCGTCAGGCGGGTCTTGTCCATCTCATGGCAGAGATCGTTCAGCACATGATGGTTGTCGCGCATGTCGCGGTTGTCCTTCGTCGAGATCGTGATCTCGTTCGAGACGCCCCAGCAGACGATGCAGGCGTGGTTGTAGTTCTGGACGATCAGCTCCTTCATCTGGCTGATCGTGTTTTCACGGCCATTGGGCATGTGCTCGGAAATGTAGGGGATTTCAGCCCAGACGACCATGCCGGCCTCATCGCAGAGGTCGTAGAAGTACTGGTCGTGCTGGTAGTGCGCCAGACGGATCGTGTTCGCGCCCAGCTCCTTGATGAGCTGCATATCCTCGTCGTGCATCTCGCGCGTGATGGCATTGCCCAGACCCTTGCGGTCCTGATGGCGGGAGACGCCGTGCAGCGGATACGGGCGGCCATTGAGGAAGAAGCCCTGCTTGGGGTCAACCGAGAAGCTGCGCACGCCGAAGCGCTGGCGTACCTCGTCCTGTACCTCGCCGTTCAGCACCAGACGCACCGCGCAGGTGTAGAGATACGGGTCGCGGACGCCGTCCCACAGGCGGGGATGCTCCAGCGTGACCGTCGTGTCCCGGCCCTTGCCGGTCAGCACCTCGGCACCGGCGGCGTCGTAAATCGAGAACTCGACCTCGCCGTTGCCCTCCATCCAGGTCTTGACCTCGATGTCAGCGTTTGCACCGTTGACGGTGGGCGTGATCTGCACGCCCGGGCCGCCGAGGTAATCCAGCGCGATGTGGTTCCGGTTGACGACCAGCAGGCTGACGTCGCGGTAGATGCCGCCGTAGAAGGTGAAGTCAGCCTTCTGGGGGTAGACGCGGTCATTTTTGCTGTTGTCCGCCTCCACGATCAGCTCATTGCTGTCGGCCAGCAGCGCCGTGACATCCGCGCGGAAGGTGGAGTAGCCGCCGTCGTGGCGGGCGGCCTCCACCCCGTTCAGCGTGACCTTGGCGCTGGCATTCACGCCCTCAAACTGCAGCCAGACCTGTTGGGTATTCTTGTCAAAAGCGGGCGCCGTGAACTGCGTCTTGTAGATGCAGGTGCCGCGCCAGTAGTCGTTGCCGCCGTCCTGGCCGTCGATGTTGTTCCAGGTGTGCGGCAGGTCCACGGCAGCGGTCTTACCGTCGGGGCCGGTGAACTGCCAGTTCTTCATCAGCTTGGTCGTGCTTCGCATTGCGCCCTCCTGTGTTGTTTTTTACTGTACCTGTATTGTACAGAACTGTTAAATTTCTGGCAATAGGTTTGCGAAAAGTGGTATTTCTGGCGGGATATTCGGTTTTGGGTGCACAAAAAAGGCCGCCCGTTCTTTGTACATCTTGCACAAAAAACAGGCGGTATTTTTTCTTTCATCCCCTGGTGAGCGGCATCACGATCTTGACGGCGAACAGCTCTCCGCGGGGTTCTGTCGCCATAGTGCCGCTGTATTTCTGCACGACACGGCGGGCAACCTTCAGCTCATAGCTGTGGCGGCGTCCGTGGTCGGACTGGCTGCCGGACAGCGCCGGGCCGATGACGTTGATGACCGCGAAGCCCTGCCGCCTGCATACAAGCAGGTCGATCATGCGGCGGTCATTCTGCTGCTGGGCTGCAGCGTCGATGGCCTGGTCGAGCAGGTTCGAGAACAGCGCGTACAGGTCACCCGGCTCGATGGCCGCAAGGCAGGTGCCATCGGCCACGCAGTTCAGGCGGATGCGCTGGGCCTCACACAGCAGGCTCTTTTCGGTCAGGACGACGTCCAGCACCTCATTACCGGTGGCAGCGTTGGCGTCGTACATCCGGGCCGCCTGCTCGGCCTCGTCAAGGCTCTGCGTTGTGGCCTCGTCGGGCTGCAGGCGGCGCAGGTCGGCGATTTGAACCTTGAGCTCATGGCACTTGCGGTTGATGATCTGCACGTTCTGCCGTGCGATCTGGTACTGCTTGCGCTGGCGGTCATACAGAAGGTTCAGTGCATCCATCTCCTTCTGCATGGCCGCTTTTTTGAAAAGCTCGGTCTGTAAATAGAGCAGCGTCACGCAGTAAAACTGGGTCAGCATCGACGGTGCGACTACCGCCGATGGCTGCAGCCCGACGCGCAGACTGGTTTGCAGTGCAAAAAACTGAAAGACGAATATCACGCCCAGAAGTCCGGCACTGCCCAGCTGGCGAGGGCCGATGTGGTAGATGCCGTCCTCCGGCATCGTGCGCGCCATGGTATACCGGACCGTCACACAGCAGGCAATGGCAAAGCCCATCTGCCCCAGCAGCATCGGCGTGCTGTGCAGTGGCAGATGGCGCATTCCAAGCGCCTTCGCCGTCCAGATCAGAACGCGCCACAGCTCATAGGTCGACTCTGTCGTCAGGACGATCCAAATGCTGCAATATGCGCTGGCCGACCAGTCCAGCAGCGTGCAGAGATGGGTTGACACCGCAGCCCAGATGAAATAACCGCCGTAAATCACCAGCAGCATCGCCGGCTTGGCGTGGCCGCTGTTGGCCCAGATGATGACCTGTGCAAACAGCACTGCCGCGATAAAATTCAGGGCGGTGCGCATGGTAAAATTCCTGCGTTTTTTCAGCGGCAGCCAGTAGGCCAGCTCCGCACCGCACAGGCCGACAGCACAAACCACCCATGTCAGAAGTGTATCCACCTACAGCGCACCCCCGACATAGGCCGCCAGCGCGGCCAGAAAGGCCGTGCGCTGGCGGCGGCTGATCTCCAGCCGCTCCTCCCCCACCTGCACCAGATCATCCTGCACGCCCCTGACGTGGCGCAGGTTGACCAGATAGCACTGGTTGCAGCGCGCAAAGTGGTAGGCAGCCAGATCCTTTTCAGCCTTCAGCAGACTGCCGCGCACCGACCAGGTATCCGTGGCCGTGTGGTAGTGCAAAAGGCGGTCCCGCGTTTCCAGATAAAGGATGTCGTCGGTATCCAGCAGCTGCACCCCGCCGCTGACCTGCAAGGCCACCTGCCCGCCGCGGCGGCGCTGGATGCGCTGCAAGGCGCGCTCCAGCTTGGTGCTGAACTGGTAGTAGCTGACGGGCTTGAGCACAAAGTCGAGCGCGTCGACCTCATACCCGCGGATGGCATACTGTGCCATGTTGGTGACGAACACGAGCACCACATCCGGGTCCTGCCTGCGGATGCGCTCCGCCGTCGGCATACCGCCGAGCATTGGCATCTCAATATCCAGAAAGATGATGTCAAACCCGGGGCGGTACGGCTCCACAAGCTGTGCCCCGTCCGAGAAGGCGGTCACGTCCAGCTGGTGTCCGCTCTCCTGCGCATACTGCGCGATGAACCCGCAGAGCTGCGCCCGCATGGCGTCGTTGTCCTCGACCACGGCGATTTTCGCCATCTGCTGTGCCTCCTTTCCTGCATAAGCCTGCCTATTGCATATATATTTATTATGGCAAAAGACAGCAAAAAAAGCAACACCTTTGCAGGAAAAGGTGCTGCCGTTATGATAAATTTTATACCAGCATGACGAGCGTGCCCGCGACAAGCACGGCCAGACCTGTCAGAGCCTTTCTGCTCAGGCGCTCATGGAACACGATGTAGGAGAACAGCACCGTGACCAGAATGCTCAGCTTATCGATGGGCGCGACGAGGCTGGCCGGGCCGAGCTGCAGCGCTTTGTAATAGCACAGCCAGCTGGCACCCGTCGCCAGGCCCGACAGACAGATGAAGCCAAGCTCGTTTTTGGGCACCGCCTTCACCCGGCCTTGCTTGCCATGCACAAACACCATGACCCACGCCATGATGAGCACCACGCCGGTGCGCAGCGCCGTACCGAGATTGGACTCGACCCCGGTGATGCCGACCTTGCCCAGGATCGAGGTCAGCGCCGCAAAAATGGCCGAACCGAACGCCGCCAACATCCAGCCGTTTTCCTCTTTCTGGACGCCGCCCTTTTTCTCGATCATCAGGAACGTGCCGGCAGCGATCAGCACAACGCCGATGCCCCTGGTCAAGGTCACACTCTCGCCCAGCAGCAGTGCAGCCAGCAAGATCGTCATGACCGTGCTGCTCTTGTCGATGGGCACGACCTTATCGATCGGCCCGCGCTGCAAGGCATAAAAATAGCACAGCCAGCTGGCACCCGTAGCCAGACCCGACAGCCCCAGGAATACCAGACTTCTGGCCGGGATGCTGGCAATCGTCCCCTGCGAGCCGACCACAAACACCATGACCCACGCAAAAATCAGCACAATGATCGTGCGGATGGCCGTGGCCACGGTGGAATCCGTTTTGCGAATGCCGCATTTTGCCAGAACGGATGTCAGACCCGCGAACAGCGCAGAGCCGACTGCGTACAATAACCACATACAAATCGCCTCATTCAGCACTATTGTACGCGCTTTGCCAGTCTTGTGCAACCTGCTTTTGTACAAATCGCGTTTTTACGCAAAAGCCGCACCCCGGTCTCTGCGCGGGGTGCGGCTTCGTACTTATTCGCTCAATTCATGCGCCAGCACCGGCAGAAAAATCGTGGCGCCCAGCACGGCCAGTGCGGCCACGACCAGCAGCGCGTAGATCGTGCTGCGCAGCGTGCGGTTGTATTTCTTTTTGTATTGCAGACGCTCGCGCTCCTTGGCGACAGCCTCGGCGGAAGGGATCTCCACCGTGCGCGGCGTCGGGACCTGTCTGGGCATATAGGCTCCTTATTCCTGATCTTCGCGGGAACGGCGCTTTTGCAGCAGGGCTGCCAGCTCGGGGCTGACCTGCACGGCCCTGCGCACCTGCCGACGGAAAAGCTCCCACTGTCTGTCGGCCTCCCTGTTGGCCCGGCTCACAATGTCGTCGGCCTCGCGCCGGGCATCCGCCAGCAGCTTATCAGCAGCAGGTGTTCATCAGTCGTCAGCGGTCCGGCTCACAGTCGAGGATCGACGGGATGTCCGTCCAGCGGTCTGCCTCGGCGGTGTAACGCTCATGCAGCCAGGCGACGGCCTTATCCAAGCCCGCCTGGTCGCCGTCAAACAGCTGCGTCTCGATCTTTTCCTCGGCGGTATGCTCGATGCTCCACGGGCCGGGCCAGACCTCGGCGCAGAGGGCCTCGCGCTTTTTCTTGCCGCTCTCGTCGCTCGGGTCGGGCACCTTGATGGGGGTGATGACATAGCGCATACCGCCCTCTGCCCCGGAATACGGGTTGCCGTTGTGGAACCAGTGATAGATTGGGAATGCGTCAAGCATGGTCGGCACCTCTTTTTGCACAAATAAAAATGCCCCGAAGCGAAACGCCTCGGGGTATCTTGGAGCGGGATACGAGTCTCGAACTCGCCACCTACTGCTTGGGAAGCAGTCACTCTACCGGATGAGCTAATCCCGCATCAGTGACTGCTATTATAGCGCAAATCAGGTAGGTTGTCAAGGGGGCAAGTTGGCGGAAACGGCAAAGCGGCAGAGCCCCTCCGGCCTTCGCTTATGCTCGGCCTGAGGGGCTCTGCACTCTCACCTTTAAATCATACTGAACAAATCCACCTGGCTCGTTTCGGGCAGACCGCCCAAAGCGCCGACGGCGCGGAGCTTGTCAAAAACAGACTGCGCCACACCGCTGGCCTGCTGCAATTCCTCCACCGAGATATACTCCTGCCCGTGCATCGTGGCCTGTTCCAGCGCAACAGCGGCGGCATCACCCAGACCGCGGATGGCCGTGAACGGCAGACGCACCTTGCCGTCCTCAACCACGTACTTACTGGCGTAGCTTCTGCCCAGCTCGATGGGCAAAAACTCGCAGCCGCGCTGCAGCATTTCGTTTTCCAGCTGCAGGCTGACCAGCGCGTCATCGTCCTTGGCGGTGCGCTCGTCCTTGGGGATCTTTTCGTTGTCGCGCAGGTGCTGCTTCGCCACACGGACGCCGCCCACGGCGGCCTCGTAGTCAATATCCGCGCCGCGCACCGTGAAGTACACCGCGTAGAAGATGGCCGGGTGGTAGACCTTGAACCACATCAGGCGGATGGCCGCCATCAGGTAGGCCACGGCGTGGGCCTTGGGGAACATATACTTGATCTTGCGGCAGGATTCAATATACCAGTCGGGCACATCGTGCTCGCGCATGGCCTCCTCCCACCCGGGCTTGAAGCCGCCCTTGGCGACCTTGCCCTTACGCACGGCCTCCATGATGTCGAACGACATCTTCGGCTCCAGTCCCTTGCGCAGCAGGTACAGCATGATGCTGTCACGGCAGCCGATGACCTCCGCAATCGTGCAGGTGCCCGAGCGGATCAGCTCGTCGGCGTTGCCGGTCCAGACGTCGGTGCCGTGGGACAGGCCGGAGATTTGGATCAGCTCGGAGAAATTCTTCGGCTGGGCGTCCAGAAGCATCTGGCGCACAAAGTTCGTGCCCATCTCGGGGATGCCGAACGTGCCGGTCTTGGAGCCGATCTGCTCCTCCGTCACGCCGAGGGCCTCGGGGCTGGTCAGCAGACTGTAGACCTTCTCGTCGTTCATCGGGACAGAATCAATCGGAATGCCGGAGTATTCCTCAAAGAACTTGTAGAAGGTCGGCACATCATGGCCCAGCTCATCCAGCTTGAGCAGCGTATCGTGCAGGTATTTAAATTCAAAGTGGGTCGTCAGCAGACCGCCCTTGACGTCGTCCGCCGGGTGCTGGATGGCGCAGAAGTCGTAAATGTCGAAGGTATCCGGCACAACGACCATACCGCCGGGGTGCTGACCCGTCGTGCGCTTGACGCCGGTGCAGCCCATGACAAGACGGTTTTCCTCGGCGCGGTTGACGGTCTTGCCGCGCTCCTCGAGGTATTTTTTGACGTAGCCGTAGGCGGTCTTATCCTGCAGACCGGAGACCGTGCCCGCCTTGAACACGTTTTCCTTGCCGAACAGTTCCTCGGTGTAGCGGTGGACGTGGGACTGATACATGCCCGAGAAGTTCAGGTCAATATCAGGCTCCTTGTCGCCGTAGAAGCCGAGGAAGGTCTCAAACGGGATGTCGTGGCCCTCGACGATCATCGGCTTGCCGCAGACCGGGCAGGTCTTGTCGGGCAGGTCGAAGCCGTCAAAGTGTACGCCATCGTTGATCCACTCGCTGTGCTTGCAGTTGGGGCACAGATAGTGCGGCGGCATCGAGTTGACCTCGGAAATGCCGGAGAAGTGCGCGACGGCGGATGAGCCGACGGAGCCGCGGCTGCCGACCTGATAGCCGCCCGCATTGGAGTAGGCCACCAGACGCACAGCAATGACGTACAAAACGGCGTAACCGTGGCCGCAGATGGAGTCCAGCTCCTTTTTCAGCCGCTTTTGCAGCACATCGGGCAGCGGGCTGCCGTAGTCGCGCGCCGCATGCTTCCAGGTGTCGTCGCGCAGCTCCTGTTCCGCGCCCGGGATGCTGGGCGGGTAGGTGCCCTTGGGGATGGCGCGCAGGTTGTTGTCGATGGTCGCGGCGATCTTGTTGGGGTTCGTCACCACAATTTCATACGCCTTTTCCTGCGGCAGATAGCTGAAATCCTCCAGCATATCGGGCGTGGTGCGGAAGTAGAGTGGGGCCTGGTTGTCCGCGTCCTTGAAGCCGTTGCCGGCCTGCAGAACAGCGCGGTAGATCCAGTCCTCCGGCTCCTGAAAGTGGGAGTCGCCCGTGGCGACAACCGGCTTATGCAGGTCCTCGCCCAGCTTTATGACGGTGCGGTTGAAGTTTTTGATGGCCTCGATCGAGTCCACCTGCCCGTTGCGCACCATGAATTCATTGTTGCCGAGCGGCTGCACCTCGAGATAATCGTAATAATCGGCAATGCGGAGCAGCTGTTCGTAGGGCTGACCGGCCACGATTGCCCTGTAAAGCTCACCTGCTTCACAGGCCGGGGAGAGCAGCAGGCCCTCGCGGTACTGGTTCAGCAGGCTGCGCGGCACGCGCGGTTTCTTAAAGAAATACTGCGTGTGGGCGGCGCTGACAATGCGGTAGAGGTTCTTTAAGCCCACCTGATTCTGCACCAATATAATAAGGTGGTAGTATTTCTTCTTCAGCACTTCTTTGTTGCCGCCGAGGCCGGTGTTGATAGACTCCACCGTATGGATGTCCTTTTCCTCGAGGTCGGTCAGCATGACCTCATAGATGCGGGCCAGCGCCATAGCGTCATCGACGGCGCGGTGATGGTTGAAGGGCGGGATCTCGAGGTGCTTGTTGATGGTGTCCAGCTTGTAGTTGCGCAGCCCCGGAAAGAGCGCCTGCCCCATCGGCAGTGTGTCGATATAGGTGTTCTCGTCCCAGCTGACGCCCGCCTTCTCCCCTGCCTTGCGGATGAACAGCATATCAAAGCTGTGGGCGTTGTGGGCCACAAGGATGTTGTCCCCGCAAAATTCTTTAAAAGCGCGGATGGCCTCCTCGGGCGTCGGGGCGTCGGCGACCATGGCATCGTTGATGCCGGTCAGGTCAACGACCTTCTGCGGGATCGGCTTGCCGGGGTTAACGAAGGTGCAGAACTTCTTTTCCTCGTTGATCTTGCCGTTTTCAACATAGACTGCGCCGATCTCGGTCAGGCGCTCGGTGTTGGAGTCGAGGCCCGTCGTCTCGGTGTCAAAGACGACGAACGAGCCGGAGAGCGGCATCTCGGCGCTGCCGTAGACTGCGGGGATCATGTCATCGACGAAGTAGGCCTCACAGCCGTAAATCAGTTTAAAGTTCGGGTCTGTTTCGTGGATGGCATCGGTGGCCAGCATCGCCTCGGGGTAGCCCTGGCAGACGCCGTGGTCGGTGATGGCAATGGCGCGGTGGCCCATGCGGTGAGCCAGACGCACGATCTTGCCGGGGTCGTTGAAGCCGTCCATCGAGCTGGACTTGGTGTGCAGGTGCAGCTCGACGCGCTTTTCGCCGTCGGGCGCGGTATCCTGGCGCTGCTCACGCTCGACCTGCAAAACGTCGTAGGGCATGATGACAAAGTCATGCTCGTACTTGTCGTACATATAGTTGCCGCGGACGATGAGGGTCGTTCCGGGCTTGAGGCCCTCCCACTTGGACATATCCGCGCCTTCTTCCCCCATGACCTTGAGGTTGACGGAGCCGGAGTAGTCGGTGATGGAGGTAAAATAAATCTTGCGGCGGCTGCCCTTGACCTCGGTAGCAAAGACGTCGCCCCAGACCGTGACCTTGCCGCCGTCGCCCAGATCGTTGAGGCGGCGGGTGTCGGTGGGCTTGAACTGCTTGCCGTAGAACAGCTTGACCGGCTTGTTCGTGAGGGCGAGACCTTCAATCGTAAAGTCGGGCGGTGTCTCCTTAGCCTCGAACTTGACAACGGGTGCCTTCTCCTGCAGGTACTGCTCAAACTCCTCCTCGGTGCGCGCCTTACCGGAATCGGCCAGGCGGACGACAGGCAGACTTCCTGTGCGCTCCTGGATCATCTCGGCCAGCACGCGGGGCAGCTCAACGCTCTCAAGGATCTGGCGGCCCGCACTGACGTGGACCGTGATGCCGTCCTCGCCAAAGGTGACGGGCTCGGACTTATCGAGGAAACCGTTGACCGGCATTCCCTTTTCTTTCAATTCCTCGATCATCAGGCGCACGGCCTCGGGGGTGATGTTCGGGTAGGCAAAGTAGCTGCGGACTTGCAGCTCATACCCGGCGAACACCTCGGCAAGGGACGCACAAAGACGCCCGCACAGCGCCTGATCCAAGGGTTCAGCACTGCGCAGGCAGATGACGACCTGTCTTTGTGTGCGGTAAAGCTCCACGCGGTCCACAATCACACTGCCGAACGCCGCGCAGAACTGCTGGTCCGCCGTAAACTGCGGCCAGACCTGGGTGACAAATGGTTTCAAATGGGGATACCTCACAAGTGGGTGTAGAGACAAGGCTTCCTCCGAGGGGCTGCGCCCGCAGGCGCGTGTCGGAGCGCAACCGCCGGTAAGGACG
>OGOF01000749.1_pt1 | contig 22707 bp, 20 predicted proteins | sample 1552621 | NCBI WGS metagenome assembly OGOF01 (sample SAMEA2580156, study PRJEB22360) | human gut metagenome | biome: human gut; feature: human-associated habitat; material: faeces | place: Denmark | collected 2008/2010
GCTGAAGCCCTCTGACGGCGCACCTGTTACCGTTCCTACTCAGGATATGATCCTGGGCAGCTACTACCTGACCACCGTTCGTGAGAACGAAGAGGGTGCAGGCAAGATCTTCCGTGATGAGAACGAGGCCCTGATGGCCTATGCAGAGCACGTTGTGACCCTGCACGCGCCCATCAAGGTCCGCCGCACCATGGTCATTGATGGTGTGGAGCGCACCGGTCTGGTGGATGCCACCGTCGGCCGGATCATCTTCAATAACCCCGTTCCTCAGAACCTGGGTTATATCGACCGCACCGACCCGGAGCATTGGCTGGAGTATGAGGTCAGCTTCCGCGTGACCAAAAAGACCCTGCCCGACATCATTTCCCGCTGCATGACCCGCAATGGCACCCGTGCCTGCGCAAAGATGCTGGACTCCATCAAGGCTCAGGGCTATAAGTATTCCACCCTGTCTGCAATCTCTGTTGCTGTGTGTGACGCTGTCATTCCTCCGCAGAAGGACGAGCTGATCGCTGACGCGGATAAGCAGGTTTCTCAGGTCAACAAGCTGTTCAACCGCGGCCTGATCTCTGAGAACGAGCGTTACACCCAGACCATCAACATCTGGCAGGCAACCACCGATAAGGTCTCCAAGGCTCTGGCAGCCAACCTGCCCAAGGACAACGAGATCTTTATGATGGCTGATTCCGGTGCGCGTGGTTCTATGAACCAGATCAAGCAGCTGGCCGGCATGCGCGGCCTGCTGGCCAACACCGCAGGTAAGACCATCGAGATGCCCATTCGTGCAAACTACCGCGAAGGTCTGAACATTCTGGAATATTTCGTTTCTGCCCGTGGCGCTCGTAAGGGTCTGGCCGATACCGCTCTGCGTACCGCTGACTCCGGTTACCTGACCCGCCGCATGGTCGATGTCTCTCAGGAGGTCATTGTCCGTGAGATCGACTGCGGCACCACCGACGGCCTGTGGGTCTCTGAGATCCACGAGGGCAAGGAGAAGATCGAGAGCTTCCGTGAGCGTATCATCGGCCGTTATGCCGTGGGCGATGTCCTCGACCCCGTCACCGGCAAGGTCATCGTTCCCGAAGGCAAGATGATCGACCTCTACGATGCAAACGACATCGAGGCCGCAGGCATCACCAAGCTGAAGATCCGCAGCCTGCTGACCTGCCGCGCCAAGATCGGCGTCTGCGCACACTGCTACGGCAGCGATATGGCAAACGGTGAGCCCGTCCAGCTGGGCGAGTCCATCGGCGTCATCGCTGCAGAGTCCATCGGCGAGCCCGGTACCCAGCTGACCATGCGTACCTTCCATACCGGCGGTATTGCATCTGCTGAGGATATTACCCAGGGTCTTCCCCGTGTTGAGGAGCTGTTCGAGAGCCGCCGTCCCAAGAGCATGGCCATTATGAGCGAGATCTCCGGTGTTGTCTCTCAGGATGACACCAAGAAGAATGTCGTCATCAAGGTCACTGGCAAGGATGAGAACGGTGCCGAGGTGGTGAAGAGCTACTCCATCCCCTTCACCCAGCATGCACGTGTCATGCCCGGCGATCGTGTGGAGAAGGGCGACATCATCACCCGCGAAGGTGTTCTGTATCCCCAGGATATCCTGGCCATCAAGGGTCTGAGCGATGTGCAGAACTACCTGATCAGCGAGGTCCAGAAGGTCTACCGTCTGCAGGGCGTTGAGATCAACGATAAGCATATCGAGGTCATCGTCCGTCAGATGTGCCGCAAGGTCCGCGTGACCGACTCCGGCTCCTCCGACCTGATCGGTGGTGCCCTGGCAAACCGTCTGGAAGTTGAGAACATCAACGCCGAGCTGCAGAAGCGCATTGATGACGGTGAAGAGGGCATCAAGCTGGTCGAGTATCAGCAGGTGCTGCTGGGCATCACCAAGGCTGCCCTGGCAAACGAGTCCTTCCTGTCTGCCGCATCCTTCCAGGAGACCACCCGTGTCCTGACCGAAGCCGCCATCAAGGGCAAGGTTGACCCGCTGGCCGGTCTGAAGGAGAACGTCATCATCGGTAAGCTGATCCCCGCCGGTACCGGTCTGCCGGAGGTGCGTGAGGATCTGAAGCGCCGTGAGGAAGAGCGCGACGCCGAGGTCGCCGCTGAGCTGGCAGCTGCCGCACGGCAGTAAGCTTCCCGTCACAGTTCGCTTAAAGTAAATATGAGAGCCGCTTTTGTGGAGAGTATCCGCGAAGGCGGCTTTTTTTAGGATGCTGTTCCGTTAAAACCTCTCAGTCAAAGCCTGCCGGTAAAGCGCTCTAAAAACCTTTCGGCGAATAAAACAAAAAAATATTGGAAAAACTGTTGACATTCCTGATGAAAACGGGTATTATATAACTGTTGCGCGTCCCACACAGGGATAGTGCGGCAAAAAAGTCGGAAAACATCCGATGTTCATCATTAAGAAAGGAGAAACAAAATGCCTACTTTTAACCAGCTTGTACGCAAAGGCCGTGAGGTCCTGGTTACCAAGAGCACCGCTCCCGCCCTGCAGAAGACTTATAACTCTCAGAAGAAGCAGTACTCTGATCTGAGCAGCCCCCAGAAGCGTGGTGTCTGCACTGCAGTTCGTACCATGACCCCCAAGAAGCCTAACTCTGCTCTGCGTAAGGTTGCTCGTGTCCGCCTCACGAATGGTATCGAGGTCACCTCTTACATTCCCGGTATCGGCCATAACCTGCAGGAGCACTCCGTCGTGCTGATCCGTGGCGGTCGTGTTAAGGACCTGCCCGGTGTGCGTTACCACATCATCCGTGGTACCCTGGATACTCAGGGTGTGGCAGGCCGTAATCAGGCCCGCTCCAAGTACGGCGCAAAGCGTCCTAAGGCCGGTGCTGCAAAGAAGTAATTGAGGACAACCGCCATAAACGGCTTTCCATTATATAAATAACAAGTCCGCATTGTGCGGAGGGTAACGGTTTATGTAAGGTCAGCTCTTTGTGACACAACGGGAGTTTTATTACTTTCGAGTACCGATGATATCATTCTGTGAAGGAGGGAAGAAAGATGCCTAGAAGAGGTAACATTGCTAAGCGCGATGTCTTAGCTGATCCTATTTACAATTCCAAGATGGTCACCCGTCTGGTCAACAGCGTGATGCTGGATGGCAAGAAGGGCGTCGCTCAGAAGATCGTTTACGAGGCTTTCTCCATGATTCAGGAGAAGACCGGCAACGATCCTCTGGAGACTTTCGAGAAGGCGATGGAGAACATCATGCCCAGCCTCGAGTGCAAGACCCGCCGTGTTGGCGGCGCTAACTACCAGGTCCCCCTGGAGGTCAGCCCCGCTCGCCGCGAGACCCTGGGTCTGCGCTGGCTGACTGCTTACAGCCGCAGCCGTGGTGAGAAGACCATGGCCCAGCGCCTGGCTGCTGAGATCATGGATGCTGCCAACAACACCGGCAACGCCGTGAAGAAGCGCGAGGATACCCACAAGATGGCCGAGGCCAACAAGGCTTTCGCTCATTTCCGTTATTGATCTGTTCTGTAGGAGGTTAATTTCATGGCTACACCCAGAGAAGTTTCTCTTCAGATGACGAGAAATATCGGCATTATGGCCCACATTGATGCTGGTAAGACTACGACTACCGAGCGTATTCTGTACTACACCGGCATCAACCACAAGATCGGCGAAGTCCACGATGGCGGTGCCACCATGGACTGGATGGTTCAGGAGCAGGAGCGTGGTATCACCATCACTTCCGCTGCTACCACCTGCTACTGGAGCCACTCTGAGACCCAGAAGGATCCGGTTGCATTCAAGAAGAACCGTCACCGCATCAACATCATCGACACCCCGGGCCACGTGGACTTTACTGTTGAGGTCCAGCGTTCCCTGCGCGTCCTGGACGGTTCTGTGACCGTTCTGGCTGCTAAGGGCGGTGTCGAGCCTCAGTCTGAGACCGTTTGGCGTCAGGCTGATGAGTACAAAGTCCCCCGCATGGTGTACGTCAACAAGATGGATACCATGGGTGCCGACTTCTTCCGCTGCATCAAGATGCTGCATGATCGTCTGCACGCCAACGGCGTGGCGATCCAGCTGCCCATCGGCCAGGAGGATACCTTCCGTGGTATCGTTGACCTGGTCGATATGAACGCTGAGGTCTACTATGACGACATGGGCAACGATATGCGCACTGAGCCCATTCCTGAGGATATGGTCGAGCAGGCCGAGGAGTACCGCAACATCCTGATCGAGGCTGTTGCCGAGAACGACGAAGTCCTGATGGAGAAGTATCTCGAGGGTGAGGAGATCACCCGCGAGGAGCTGAAGGCTGCCATCCGCAAGGAGACCATTGCCAACACTCTGGTGCCCGTGGTCTGTGGTTCTTCCTACAAGAACCGTGGTGTCCAGAAGCTGCTGGACGCTATCGTGGATTATATGCCCGCTCCTACCGACGTTGAGGACATCAAGGGTGTGAACCCTGAGACCGAAGAGCAGGAGACCCGTCCGTCTTCCGACGACGCTCCCTTCGCAGCTCTGGCCTTCAAGATCGCAACCGATCCGTTCGTTGGTAAGCTGGCTTACTTCCGTGTCTACTCCGGTAAGGTCGAGGCAGGTACTACTGTCTACAACTCCGTGAAGGACAGCAAGGAGCGTATGGGCCGCATCCTGCAGATGCACTCCAACCACCGCAAGGATATCGACTGCTGCTATGCAGGTGATATCGCTGCTGTTGTCGGTCTGAAGAACACCACCACCGGTGATACTCTGTGTGATGAGAATCATCCCATCATTCTGGAGTCCATGAAGTTCCCCGAGCCCGTTATCCGCGTTGCCATCGAGCCCAAGACCAAGGCCGGCAACGAGAAGATGGGCATCGCGCTGGCAAAGCTGGCCGAAGAGGATCCTACCTTCAAGACCTACACTGATGAAGAGACTGGTCAGACCATCATCGCAGGCATGGGTGAGCTCCATCTGGAGATCATCGTCGACCGCCTGCTGCGTGAGTTCAAGGTCGAGGCCAACGTTGGCGCACCTCAGGTCGCTTACCGTGAGACCATCCGCAAGGAGGCCAATCAGGAGACCAAGTACGCACGTCAGTCCGGTGGTAAGGGCCAGTACGGTCACGTTAAGATCAAGATTGAGCCCAACGAGCCCGGTAAGGGTTACGAGTTCGTCAACGCCATCGTTGGCGGCGCTATCCCGAAGGAATACATCCCGGCTATCGACAACGGTATCCAGGGTGCTATGAAGTCCGGCGTTCTGGCAGGCTATCCTGTCGTTGACGTCAAGGTCACCCTGTGGGATGGTTCTTATCATGAGGTCGACTCCTCTGAGATGGCCTTCTCCATTGCAGGTTCTATGGCCTTCAAGGATGCTATGCGCAAGGCTGATCCTATCATCACCGAGCCTATCATGAAGGTCGCTGTCATCGTTCCCGATGAGTATCTGGGCGATGTCATCGGCGATCTGAATGCTCGCCGTGGTCAGATCCAGGGCTTCGAGGCCCGCAGCGGCGCGCAGCAGATCGACGCTTTCGTTCCTCTGGCTGAGATGTTCGGCTACGCGACTGACCTCCGCTCCTGCACGCAGGGCCGCGGCCAGTACACGATGGAGCCCGCGCATTATATCGAGATCCCGAAGAACATTCAGGAGAAGATCATCAACCAGCGCACGAACCGCGCCTGATAAAAAGGTATTGCAAAATACCGCGTTTTACGGTAAAATACCGGTGTATGTAAATGACACCGGCAAACAACGAAATTTTTTCATAGGAGGATCACTCTAATGGCTAAGCAGAAATTCGAGCGTACCAAGCCCCACGTAAACATTGGTACCATCGGTCATATCGACCATGGTAAGACCACCCTGACCGCCGCGATCACCAAGTTCCTCGCCATGCAGGGCGGTGCTGACTACACCGATTACAGCTCCATCGATAAGGCTCCGGAAGAGCGCGAGCGTGGTATCACCATCAACACCGCTCACGTTGAGTACCAGACCTTCGACCGTCAGGGCCACAACTACAAGACCGGCGAGGACAACGCCCAGATCCAGGGCCGTCACTATGCCCACGTCGACTGCCCGGGCCACGCCGACTATATCAAGAACATGATCACCGGCGCTGCTCAGATGGACGGCGCTATCCTGGTCATCGCTGCTACCGACGGCCCCATGGCTCAGACCCGCGAGCACATCCTGCTCGCCCGTCAGGTCGGCGTTCCCTACATCGTCGTCTTCCTGAACAAGTGCGACATGGTCGACGATGACGAGCTCATCGACCTCGTCGAGATGGAGACCCGTGAGCTCCTCTCCGAGTACGATTTCCCCGGCGACGACATCCCCGTCATCCGTGGCTCCGCTCTGGGCGCTCTCGAGGGCGACGCCAAGTGGATGGACGCCATTCGCGAGCTCATGAAGGCCGTCGACGAGTACATCCCGACGCCTGCTCGTAACAACGACCTCCCGTTCCTGATGGCCGTTGAGGACGTTATGACCATCTCCGGCCGTGGTACCGTTGCTACCGGCCGTGTCGAGCGCGGTGAGCTCAAGCTCAACGAGCCCGTCGAGATCGTCGGCATCAAGGATACCCAGAACACCGTCGTTACCGGTATCGAGATGTTCCGTAAGTCCATGGACTTCTGCGAGGCTGGCGACAACGTCGGTCTGCTGCTCCGCGGCATCAAGCGCGAGGACATCGAGCGCGGCCAGGTTCTCTGCAAGCCCGGTTCGGTTACCCCGCACACCAAGTTCACCGGCGAGATCTACGTTCTGACCAAGGAGGAGGGCGGCCGTCACACCCCGTTCTTCGATGGTTATCGTCCTCAGTTCTACTTCCGTACCACCGACGTTACCGGTACGGTCAAGCTCCCCGAGGGCACCGAGATGGCTATGCCTGGTGACCACATCACCATCGAGGGCGACCTCATCCACCCGATCGCCATGGAGGAGGGCCTGCGCTTCGCTATCCGCGAGGGTGGCCACACCGTCGGTTCGGGCATCGTCTCAACGATCATTGAGTAAATTAGCTCTTTGATATAGCTGACTTAGAGAACCCGGCACTTATATGGGTGCCGGGTTCTTTTCTGCAATGGATATTGAGCCGTTGCTGGTGTCGAGAGGATCGATAATGGTCCTGGATGCACCGTCGATTAGCTCTCGATGGCTTCATTGATGTGTTCTAAATATGAATGGATCCACCGAGAACCAATTGACTCGAGGTTTTCATTGACAGCACTTACGTGGAGCTGATAAAGTAACAACTCGTGCCCGTACGGGGCGGAAATGAAAGGTTCAGGATACATGCGTACTCTAGTTACTCTTGCGTGCACTGAGTGCAAGCGCCGCAACTATACGACCACCAAGAACAAGTCGACCATGCCTGATCGTATGGAGATCAAGAAGTATTGCCCCTGGTGCCGTCACCACACGCTGCACAAAGAGACTCGCTAGTCTCTAGTCACATACGCCAGTAGTTCAATTGGTAGAGCATCGGTCTCCAAAACCGAGTGTTGAGGGTTCGAGTCCTTCCTGGCGTGCCAGTCATTATTCCGTAAGCTCCCACTTGGGGGCTTACGGTTTACTCATGTATAAGCGCATTGCGCGGAGGTAACCCAAATGGCCAACAAGAAGAACAAGAAGAAGGCTCAGCAGCCGGCACCTGCCAACAGCGCTGCCGCCAACTCCAAGGTTGAGGCCAAGAAGGCCGTTGCCAAGAAGAACGAGAAGGCTGCGAAGTCCAAGAAGAACGAGAAGCCTGGTTTCTTCGCCCGCACCAAGAAGTATTTCGCTTCGGTCAAGTCCGAGATGAAGCGTGTCACGTGGCCCGATAAGAAGGAGCTCGTGAACTACTCGGTCGTCGTCTGCGCTTCTCTGGTCGTCGTCGGCGTCGTCATCGCTCTGCTCGATGCTGGCTTTGGCGAGGCTCTTGCTCTGTTCTCTGGATTGAGGGGCTAAACCATGTCTAAGCGTTGGTACGTCGTTCACACTTACTCTGGATACGAGAACCGCGTTAAGTCCGATCTCGAGCATCGCATCGAGACCATGGGCATGCAGGACCGTATCTTTGATATCGAGATTCCTATGGAGCGCGTCACCGAGATTAAAGAGGGTGGCAAGCGCGAGACCAAGGATTCCAAGATTTTCCCGGGTTATGTCCTGGTTCGCATGGAGATGGATGACGATGCTTGGACGTGTGTTCGCAACACGCCCGGCGTCACCGGTTTCCTGGGCGGCAATGGCAAGCCCGCTCCGCTTTCCCGCGACGAGTACAATAAGATGACTCGTCGTCCCGGTAAGGGCGATTCGCCCAAGCGTACGTCGGTTGATATTGAGGTCGGTACGTCCGTCCGCGTCACCGATGGCCCGCTTACCGACTTTGATGGCAAGGTTTCCGAGGTTAACACCGAGGCAGGCAAGCTCAAGGTCACGCTGATGATCTTTGGCCGCGAGACGCCGGTCGAGCTCGACTTTAACCAGGTCGCTGTCATCGCTTAAGTTTTCGTCCGTTCGCGCGAGCGTGCTTCTTCTGTGACTGCTCATCTCAGGAGTGCTTCTAACACGTGCGTGCTTACGATATAGCAAGTACTTCACACTCGTGATTCGAAAGGAATGACCATGGCTGAGAAGAAGGTTGCCAACGTCATTAAGCTCCAGATTCCTGCTGGTGCAGCAAACCCCGCTCCTCCCGTCGGCCCCGCCCTGGGCGCTGCTGGCGTGAACATCATGCAGTTCTGCCAGGCCTTTAACGCCGAGACGCAGGACAAGAAGGGCGACATCATCCCCGTTGAGATCACTGTCTACGAGGATAAGTCCTTCTCCTTCATCACCAAGACCCCGCCGGCGGCTCACCTCATCAAGAAGGAGCTGAACCTCAAGTCTGGTTCCGCTAAGCCCCAGGCCGACAAGGTTGGTCAGCTCTCCCAGGAGCAGCTCACCAAGATCGCCGAGATCAAGATGCCGGACCTCAATGCCAACGACATTGACGCCGCCAAGAAGATCATCGCCGGTACCGCCCGTTCCATGGGCGTCACCATCGCTGAGTAGCGATTTCTTATGGTAACGACGGGTGCTCCGACCGGGGCGCCCGTTAAATGTGTGCAATAGGGCACACGATACGATGTGGGAGGGCTCACGCCCGTTTAACCACAGGAGGTAATGCACATGGCTAAGCATGGTAAGAGCTATAACGCCGCTGCCGAGAAGATCGACCGCGCCACGCTCTACACCCCCCTTCAGGCTGCCAAGCTCATCAAGGAGCTCGACACCGCCAAGTTCGACGAGACCGTCGAGGCTCACTTCCGTCTGGGCATCGATACTCGTAAGGCTGACCAGAACATCCGTGGTTCCATCTCCCTGCCCCACGGCACCGGCAAGACCGTTCGTGTTGCCGTCTTCGCCGAGGGCGAGAAGGCCCGTGAGGCTGAGGCTGCCGGCGCCGACATCATCGGTTCCGACGAGCTCGTCGCCCAGATTCAGAAGGGCGAGATCAACTTCGACGCCGCTATCGCTACGCCGAACATGATGGCCAAGGTTGGCCGCATCGGTAAGATCCTTGGTCCCCGTGGCCTCATGCCGAACCCCAAGCTCGGCACCGTGACCATGGACGTCGCCAAGATGGTCTCCGAGCTCAAGGCTGGCCGCGTTGAGTACCGCGCCGACCGCTACGGCATCTGCCACGTGCCCCTGGGCAAGAAGTCCTTCTCTGAGCAGCAGCTCGTTGAGAACTACGCTGCCCTGTACACCGAGATCCTGCGCGTCAAGCCCTCTTCTGCTAAGGGCAAGTACGTCAAGTCCATCTCCGTGTCTTCCACCATGGGCCCTGGCGTCAAGGTCGATCCCGCTGTCCAGCGTGACTTCCTGGCTGAGTAACTGCTAGTTACTGCCTGATCAAAGCAAGCATTGCTAAAGAAACCCGGTTCTGCCTTGTGCAGGACCGGGTTTCTTGCTATCGCGTCAAAAGCACCATAAAGGGGACAGTGTCCCCTTTATGGTGGTTACCAGGGTGTTCTGGCTGTTGAAGACTCGATGGCATCGTGGCGTTTGAGCTCGCGGCGCATGGTTTGCGAATTGAGCCAGGCTGCCTGCCAGCCACGGATGGGGTAGCGCGTCTGATCGAGCTCAAACTGCGTATAGCCGCAGGCGTTGATGATCGTCGTTCCACACACATGCTGCCGCTCGCGCTGAAAATCGTAACCGTAGCTTTGGTGTACATGCCCATGCACCATGTAGTCGGCCCCCCAGGACTCAAGCGCCGTGTTAAAGCACTCAAACCCTCGATGCGGCAGATCGTCCAAATCACCCATACCGGCGGCGGGCGCATGGGTAAGCAGAATGTCGCACCCGCCGACCATCCTAACCTTACGCGACAGCTTACGCATGCGCTTGGACATCTCGCGTTCGGTGTACATGTTGGCGCCGTCGCGATAACGCATGGACCCGCCAAGGCCCGCAATGCGAATCCCTCGGTACGTGTACACGCTGTCTTCCACGCAGATACATCCGCCTGGTGCATGACGCGCGTAGCGGTCATCGTGATTGCCGCGAACGTAGATGAGCGGCTTGTTGATGACCGTAACCAAAAATTCAAGATAGTCCGGGTCCAGATCGCCGGCGGACAAAATCAGGTCGACACCCTCAAAGCGTTCCTTGCGAAAGCACTCCCAAAGGCATCGTTCTTCGGTATCGGCTATGGCAAGGATTTTCATAGGGCAGGGACTTTCGGCTCATCGTCGAGCTGCGGAATGGTGCCTACCACGTTGTCCGCCAGCCAATTCATCTCGACAATCTGTGTGCTCGGCAGCGGAGGGAAGCCTTCAATCTGTACCACGCCGTTCTGGCTATGGAGCTCGCCGCCAAAGGGGTTGATGGATCCCTCAACAATGCCGTTGCGGAGCAACTGCACGAGTTTGCGCGTTTGGTAGGGTAGGCCCGGAGCGTAACGGATGTCGATAACGCCGGAGCTCATGCCGTACCAGTAGTTGACGGCGCGCACTTGGTTGTCGTCGCTGGTCTCGTCCCACGTGCCGTGCAGAAGGCTGCGAACGATGAGCTCGTAGTAACGGCCCCAGTTCCATACGGGCATGGCGATGCCGGTGACTTTGCCGTCGACCAAGCGGTGAAGCCCGTAGGCCCTTGGGTCTTCGAGCGACTTTGACATGTCAGCGCCGGTCATGACGCTCACGCCTTCGCGGCACATGGCCTCGGCAAGACCACCGGCAGGCACATCGCCCCAGGTGAGGATTACCTGCGCGCGGGGGTCGAGCAGTGAGGCGCCAATCGCAAAGGCGTTAATCTCGCTGAGTGCGCCCGAGGCGAAGACCGACGCGTGGTAACCGATGCGGTGGTTGTCCGCCATGCTGGCGGCAAGGGCGCCCAGCAGAAACTTGGCCTCGTACATCTTGCCAAAGTACGAACGGACGCTTTGATGGGGAAGGCCGATAGAGCAGTTGAGGAACCGAACCCGGGGATACTCAACGGCAGCCCTGAGCGTGTATTCCATCAGGCGGTGCGAGGTCGAGAAGATGACGTTTGCTCCATGTTTGACAGCCGTTTCCACGGCGGCGTAGAACACATCCGGATCGTGACAGTCCTCGAACGCCTCGGTGCGCACGATACCGCCAAAGTGCTCATCGAGATACTGGCGCCCTTGGTCGTGCAGACTGTCCCAGCTCGACGCCGCACAGGGGAACTCATGGATAAAGGCGATGCGCAGGGGGTTGGCCGCCGAATAGACGGTCTTGCCCATAAAGAAGTTGAGCACGCCGGAGGTGGACTTGGCGGGCGACTCCTCCTCGTCGACGCTCGGTGCTTCGACAAGATCGACCTTGTCCTCGTCATTTTTGCCGGCAATGACCAGCTCGCGCCAAATCTTGCACAGGCGGTTTACGACGATATCCGTCGGCGTATCCAGCAGGCGGTCCTGGTTGTACACATTGAGGTAGACGAGCATGGCGTCGGCGGGCGTAATGTCCAGGTGGTCGCCGCCTGCGCGAAGGTAGGCGCGCTTAAAGAGCAGGAAGGTGTGGCGCAGGTAGTCGACCTTTTTCTGCGGCCATTTTTCGATAAGGTTCTGACCGAGCATCTTGGCGAGCGTTTCGTAGCTTCCCTCACGCGAGAACTCGATCTCGTATAGGGGGCAGACGCGCCAAAACGCGCAGAACTCGCCGTACAGGCGGCTTTCGACGGAATCCCACGTGCCGGGGTAGAGACGGGTGACCTTGGCCGAAACCGTCGGGGCGTCCAGGAATTTGAGGACACTGACGCGTTTGTTGCCTTCCTGGACATAGAACCGATGCATGAACTCGGTGACGATGATGGGGTCGCGATAACCCTCGGTTACCTGGATGTCGTAGAGGTTGGACCACTTGCGGGCGAACTCGGTGCCAAACGGCAGCAGGGGCATAAAGTTGCATGAAAAGGCGGACTGACGGCCCTTGGTAACCGTACCGACGACCATTTCGAGCGGAATGTCTCTCAGGCCGACATTCTCTCGCTGGCCTAAGGGGAGCTGGGCAACCAAGCTATCGAGGTCCGTGAGGTACGGATACTCGCTTTGGCTAATGGCGCGTCGACGTCCTTGCTCGCCGCGCTTGCGTGCTTGACGATAGGCCTCTTCCATAATGTTGCTCCCTTAGTCGTTTAAACAACTATATGAACCATGGTACCACGAATGAAAACCACTACAAAGATGCCTGACCCCTTTACGGTGGTTTAGGCGATGATGGGGGCGATGGCGCGGATGCAGGCGTCGGCTGCCGTGAAAGTAGTGCTGTCGTCGCTGACGATAAAGATGATCTTTCCTTTGATGCCAAAGTCGCCGATTTCGCTAAAGAGTACGTAGGGCTCCTTGTCAAAGCCCGAGATGGGAAGCACGGCGGCCTTGGTGGCGCTGGTCAGCTCGTCTGCCAGTGCGTCGAGCGAGGCCCACTTGGACGTGTCCTTTACGGCAACGGGTACAGCCACACGCCCAAAGGGCATGAGGTGCACGAGCGTGTTCTTGGAGATGTTGGAGTTGGGCACAATGATGATCTGTCCACAGGCATCCTCAATCGTTGTATGGCGCCAAGTGATGTCTTGGACCACGCCGGATACGCCGCCGACCTCGATATTGTCGCCGGGTTTGATGATGCCCATAAAGGTCACCTGCATGCCGCCGATAAGGTTTGACAGCGTGTCCTGAAAGCCGAGCGAGATGGCGATGCCGCCGACGCCAAGAGCGGCGACGAGCGCGTTTGCGTTAATGCCAAAACAGTTGTCGAGGATAAAGCTGCCGCCGATCATCCAGATGACGGCGCGCGCGATGTTGATGAAGATACTCGATGCTGGTAGCGGGTTATCGTCTCGGTTAAGCAGATGGTTCAGGGTCTTGGATACGACCTTGGCGGCGACGGCGGTGCCTATCGCCAAGATGACGGCCCAGATGATGTTGTGGACCCACCGTTGCTCAAAGAAATGAAGAATCGGCTCAAACAATTCCATGTAGGGAAAACCTCCTAATGATCGTCCAACCATGATACCCACCAAGAAGCCCGTCCGATCAAATTCGGACGGGCTTCTGTGCTCGATATAAGGTTTACGCGGCGGGGCTGCAAGGCCCGGCGGTGTAGCTTAGCGTCGACGCTTCCAGATAATGCCGAGGATGATGACGATGATGCCGCCGATAAGGCACGCGCCAACTACTGCCAGCGTGTGGTCTCCCGTTGCGGCGAGCTTACCGGTCGTCTTCTTGGTGATGACCTTCGTGGCCGTCGTGTCCGTCTTAGGCGAGGGCTTAGGCGTCGGGGCCGGTGTGGGCGTGGGGTCCACGGCAGCGGAGCCAAAGCTGATGGTGCCCGCGAGCGAGGCCATCTTGCTCTCCCAGCTGTCCTGCCCGATCAGTGCCCTCAGCGCCGGCTCGCACGTGCCCCACTCGGTGTACTTGGTGGCGTGTGCAAAGGTGGGAAAATCGGTCGTGTTGGTAATGATGTAGTTGTTGGTGGCGACGGTATAGGTCTTGGCGGGGTCGAGCGTGCTGCCGTCTTTGGTGAGTGTGGTACTCACAATGCGCTTGCCTTCGGGCTGCGTCCAATCAATCGTCACGTTGATGCCGCCAAAGGAGAGAACGCTGCCAGAGTCATCGCGCCACTTGTACTTGTCTTGCGCCTCCTGCTCGGTGTGACCGGCCGCCACGTAGGCTTGCTGAAGCTCGTAGCTGTGATTGCACTCGTCGCTGATTTGTAGCGAGTGCTCGAGCGCTGTGAGGAAGTCCGCGCCGGTCATGGTCCAGGTCTCCACGGTGTTGCCGTAGGGCGAGATGGCGATGACGTTGCCGGCGGATTGATTGGTTGCCGCCGTTCACTTTCCCCGCGGGGATGCCGCCGCGGATGCCGCCAGCGTTTTCGATAGCGAGGTCCGCGCCCGTCAGGGCAAGATAGGAGCCGCAAATCACGTGGCCGATGGTCTGGGCCTTGGTGGTGTCGCCCTCCTTGCTGGGGCGGAAATCGGTGGTGCGCACCATTTCCCAGCCATGCGTGCCTGCGGCGTCCTCGCCGTAGAAATAGTTGGTGGTGGATGTGCCGAGCACCTTGTTCGATTCGTTTTCAAAGGCCTCGTCGAGCGGCTTGATCTTGTTGCGGACGGCTTCAAGGCAGCTTTGGTAGTCGGGGCCCTTGTCGGGGTCTGCCAATAGGTCGTTGACGTTCTTGGCGGTGTAGAGCTTCTCGTCGCTGCCGTCTGCAGGGACCGTGACCGTGTCATCGTCGGTCGTCTCGGTGCCATTGGTGTCGTACTTGTACGGAATGGAAAGCAGCCCCACCTCGGCAAAGGCGCTGCCTGCCTCGACAACGTGGATCGTCCTGCCGTCGGCTCCCGTCACCTTCTCGTTAAGGTTGATGTGCTCGTGGCCTGCGATAAGGGCATCGATGCCACGGAGCCGTGTGGCAAAGGTCTTGGCGTTGAGCGTATGCGCGATACAGACGACAACGTTGCAGCCCTCCTTGCGCAGCTGCTCTGCCTCGGTATTGATGGCGTTCGTGGCACTCGAGAACGACGTGCCCGCGACCAGGTCCGTGCGCAGCGAGGATCCCAGCGACTCATCCATGGCACCCACGACGCCGACCTTGATTTTGTAGTCGAATGTGGAGTGATCCTCGCTATCCTCCCAGGTGCGATCGAGCGTCTTCGTGATGCTCGAGCTCCATACGCCGCTCGTAGACTTCGCGTTCGCGCAGAGCATGGCGAAGGGCGTGCCGGTGGTGCTGTAGCCGGTCATGGTGCGGAGCTTGTCCGCGCCGTAGCTCCAGTCGTGGTTGCCCGGCGTGGTCGCGTCGTAGCCGTCTACATAGAAGGTGTCCATGAGCTCGGCGATGCTCTTGCCCTCGCTCATGGTGGCGAAGGACTGCCCGTGGAAGGTGTCGCCCGCATCGAGCAAAAGATCGGGGGCGCTGCTTTGGGCGCTATAGAGAACCGCCAGCCCATCAAAGCCCACAGTGCCGGTGCCCTTGCTTGCGTTGTAGCTGTACTTGTAGCTGCCGTGGATGTCGTTGGTGTGCATGACGGCCACGGAGCCGTCAATAGCGGCGGGCAGGTTCCCCGCGAAAGCGAGGCTTGGGATGCCTGCGAGCGCGCCGGCAAACAACGCGGTGGCTAACGCAAGGCGGGGGAGTCTTTTCATGGCAGTTTCCTTAGTCCTTAGCCAGAATGTCTGGTTGAATATCGGATTATCGACATAATATGCGAAAACCGCCGCAAGGGCGCCTGTCCCTTAGCGGCGGTTTTGACGTTTGCGCAGATAAAACCTGCCAAAATAAACCTGTCCCTTTTTGGTAGGTTTAGCTTAGCAGCATGCGGTCGTTGGCGAGCTCGCCACCCGAGACCTCCTCGAATTTCTGCAGCAGGTCGGCCACGGTGAGCGACTTCTTCTCATCGCCCGCCACGTCGTAGATCACATGGCCCTCGTGCATCATGATCAGACGGTTGCCCAGACGGATGGCGTCGTTCATGTTGTGCGTGACCATGAGCGTGGTCAGGTGGTTCTCGTCGACGATCTCCTCGGTCAGGTTAAGCACCTTAGAGGCCGTCTTGGGGTCGAGGGCCGCGGTGTGCTCGTCGAGCAGCAGCAGGCGCGGCTTGGTGAGCGTGGCCATCAGCAGGGTGAGTGCCTGGCGCTGGCCGCCCGAGAGCAGGCCGACCTTGGCGTTGAGACGCGTGTCCAGACCAAGGTCCAGGCGCTTGAGCAGCTCAACGTACTCATCTTTCTCGGCCTTGGTGACGCCCCACGAAAGGCCGCGACGCTGGCCGCGACGCTTGGCGAGGGCCAGGTTCTCGGCGATCTGCATGTCGGCAGCGGTACCGCGCATGGGGTCCTGAAACACGCGGCCCAGGTACTTGGCGCGCTGCGACTCGCTCAGGCGCGAGATGTCGGTGCCGTCGAGCTCAATAACGCCCGAATCGAGCGGGTACACGCCGGCGATCATGTTGAGCAGCGTGGACTTGCCGGCGCCGTTGCCGCCGATCACGGTTACAAAGTCGCCGTCATTCAGGGTGAGGTCGACGCCGGTGAGCGCGCGCTTCTCGGTGACGGTGCCCTTGTTAAAGGTCTTCTTGACGTGCGAGAGCTTAAGCATCTGCCTCATCCCCCTTCGTGTAGGAGCTGCGGAGCTTATAGCGCTCCCAAACCACGGGCACGCACAGGGCCACAGCGACAATTACGGCGGAGAGCAGCTTCATGTCGTTGGCGTCCATGCCCAACTGCAGCACGATGGCGCGGATAAGGAAGTACACCACGGAGCCAAAGACGGCGGAGGCAAGACGGACGCTAAACTGCGTGAGGCCGCCGGGCAGCAGACGGCCGAGCACCTCACCGATAACAATGGCGGCAAGACCGATAACGATGGCACCGGTGCCCATACCAATGTCGGCATACTTTTGGCTCTGGCAGATGAGCGCGCCCGAAAGGCCGATGAGGGCGTTGGAGAGCACGAGGGCGATCATCTTGGTGGAGTTGGTGTTGACGCCCAGAGCGCGGATCATGTACTCGTTGTTGCCGGTGGCGCGCAGCGCCGAGCCGATCTCGGTGCCAAAGAACCAATACAGGATGGCAACGATAGCCACGGCGAGCAGGATGCCCAAGATGATGGCAACGGTGGACTGCGGCAGACCGGTCATATTGCTGACGGCCGAGAACACGGTGCCCTTGGCAAGAATTGGCGTATTGGACTTGCCCATGATGCGCAGGTTGATGGACCACAGGCTGATCTGGGTGAGGATTCCGGCGAGGATCGCGGGAATCTCGAAGACGGTGGTCAAAATGCCCGTGACGGCACCCGCGATGGCGCCGGCGCACATACCGGCCAGCACGGCGAGCAGCGGGTCGACGTTGTTATTGACGATGAGCACAGCGCAGACGCAGCCGCCGAGGGCAAAGCTGCCGTCGCAGGTCATATCGGGAATGTCGAGCAGGCGGAACGTGATAAACACGCCAAGCACCATAATGCCCCAGAGGACGCCCTGCGAAACGGCGCCCTGCAATGCAATGAGCATGCTTCATACCTCCTAGGATAGGGTGGACACGTGATTCACCATAATAGCGGTAACAATGCATAGAAGAGCTGCGGACAGACGTTTTGTTTTACCTGAAACAAGCAGGGCGGACGCCGGTATACAGCGCCCGCCCCTGTGGCTCAGATATTGAATAACGCAGCTAAAGCGCGAGCACGGGCTCTAGACGCATGCCGCGTATAGCATTACGCGTCCAGAGCGGAAAGGTCGATGCCCAGGGCCTCGGCCATTTCGTCGTTCTTGACGACGACCAGGTCCTTGCTCGAGAGGTGCTTGATCGGCATATCCTCGGGCTTGGCCTCGCCCTTCAGAATCTTGACGGCCATCTCGCCCGCGGCGTAGCCCAGATCCTCGTAATTGATGGAGAGGGTGAACAGGCCGCCGGCCATGCACATGCCCTCCTCGCCAGTCACGAAGGGAAGCTTGTTCTCCTTGCAGATCTGGCCCACCTGCGAGGCGCCCGCGGCGATGGTGTTGTCGGTGGGGGAGTACAGCGCGTCGACCTTGCCCACGGCAGACTCGACGACGGACTGAATCTCGTTGGAGCTCGAGACGGTGAAATCGGTGTACTCGAGGCCCAGCTTGTCGAGCTCCTTCTTGGCGGCCTTGATCTGGACGTCGGAGTTGGACTCGGCGGTGCAGTAGAGCAGGCCGACCTTTTTAACGTCGGGCAGGACCTTCTGCATCATCTCGAGCTGCTCGGCGACCGGGGTGAGGTCGGAAGCGCCCGTGACGTTGGTGCCGGGCTTGTCGTTGTCCTGGACCAGGCCGGAGGCGGCGTAGTCGGTGATGGCGCAGCCCACGATGGGGATATCGGCCGTGGCGCCGGCGGCAGCCTGCGCGGCGGGCGTGGCGATGGCATAAATCAGGTTGACGTTGTCGCCCACAAACTTGTCGGCAATGGACTTACACGTGGACTGGTCGTTCTGGGCGTTCTTCTGGTCGATCTTGACCTTAAGGCCGCTCTCCTTGATGGCCTTGACAAAGCCGTCGTTGGCGGCATCGAGTGCGGAGTGCTCGGTGAGCTGCAGAACGCCGATGGTGTAGTCGGAACCGGCGGCAGCAGAGCCGGAACCAGAGTTGCCGCCGCACCCGGCGAGCGGGGCGAGCGCGAGCAGGCCGGCGGAGACCAGAAGGCTCCTGCGGCTGATGGTGATGTCCTTCATATCATTACCCCCAGTATAAAAATGGCTGGAAACACTGCACTGGGACAAAGTGCAAGTGGAACTATAGTAGCGCTGATGTCCATTTTTACAACAGCCTGGCGGGTTTTTTAATACAGAATCGGATGGGCGGTGCGGGTAGTCGAATGGGCGGCGGAGGGTCTTATGCGGCGGAGGAGGCGTCGTCCTCGTCTAGGGCGGCGAAGAGCTTCTTGCCGTCGAGGAGACGTGTGGTGACGTTTCTCATTCGGCCAATCTCTACGGTACGCAACGTGTCATCGGCGCCTCGGGCGTCGTAGACCGTTCCCAGCAGATACGAGATGCCATCGCGCTGCCTGATGGCAAAGGGACGGAGTGTCATCCGTGCTGCTTCGGTTTCGCCACGCGTCGTAACGCTCGAAATATCAAAACTCACCGTGGTTCCGTGGTCGATGGCCTGCTCGACGAGCTCGCACGTGTCGATGCGCTTGATGGGCGTGCGTGTTGCCTTGGTAGCCTTGCTGCCTGCGCTTGGAGCGGGTTCGGGTGTATCGAGGTAGCCGCGAACGTCGGCGCTCGCCATGGCAACTAAGTGCTGCGCCATGCTCTTGCGGATAGCGATAGGCGTGGAGCGGTTGCGCATGACCATACCGTGGAGCCGGATGATCTCTTCATCGGTGAGCGGGCGGGTAAGAAGTTTGTAGCCCACGCCGCGTTTGTACTCAATTTCGTATCCGGCATGGCGAAGCGCGGAGATGGCGGTGTAGATGCTGCGCCGCGCCGCCGAGATGGGCATGCGGGCGGGGTCGTCGGGATGGGAGAGGCGCCGGATCAGCTCATCGGAAAGTATGGCCTTGTCTTCGCCGGTGTTTTCGCTCAAGAGCTGCAGGATGCGAACGGCGCGATAGGCTGCCATCGAGGCGGCGCCTCTCGTCGTGGTGTCGTAGGTTTCAACAGCGGCTTCGGTCATCGTGCCCACGTCCTTTCCGTTTTGGGTGGCGACGGTATGGAGCCTAGGACGCGGGGCTTTCCCAGGGGCGCAGGGCGCTCTGGGCGGTCGGTAGTCGTCGGCAAACGGCGGGTTGAGTTTTCAACAGCCCTACTCAACTGACCAAAAACTTGCCAAAAGCTTGACGGATGCTGTTGAAAAAAAGCGTCTCTCGACCGATGTCGAGAGACGCTTGTGCGATGAGCGTTGGCGTGTGGCGACGCGAGCTAGCGTCCGACGATTAGAAGTCGGCGTTGCCCACGGTGCGCGGGTGCGGCAGGACGTCGCGGATGTTGCCCACGCCGGTCAGATACATGACCAAGCGCTCGAAGCCCAGACCGTAGCCGGCGTGCTTGCAGGAACCGTAGCGGCGCAGGTCAAGGTAGTACTTGTACTGCTCGGGATTCATGCCCAGGTCCTTGATGCGGGCCTCGAGCAGATCCAGGCGCTCCTCGCGCTGGGAGCCGCCGATAATCTCGCCGATACCGGGAACCAGGCAGTCGGCGGCGGCGACGGTCTTGCCGTCCTCGTTCATGCGCATGTAGAATGCCTTGATCTCAGCCGGGTAGTCGGTCACGAAGGTCGGGCGCTTAAAGTGCTCCTCGGTCAGGAAGCGTTCGTGCTCGGTTTGCAGGTCGATGCCCCAGCTCACGGGGTAGTCGAACTTGTGGCCGTCGGCGACTGCCTGCTCCAGGATCTCGACGGCCTCGGTGTAGGTAACGCGGACAAAGTCGGAGTTGGCGACATGGTCCAGGCGCTCGAGCAGACCCTTGTCCACAAACTTGTTGAGCATATTGAGCTCGTCGGGGCAGGTGGCCATAACGTCCTTAAGGACGTACTTGAGCATGGCCTCGGCGTTGTCCATGTAGTCGTTAAGGTCGGCAAAGGCCATCTCGGGCTCGATCATCCAAAACTCGGCGGCGTGGCGCGTGGTGTTGGAGTTCTCGGCACGGAAGGTGGGGCCAAAGGTGTACACGTCACCAAAGGCCATGGCAAAGTTCTCGGCATTGAGCTGGCCGGACACGGTGAGGCTTGCATGCTTGCCAAAGAAGTCCTGGCTCCAGTCGACCTCGCCGGACTCGGTGAGGGGCGGATTTTTGGGGTCGAGCGTGGTCACGCGGAACATCTCGCCGGCGCCCTCGCAGTCACTCGTGGTGATGATGGGGGTGTTGACGTAGACAAAGCCCTGCTCCTGGAAGAAGCGGTGGATGGCGGCAGCCGCGACAGAGCGAATGCGGAACACGGCGCGGAACAGGTTGGTGCGCGGGCGCAGGTGCTGCTGGGTGCGCAGGAACTCGACGGTTGCGCGCTTCTTCTGCAGCGGGTAATCCGGGGCGCTCGTGCCCTCGACCTCGATGGAAGTGGCAGAAAGCTCGAAAGGCTGGGGCGCATCGGGGGTCAGCTTGACGGTGCCGGTGCAAATGAGTGCGGCCGAGACGTTTTGATGGGCGATCTCGTCGTAGTTGTCGAGTGCCTCGCGGTTCATGACGACCTGCAGGTCGCGGAAGCAGCTGCCGTCGTTGAGCGTAACAAAGCCAAAGTTCTTCATGTCGCGGACGGACTTGACCCAGCCGGCGACGGTGACGGTTTGGCCGCCGAGCGACTCGGCATCGGCATAGAGCTGCGCGATTTTGGTGCGGTTCACGTATCCTCCCATAACGGTTGAATGATAGTTATCCATACAGTTCGATATTCTAGCAGCTCGGCTCATTTGAGCTATACAGATAAAGCATTGGCGGGATGGTTTTTCAAACGAAAAGCGCCCGCGGCCAAATGGTCGCGGGCGCTTGACGAGGTGCCTTTTGGCTGTGTGGCGTGGGGCCTGGCTACTTGGTCTTGGCAACCAGCAGCGGGTCGCCCAGCTTGACGAGCGGGTTGCCGCCGATAAGCGTTCCAGACTCGCCGACATGGTCGATGCTCTTAAGACGATCGAGCTCGGAGACGATGACGGTCACGATGTCCTCGTGACCAGCGGCCTTAATGGCCTCGCGGTCGAAGCTGATGAGCGGCTGGCCTGCCTTGACCACATCGCCCATCTCGACAAAGCGGGCAAAACCCTTGCCGTTCATTTCCACGGTGCCCAGGCCAACATGGATGAACACGCGAAGACCGTCCTCGGTGATCATGCCAATGGAGTGGTTGGTGACAGTGGTGGCGCCGATGCGGCCGTTGGCGGGCGCATAGATGGTGCCGGTAATGGGCTCGATGCCATAGCCCTGGCCAAGCATGCCCGAGGCGATCGTCTCGTCGGGAACCTCGTCCAGGTTGACGAGCACGCCGTTGACGGGGGCATAGATGACGCCTTCGCGGGTGGCGAAGCTTGCTGCGGGCGGAACGGACGCCTCGCCGGTCGAGGTGAAGGTGGACTTAAGCGAATCGAGCAGACCCATAGTTGCCTCCAACTTAAATAGGCGCATATCGCGCGTTTGGTTTGCCGGAAACGTTTCACATGTGTTTCGCGGCTTGGTCAACGCCCCTATTCTACGCTGCTCAACGATACCTCTGAACTGGGATTATGTGATATATCAGTTGAAGGGAAACTTATTGCCGGAGTGTTTCTACGCCACGGGTTCAAGTGGGGTACGCTTGAAGGCGAAAAACAAGGGCGCATAATTTGCGCGAAGGGAGCACATATGATTGTCGAGAACCATGCGCTGTGGGGCGAGGAGCCGACCGAGGATTATCCGGCGACGTTTACGTATTTGGGTGCCGAGCCGTTGCCCGATAAACCGAATGGCCGCCGCCCCGCGGTGATTATCTGTGGCGGAGGCGGGTTTACACATATCGCTCCGCACGAGCAGGACCCGGTGGCGTTTGCATTTTTGGATCACGGTTACCAGGCCTTTGTGCTCAACTATGTCACGAGCTCTACGGGTGACGTGAGCTTTCCGCACCCCCAGGCAGATCTTGCCAAGATGGTCGCCACGGTGCGCGCCAACGCCGACGAGTGGCATGTCGATCCTAAGCGCGTGTGCGTCGTGGGATTCTCGGCGGGCGGCATGATCTGTGCCTCGCTGGCAACGCAGTGGAAGGACGGCCCCCTCCCGGCACCTTCCCTGGCGCGTCCGGGCCAGGTCGTCGGAC
>OGOF01000751.1_pt1 | contig 22666 bp, 27 predicted proteins | sample 1552621 | NCBI WGS metagenome assembly OGOF01 (sample SAMEA2580156, study PRJEB22360) | human gut metagenome | biome: human gut; feature: human-associated habitat; material: faeces | place: Denmark | collected 2008/2010
AAGAAGTAGTGGCTCGATGAAACGTCAAGTTGTTCAAGTGTAAGCTTGGATATAAACGCCTCGGGACAGCATTAGTTTGCTACCCCACAAATAATATGTACTATAGCCTTGGGCGGGCTTTATAAAACCCAATTATAATGATATGAGCAATTTTATTGGTAAAAAAGTAATTATTAGAGCAGACAGAGCAGGAGTATTCTTCGGAACACTGAAAGAAAAGAATGGCAGTGAAGTTGTATTGACAGACTGCCGCAGATTGTGGTGCTGGTACGGAGCTGCATCCATTTCACAGCTTGCGGTCGAAGGGACAAAAAGACCAAGCGAATGTAAGTTTACCTTAGTCGTACCCACTATCACAATACTTGGAGTAATCGAGATTATTCCTTGTACGGAAGAGGCAGTCAAATCCATTGAGGAGGTAGACGTATGGAAGAACAGATAAAGCTATTTCTTAGCTCTGGCTCTGGCTCTGGCGATGGCGATGGCTCTGGCTCTGGCTCTGGCTATGGCTCTGGCGATGGCTATGGCTCTGGCTCTGGCGATGGCTCTGGCTCTGGCTATGGCTCTGGCGATGGCTATGGCGATGGCTCTGGCTATGGCTATGGCGATGGCTCTGGCTATGGCTATGGCTATGGCGATGGCGATGGCGATGGAATTAAAACATTCAATGGCGACAAAGTATATATCATTGATGATATTCCTACAATTATCAAGCATATTCATGACAATGTAGCTAAAGGATATATACTGAACGATGACTTTACATTGACTAAAACATTTGTTGCAAAAGAGAATGGGAAATTCGCTCATGGAGAAACATTGCACGATGCGTTTGCTTCGCTTCAAGAAAAATTGTATGACGATTCAACCGAGGAGGAAAGGATAGAAGCTTTTAAAAAGCATTTTCCAGACTTTACTAAAAAGGTATCGGCTAAAGAATTATTTTATTGGCATCATGTGCTAACCGGTTCGTGCAAGCAAGGAAGGTTGTCATTCTGTATCAATAAAGGTATAGATATTGAAAAAGATTCATTTACAATATATGAATTTATAGAATTAACTAAAGAATCATATAATGGAGATATTATAAAGAAACTATTATGAGTTGCCATAACAAACTACAGCAGCTTTGCAGAAAGTATCTGAAAAAGTTGTACCGGAAATCATCAAGCATACTATTATTGAGATTGAAGAAGATGGTTTCCACGCTATATATGACGATTGGGACATAAAGTATAAGTTTGCAACTGGAGACATGAAATATCCCAATTATAAAGAAGTTATAAGTCAATTCAAACCGGGATTTGCGGAAAAGGTACTTATTGACCCACTTAACATTGAATTGATAGCCGATGCCTTAGATGTAAGTGGAGGTACAAGATTCCATTTCCCTAAAGATGATAGCAAAGGAATTAAGATTACATTTTACGACAAAGAGCTATCTCTATCCGAAGCTCTTCTAATGCCTAAATTTGACTATTGATATGACCGAGCAAGAGTACAAGGACTTGGCAAATAGTCAACCAAAGTATTACTATAAGCCAAGAGGAAGAGAGTGGGCTTTATATGAGCGAGAAAAGGACGGCATGGGAGGGACTAAGGTATTTGAACATTGGGACAGAGAAGTTGTCCGTAAGCGATGCTATGAATTGAATGGATGGGATTATAAACCGTCAGACAAATAGCCTATGCTACAAAAGATGTGCAGGAAGTATCTAAAAAGACTTCTTCCGGCTGCAAAGGAAATAGGGTTGGAAGAATTTGTAGTTACTACCATAGATAAAAACAAGTCCGGTACTTGTGTAGCCACCAGACAGCAGGTCGATATGCTTGCCTCAATGTGTGAAGATAATCGGGTTAAACGTGAAGAAATACCAAATATTGTAGGTAAGTCATACCGATTCTGTCTGGCTGGTAATCTTTTCAAGAGAATACGTAAATTTAAAGACAAAGGTGTCTACTCCAAAGTAGATGCTATAATTCTAAAAGGGCAATTATATAGGACTGACACTTAAATGCTTATCTTTGTACATGCAGCGAGTAGAGCGACATATAGCAATAGGCAACAAGCGGTTGGATGAACTTTGCTTCCTATCCAAGAACTTGTACAACTACGTAAACTATCTTATTAGACAAGAGTTTACGCAGAACAAGAAGCTTTTGTCCGAATATGAAGTTACCACCATGCTCGCTAAAGATAAACAAGCGGACTATATAGCCTTACCTTCACAGACAAGTCAGCAGATTATAAAGATACTTTTCAAGAATTGGAAGGGATTCTTCAAACTCTGCAAGGTGAAGGACAAACTGAAAGCCCGTCCCAAACTTCCCAAGTACAAGCATAAAACGAGAGGACGCAACATTGTGGTATTTACCAACCAGCAGTGTAAATTGAAGGACGGATATATCCATTTCCCGAAACGTGCCGGGATAGAACCAATAAGAACCAAAGTGGATAACTTGTGCCAAGTGAGGATAATCCCACAGTGCAGTTGCCACATAATAGAAGTAGTTTATGAAAAAGAGAAAGAAGAAGCCACCGAATTAGACGATACAGCTTATCTAAGTATTGACTTAGGACTTGACAATCTCGCCACATCATTTGACCCACAACACAACTGTTGTTTTGTCATTAACGGCAGACCGCTAAAGTCCATGAACCAATTCTTTAATAAGGGTAGGGCTTTCCTAATGAGTTTGATAGGTAGTCGGGGAATGAGCAGACGTATCGGACGGTTAACTCTAAAGAGGAACTGTAAAGTACACGACTATATGCACAAAGCTTCAAGATTCATAGTCAACTATTGCAAGAATAATCACATTGGAAATATTGTGATAGGAAACAACAAGGATTGGAAGCAGAACTGTAATATGGGAAAGGTAAACAATCAGAACTTTGTGAGTATTCCCTTTGAGAAGCTAATCTCCATGATACAGTATAAGTGCGAGGAAGTAGGAATTAAGGTCATAGTCACGGAAGAGAGCTATACTTCCAAGACCGACCACTATTCAGACGAAGCCATGTGCCACCACGAGAACTATATGGGAAAGCGCATAAAGAGAGGTCTATTCCGTAGCGCATCGGGCAAACTGATAAACGCTGACCTAAACGGAGCGATAGGAATTTTAAGAAAAGTAGTCGGTGAACGCCTTTGGCAAATAGCTGATAGAGGTGGAGTGGCAACACCATCAAGAATACAATTTGTGTGGACTTGTAAATAAGTGCCAATACTGTTTACCGCATATGAGAAAAGATAAAGAGAATGTATGTTTTAGAGTGGTTGAAAAGGAACATATTAGTACCGTTCAAGACTGCGAACTGGCAGTTAGAGTAACCGAAGAAAAGGCTATTGAAGTGGCAAGGCAAACGATAGCAGATATCTTTAACGAAGTACATGGTATTAATCAGATTATGTACTTGGAGGACTTTGTAGCAAGACTTAAAAAATAAAAGATGGCAGTGAAGTTTAGACATAAAGAAACTGGCTTGTTTTGGTGTAGGGCAAAAGGTCGTTCTCCGTCAAGAAATGAATATTATGAATGGCACTTATATACAAAGTGACACTTGATTCTTCTTCATAACTTTTGGTTATGCTCGCTCTTTTACATAGGCAAATGGATAATCAGATATAAGCATCCTAAAGATAACATTTCACTTCATTTTGTAATGAACAAAAGCCTTATTCAAGCAGTTTATGAAATCTTATGTTGGTATATGGAAAAGGAATACTTAAAACTTATAAAACCCTATGTAGTTAATGAAAGTTAATTATGGGGGGGGGTAATTTCTAAATTTGTATCTTTATATCAAGTTTAATCAATTAATTTACAATCAAATGGAAATAGCAAGAGATAAGAACAATAACCACATGCAAGCAGTAGTTATAGACACTGCATATAATGTGGAGCAAGGACAAACTCTCAAATTAGGAGAGGGACTTTACCGATTTGCAGCTTATGAAGATACTACCTTCAATATGCCGTTTGAAGACCCTAATCACGAAAGACCAGTCTTAGCAGCTATCTATATGCCTGCTGGCAGTGTCGAATACTTTTATGTCTATGATGGCACTCTTTCTGTTGTAGAAGGAAAACTCAATATCATGGGTTCTGACATTCAAACAAATTCATAGCCTATGTTAGTAAATGTTGGTAAACTAATGAGCCATACATCAACTAAGGGAGGGGGAGGAGTTAAGCACCCATTCAATCCTTCTTTAGTTGATGCGTGGTTTATGAGTGGGCTTTCCAATAGCGACAAGCCTACTCAAATAGTTGGAGTAAAGAAGAATAAACTCCAACTAAAGAACTTCGCCTATGCTCTGAATAGCGGGTTTGGAAAGTATGCTGTAAACTGGAATGGTTTTGCAAAAACTACAGCAAACGCTAATTTCACCAACACCGATTCTTCTATTCACATAACGGAAATATTGGTAGCAGCCGGAAAGTTCTTACAGACAAGTGCAGATGAAACGGTAGCAGCATGTAAAGTAAAGGTAGAAGGTATAACGGATGACATTAAGTTAAGATATGTATCTTATGCCGAAGACGGAACGGGAGTATACACCTATCTGAAAAATGGCATCAATGACTTGCCAATATCCTACAAGAAATTTACCGGGTTCGATGCATCCGTAGTTGGTTCTTGCAATATCACCATTACCCAACTCCCCACAGCCTATGAAGGTGCACTGGTATTCGATGGTGTGGATGATTACGGAATATGCAACAATCTGCCTATATTGACAGACTATACGGTGATATGCAGGAGAGTGATAGAGAATGATACTAACGTTGTTGCCTCAAAAAGCATAGTTGCTGGCAATGGAGCATTTATTTTTGAATATGCTAATAATGCTACATATTCTTTTAGTGAATATACTTATGGTTTGAATATGAATCTAAAAGATTCTGTTTCATATCAAACCAAAAATTCTTATAACGGTAGTGTAATAACAGTAGGTACTGCAAATGATACTGATACACTGACCTTAGGCATCATAAGAGAAAAAGACAGCAGATTATTGAAAGGAGCTATCTACTACTTTGCCCTCTATGACAAGTCGCTGACACCCGAAGAGGTTGAAGAGGAGAAAGTAAAGCTTGAAAATTATTGGGAAGGAGGTAAAAATGAATTGGCTTGAAATACCCGTAGAAGACTTGAAACAATTCGATAAGGATTGGGAACTTAGAAGAAAGAATGTAGACGAAACAAAAGCTCTTTTACATGAGGATATATATAATGAGCTTGTACCGCAAGTTGAACCATTATCAGAAGAAGGAGAACCGATAGTCTATCCCTATCCACTTCTTGACAATCAAATGGTAGAAGCTCTGTTGGAAACCTCTGAGTGGTCTAATCCGTATGAATAAGGCTATACTTGTAGGATGGATTACTGACATTAGAGAAGTCGGTAGTTATGGGGTAATGGTGAAACTCAAAACTTGCGAAAAGGGTTTTACTACCCAAAAAGGCTATAAGGTAGCTGATAGGATAGATTATCATGTATGCCTTGCAAAAGGAACAATTACACGATACATTCTCGACAACTTCAATGTAGGCAACTTAGTTGAACTTACTGGGAAGATATACAACAAGCTGGAAGAAACCAAACATGGCGATAAGGTTCAGTTAACCAATATTCACATACAGACAATCAATCTGTATTCTCTGAACAACATATCTCCAGTTTCAAAGAGCAATGGTGATACAAAATCTGTAGAAAATCCCGATTTATATTTTGAATAACTAAAGTTTATTGCTACATTTGTGCTACAAACTTTTGGTTCATAATATAACAGCATTTTAAACCTATTCTTTAGCTGGCAAATTGCATTTCTAATTTTCTTGTGGGGAGGGATTAAATTCTCTCCCTTATTTTTTGGAACTTTCCAAAATTTAGTCTATCTTTGCTTCATCTTAAAAAAGAAAATCAATGGAGAAAAAGAACTACTTAGACGATTGCCTCGCAACGCTTCAAATTCCGTCACTTCCTAAAAAAACTTGGGATAAGGTTTCCGAATTCAACAAAGGAGTTTGCCTTGTAAGACGGATTGACGGAACAGAAAACTATGCAATTTGTCGGTACAATAAAGAGAAGGACGAAGCTGTCAAAGTCGTTAAAGATTTCTGCTTGGCGACATTTACAGAAATTCTTGAATGCTATCCAGTTCCCGACTTTGTGGAAGCTGACATTGAAAGCATGGACTTGGACGAAGCTAACAAGATGGCAATGGAAGAGTTGTTGGAAGAACGTCAAGAAGCTATCATGGAAGATGTCGAAGTTGAGGAGGAGAAACTTCCGGAGTGGATATACCCATTCATCAGCAACCGGGAAGAAGCTCTTGCATTCCTTAAAAGTAAGAGAATAAGAAACGCCCACTCTCTGAAATCTGACGAAGCTGTCAAAGCTAAATTGTATTTAGTTTACGAGGACGAAAAAAAGAAAAATAAATAACCAAAGGCACTTATATACTAAGTGTCACTTTGTATATAACCTAATGCCAATGTAGCGAAAACCAAGCTACGCAGAGAGATTTAAAATAGTATTAACCCAACCGATGGCGTATCGGGGATTGGACGGTGAGAACCCAACTATGGACGACCGGAGCACAAGCTCCCTAAGAAGTAGCGGCTCGATGAAACGTCAAGTTGTTCAAGTGTAAACTTGGATATAAACGCCTGATATGATGGATATTAGTAAAATGAGCAAGGCACAGCTTGTAAAACTCATAGGTACTTCCTATGCATTCGTGCCAAAGACCAAAGGACACATGTATTGCAGACTGGACGATAGAGGAATTTCTATTGCAGTTACCGACGATTACTCAGTTGTGTCTACCAACTTCCATAGAAACGTATTTACCAATGTAGTAAGTGGCGGTTATTCTAATCCTTATCTGTGGCTTAGAACATTCTGTGAGTGCATCGAAGCAAACAAAGAATTTGGAGAAGTTAAGGACAAGAATGGGAATGTACAAGGTTTCAGCTTCTCTCAACTGATGGAACATGCTGACGAAATGCCGGAAGAGATTGTTAAGGTATTGCAGCATACAGAGCGATGGATTTATACGCTTTCCGAGCCAGCCTTTGCCGTTGGAGGAGATACATTGCAAGTCACCAATGTAATGTGTATGTACTTCTCATACTTGGCAAAAAGTAATACCATGCTCATGCCAGCACCTTCCGATATTTCTCGCAACGAATTTTATCAGAAGTATATCGAAACTATCCGCTATCTTTCTCTTGAAACAACGCTTGATGAAGAAAAGGTAAAAGATTTGAAGGAACAAATCTGCAACATCGAACGTGAGGCAATGAATAAGATTGAGATACTGATTAAGGATAATGGTGGTGAATTTAAACAATCAATTGCCATTCCTAAAAGAGAGGTTGATGAAGGAGAAGCCTTAAACGAAATGAGGAGTGACACTTAGCTTTTTATAAAAAAAGCCAATGTAGCGAAAACCAAGCTACGCAGAGTGATTTAAAATAGTATTAACCCAACCGATGGCGTATCGGGGATTGGACGGTGAGAACCCAACTATGGACGACCGGAGCACAAGCTCCCTAAGAAGTAGCGGCTCGATGAAACGTCAAGTGTTCCATAAGGACATGAACGCCTCATTTATAATCAATATAAATAATAATTTAAAAATTAGACGAGATGGCTACACAAGATTTGTTGACTTACAAATGTAAGTCTTTAGGCTATGCGGAAGTCGGGGCTGGTGCAGAAGCTTCTTATACTCCTCTTATGGGTGTGTTGGAAGGTTTGTCTATCAGTCAAGAAACCGCAAGTGAAAGTGCTATTAACGGTGAGTTCTATGATACTCCGCTTGATAGCGTGGGTACACTTGGTTCTTACAAGATTGAATTTGACTTGGTTAAGTACAAACCGGAAGAGATTGCCGCTATGGAAGGCGGTGAGTTTACCGCTTCTACTGGCTTGTACACAATGCCTTCTTCATTCACCAACGTTTACAAGCAGTTCAAGTTGGAGTTCTACAATGGTATTGACTACATTGTTATTTACAAAGGTAAGGTCGCTACCAATTGGGATGGTACTGATTTGAAAACTGCTCCGTTGAAATTGCACATTGTTATCACTGCTTTGGTTGACGATGATGGCAAGACAGTTGAGATGAAGATGGCTGAACCTTCTGTTGGAGGCTAAGACCCATTATAAATCAAGAGAAAGGGCAGTGGCTTTTTTGCTGCTGTCCTTTTTTCTTTAATACACAAATGATAATGGAAGAAAAGGATTTAATTATACCGGACGAGCTAAAGAGGGAAATATCAGAGATTATGACTGACAATCCTACGCTTGTCAAGTTAGGAGATAAGCAGTATAAGGTGCATCGGTTGAGGGCATACTCATACCAGCGTATTTTCCAATTAGCGTTGAAATTACAAAAGGAAGAGGATATTAAGGATGATAAGAGCATGATGTACGCTCTATGTACAGACTTGGACGTAAGTTCCGAGATTGTAGCAATCATTCTTGTTAATCACCTCTTCTCACCAGATGATATAACCGATTATGCGAGTGCGATAGAAGTTATGAGCAGAAATGACAAACTGATAGCTTTTATGAAGGCTCGTATTCTCAACTCCGTATTTGAGCCTGCTCAATGGGCGGCAATCATTATTGAAGCAATAAACAGCATCGACTTATCACCGGTTTTTACGGTGCTCATATCGGGGAAGGCTCTTATGGTTTCGCAGACGAATATGAGGAAGACGGTAGCGGAACAATTAACATTATGGCGGCAAGCCAAATCGGAGATTTAGGTGATTTCATACGTAGCTTTCCGCAGTTTACGTATGATGATTATCTTTATAGATTGTCTATGGCACAAGTTCTTTTCTTGACAGTAGACAGCACCCATATCAAGTATTTGCGTGGCAAAGATAAGGAAATATGGGAGAAGTTTTGGAAACGACGTAAAAGTGATAGAAGTGAGTTGCAAGCACCTAAACGTAGTGTGTTAGATACTATACCAAGAATCAAGTAAAAAGTAGCAGCGATGGCAGACAATAAAGATGTAGTTATTAGTGCTTCAATGTCTGATAAGGACTTGTTATCAAGCATTGATGAAACTCTAAAGAAGACGGAAAAGCGTCTGGAGGATTTCACCAACAAGTTGGAAGGTAAGTTGGCGAGTGTGGAGGGCTTTGCCGACCAATTGGGTAAGAATATTGGTAAGGGCTTAGTTGATGGCTTTAACCAACAAATCCGTCCTTTGGAAACGAAGATTTCCGAGTTGGAAGCCAAGCTTAAAAGTTTGGGGGCAACTAATATTGCACAAGGTAATACTGCTGCCACGCAAGCTGCTACTACGAATGTATCTGTAGACGTTAATTCCATGAACCAAGCCTTGCAAGTTGCCAATAATTTGCGAGAAGTATTCTCTAAGATACAAGGGAACACAACCCGTATTAAGAATAATATGGAGCAATTGGCTACTGTAAAAACTGATGTGCAAGAGGCAAGGATTAATGTTCATGTTGCTCAAAGGGAGAAGCTGCTTCAAAGAGAAATATTGCTCCGTCAGCAGACTGCCAACTTAGCAGCAAGAATAGCAAGAGAGGAGGAGAAGAGTAGAATATCACAAGGAGGTCAAAGCTACGAAAAGGCTATGGCTATGGGCAATAAGTCAATCCAAGAAAGAATTGAAAAGCTGAAAGCCTTGCAGATTGTACAACGTAATCTCTCCACAGATGATGCTAATTATGCTGCAAAACTTGCTACTGTAAATAAGGAAATGGCAAGTTTGAAAAAAGCAAATGCTGATGCTATCTCCTCTGGTGTTCAGCTTCAAAAGGTAAATAGCGGATTGATGGAATCCTTCAAGAACTTAGGTAAAAGAGTTCTCTTCTATGCTGGTTTAGGAGCTATCACGGGATTTGTAAAAAGTCTTATGGACGTTAGAGGTCAGTATGAATTGCTTGAACGTTCGATTGGTGCTGTACTTGGTGACTTTGAAAAAGGTTCTCAGATATTTCGGGAACAACAAGAATTAGCATTAAAATCTCCATTTACCGTATTGGATTTGGCTGGTGCTACGAAACAGCTTGCTGCCTATAATTTTGAAGCGGAAGAGCTTGTAGACGTTTCAAGACGTATGGCAGATATTAGTGCTGCTCTTGGTGTCCCTATGGAACGTCTGACCTACAACTTAGGACAGATTAGAGCACAGACTGTACTTACAGCAAGGGATGCTCGTGACTTTGCCAATGCTGGTCTTTCTATAACTTCTGAACTTGCCAAGATGTACACTGAGCAGGAACAAAGAATTGTTTCAGTAGGTGATGTCATGGATAGAATGTCTAATAAGATGGTTTCCTTCACTGATGTAATGAAAGTCTTAAACCGTTATACAGATGAAGGCGGTATGTTCTATGACTTCCAAGCAAAGCAAGCTGAAACTTTAGCAGGACAGTTATCTAACTTAACCGATGCTTATGACTTCATGCTAAATGAGATTGGTAAGGAGAATCAAGGCATGTTAACCGGAAGCATATCTCTTGTAAGAAGTCTGTTTGAGAATTGGCGAAGTGTAGCTAATATATTGACAGTTGTTGCTACTGCTTTGGGTGTATATAAGACAGCTCAAATAGCAGTTGCTACTGTACAACTTGCTGCTAATATGAATTTACGCAAGTATTCAGAATATTTGGTAATAGCAAGAAAGGCATTGAGAGATAAGGCTGCTGCGACAAAGCTTGCAGAAGCTTCAACTCAAAACTTGAATAAAACTCTTCTTGCCGTTGCAAAGAATCCTTATGCGGTAATAATTGCTGGATTAGCTGCTTTGGGAGTTGCTATTTATCAAGCATACACAAATGCCACTAAGTTTAGGAAAGAACTGGAAAGCATTACTGCTGGCGGTCTTATAAATGCACAGCAAATGACTTCTGACTTTGACGCTTTAGTAAAGAAGTTAAATGAATCGGAAAAAGGAAGTAGAAATTTCAGCGATGCTTTGAAGGAGATAAACAATACTTATGGCTCATATCTCCCCAATATGTTGACTGAAATCAACTATGCTTCTGAACTTGCTAAAAATTACAATAAAGTTGTAGATGCTATTTATAATAAAGCAAAGTCACAAGCTCTTGAAAAGAGTTATCAAGTAATAACAGAAAAGTACTCTGAACAACAACAAGATGCTATTGCCAATATTATAGAGAAAATGACAGAAGGAGGTATCTCTAAAGTAAATGCACAAGAGATTACCCGAAACTTTGTTGCAAGTTTGGATAAAGGACTTTCCAAAGGTGAAACTTATATGGCAAGATTCTACTCTATCTCTAAGAAGTATCTTGGCGGTTCTACTGCTGAAATGGAAAAGCTTAATCCAGTTGTTCAGTCTTTATTTGGTTCATCCGGAAGCATTGACAAGTTAGGTAAGGCGATTACAGAGCAAAAGAAGGCTATTCAAGAAGTTCGTGAAGCCAGTGATATTATCAGCAATAGACCAACTTATTCCAGTGTAATAGAAGGTCAAGCAATAGATAATATCAATGAGAAATATAAGAAGCTGGAACAAAATCAGAAGAACGAGAAGCTAAGACTTATCGAACTTCAAGCTGCATACAAGAAGCTTGGCAATACTTATATGTATGACCAGATAACTGAACAACTTCAAAAGTACAATGTAGAGTTAAAGGACTGGCAGAAGAATGTTAATTCTATTGTTCAGAAAGCTGGCGGTGGTGCTGGTGCAGGCTTTGCCATTAAGCAAGACGAAGATATTTGGAGTTATATTGACCGATTGAAAAAGGAATATAGGTCGCTTACTGCACAACAAGAAGAAATATCCAAAGGTCTTACTGCAAGCCCCGAAGAAAAAGAATATGTTGCCAATCGTTTGAAAGTTGCAAGACAAATTGCCTCTGCGTTAAATCTTGACCTTAGCACTCAAAAAGAGATGAATAAGGCAAAGAAGGAGGAGATGGATTTATTGAAGCAACAGATTAAGTTGGTAGATGATATTCAGAAGAAGTTCTTGCAACTTGTAAAAGACACTGGCAATATAACCTATGCTACCGAAAAAGTGAAGGAAGCTTACCAAGACTTATTCGACAATGCGTTTAAGGGTGTCAGTGTTGATATTAACGACTTGATTACCTTTGATAAAGGTAGTGCTCCAAAGTTCTATAATAAGATAGCTGAAACCCTCAAATCGCCAGAAGCTAAACAGTTGGTTGCCGGGAAGAAGGCACAAAGTGAGATTGAATATTCTATCTCTATTAACTCTGCAAGTATTGCTTTGGCAAAACGCAAGATTGAGGGAATGTTTCAAGGCTACGAACTGGAATTGGATATTGAAGGTGCTGGGCAGTTCGGTTCACTGTTTGCTGGATTGTTTGAATATGACCCCGTTTCGCTTGAACAATTAGAGGCTGATGTTAACGCTACATTGAATAGTTTGAGGGAAAAAGTTTCATCCTTCCAAAAAGAACAAGAGAGATTACAAGACTTAATCGAAAAGAATCCTAACGACATAAGGGTTGGCAGTTGGCAAAGCTCTCTTAATACTATGGTTCAGAGTGAGAGTGACGCTTCAAAGGCTATTGAAGACATTCAGAAAAGGTTAAGCGATACTATCAAGAAAGCCGCATTGGATGATTTCAAGAACTTCCAGTCTATTGCAGATAAGTACGCTGAAATGGAGGATAAGATAGCAGAGGTCGAAAGAAAACGTTTGGAAGACCAAGCTTCTATCTCCAATAGAGTTACTGATGCAACTTCTGATTTGGCAAAGCTGGAATTACAGTTGTCTGTGACTGAAAGCCCCGATGTAAGAGCGGAGATAGAAAGTGAGATTGAAGAGATACAGAACTTCATAAACGAGAAAGCTCCAAAGCTCTCTCTTGCTGTTGATACTGGTGCGGAACAAGAAAAGACTAAGATAGCTTTTGAGGAATGGAAGAATACCTCTAATGCTTGGGAGAAGTCATTCCAAGACTTGAATGCAATCAGCACTGTGTCGTTAAACAATATGATTGACGAGATAGAGAGGTTTGCGGTAGCTAATAGAGCCAACATGCCAATTAATGAATACAAAGAGTTAATGGCACGTATTAAGGCTTTAAAGACAGAGGTAAATTCTCGTAATCCTTTTGCTTTGCTTGCAGACCAAGTTGAGAATTTGAAGGATAACTTTGAAGGGCTGGACGGTAAATTTAAAAGTACTGTTGAATATGTAGGTCAGTTGGGTATGTCAGTTAGTTCCATAGGAAACATCTTTGAGCAGATGGGATTTTCCGAGGGAGTTTCTGATACTATATCTACTATTGGTGAAACTATACAAGGTGCTTCACAAGCTGCACAAGGAATTGCTCAAATAGCAGGAGGAGATATATTAGGTGGAACAATCAACACATTAGGAGGTATCTGGCAAGGAGTATCAGCCATATTCAATGCCGGAAACAAGAAAATCACAAGAGAGGTTGAAAAGAGTGAGAGAAGAGTTAAGCAATTAGAGAACGCTTATAAGAATCTTGAACGTGCTGTTGATAAGTCGATGGGTAAAGCTGAAATTTCAGCGCAGAAGGCAGCTATTGCAAATCAGAAGGCACAGCTTGCAGAAGTTCAACGTCAGCTTCAACTTGAAAAGAGCCGGAAGAAGAAAAACCGCGACCAAGACAAAATCATAGAATTAGAGGGTCAAGTTACCGACTTACAGAATGCCATTGATGATGCTACTACTAATATAGTAAACACTTTGCTCGGTACAGATGTGAAGTCTGCCGCAGAAAGCTTTGCCGATTCTTGGATTTCAGCTTGGAAGGAAGGAACTGATACAATGGCAAATTTAGAGGAAAGCTTTGATGATTTAATAACAAATATGATTGTCAAGTCGCTTGCTTCTGAGATTGTCGGACAACGGTTGAAGAGTATGTTTGCTATGGTTCAGAGATTTACCGAAGAAAACTCTGCTGGCGGTGTAGGTATTACCACCGAAGAAGCCAAACAGATAGCCGACTTGGGTAAAGAGTTAATTCCTTTGATAAACGAGGACTTAAAGAACTTAATGGGTCAGCTTGGTATAGAGTTCGGTAGTGGAGTGAAAGACGCAGCCCTTTCTTCCTTACAGAAAGGAATACAAGGAATCACTGAATCCCAAGCAGAATCATTAGAAGCCTATATGAATATGGTAAGCCAGCAAGTATTCCAGCAAACTACCATCATGCAGGGTATATGGGATATGACTAATGTCAATGCAGGCACGATGTCGCAGATGTTGCTTCAAATGAGAAGTAGTTATCAGATACTTCAAGCCATTCAAGTTTGGACGGTAAATATTTCTACTGCCGCAGGAAATGGTGTAAATGTTAGGATATTACCCGATTAATTAGTATATTTGTAGTGAGGGAGATAGATAGAGGTAGCTCCTCTATTGAAAGTAGTGGCGACTTCTACTTCTCTCTCGCTATTATTAACAAGTCGTATAAACAGTCGTAAATATGAAAGAGCTAATTAAAATTTCAGAAAGAGAAGGGAAGCAAGTTGTTTCAGCAAGAGAGTTGTATATCCAATTAGGATATGACATCAGTAGCTTTTCAAAATGGGCTACAAGAAATATTATTGATAATGAATTTGCTATAGAAGGAGAAGATTGGACTATCGTACTAAATTCCGATATTGATAATCAATGGATTAACAACCCAACAAAAGCTCCTAAAGATTATGCTATTACAGTAAATATGGCAAAGAAGTTAGCAATGATGTCTAAAACTGAAATGGGCAATAAAATTAGAGATTACTTTCTTGAATGTGAAAAGAAAGCTATTTCTGGTATCACACTGCCTAACTTCAACAATCCGGCAGAAGCCGCAAGAGCTTGGGCTTTAGAATATGAAGCTAAACAGCAGGCACAACTTGAAGCTAAGGAGGCACAAGACAATGTTAGACGCTTGGTGCATGATTCTAAAACCTATACTGCTGGCGAGATTGCAAAGGAAGTTGGTTTGAGGTCTGCAATAGAACTGAACAATCGGTTAGCTAAGATGGAAGTTCAATTTAAGCAAAATGGTACATGGCTGCTGTATGCCAAGTATGCCGACTTGGGATATACTTCTGTTAAGCAAACTGTTTTGGATAACGGACGCATTATTTATGATAGAAGGTGGACGGGTGCTGGACGAGATTTTATTGTTTCCTTATTTAAAGAATAATGATGGAGCATAACTTACTATACTTTTACAAAAACTCTTTGTTACGGGACTTGTGTAGCGAGTACAACAAAGAGTGGAAAGCCTGCAAGGAGGATAGAGAGAAGCTGATGCAGCTTGCCTTGCAGCAACAGAGTATTCCATATATGGCAACTTCAATGTATGAAGGCTGGGGAATGTCCGTTGACTTTTTAAAAAGGGAGTTTGCTGACTATATAAACGGAAAGCACACCTTTAATGATGTTGATGGAGTTGATGGTTATACTTACTCTATGTGGGTAGATAATCACGATTATATAACCTTAAAAGAGGACGTTTCTCACTTCGTCCAATGTGATAGCCGCATATCGGTACAAGAAACTAAATGCCCAACTATATATATATCTAACAAGTCTAATGTTCACTTGGAATTAGACGGATTCAATGCCATACGTATCTATCTGTTTGATGAAAGTGTTTTGACTATTGACTATGTAGACGTACACAGTAATGTTGTAGTCTATATGTATTCTCCCAAATGTGAAGTGAAGGTTTTAGAGAATGATGGTAAAGTAAAAATGTTCACTAAAGATTTAAGACTGTAATGTTAGGAGCAAATATATATTTCGTAAAAGCTGGTATCGAAGACTATACCGACTTTACAGTTAAATGGAAAGGTCTTCGTATATTGAAGATGGATGGCTTTCTTGCACAAGGAGAGCCTAAGAATATCTATACGGCTTCTTGGATTAACAGCAACAAGGAAGATGTCTATGTCCCGGACAAAGTATGTTATGAAAATCCCGATGTAGAGATTTCGTTTATCATAGATGATTTCCATGATAGTACAGTTGATGTTCGTACGGTTCACAAGAACTTCATTAGTTATATGACAAGTCATCAAGTGACTATCAAATCTGAATATGCTGGTGCAGAGAGCAAGTTTGTATGTTTGGATTCTTACGAACCTACAACTATAATAGTTAATCGTCCTACTGGTCGGAACTATATTATGGGTACTTTGAAGATGCACCGTGTAGACGAGAATACTTATCTTTAACTTTTAAACTTTAGTTTTAAATAATGATTTATGAATTTTATCATAGATTGTCAAATTTATCCTTTTCATATAATGGTACATTTTGGAAATAAAAAAGACTTAATTATAAATTTGAAAAAATACGGTATAAATCTTTCACAAAAAGATATAAAAGGTAAATATAAAAGTCTATTTCTAAATGATAATCAGACTATACTATACATGGATATTATACCTAAAACTATAGATGAATTATCTATTTTGCAACATGAAATTTTCCATTGTGTAATGTTTATATTGGATAAAATTGGAATAAAATTGTCATATAAAACAGATGAAATTTATGCCTATCTTATCCAATATATAACTAAACAAATTTACCTTAAAATATCTCCTACTTCTTTTTCTTAATCGTAGAAGGTGTTTTAATGGTTTCTACTATAACTGCCTTAATAAAAAAGCACCTACTTCGCAGCAGATGCTTTAAAAATGAAAAAACACAAAGTCGAATAACCTATATAGTTAAGTTCTCATATCTATTGCAAATATACGAAAACTTATTGATATGAGCAAGATTTATAATGGGTCTAACATTCTAACTGTTATGGAAGCTCCTTTTTTATCAACATTTACCCCATTTACTCCAAATCTAACCCATATTCCTAATACTGGTTGAATATTATTAGTAGTAGTATAAGAAGGTAAATTATTTAAGAGTGTAGATAAAGCAGTTCTTGTTCCTCCCGTATAGCTCTCTCTTGCTGTTATTCTATAAGTTCCAGCACTTGCAACAGATGTTACAGCAGTCCATGTCCCATTTTTCATCATTTCAATAGAGCCAGCTTGATTAATATAAACAGTTTCTAATCCTAAATATACATTAGAAGCATTTAATAATTTTCCAGTAGAGTTATAAGAAAAATCAAATATTACAGTCATACCACAAGAATAACTATTCTTAGGTTTAGTCCAAGTACTTATTCCACCTTCATTCAATGCAAAATTTCTATTTCCTGCATCGATATTATAATACATTACATATCCACCAGTAACTTTTACATTATAAGCTTCGGAAGCATTTTTTATATTAATAGTAATTTTCTCTCCTTCTGGCATACAAAAAGCTCTTCCTCCTCCTAAGAAACGGAAGTATTTGCCTGCTGGGTCAGTAGTTACATAAGTTAGATTATAGCCTATGAATGGAATAGCATCTAATGTTTTTACATTCTTATCAATAGCTGATTTTATATACTGTTTTACTCTATCTGATAATGATAGATTAATAATCATTTTAGAAATATCAGCAGAAGAACTTAAAGAGGTAATAGCTTTCTCATGTGAAGCATATTGAACAATATAACCTCCGTTTTCATGTGGGAAATATATTGCTAATCCAAATCTCCAATTACCATTTGAAATTGGCATTCCACTTATTATAGTAAGTTGATTTAATGGGATTTCTATTCCCGAAGTATCTCCAATACCTTCCCAAGAACTATCTCCAAATTTAGCATTAAATGTATAGGTAGGCAAACTATTTATTTCATCACTATAAATAGTTATATTTTTAAATCCAGAAGCAGGAGCTTTTGCTGAATGATTATATCCAAAATTAGTAGGATAGTCTTCATTTAAAAAGTCAGTTGCTCTATAATATTCATTAGGTTTTGTATATCCCCATTTTCCAGTAGTAGGTATTGAACTTACCATTTCTGTTACTAAAGCTGAAACTTCATAACAAGACAATCCATAATTTGTAGATTTTCTTTCTAATGGAGTTAACTCGCTAAATTTAGCATATCTAACTGGCTTGTACTTTGCAAATTTATTAATAGAATTTGCTTTACATAATGTTCCTAAATCGGTACTTGAATAACCTATTGCTGCTGGTATATCTACTCCAATATTTAATGGAGCTATTAATCTTCCACTATTAACTGACATAGTTACCTCCTTTCGCAACTACTGCACCAAGCACAACCACACACAAAGAGCGACAATCGAAAGATTCTATATTTAAGTCCCCTTCAATTATCGCTGCTTCACTAACATTAAAATGTTCTTCTAACTGTTCAAGTGAGGTACTAAAAATCCCCCCCCCCAGTTATATTGTTGGTAACCAACAAGTTACCTTTAATTAATAAATCTACTTTCTTTCCCATATCCATTATCTCTTTACCATTATCATATAATATGGCGAAACATTCTGCCATCCCTTCTGAACACCATAGCCCTGGTTATAGGCTTGAATATACAAACCTCCTCTTGACTGAGTTGTGCTACTGCTCCATGTATTTACAAAATTCAAAAACATTCTTGACGCTTTGAAATAACCTTGGAAAGTTTTCCCGGCTGCAATAGAAATGTTAGAATTTATGTTATTGCCAGCAGAATCACAGTATTGCAAATTGGTTGTATATATACCTCCAAATTCAGTTCTTAGGTTGTAGTCAACACCCGAACCGCTTCCTATGGTGATTGTCTTTCCCGATTCATTTGTTATCTTAAAGAAGAACAATACGTCTGCATAACCATTATTTGAGGCATAGGCATTTGCTTGGTAATACGTTATTTCATGGAAGCCATTAGTATATCCACCCATCTTATCCGGTATAATATTTAATCCGTACTCTTGTGTAATGTCTACTTTAAACAAGAAGTAATTGTTATCATCATAAGGGATGCACATGTTGTTTGATACTGTGGTAGAAGCTAAGAACAACATTACGAACCTTGTGGTATTTATATCACTTGCAGTAAAGTTAAAGGTAACTGTTCCTCTCTGGTCTACCGGAGTATCTGAAATGACAGTCTGCAATCTGGTAGCGTCACTATACAACAATGGGTCTTTATTGTATAAGGCTGCTGCAAGATGTGCTCGGTCTAAGCCAACTCCTGCATTTCCAAAGTCCGTTATCTGTAATGATGTGGATGAACTGTTGTAAGTTACAGCCAATGTTAGAGCGTTGCTTGCCATTGTGTTGACTTTCAGTTCAGTTCCTTTCTTCATTTTACTGCTTACAAAAGGTCCAGCGTTGTGGTCATAGCCTTCAAAGTCAAGCAATCTAAATGGCTGACTATCTCCACCCGTAGGAGGTAAATAGTCCCATGTGCCTTGCTTGTAGGCATTGACTAAATTTGTCAGACTGCTATCTCCGGCAGTAGACCATCCTACTTTAAGTCCACAGAAGCCATCATTTGCCTTGTACCAATTACTGTTAGGAGCAACTACAAACGGCTGTCTGACTGGTTTATATTTAGACCATTTGTTTATTTTACCGTTACTGTTTTTGCACAGTGTACCCAAGTCATAGCTTGAAACGCCTAAAACAGTACGCACATCTTCTATGCTTACTGGTGCTGTAATCTTTCCTCCGCTATTTGACATATCACAAGTATTTAGTTCTAAGAGAACTTGGTGGCTTGCATTTGTGAATAATTATGTTTATCTTTGTGTAAAAGTTTAATCTACAACGTATTATATAGAATGATATGAAAAAGGATGTGAGAGTTGTTAACGGCTTCAATGCTGCCACGGGTAGCTCAAAGCCATGTTTCTTACCAAGTTCTCTTAGAACTAAATAGTTTATTTATGCCAATATCAAGTGGGAAAATCGTAGCACCCGTTAGTATTGATGATGTCCGCACAGCATTGGGTGTATCAAGTTATGATTTAGGTTATTTGTGCAAGAATACTCATGGTAAAACAAATATGTGGGCAAAGTATAAGCCCGTAATATACCCATCAGAAAATATTAATCTTACAAACTCAAATTGGTGGAAAAGTAGTAATGGGAATTGTGGTATTGATACAAGCGGTGCGCAGGCTGGTACTTATAAGGATATAGTAAGTAAAATGACTTCTGACGGAGCAAATGGATATAAGTATTCACCGCCACAAGGAGGAAGCAATGCACCTTTCCGGCTTCTTGACTTTGAAGGGTATATGCCGGAAGCAATGGCGCCAATTCACTCGTTTACAGTTCCAAAGCAAGTAGATAATCTAAGTGGCAGCACCTTTTTTGCCACAGTAGCTTATAATCCATCATCTTCAACGGGAGAAAGTCTATCGTTAAGTGATATAGGTGGATTGGTATGGCAGGGTGTGACTTATACATTAGGGGATATGTACTTTGGTGTATATATGGTTCAGAAAGGAGGAACAAGGTCGCAACGACTGACTGCTGACAGTCCGGGGACAATGCTGGTACAAGTACCAGTTGGAGGATTGCCAGTAAACACATATAATGTCTATCCCTTCTTGTCTACTGTAAAGCTTGGCAGACTGGACGCAGATAAGGCTGCTGGCTATTTTACTTTACCAAACACCAAGGTTGCCGAGATAAAAATAGTAAGTTCCAGCTATGCTATTAATATTAAAGCAAGTATTGGAATGATTCCAACTGCATTGACTGTGACTGTTCAAGTCAAGAACCCGACAAGTTCAAGCAAGACCTTTACTAATAATTGGCTGTGGGTTCGCTTCGCTAAACATGACTTGTTTGACCCACAAATGGTTGGCGAGACAAAATTAAACTTGGGAACATTTACTGTGGCTGCTGGTGAAACATACACAGTTATCAGAAAGACATTTGATATAGAAGCAGACGAATCCTATAAAGTCTGGGTTACTCTTGATTCATCGAGATATACAGATTCCGTAGTACCTCTACGACCAATAACGTAACAATAGAAAAGGGGAACTTTCACAAGCTCCCCCTAACCTCTAAATAAACTATGTAATATGCAACAAATACTATTCTCCTACAAGAACTTCCTGCAAGTCCATGATGGTACTTACATTGAAGTCGTTGGAAGCGATGTACTTTCCGAAAGCGTCCTCACTCAACTTGTCATAGGTGAGTTCGTTCTCCTTGTCGCCCTCTTCTTTCATCAGCTTCTCAATGGTATTGTTGAAGTTTTGGAAATATTCATTGAGTTCCTTGCGCTCCTCAAAAGAATATTCGACTTCCTTCCCTTGTGATTGCATTTCCTGCCAGTGTTGGGCTTTCTTCTGCATCTCTTCCATTTTATCGTCTTTCAGCTTTTCATGTGTCAGCTTGACAAATTCCTCATAGCCTTCACTGATTGGCTTAATAGCACGTAATGCTTTAATAACTTTAAACTTGTCAGCATCCTCCATCTTAGTGAGTTTGCTGTCGTTCATTGTCTTATAAACGCTTACAATTTTAGATGTTTTCATTGTTATATTTTTTTAAAATGTTTCTACTAAAAGCATCTATTTTCACAAACCGATGCTAAAATGACAAATAAATAATGCTAAAACAAAAAAAGGCAAATCAGTAATATCTTTCCTTTTCCTCGCTCCATACAAACTGATGGTCGCAATGCTTGCATTTAGAGTTGACACCACGAGGCAAGTCAATCTCTTTTCCGCAATTGGGACATACAGCATTATATGGAGGATAAACTTGGATAAAGTGTCGGTTGAACTTGGCAACCCCATCCTCTCCGGAATCTCCGAACTTATCCACGTATATTTTGATGGCGTTGAGCAAGTCCTTTGCATCGGCTGCGTCAATGTCCTTGTATTTCTCTTTCAAGAACTTCGCCAATATCTTTCTTAAGTCTTCTGCGTTGAAGTCAATATCTTCAAGCTGCAAGGCAGTATCTTTGATATTCCTATCGTGCTCTGTCCTAAGAAACCTTATAGTTTCTTTAATATCTGTCCGTTCAAGATAGTCTGTAACCTCCAAGCTACATCTTTCACGGAACTTAGGTATTTGTTCTTCGGTTTTCTTTTCGTACTCTTTCCCTCTGATAGTAACCATATAAGATTGTATCTCATTGATACCAATAGCTACCATCAGTGAAAAAGAGAAGTCAAGAGGAGAGAGGTTATCTACCCCTCTTGATTTCATCAAGCTCTTTGTCTGCTCGTAATTAACCATTATTTCAACGCTTCTGCTTTGATGTCTTCAATTACAGAATCAATAAGGTCACAAGCCTCTACTTCGATTTCCTTTGAGCCGTTGTAGCTTCTATTAACTTGTCCCCCATCGGATTCAGAATAAGAGAAGTTGCCGTACTGTCCGGTAGTAGAGTTTACACTACCATTGAATGAATCAATCAATGATTGCGAATTGATTGTAGCGTCACCTTCCAATGTGATAGTGCCAGTTGTGTTAGACACATGATAGGAAAGTCGCTTGTTGGTAAAAGTTGTTCCAGCCATTTCGTTTTATATTTTAAGTTTAGACTTCACTACAAAAGTAGATAAAATCTGTGAAAGTTCCAAAAAACCTTCCTACTTTCACAAGCAAGAAGGGCATAAGAATATTAAAATCACTCTTAATGAAAAATTGAAAATCAATCTAAACTATCTTCACAGACGGTAGGCGCTTATATCCAAGCTTACACTTGAACAACTTGACGTTTCATCGAGCCACTACTTCTTAGGGAGCTTGCGCTCCGGTCGTCCATAGTTGGGTTCTCACCGT